>Ga0315281_10013533_pt1 | contig 11040 bp, 9 predicted proteins | sample YL17G07_0_MG_FD_204540 | JGI IMG/M metagenome (GOLD analysis project Ga0315281, IMG submission 204540) | Sediment microbial communities from Yellowstone Lake, YNP, Wyoming, USA - YL17G07_0 | ecosystem: Environmental > Aquatic > Freshwater > Lake > Sediment | place: USA: Wyoming | collected... | reverse complement strand
GCCGGCGCTCGCGCGGCTGAACTTCGACAAGGCGCACCACGCGCTGCAGAAGATCATGGCCGCGGCGGCCACCTCCTCCGTGCGGCCTCGTTTCGGCGACCGGTTCTTCAACGAGTTCGTCCTCGGCGGCTTTGCCGACGTCGAGGCCGTGCAGAAGGGGCTCCTCGAGGACGGCTTCGTCGCGGGCGTGCCGTTGGGCCGCGACTACCCGGAACTGGGCGACTCGATGCTGCTGTGCGTCACCGAGATGAACCCGGCGGCGCAGATCGAGGGCCTGGCGTCGGCGATCGCCAATCGCGCGGCGACCGCGCGCACGTAGGGCGGGGCTCGAGGGGGCTGGCAGCGAGCGAGTGAGAACGAGCGAGCCACGCGAGCGGAGCGGGGCAGAGGGGGCCCCGCGAGCGAGCGTGTAGGGGGGTCTGGCGGGGCGAAGCCCCCCAGGAATGATATGGACTCACGCGACGACCTGATCTTCGACAAGACGCACGAGGGCCGAACCGGCTACTCGATTCCCGCGCAGGACGTGCCCTCGACGCCCGTGGAGCGGGCGCTGCCGGCCGATCTCGTGCGTGGCGAGATTGCGGGCTTTCCCGAGGTGAGCGAGAACAACCTCGTGCGCCACTACACGAGGCTGTCGACGTGGAACTACGGCGTCGACACCGGGATGTATCCGCTCGGCTCGTGCACGATGAAGTACAACCCGAAGATCAACGAGGCGGTGGCGCGCTTCGGCGGCTTCGGCGGGTTGCACCCCGAGATACCGGACGCGGCGGCGCAGGGGGCGCTGGCCGTGATGTACGAGCTCCAGGAAATGCTCGGCGAGATCACCGGGCTGAGGTCGGTCACGCTGCAGCCGGCAGCCGGCGCGCACGGCGAGCTGACCGGCATGATGATGATTCGCAAGCGGCTCGAGGACCGCGACGGCCAACCGCGCTCGGTGGTGCTCATCCCGGATTCGGCGCACGGCACGAACCCGGCCAGCGCGCATTTCTGCGGCTACGAGGTGCGCGAAATCCGTTCGGGACCGTCGGGCAACCTGTCGCTCGAGGCGCTGTCGGAGGCGATGACCGGCGACGTGGCGGCGCTGATGCTCACCAACCCGAACACGCTCGGCATGTTCGAGACAGACATCGTGAGGGCGGCCGAGCTGGTCCACGCGAAGGGCGGGCTGGTGTACTGCGACGGCGCGAACATGAACGCGCTGGTCGGCAAGGCGCGGCCCGGCGATTTCGGCGTGGACGTCATGCACCTGAACCTGCACAAGACGTTCTCGACGCCGCACGGCGGAGGCGGCCCGGGTTCCGGCCCGGTGGTGGCGACGCGCGAGATCGACGCGCACCTGCCGGCGCCCGTCGTCGTCCGTGACGGCAAGCAGTTCCGCCTGGATTTCGACCGGCCGAAATCGATCGGGCGCGTGAAGGCGTTCCACGGCAACTTCGGCATGATCCTGCGCGCCTACGCCTACATCCGGTCGCTCGGGCCCGACGGGCTGCGCGCGACGGCCGAGAACGCCGTGCTGAACGCGAACTACGTGCGCGTGCAGCTGCGGGACCGGTACGACGTGCCGTACGACCGCGTCAACATGCACGAGGTCGTCCTGTCAGACCATCGCCAGAACGCCAAGGGCGTGACCACGCTGGACATCGCGAAGCGGCTGATCGACTACGGATTCCACCCGCCCACGATCTACTTCCCGCTGGTCGTGCACGGCGCCATCATGGTCGAGCCGACGGAAAGCGAAGGGCTGGACGAACTGGATCGCTTCGTGGCGGCGATGAAGGAGATCGCAGACGAGGCGGAACGGGATCCGGACCTGTTGAAGCGCGCGCCGATCACGGCCCGCCGCAGCCGCTTCGACGAGGCCGCCGCCGCGCGCAAGCCGGTCTTGCGCTGGAGGGCAGGAACCGCGCAATAACGGCCTCAGGCCTTGGGCGTATAGGCGCGGTCATGTGGGGACCGCCCGGTACGACGTGTTGGTCCTCGCGCCGAACCTCGCAGAACGAGAGCTTCCGATCGCCGCTCTGCGGCCGCACTATCGCCTCTTTGAACGAACAGGGCGCCGCGCCAACTCTCTGATTGCGGTGATGAACTGATTCCAGGGCTTTCCTCTCCAGATCGCAGCGACCTCACTCCGGACCGCACATTCGACCTTGCCGTCCCGTTCCTCGAACGCACCCTGCGCCCCGTAGCCGAACCCCCAGTCGCCGACCTGGTTCACCAAGAGAAACAGTACGTACTCGCCGCCGATGTCTAGAGGGGGGAAGCTGCGATCCATTCGCTGCCTGACGCTGGGCGGTGATTGCTCGTTCCCCGACCAACCGACATGCCGGACTTCGACCAACGGGGCGGCGCCTGCCGGTCCTGGCGCCTTGAGCGTTTCGAGCAACTCGACGGTGTACACGGACACCGGGATCAGTGCGGGCTTGCCGCCGATGGCCGGCATCTGGTACGTGTCGTTGCGCTCCGAGACCAGGCGGCCGCGGATGATCAAGGGAGTCTCGGCCACCGCTTTGTCCAGCGACGGCGGCAACGAGGGGCCGTCGACGTAGATCTGCGCCGTTGTGAGTGGGGCAGTAGCCACGCAAAACAAGGTCGCGCCCACCATCGCCGTAAGTCGTCCCCAACGGCCCGCTCTTTGCACGCTGCCCCCTTTGGTCGGGTGCGGGTTCTCAGGGAAAATACTTCCTGATCGCGCACCTATCGTTGTCGGTCATGTAGTTTATCGCTGGCGGCCCGCTGATGTACATGATCGTCGTCGTGTAACCACAGGTGCGCTGCGGTTCGTACCATCCACCGTTGGCGGGCACGTCGTCGAAGGTGATCGCGTGCCCCACTTCGTGCTTCATCGTGCTCTGGATGAAGTTGTCGTCTGACCAAGACAGAAGCCTCGGAAAGAGCCAGATGATGCTAGTGGCCGAATCGTAAACCGCCCAGGGTCCTCCCGGCGGATCGATCGCTGCGCGCTTCACGGTGATGGCGCCCCCCGACGTGTAGGCGCCAACGTGCAGGCGTCCTCCGCCCGCGTCGTACCACGCGCCGACGGCCCAGTTGAACCAGTTGAAATACGGCCACGTCAGTTCCGCGATATTGAACGAAGCGTACCTGAAGTGAGGGTTCTTGTCGAACGGCGCGCAGACGTTGCAGCAGACCTGGGCGTCGGGTGGCGGGGCAAAGCCGACACGGGAGCCCATGGACGCCTGCGCAGACGCGCTGTCGTCGCCGGGCAGCCAGCCGATCGGGGCGCCGGTGGGGCGTCTGTTTCCCGTGGACAGCGATTCCCGCACTGTGGCGGGATAACGCGCGCTCGCGACGTACTCGTCCCACGGTGCGACAGCCGCTGGCGATCGCTCGGAGATGAACGCGGTGATCTGCGGTATCACCGGATCGACAATCTGCGAAGGCACGGGCAGACCCACAGCCGCTTCCCCATACACCGCGACCGCTTGGTAGGTGAGGGACGTGTCATTCAGCGTAAGGTGCACCGTGTAGGTTGCATAACGCTGCCCCGGCGGGATCGCGCCGCGCTCGAGAGGGACGGCGTTCTCGGCCAGCGCCCACTCAACCTGCACATAGACGTGACAGGGATCCGTCTCGTGGCACAGCTGGGCTCGACGGAGCCGGAGGGTGGGCGACGAAGAGATCGACGTCGGCGCTTCGCGGAACGCCGGACGATGATCGAACGCCCGGATGTCGGAGAGACCGATCACCAGATAGTCCGCGGCGGCCGGAACCTGGCCGCTGGCGGCAGCGCGCAGCTGAATGTCGGCAAGCTGGTACCTCATCAGGCGCGCGTACACGTCCTCGAGAATCGTCTCTTCCTGGACGAAGCGAGACGAGCCATCGAACGCGCGCGGGCGATCGGGGACGGTGCGTGCCTCCTCGAGCCTGGCCGGTCGTTGGCCCAGGCCCTCCCCTGTGCACAGGACGACCGCGAGAGCGACGACAAAGGCAGTGACACGACGGGGCGAGTGCGTCATGGCCACCGTTCCTCGCATCAAGGCGTAAATCGTCAACGGAAGCACTACGACCGGCGACAGCGCGGGCCTCGCGAATTTGCCTCCTCCGCAGAATCTGTGGGTGCAAAAGTGACGGCTTCTCGGCTTGGCGCGGTGGAGGCCGACGTCGCATAGGCGCCCCCCGGCCCGCGCGCAGCCGAGGTCAAGGCGCGAAAGCATCAGTCTGCGCCGTCAATCCGGCCTCGAAACGCGCCTTTACGTCGGCGAGCACGGGCCATCTGTAGCGTTTCGCGACGTCGGCCGGGGGCGAAGCTGGCCCCCGAGGAGCCGGAGGCACTCACGGCAAAGTGGAATCCACTATCGTGCCGGGGTTCGGCGAACTGGAAGTGGCGATTTTGGGCCGAAAACGGGCATCGGTTGGCGCTGATGTCGCCGATTTCACCCACAGATCTTGCGGAAGAACCGTTTCTCGGATACAGCGTGACGTGGGAGCCTCAGCCGCGGCTACGCGTCGCCTCGCAGTCGGTTCGCCGGCTGAAGGCGAAGCTGCGGCGGTTGAAATGAGCGCCGGGCGGGGCCGACGCCTCGCTAGCGTGATTCTGGAACGGCTACGCGGGCGCCGCCGGATAGATGTTCCGCCAGCGCGATCGAAGGAGTGCTGGGCGCGCGGCTGGCAGACAACCGCATGGAGGGACCCGCAGGATTCCTTTCGCCAGTGGAGGCGCTCGGGAGAACGGGAATCGACTGCAGCGCTGCGCAGCTTGCTCCTCCGTTCACACACCGCCAGAGTGCCAGGCTTCCGCTGTTGCGAGCACCCCTCATGCGAGCATGTTGCTGTGCAACGCGCTTGGTTACGTGCGGCCGGAGTACAGGACGATCCACCGCCGCGGCGCCTCCGAACGCCCTCAACGCCCACACCGCGTCCGAACGCTCGCCTCTACGCAGAGCGCCTGGAGCCCACGCCGTTGACGACTGGTTCACAGATCTCTGACTGGCCACGCTCAGATACGACACGCGCGGCGGCCGCTGCTTCTTCGTGTAGCGGAGCGTGAACTTCGCGTCGGGATCAGTGACGTACGACTTCACGACCACGAGCTGGTTCTGCTCGAGCGAGACCGTCTGAGTCATCGGAATTCCCAAGAGCATACTCGTGATCACCAATTTGCCGTCTTCCCATCGGCTCACCGTTTCGATCGTGCGGCCGGGGGTGAGCGAGTCGACGACCGCGTGCGACCGGCCGTCGACCACGATGGTGACGGTCGGGCTCGGGGCCGTGGCGTCGGCCTTGAGCTGCGCGTTCTCGACGGTCAGCGTCGAGCCCTTGTGGACGATCCGGCATTCGCGCCCGCAGTTGAACGCCGAACCAGTTGATACGTACTGCCTGACGGGCCGTTCGCCCGGCTCACCGTTGCGGGTCCTGTTGGCCGTCGCCGAGGCGAGCCTCCACTCGCCACTGAGGTTGGCCTGGGCCACTCCTGGCGGCGCCGGCGCCGCCAGCACTCCCACGAGCGCGACGATCGCACTTACACGCATCATGTCAGTCTCCTCTCCCCAACGGCACTTCACTCGCGGCGCAACGCATCGGACGGCGTCAGCCGGCGCAGGCGCCAGGCAGCCGCCAGCGCAGCCAGTGTTGCGGAAACCAGCATGACAAGACCGACGCCCGCGTACGTGCCCGGATCCAGGCCGTCGATACCCACCAGCAGTGCCCCAAACACGCGAGAAACGATGGCGCCGATCAGCAGACCCGCCGCAACGCCCACGGTCACAGGGCGCAGCGCCGCGGTCACGGCGTTGCGCACGACGTCCGACAGCGTTGCGCCCAGCGCCATGCGCACGCCGAACTCGCGCCGTCGCGCCTGTGCCAGGTACGCCACGAGGCCGAACACGCCGCTGATACCGAGCAGCAGCGCCGCGAGGCCGAACCCGGAGAACGCCCATGCGCCGAGGCGTTGCTGGGCGATGTCACGCCCGACGATCTCGCGGCCGGTCGCCACGCGAACGACGCGGTCCGGGAGACGCCTTGGCACGGCGGCAACGACCGCCCCGGGGGCCTCGGTCTGCAGCACCAGGCTCGACGCGCGGAAGTCCCAATCACCTCTGGCGGTCACCACCACGCCGGCCACTGGACGTGAAAGCGTGCCGAACGCAAAGTCATCCGCGATGCCGACGACCACGTAGTTTCCGCCCCGCATTTCGGGCAGCGAGAACGCCTGGCCCAGGGCCTCCCCCGAGGCCCACAACCGCTCGGCGAGTGATCGCGTAATGACCACCGGAGCCGGGGCCGTGCTCGTGGCATCGGAGCGGCCGAGCGCGCGGCCGGCCAGGAGTGGCACGCCAAGGGTGGACAGCAGGTTCGGCGTGCCCGCCAGCACGCCGACGAGAAGCCGCTCTTCGCGTCCGGCGACCCTGATCGTTCGCAGGAACGGACGCGCATCGCCACCAATTGGCGGCGCCCCGCCGGCAACCGCGTGGACCGACGGGAGCTGCTCGAGGACGCCAGTCAGCTGAGCCCGGCGCGCGAGAGCAACGGCCGTCGGGTCGGCTCCCGGCGTGGTGAATACATCCTTTTCCTGCACGCTGACAAAAACAGTCCGGTCGATATCGAAGCCGGCCGCAAAGCGAAAGCTGTACAGCACGGTGCGAACGAACAACCCCGAGGCAATCAGGACGACGGTCGTCGCACACACCTGCACCGCCAGGAGCCGTCGGCGAGCCCGCAACGATCCCACCGTCGTCGTGGCCGGCCCGGTCGAGATTTCACTTGCCAGCCGCCCGTGCGTCGCTTTCCAGAGCGGCACGGCACCGGCGACGGCGAGCGTGATGAGCGTGGCGGCGAGTGCCATCGCACACAACCGCCAGTCGAGGGACAGGTCGAGGCGGCCGATGTTGACGCCGCCAGGCAGGCTGAGTGCAGGAAGTACGCGCACGCCGAACAGTCCGCACAGGATCGCGGCCGCGCTGCCGGCCAATCCCACGACCAACAACTCGGCAATCAGCTCGCGAACGAGCCGGGCGCGGCCAGCGCCCAGGGCCGCTTTGACCGCCAACTCGGGGCGTCGACGCTCGTAGTGGGTCAGCACCAGAGCCCCGATCGTCGCGCAGCCGCCGAGCAGCACGAGCAATGACAGTCCGGATACGACGGCCAGCGTTCCGCGCTCGCGGATCAGTATCGAGGGCGAGTCGGACGTGCCAAACACGTCCGTGAGCGGCGCGAACGTCGCGCTGTCGGCGGGCAAGCCCCGGTTACCTTCGGGCAGAGTCAGCGTCAGCCGCTCCCGGTACCGCTGCTCGAGCGCGGCCGCGGTCTGACCGGGACGGAGACGCGTGAACACCATCATCGAGGGCGTGTCGAGCTGGCGGTCGTCGGGCGCCAGGTCGCGCACGACTTGTGTGGGCACCCACAGCTCGGCGCGCTCGCCCCGCCGCGCGCCCTCGAAGCGGGGCGGCGCGATCCCGATGATCCGCAGCGGTCGTGGAGTGGCCGCGACCACAGACCCGATCACGTCCGGACTGCGTCCGAAGGCGCGCGCCCACAGGCGATCGCTGATGATTGCGACGGCTTCGGCGCCGGTCCGCTCGTCTTCATCGGTAAAGACGCGCCCGCGGACCGGGACCCCAAGGACGGTGAAATACAACGGCGTCACGCCGAGCGTTTCGAGAGGTCCCGCGACCTGGGGGAAGGCGATCCGTGGCTTGAACGCCTCGTTGAAGTCGGTCGTGACGACCTGCCCCGCAACGGGCCCGTCGAAGACCTGCAGCCTCGCCGCCTTCAGCGACGTCACCGTCGACGCCGACTGGAGGATCGTGACCACGCGCGCCGAATCGACGACCGGCAGCGGCCGAAGCCACAGCGCGTTGACGATCGAGAAGACGAGGAGGTTGATCCCGATGGCGAGTGCCAAGACGCCACTGGCCAACGACACGTAGCCCGAGTGGCTTCTCAAGAAGCGAGTCATAGGATGGGAGGCCGCGGGGAACAAAACGCTCGCTCGCCGATCGCCAGTCTATTCTGGGAACCAGCGTTCGTCCGATTCCAACCACGGACTCGAGGGTCGCGACATGCAGTGGGCCTGGCTGCGGTAGCCTTCCCGCAGCCAGGCACTTCGGCGAACCCACGCAGACGGCGTGCCAGCACAACACTCCAGTTTATCACATGTTGCACGGCTCGCATTCACACTGGGCGTACAGAAGGTCTTCACCGCAGGCGCGCAGCGCCTTGCAGCCATAGTATTGGCACGTCTCTTCTTCCCCTCCCCCGGGGCCGACCCAACAAGAGTCTCCACTGGGGTCCGGGGCGTCGCAAGTTGTGCAATGCTCACCGAAGCAGGGGCCCTCCCAACGAGCGTCCACCCGCGATGCGCTGGCCAGAAGGCCAAGAACGAGCACGCAAGTGATCTGCAACATTCGCATCATCATGTCTCATTCTCCTTTCTAAGAGCCCTGACGAGACTGAACAACCCTATCGATCACTTCTTCGTACATGCCCACGGGGCCAAGTCCGGTTATTCGGTTGACGAGCTTCACAGTTCCATCTGGCTCAACTGTTCCAAAGAACCACGTCGGAGTTCCGTGCACATCGAGATGCTTTGCCAGAGCCATGTCCTTCGTGATCCTCTCAGCGGCCTCAACACCGATGCATTTATCAAAGGCTGCCATATCCAAGCCAAGGCGCTCTGCCGCATCTCGCAGGCGATCGGGCTTGAGCTCCTTCGGGTGCGCGAATGCCCAATCATGTAGCCCCCAGAACTTTCCTTGACGACCAGCGCACTCAGCCGCCTCCGCAGCTCCGCGCGCCCAAGAATGAATCGGCAGTGGATAGTGGCGCCACACGAGCAACACCTTGCCCGTGTCGACGTACCGCGCTACAAGCTGAGGCACAAGCTCTCGTGCCGCGCGCGCACAGACGGGACATTCGAAATCGGAAAAGACAACCAAAGCGACTTTCGCCCGCCTGCTCCCTTTCACCGGCGCGTCCGCTAGCGGCATTGGAATCGGCGGTAGCACTGGCTTAACGCCAACCTCCCTTGACGCTGCTCTCGACGGTGCGGGTCGCACACGGTCCATCAGCGCAAACCCGCCGACCATCAGGGTCACCAGAACAAGCAATATTGTCGCAAGTAACTCAAGCCGCGATTTCCATTTTGAGGACTGGTTGATGCTCCGCTCGTTCATCTCGCCTCCACAACTTACTCGCGTCAGCAGACTGTCAACGAACGCTGCGGGTTCCGCAGTCCATCCGTCTCCCAATCTGCGTCTTCCATCGACTGGCTTCATGCATCGGCTGGATTCGTTCCGTTATCGGTTCCTTCTGGTCGGTCAAGAGCATGACAGCCGCGAGGACGATCGCTAGATTGGCTGCGATCTCGATTCTCCGGCGGAGCTGTTCGCCCATGGATGTATCCTCTTCACTCACTCGGATGCTTGCGCAGTTGCGAGCAAGAAAGATCACCCGGATCCAGCGTACGGGGGGACCGGTGTCGGGGGCGAGACCGGCCGCATTTTCCCCGCGGAACCGCGCATTCGGCACCGACGACGGAAAGCAAAGTGAACAACTACCGCCTCGAAGCCGTAGGTTCACTGGTTTGTCGACTGCAAGTCGACTCGGAGACTGCGCGGCGCGGTGGCGCTGCGCAATGGTACGCGCACTCGCCCCCTTCGGGCCCCGCTCGGGCGAACGCAAGCGAGGATACGCCCGATCGTCAGGTGCGGGCATGTCCCCAAAACGGGGTACAGCCGGCCGTCCCCCAGGACGGGGTACGGCTGCCGGGCTGCTCTCAAGCGGGGACGTGCCGGAGGAGTCGCGCGCTGCAGCGACTGGTGCGAGGCAGATTACGAGGGGGCGTCCTGGTCAGAGCGCCGGTTGGACGCCGTGTGCGAGGCATGCGCTCTCGGCGCGCTCGGCCCTATTCTGGGGTCCTCCGGGAGTGAGGCGCCAGCTGCCGAGCGCTAGCCTGGCGCTAGCCTAGCCAGAAGCTCACCGCGGCTATGAACCCCAAGCTTCCGGTGCAGACGTTTGAACCAGGTGTGAACCGTGGATTCAGTCACACCCATCTGAAACGCAGCTTCCTTTGTGCTGGCGCCCTTGAGAAGGCACTGCAGTAACTCCCGTTGACGCGGAGAGATCCGAAGCGCGTGTCCAATCCTGTTCGAAGCTCCGGTGAGCTGCCGCGTGAGCGCATCCCTGCGGAAGGGAGCCCGGGCGGCCCGGGGCGCCGCTCGCAGCGCAGCGCGCACGGCGCGCCGCCAGGAATCGCCGCCAGTCGCACGATCGCGGTGTAACAGCTCTCTGAGCCGCCCCACGAAGATGAGGAATTCCAACCCTTCGGGGTAGCGGAGCATTTCGTCCAACATCCGGGGCGTCAGACTGTCGCCGCCCAAGAACGCAGACAAGTGGAGCATTACCGGGGGCACCGCTGATTGGGTCTTCGTGCGCAATCGAGCCATGTGCGTCATTGGGGATCCGGTTGGGGGCGCGATGTTTGGAGACGGTCCGATTAGACGGTAGCGGGGACGGCGACGACGAGCGGATAGGCTGGGAGTCAGACGGCAGCGTGGAGACACCCACGCGCGCCTCGACGAAATGCACCCGCGAGTGTACGGCTGGGCGTGGATAATCGTCAAGTGTGGTTGGGGACGACTGTTCCGACCGAGACGAGCTTCGAGCGATGGCAGGTCTCGTTTGCTGTAGAAGTGCTACCGGACTTAAGCTGTCAGTGACGGGGAGGTGACTCGTGATCGAGACCGCAGTCTTCACGTCGCCGGACGGGAACGGCACGCGGTGGCGATTGCTCGGCGTCACCGACGACGCCGTCCGATCCAGGCACCACGTGCGGCTGAAGTTCGATGTCGCCGGCGGGCAGGTGATAGGGTCGATGGTTCTCTGGGGCACCGACGAGGAGGTGCCCTTGGACGATGTCCGGTTCAACGGGACCGCGCTGTCGTTTCGGCTGCCGTCCGTTCTGCCGGGGGTGAAGTCGGTTCTCGCGAAAGGCCTTTCCAGGGCGCCGCGGCTGGCGCTGACGCTGGTCGGCGACAGGGAGTTTCGCGGCTACTACGTCGACGAACTGGACGCGCGCCTGGA
>Ga0315281_10013532_pt1 | contig 11041 bp, 9 predicted proteins | sample YL17G07_0_MG_FD_204540 | JGI IMG/M metagenome (GOLD analysis project Ga0315281, IMG submission 204540) | Sediment microbial communities from Yellowstone Lake, YNP, Wyoming, USA - YL17G07_0 | ecosystem: Environmental > Aquatic > Freshwater > Lake > Sediment | place: USA: Wyoming | collected... | reverse complement strand
TAAGTGGCACAGGCCTCCGGCCTGTGAGGGACACAGGCTGGAAGCCTGTGCCACTAACTCGAAACCCGGTTCAGGGCTCCGCTCTCGGCGTTCAATAAGAGGTAAATTCATGCTGCTCATTGTTCTTGCCAGCGCTCGCCCGGAAGCATGGCTTGCTTTCGCCGCCGCCCTATCGTCAGACCCGGAGGTGCACCTCATGCAGGTAGCCTCCGGGACCGAGGCCCTGGAAGCGGGGCGCACCTTTTCCCCCCACCTCATGGTTATTGATTATCTGCCGGACACCGAACCTCTGAGCCTCGTCCAAAAACTGCTCACGGTTAATGCCATGGTGAATACCGCGGTGGTCAGTCCTCTTGCTGACGAGGAGTTCCATGAGGCGAGCGAAGGGCTGGGGATTCTTGGTCGCCTGCCGTCAGAGCCCGGTATTAGCGAGGCCGCCGACCTGCTGCAGAAGCTGAGGCAGGTCCTCGGAAGGTAATAGGCGCAATCGGGCGTGACCATGCTCTGATGCGGTGTTGCTTCCTTCACGAAGTCAAATAATTTCCATGTAGAAAAGCGCAATCTTTCGTGGTTCGATAGGTGCAATTTGCACCCAGTTTGCAGCTGGCAGGTGCTGAAACTGCTGCATTTATAGGGCTGGCACATATTGTGCTTCCAAGGTAGTTGACTTAGGGGACGCCCCATGGCTCATAAACCATCAGTAAACAAAAAGAGATGATTGCCATACCGGTCATGAGGGGACGGGTAGCGCCCGTCTTAAACTGGTGCTCACGCCTGATGATTTTCCCGGCGAGCCCTGAGGGCGGCAGCCCGCGGGAGCTCAGGATACCGGAACTGGAGGCGGTGGAGCGCTTGCAATTATTACAGGCAAAGGGCGTAAGCATTTTGATCTGCGGCGCCTTGAGCGCCGACCTGGATTACTGCGCCACGCAACTCGGATTAAGGGTAATTCCGGGGGTGTCAGGCGAGGTTGACGAAGTCCTCCAGGCTTATAGGCAAAATCGTCTGGACCGGCCCGAATTCTGGTTGCCGGGATGCCGTGGCCCAAGACGTTATCGCCAGGACCTGGGAAAGGAAAATTGTTTGGCAAACGCCGTAGATCAAGGAGGAAAAGACATCATGCCAAGAGGAACAGGCGGTAGGGGAGCCGGTCGAGGACAGGCCGGGGGCCCGGGCGGCAGATGCCGGAGAGCCGCTAGTGGCCCAGGAGGGCCAGGAGCCGGCCAGGGAGTAGGGATGCCTGATACCTGCATCTGTCTGGCCTGTGGGGCCCAAGCCCCCCATGAGCGTGGGATCCCATGTTTTCAGGTGAGTTGTCCGAAGTGCGGCAAACCCATGTGCGGCAATAAGCCGGCCGGACTTTAAGTGATCGTTAGCGTTGCCGGCGGCAAGGGAGGCGCCGGCAAGACTATCAACTGCGACGTCAAGCGTTATCATTTCCTAGAATACTGCCCTTTACGCGTTCTTTCACCCAGGCCCAGGTTGAAGGCAAGACCATTTTAGAGTATGATATTAATGAGCAGATAAAATTGGTTCTTGTTGGGCCTTGGGAAAACCTACGTCGAGAAATCCAAAAGTAAAATCCGAATTAGCTGGCAAGGGCCATCGCCTGCACAGCCTGGAGCCCAGGTTAGCTCCGCCGCAATCGATCCTTCCCCCCCAAACCGCCATTATTCTTAACAGCATCGCTGACGGGGTTTTCACCGTTGACCTCGACTGGCGAATTACCTTCTTCAACCGGGCCGCGGAAGAAATCACCGGCATTGCTGCCGATGAGGCCTTGGGCCGCCCTTGCTGCGAGGTCTTCCGGGCCAATGTCTGCGAAACCGCCTGCGTCTTGAAGCACACCCTGGAAACAGGCAAGCAGGTGGTTTGCCAGCCCATCGCCATCCTGCGGGCCGACGGCAAAGAGATTCCCATCACCGTCAGCACCGCCCTTCTCAAAGACGAGCGAGGCGAGATTATCGGCGGCGTCGAAACCTTTCGGGACCTGAGCCTGGTGGAGGACCTGCGCCGGGAGATCCACCGCCAGTACCGCCTGGGCGACATCATTTCCAAGTCGCCCTTGATGCAAAAGATCTTCGCGTTTTTACCGGATATCGCCCGCTCCGACAGTACCGTCCTGATCCAAGGTGAGTCAGGCACCGGCAAGGAACTGGTAGCCCGGGCCTTGCACAACCTGAGCCGCCGGGCCCAGGGGCCCTTTGTGGCCGTCAATTGCGGGGCGCTGCCCGACACCTTGCTGGAGTCCGAACTATTCGGCCATACCGCCGGGGCCTTCACGGACGCCCGGCGGGATCGCTTGGGCCGCTTTGCCATGGCCGAAGGCGGCACGCTCTTTCTGGATGAGTTCGGCGACATCTCCCCGGCCCTCCAGGTGCGGCTGCTCCGGGTCCTGGAAGAGCGCTCCTATGTGCCCCTGGGGTCTTCCAAGAGTGTCAAGGCCGACTTACGTGTGGTCGCCGCCTCCCACAAGGACCTTGAACAACTGGTGAAAGATGGCAAGTTTCGCACGGACCTCTATTACCGCATCAATGTGGTAAAGGTCACCTTGCCGCGCCTGGCCGAGCGCAAAGAAGACATCCCACTTCTGGCCGAACATTTCATTGAGCGGTTCAACAAGTTGCAGAACAAGAAAATCCAGGGCCTGAGTTATGACACCCTGGCCATCTTCATGCGGCACGACTGGCCCGGCAATATCCGAGAACTGGAAAACGCGGTTGAACATGCCTTTATCCTCTGCCCTAAGGGCCTGATCCTTCCTGATCATCTCCCGGATCATCTCAGACGGGAAAGTCAACCTGCTGCTCTTCCCCAAGGCCTGAGCTTGAAGGAGCAGGAAAAGCGCCTCTTGCGAGAGGCCCTGGAGCGGCACGGTTGGCGCCGCCTGGCCACGGCCCGGGAATTGGGCATCGATAAAAACACCCTGCGCCGTAAAATCAAGCGCTTCGGCTTGGTGCCGCCAGGTTCCGACCACCTGGCGAAACTGACCCACTAATTTCCTCCTAGCAAAGTTTTGTCCCCAAAAGGGGCTAATTTGCCGCCTAAAGCCATTTCTTTGGGTGCATTTTGTTCCCATCATTCCCCATGAGCCTCCGCTAGTTAGATTCTTCTCTCCGCAGCAGCCCGCTGAGAGAGAACCGGGCTCTTCTGGCACGCTAATTGATTAGGCAATGAGGAGAGCGGCCTTGGCGGGAAGCCGGGAGAACAGGTCCTGCCACGAAAGCATCACCTCCTCCCTCTTAACCTCCCGGCTTTCCTTCCAAGGTTCTAGAGCCCAGGGGAACTACTGCGGCCCCAAGGCCTTCCGCACCCTGCAAGCCGCGGGGATCAAGGTAATCGTGGGCGTAGCAGGATCGTCGAGAAGCGAGGCAACAATTCCGGTCGGGGAAACTGAGCCCTGACGAGGGCCCCGATGATTGCCAAAAAAGTGCCCCTATACTGTCTGGTTCATGCTCCCTGTATAGAGCTTAATTACTACGACCAGGGCTCTGGGGAGCCGCTCGTCTTTATCCATGGCCTGGGAGGAAAGGCGGATAGCTGGCGTTTACAGATGGAGGCCCTCTCGAATAATTACCGCGTTTTGGCCATGGATTTACGGGGGCACGGACAGTCAGGATATCGGGCGGCTGAGCCCATCTGCATCCCGGCCTTTGCCGATGACGTGGTGGCCCTGTTGGCTAAGCTTGGCCTGGATCAGGCGCATATTTGCGGCCTGTCCATGGGCGGCATGATTGCCCTGGAAATCTTTGTCCGGTGCGCCCCCAAGGTAAAGTCCCTGATCCTGGCGGATACTACGGCGCTTTTCCAGCCGCCCCAGGCGCGGGAAGAACTCCTGGGACACTTTGACCGCCTGAAAATGGCTTCCTGGGCTGCGCTCTTGGCCGGCCGGATCTTGCGCCGCGAGGCACCGGCGGAGCAAAGGCAAGAAGTCACCCAGATGTTGGCTGCCAACCGGCGGGCCCTTTACCGCGCCGGCCTGGTAGCCACTTTTGACAGCGACTACCGTGGGGTACTCCCTTTGATCGATCGTCCCACCTTGATCCTGGTGGGAGAGGAGGACCGGGCCACGCCAATCGGCTACGCCGAATATCTCCAGGCGAATATCCGCGGTTCGGTCCTCCAGGTCATCCCTCAGGCGGCCCATCTTGCCAACCTGGAAAATCCCGCCGCCTTTAACCGGCAACTCTCGACACATCTGCAGAGATGCCAAGAAAGGGAAAAAGCTCCCCCTTTCGCAAATAGGGCTATCTTGCCAAAACTTTGCCCTTGTCCCAAGCCTCAAAAGTTGTAGGTCTGATCTGAGTATAGGAAGTTTTTAGCTTCGTATAAACAGTGTATCTTAGCATTCATTCAAGTGCCCCTACCTAACAGTCCTGGCCCTGTACTCCTTGGCGTCCACCAGTATCTCTAACCTCTTTCTATAAAAAATAAAATCGAGCCTGGAACTCAGTGTGCTATCATGACTCTCACCTGAGCCGATATTTCTCCATTTGATATCAGGGCACAAAAGTTCCTCGGGGCATAAAGAGTTCCCCGTCCACCCTTGGCAAGAGGGATCTCACTGGAGGCCAGCCATGAATATTCCTTTTGACCTTGTTTCTTTCGAGCAGTTTTCGTCACAGGCTCGGGAATATTTCTACCATAACGTGCTCTCCTGGGCCATGGTGGTCCAAATCGGAGTTATTGCCCTGGCTATCTTTTGGGCCCACAACGCCACCGGAGCCGTCCATTCCTGGCTCACCCGCCAACAGGAGCAACACCCGACCTTCCAAGAATCTTTTGGCGAAATACCCTTCTTAAGAGTTATCGAGCCCATGCTTGCAATGATTTTCATCTGGATCGCCTCCCGCACAGCACATCATCTCGATTGGGCTCGAGAGGGGCTGAACGCCGGCTTGATTATCTTGATTGCCCTAGTCTTCATCCGGTTATTCAATACCCAGATGAGAAACCGGTTCTGGGCCAAAATTCTAGTGGTAGTTATCTGGCTATGGGCCGCTCTGTATGTCTTTCATCTCATGGAACCCTGGAATAATATCCTGGCTCATATCGACTTTCAGCTTGGCACAGTCCAGATTTCCCTGCTGAGCATCTACCGGGCCTTCATCCTGGCCTTGATTCTCTACTGGCTTTCCAGGCACCTCTCGATGATTTGGCGTTTTTGGCTGAGGACGGCATCGGGCTTGACTCCGGCAGTTCAAGTCTTGCTTTATCGGTTCGGGACCATTTTTCTTTTTTCCGCGTCGGGGGTTTTCGTCTTACATTACCTGGGGCTCGATCTTACCTTCTTCGCCCTTTTCGGCGGGGCGCTGGGGTTGGGGCTCGGTTTTGGCCTGCAAAAGGTATTTGCCAACCTGATCAGCGGCTTCATCCTCCTGGCGGATAAATCCATCAAACCCGGTGATGTCATAGAATTAAAGGATACCTATGGCCGGATCAATTTCCTGGGAAGCCGCTATGTCTCGGTATTGACCAGGAACGGCACTGAACATCTTATCCCCAATGAAAACCTGGTTACCGGCGAGGTGATCAACTGGTCCCATAGTCAGGACCTGGTGCGGCTAAGGATACCCATCGGCATTGCCTACGGCTCGGATTTGGATAAAGCCAGACAATTGCTTCTGGAAACCACCGCGGACGTCAAAAGGGTTCTGCCGGACCCCAAGCCGAGCTGCCTTTTGGTAGGTTTCGGCGATAATGCCGTCAACCTCATTTTGCAGGTGTGGATCAATGATCCCCAAAACGGGATCAACAACGTGAAAAGCGACCTTCTCTGGGGTATCTGGCAGCGCTTCCGGGCCAACGGTATTGAGCTCCCCTTTCCCCAACGCGACTTAAACCTAAAATCTATCCCTGAAATAAGGATTCAGACTAAAGGCGAGGAAGGGTAAATCATTTATGCTTTTGTGCTATAAGGGATTTGCCACGGAATTATCCGGCTGGGGAAATTCAGCTTTGAGGCCAGACGATGACAGACCCCTTTAAAACCTATATCCCATCCCTGCAAGCTGATTTGGCCAGGGGCAACGCCTCAGAGCATACCCACAGGCCCGCCCTCAAGATTCTCCTGGAATCCTTGGGGGAACGTCTCACGGCCACTAATGAACCCCGGCAAGTTACCGAGTGCGGCAAACCCGATCTAGCGGTTTACCGTGGGCCGGTGCTCCTGGGGTATGTGGAAACCAAGGACGTAGGGATAAACCTGGACGCAGAGGAAAAAAGCCCCCAGCTAAAACGCTACCGTGAAGCCCTGCCAAACCTTATCTTGACCGATTACCTTGAGTTTCGCTGGTATGTGAACGGGGAACGCCGGGCGGTAGCGTCCCTGGGCCACGTGGAACGGGACGGTAGGGTCAAGAGCAAAAAAGAAGACCTTGCCGCCGTGGGGGAGCTATTGGCCCAATTCCTGGCCCTCAAGCTCCCCTCCATCGGCACGGCCAAAGAATTAGCCCTGAGAATGGCGAAACTGGCCGGGTTAATGCACAATGCCGCCCTCAAGACCCTGGAAATTGAGCCGGATACGGGAACCCTCAAGGGCTGGCTGGCCGCCTTTGAAAAGACCCTGGTTCCCAATCTCTCCCCAGAGCAATTTGCCGATATGTACGCCCAAACCCTTACCTATGGCTTATTTGCCGCCAAGGTGAGCGTGGGGGCGGGCCAGGACTTGCGTCGGGATACCGCCGCCGGGTTGTTGCCGGAAACCAACCCTTTCCTCAAGAGGCTTTTCTATCATCTCGCCGGGCCGGAGGTTCCCCCTACCGTGTCTTGGGTTGTCGATGATATGGTGTCCCTCTTGAACGCCGCCGACCTGGAAGCGGTCATGGCCGATTTTGGCCGGGGGTCATTGGAGAAAGACCCGGTAGTCCATTTCTATGAAACCTTCTTGGCCGCTTATGATCCGGAAAAGCGCAAGGTCCGGGGGGTCTATTACACCCCTGAACCCGTGGTTTCCTATATTGTCAGGGCCATTGATTATCTACTCAAGGACCGCTTTAGCCGCCCGTGGGGGATTGCTGATAAGAACACCCTGATTCTTGACCCGGCTTGCGGCACGGGAACCTTTCTGCACAGTGTCATTTCGCTGATTTACGACACCCTGTGCGCCCAAGGACAGGCCGGGGGCTGGGCTTCTTATGTCTCCCAAAGCCTCTTGCCCCGCATATTCGGCTTTGAACTTCTCATGGCCCCTTACGCCGTGGCTCACCTCAAGTTGGGGTTGCTCTTGCAGGAAACGGGCTTTGACTTCCCGCCGGGGCAACGCCTGGGGGTCTATCTTACCAATACCCTAGATGAGGGCATAAAAAAGGCCGAAGCCCTCTTAGGCCCCATCGGATACATCACGGAGGAAAGCAACGCCGCCGCCCGGATTAAGAAAGACGACCCCATAGAGGTAATCTTGGGGAATCCGCCTTATGCCGGCCACTCCGCCAATGCCAGCTTGCGCCGGGAAGTGGGGTTGACCGGGACGGCCAAGACCGTGCGGACCTTCATAGGCCGGTTGATTGAGGACTATAAGCAGGTTGACGGTAAGCCCTTGGGCGAGAAAAACCCCAAGTGGCTGCAAGACGATTACGTCAAGTTTCTCAGGTGGGGTCAATGGCGCATTACCCAAACGGGCCGGGGTGTCCTGGCCATGATTACCAATCATGGGTATCTGGATAACCCCACTTTCCGGGGTATGCGGCAACAGTTGATGCAGAGCTTCAGCGAAATCTACCTGTTGAACCTCCACGGCAACGCCAAGAAGAAAGAGGTTTGCCCCGATGGCTCCAAAGACGAAAACGTCTTTGATATTCAACAAGGCGTAGCTATCGGCCTATTCGTTAAAACCCCTGGCTCTCCCGGTCCTGCCAGGGTGTATTATGCGGACCTTTGGGGAAACAGGGAAGGCAAAAACCAAGCCCTGGCCCAAATGGAAGTAAGCGTCACCCCATGGGGAGAGCTTCAGCCGCAAACGCCTTTTTATCTATTTGTGCCCCAAGAAATGGAATTGCGGGCCGAATACTACCGGGGCTGGCCGGTGCATGAAATCTTCCCGGTGAACTCTGTGGGGATCGTTACGGCCAGGGATAACCTCACTATTCATTTTTCCCCGCAAGGGGTGAAGGAAGCCGTAAAAGACTTCGCCTCATTGGACCCGGAAACGGCCAGGGATAAATATCATCTGGGAAAAGATGCTCGAGATTGGAAAGTGGAATTGGCCCAAAAAGACTTGAGAGTATCGGGCCTTAAAGAGAAATTGATAACGCCGGTGCTCTACCGGCCTTTTGACGTGCGTTTCACTTATTACACCGGGCAAACCCGTGGGTTTATCTGTATGCCCCGTCCAGAGGTCATGGGCCACATGCAGGCGGGGAAAAATTTGGGATTGATAACAACTCGCCAAATAGTAAGCACTTCATGGCAACATATTATTGTAACAAGCAAAATATCTGATGATAGCTGTGTTTCTAATTTGTCTCGGGAAAGGGGATATACTTTTCCCCTGTATTTGTATCCCCCTGCAAATACGAAAAATAATCCTGACAACCAAAATTCAATTCTAACTTTGTGCGAGCCACAAGCGCCGTACGGCAGAAAGGTTAATATCGACACCGGTTTTTTAAAGGAACTGGAAAATCTATTGGGGATCACTTTCATCACAGACGGACTTGGCGACATGACCGCCACCTTCGGCCCGGAGGACGTGTTTTCCTATGCCTATGCGGTGTTCCATTCCCCCATTTATCGGCAACGGTACTCAGAGTTCTTGAAAGGTGACTTTCCCCGTCTGCCGTTGACCGGCAACAAGGCCCTCTTTGCGGCCCTGGTGGGCCTGGGGGCGGAATTGGTTTCCCTACACCTAATGGAGTTCAGCAGCCGGCTCATCACCACCTTTCCCGTAACCAGGGACAACTTGGTGGAGGAGGTCCGTTATGTGCCGCCAGAGGTAGTAAAGGCCCAACTGGAAGCGGAAAGGGCCAGATTAGCTGCTGAAACGCCAGAGTTGGAGCCGCTGCCCCGGTCTCGTATTCAGTTGAGGTTACTGGTTCCCCAAAAACATGTCGCCTCCCCCGCTCAGGCCTCTGGCACCGCCGGGGCCGGGATTTCTCCCGCAAGCGGGCGGGTCTATATCAATAAAGACCAATATATCCAAGGGGTTCCCCCAGAGGTCTGGGCCTTCCGGGTGGGCGGTTATCAGGTCTGTCAGAAATGGCTCAAGGACCGGAAGGGCCGTATGCTCAGCTTTGACGACCTGTACCACTACCAAAAGATTGTAGTGGCCCTGGCCGAAACCATCCGCCTCATGGTAGAGATTGACGCCGCCATTGAGGCCCACGGCGGCTGGCCCATAAACCAGCAATAAATGGTAGTCCCTGTGACATATAATCGACCCCCTGGAGGCAGATACATGAATCGAGGTAAAAAGATGGCCCTGCGGCTCCGGGCCATGATGATCCTACTAACGTTACTCATCTCGTCCTTCGGCCCGATTTCTCAGGTCGAGGCCGCCGAGTTCGGCACCGGCATTTATATACTGGGTTACCAAAGCGCCCTGGCCGGCTACCTGCCCGACCCCGGTTTCTATCTGCGCAATGATCTTTATGTCTATCAGGGCAACGCCACCATCATCCCCTTTTCCAAGCGCGTCGAAGTGGATCTGCGCAGCCGCCTGATCACCGACCTGGTGGCCGCCTCCTATGTGACGCCCCTGAAGATTTTCGGGGCTGACTATGCGGTAGGGCTCATCTGGTCCTCGGCGACCAACAGCTTTTTAAAAGGCAAGCTGGCCGTCGACACCCGCTTCCCGCTGCTCAATCGGCTCCTCACCCGCAGCGAGGAAGGGAGCTATACGGGGGTGTCGGACCTGGTGATCACCCCGGTGAGCCTCGGCTGGCACCTGGGGCAGTTCCATATTATGACCTTCGGCAATGTTTACGCCCCGGTGGGCTCGTATAATCCCAACCGCCGGCTGAACACCGGCCTGAACCGGGTAGCCATCGAGCCCAACGTGGCGGTCACCTGGCTGCAACCCAAATACGGGCAGGAAGTCTCCGTCTCCATGGGCTGGACGGCGAATTTCCAGAACCCCGCCACTCAGTACACCACCGGGCAGGAATTGCACCTGGAATATTACCTGGGCCAGCACCTGCCCAAGGGCTTCGCCGTGGGGCTGGCCGGCTATATCTATAATCAGATGACCGCGGACACCGGCGCCGGCGCCAGCCTGGGGGCCTTCCACGGCCAGACCATCGCCCTGGGACCCTGCCTCTCCTTCAACAGCAAGATCGGTAGTCATGCCATCGGGTTGAACGCCAGGTATTACAACGAAGTGAAGGTCCATAACCGCTTCGATGGGCAGGCCTTCTTTTTCACCGTGAGCCTGGGCCTGTAAGCTAGTTTATGGAAAGGAGTTTCAGCGCATGAAGAGCCATGGTCTTTTGGTTCGATTAATACCCGCCTGCCTGGTTGCGGCTTGGCTGTTGGTGACCGCCGGTCCGGTGCTGGCCCAAGGTGAGGTCAGCGGGAAATTCGCCGCCCCGGCGCCGCCGGAAGTGGTCACGATCTATACGGCGAAAAAAATCCTGACCATGGAGCCCAGCAATCCGGCAGCCACCGCGGTGGCGGTCTATCATGGCACCCTCCCGGACAATACCCCCAAAGGTCTCACCTGGACTACGAAATATGGCATGGTTGGCATGACTGCCTTTAATACTGAGTTGCAATCAAAAGGCAATTATTGGTAGCCGCAGGCTTTAGCCTGCGCTGCACAGGCTGAAAGCCTGTGCCACCAATTGATTGCGAAATAGTATTAGAAGCGACAACTCCAATCATGTGAAATTGGCGGAATTGGGGGAGCATTGTTGTCAAAAGGTGCAAACGTGGCTGGCGTCGGGCGGCCCCGGCCAGCTGAAAAGCATCGGCCGTCTGCGGGGGATGGTGCGCCAAATGCTCAAAGACGAATTGGCCGAAATCGACGCCCTGGTGCAGCAAATTTTAAAGTGACGAACCGGCCTGCGCCTCCACAAGCCCTTGCCAAACTAGGCCAAATCTATTA
>Ga0315281_10013531_pt1 | contig 11041 bp, 10 predicted proteins | sample YL17G07_0_MG_FD_204540 | JGI IMG/M metagenome (GOLD analysis project Ga0315281, IMG submission 204540) | Sediment microbial communities from Yellowstone Lake, YNP, Wyoming, USA - YL17G07_0 | ecosystem: Environmental > Aquatic > Freshwater > Lake > Sediment | place: USA: Wyoming | collected... | reverse complement strand
CTCCGGGACCTGGCTGAAGATGGGGTTCGCCCGGGCCACGAGGTAGACGCCGGCGTTCACCATCGTCGCCGCGTGGATGAGGGCGGAGACCGGGGTCGGGCCCTCCATCGCGTCGGGCAGCCAGACGTGGAGCGGGAACTGGGCGCTCTTGCCGACCGCGCCGCAGAACAAGAGGAGCGCGATCGCCACGATCGTGCCGTGGTCGAGCTCGCCGATCCGGGCGAACACCTCGCGCATGCTCAGCGTCCCGAGGCTCACCCAGATGAGCATGATCCCGAGCGCGAAGCCGATGTCCCCGACGCGGTTGACGAGGAACGCCTTCTTCGCCGCGAGCGCCGCTGACCGGCGCGGGTACCAGAACCCGATGAGCAGGTAGCTGCACAGCCCGACCGCCTCCCAGGCCGCGAAGACGGTCAGGAAGCTGTCCGCCAGGACCAGCACGAGCATGCTGAACATGAACAGGTTCAGGTATGCGAAGAACCGCCAGCGCCCCGGGTCGTGGGCCATGTAGCCGACCGAGTAGAGGTGGACGAGCATCCCGATCGTCGTCACCACGATGAGCAGGCAGGCGGCCAGGTTGTCGACGTAGAGGCCGACGTCGACGGTGAACGCCCCGGCCGGGATCCAGCGCCACAGGCTGACGCCGGCGCCCTCCGGCCCGAACCCGCCGGTCAGCGCCACGGAGACGACGGCCATGGCGAGGAGCCAGCTGGCGACGACCGCGGCGAGCGGGAGGAGGTGTGCCCGGCGCGCGATCCGCCGGCCGAGGAAGGCAGTCACGAGGAAGCCCGCCAGCGGGAGGGCCGGGATGAGCGGGACCAGGTTGATCAGCTCCGACGGCGCGCCGCCCCCCGTCGCCGCGGCGACGAGGGCGGGAGCGGCGGGGACCAGGTGGGCGAACACGGGCTCGGCGTCCCTGCCTACTCGCGCATCGCGTCGTACTCGTCGACGAGCGGCGTGCGCCGGTTCCGGTAGATCGAGATGACGATCGCGAGCCCGACGGTCGCCTCGGCCGCCGCGACCGCCATGACCACCAGCGCGATGACGGACGCGTGCCCGGTCAGGGCCGGGACGTACGCCCCGAATGCGACGATGGCGAGGTTGACGGCGTTGAGCATCAGCTCGATCGACATGAGCATGCTGATCGCGTTCCGGCGGGCCAGGAAGCCGAACGCCCCCACGCAGAAGAGGATGGTGGCGAGGACCAGGTAGGCGTCGAGCGACTGGAGGATCATCGGTCGTCGCCCCGCCCGCGGGGGTCGCGCCTCGCGATGTACACGCTGCCCACGACCGCGACGAGGAGGAGGACGCTCACGACCTCGAACGGCAGGACGTACTGGTCGAAGAGGAGCCGGGCCAGGGCGCCGGTGCCGGTCGCGATCCGCCGGCCGGCCTCGCCCCAGTCGGTCGAGACGACGGCGAGGGCCAGGAGGACGGCGAAGGCGATGGCGGCGATCGCGGCCGGGACCGCCTGGGTCTGGAAGACGAGCTGGGCCGGCGCGTTCTTCGCCTGGGTCAGCATGACGGCGAAGAGGATGAGGACGGCGATCGCGCCGATGTAGACGAGGACCTGGGCGCCGGCGAGGAGGGGCGCCCCGAGGAGGACGTAGAGCCCGGCCAGCGACGCGAAGCAGACGATCAGGGCCAGGCCGCAGCGGATGATGTCGCGCAGGGTCACGACGAGGAGCGCCGACCCGAGCATGGTCGCGGCGAGGACGACGAACAGCGCGTCGTCCCAGCTGATCCCGACGATCGGGATCGCCTCCGGTATCGGCACCCTCACTCCCTCTCTCGGGCCCCGTGGGCCCGTGTGCGCCTCCGGCCGCTCCCTCCCGCCGACCGGCCGCGCGCCTCGTCAACGACGGCCGGCGCCCTCCCCGGGGCCGTCGGCCGGGCCGTGCCCATTGTCGCCGCTCGTCCCGGCGTTCGCGTGGCCGTTTCCGTCCCGCCGGCCGGCCACGGACGGCGGCAGCACGGGCAGGAGCCGCGGCCCGATGTCGCGCCCGGACGCGACGGCCCGCTGGGCCCAGTCGCGCTCGCGGCGCACGTACGTCATCTCCGTCTCGCGATCCACGGCCGCGATCGCGATGAGGTCGATCATCGGCTCCGCCCGGCTCGTGTGGGCAAGCTCGAAGTCGGGGCCGCCGCGGAGCGCGTCGTAGGGGCAGGCGTCGACGCAGATGCCGCACAGGATGCAGCGGCTCTCGTCGACGTCGTACGTGGCGAGGATCCGCGGCTTGGGCATCAGGGCGCCCGTCGGGCACGTCTCCGCGCAGCGGCCGCACGACACGCAGGGCGTGTCGTTGAGGCTCATGTCGAGCGGTGTCGTCACGAGGGTGTCGAAGCCGATCCGCATGAAGTCGTAGCAGGCGGCGCCGACGACCTCCGAGCAGACCTGGGCGCAGCGGCCGCAATCGATGCAGCGCGACGGCTCGCGGAGGATGAAGGCGTGGCTGTCGTCGCGGACGTAGTCGTGGTTCGCGCCCGTGAAGCGGTTCTCCGTCACGCTTCGGTAGCCGGCCCCGGCATGGAGCTGCGGCTCCAGCGTCCGGAGCGTCGTCCCGTACTCGATGCCCAGCCGCCGGAGGTCGCAGAAGCCGAGCGCCTCGCAGGTGCACTGCAGGCAGCGCGTGCTCTCGGCGACGGCCTCGGCCCGGCTGTACGGGATCTCGTACTCGACGTAGCTCGTCCGCCGTTCCGGGGCGGGCAGCGACGAGAGCCGGTGGCGGGGCTCCTTCACCTCGGAGGTGAACGGGACGATGCTCAGGAACTCGGGCTGCGGCTCGGCGAGGGTCTGGCGGGTCCGGATCGCCGCCAGGTCGTGGCCCCGCAGGAACGCGTCGACGGCGTAGGCGCAGCGCCGCCCGTCGGCGATCGCGGAGACGACGGTCTGGGCGCCGTTCCGGACGTCGCCGCTGCCGAAGACGCCCGGCCGGCCGGTCTCGAAGGTCACGGCGTCCACCCGGAGGCGCCGCTGCTTCGTCGCCTGCGGCCCCTCGTTGCCGGGGCCGATCCAGCGCAGGTCGGGGCCCTGGCCGATGGCCAGGAGGACCCGGTCGCACTCGATGACGAACTCTGTCCCGGGGGCGGGCTCCGGCCGGCGCCGGCCGGACGCGTCCGGCTCGCCGAGACGCATCCGGATGAACTCGACGCCCGTCACCTTCCCGGCCTCGTCGGCCAGGACCCGGGTGGGTCCCGCCTGGAAGATGGTCGTGACGCCTTCCTCGATCGCCTCGTGGACCTCGCTCGAGGCGGGCATGTCCTTCATGTCGCGGCGGTAGACCAGGGTCACCTCGGAGGCGCCCTGGCGGACTGAGGTCCGGACGCAGTCCATCGCGGTGAAGCCGCCTCCGACGACGACGACGCGCGTCCCCGCGTGGCCCGGGTACGGCAGCCCGAGCGTGGCGATCTTCAGGTACTCGAGGCCGTCGATGACTCCGTCCGCGTCCTCGCCCGGGATCCCCAGCCTGTTCGTGTCGTAGCAGCCGATCGCGACGACGACCGCGTCGAAGCCCCCGTTCTGGAGGTCGTCGAGGCTGAAGTCGCGGCCGAGGGCCTGGTTGCAGGCGAAGCGGCCGCCGAGCCGGGTGATGCTCTCGTACTCCGGGCCCAGGACCCGGTCCTTCGGCAGGCGGTACTCCGGGATGCCGTAGCGGAGCATCCCGCCGGGCTGCTCCTCGCGCTCGAAGATCGTGACGTCGTGGCCGGCGATGAGGAGGTAGTAGGCGGCCGACGCGCCGGCCGGGCCGGAGCCGACGACGGCGACCCGCCGCCCCGTCTTCGGCTGGAGCTCGAAGGGGACCGGTGGGTCGATGCCCCGCTCCAGCATGTCGGCGAGGACCCTGTCGCCGGCGTAGCGATGGCTGTCGCGGATCGCGATCGCCTCGTCCACCTCGTCGCGCCGGCAGTGCTCCTCGCACGGGGCGGGGCAGACCCGGCCGAGGATGGACGGGAAGGGGATCGTCCGCTTGAAGATGCGGGCCGACTCGCGGAACTCGCCCTCGGCGTTCGCCTTGAGGAAGCCCGGGATGTCGATGTGGCTCGGGCACTTGTTCTGGCAGGGCGGCAGGCAGTACGCGTTGTGGTCGGAGAAGATCAGCTCCAGGTTCGTCCGCCGGAGGCGGCGGACCTCGTCGGTCTGGGTCCGGACGACCATGCCCTCCTCGGCCGCGCGGGAGCACGAGATCGGCGGGCGCTCCTCCCCGGCGACGTCCACGACGCACATCCGGCAGGCCCCGAAGCCCGGCAGCTTCGGCTCGTAGCAGAGGGTCGGGATCTCGATCCCGTTGTCGCGGCAGACTTCCAGGATCGTCTGGCCGGCGCGGCCCTCGACGAGCCGGCCGTCCACCTCCAGCCGGATGGTCGGGCTCGACTGCGGGCGCTGGGGCGCCTGCGCCCGAAGCAGCCGCTCGGCCAGCGTGTCGACGACCGGCCCGGGCGCGGTCACGGGGTCGAGGTCGGGGCGGGGGCGGGCGACCAGGTCGGCCATCTCGGTCGCCGGCTACCTTCCGCCCGCCGGCCCGGCGGCGGCGCGCCGGACAGGGCTGCACACCCCGGCCGGGCAGGTGCCCCGGAGGACGTGCTCGTCGATCTCGGGCCGGAAGTAGCGCAGCCCGGTCAGAAGCGGGGACGGGGCGAGGCGCTCGTGGTCGCACAGCGCGCTCGCGATCACGTCGGCCGCCAAGTCGGACGCCAGGGCGAGGTCCGTCGGGCGGCTCCGTCCATCCGCCATCCGCGCGGCGATCTCCGCCAGGCGGCGCAGGCCGATCCGGCAGGGGACCGTCTTCCCGCACGCCTCGTCGGCGCAGTACCGGACGAGCAGCTTCGCGAGGTCCACGACGCACGCCCGCTCGTCGGCCACGACGATCGAGCCCGACCCGACGTGGGCGCCCGCCTCGCGGAGGGCCGCGAACGTATACGGGGTCGCCGCGCGGTCGGCCGGGTGGAGGCCGCCGGACGGGCCGCCGACCAGGAGCGCCTTGACGGCGTGGCCCGCGGCGACGCCGCCGGCCAGGGCGACGATCTCGCCGAGCGGGGTCCCGGTCGGCACCTCCGCGATGCCCGGCGCGGCGACGGACCCGGAGATCCCGACGAGGACGGTCCCGGGCGCCCCGGGGTCGCCGATCGCGGCGAACGCCTCGGGGCCGTGGACGAGGATCCAGGGCACCGTGGCAAGGGTCGCCACGTTGTTCACGACCGTCGGCCTGTCGAACAGGCCGCGCTCGCTCGGGAAGGGCGGCTTCTGCTCCGGCTGGCCGCGCCTCCCCTCCAGCGCCCGGAGGAGGACCGTCTCCTCGCCGAGCATGTAGGCGCCCCCGACGGGCCGGATGGTCATCACGAGCCGGGCTCCGCCGCCGAGGACGTCCTCGCCGAGATAGCCGGCCCCGGTCGCCTCGGCGACGGCCGTCCCGAGGGCCCGGATCGCGTCGGCGTACTCGGCCCGGACGGCCAGGATCGCCTCCTCGGCGCCGACCGAGAGGGCGGCGACGGCCAGGCCCTCCACGACGGCATACGGCCGCGTCTCCATGAGCAGGCGGTTCGTGCCCCCGGCCGGATCCGCCTCGTAGCCGTTCGCGACCGCGTAGCGGATCCGCTCCGGCTGGCCGGCGCAGGCCCGCCACTTGTCGGCGGTCGGGAAGCCGGCGCCGCCGCGGCCGCGCAGGCCGGCCGCGGCGAGGGTCGCGATCGTGCCGGTCGCGCCGAGCTCCGTGACCGCCCTGCGCAGGCCGGCGAACGCGCCGCCGCGCACGGCGGCGTCGAGGTCGGTCGGGTCGGCCGGGCCGGCGGCCGGGAGGAGCGGATGCGGCCAGGCGGCGGGGGTCGGCAGGATCGTCGTCATCGCGTCAACGGGTGGTGCGGAGGGCCGGGTGCTCCCCGGTGAGCGCCTGCGCCCAGGCGGTGGCGTTCCGGACGGTCACCTCGGGCTGCGGCTCGCCGTCGAGGGCGACGAGCGGCGCGGCGGCGCCGGGAACGTGGGTCGGCAGCCACTCGTACGCGATGCGGCCGTCCGGCGTCCGCCGGCCGAGCTCCGCGCGCAGGCCGCCGGCGAGGCCCTCGGCGAGCCGTCCGCCTCCGGCCAGGAGACAGTCGGTGCAGCGGCAGACGGCGACGGAACGGACCGGCCGCTCGAACCGGAACGTCCGGTAGTACGTGGCGGTCCCGTAGACCATCGCGTACCAGGCGCCGGTCCGGAAGCTGATCCGCTTGAGCGCCGCGACCGGGAGGCGGCCGAACTCGGCCTGGACTTCCTGCAGGATCGTCAGCATGCGCCGCGGGTCGTGGTCGTGCGCCTCGAGGATCCGGTCCACGGCGGCCACGTCGACCGGCTCGAAGCGCTCGTAGACGGGATCGGGGACCTCGCGGCCGGAGCGCCGGAGGGCCGACTCCTCGCGCCGCTCGGCGTACGTCTCGGGCGCGCCCCAGTGCAGCGCGTAACGGTCCTTCGTGTCCCTGCCGCCCATGTCGATGCACTCGATCGGGCAGGCCTGGGCGCACTGGAAGCAGGTCTCGCACTTGAGCGTCCCGTGCTCGTCGTAGAGGAGCTGGAGGCGGCCCCGGAAGCGCGGCGCGATCTCCGGCGTGACCTCGGGGTAGCGGACCGTCTCCGCGGGCTGGAAGAACCGGCGGAGCGTGAAGGCCATGCCGCGGGCGATGCCCATGCCCGGCACGCGGCTCATCGGCCGGCCCTCACTTCCCGATCACCACGACGGCGGCTGCCGTCGCGAAGATGTTGAGGAGCGCGGCCGGGAGGAGCCACTTCCAGGCAAAGCCCATGAGCTGGTCGACGCGGACGCGCGGGAGCGTGCCGCGCATCCAGACGAAGACGAACACGAAGACGAAGGTCTTGCCGATCATCCAGGCGAGGCCGACGGCCCAGTCGAAGCTGATGAACGCCCAGGCGAGCACGGCCGCGACGGCGACGAGGTTGAACAGGAGGAAGCCGATGACGAGCGCCTGGAGCGCGCTGATCCGGCTCGACAGGAGCCAGAACGGGAGGCCCAGGACGATCGTCCCGACGACCGGCGCCAGGCCGATGAGGAAGACGAGGCCGATCCCCAGCGCGCCCGGGTCCAGGCTGAGCGTGACCGGCCACGGCCAGTCGAACGGCGCGTTCCAGCCGCCGAAGAAGAGGACGACGATGAGCGCCGAGACGACGAACACGTTGACGTACTCGGCGAAGAAGAAGAACCCGAAGCGCATGCCCGAGTACTCGGTCGCGAAGCCGGCCACGAGCTCCTGGTCGGCCTCCGTCATGTCGAGCGGCGTCCGGTTCGCCTCGGCGATCGCGGCGATGAAGAAGATGAGCAGGCCCAGCGGCTGCCTCCAGGCGTTCCAGTCGAGGAACGAGCCGGCCTGCTGGGTGACGATCGAGTTCAGGCTCATCGTCCCGGCCAGGATGATCACCCCGACGACGGACAGGGTGAGCGGGATCTCGTAGCTGATCGACTGGGCCGCGGCCCGCAGCGTGCCGAGGAGCGCGTACTTGTTGTAGCTCGCCCAGCCCGCCATCATCAGGCCCACCACGTTCAGGCCGCCGACGGCGAACAGGTAGAGCAGGCCGATGTTGAAGTCCTGCCCGTAGAGGCCGGGCGCGAACGGGACGACGAGGAGCGTCATCACGGTCGTCAGGAAGACGGCGACCGGGGCGAGCGTGAAGACCGGGACGTCCACGCCGGACGGGGTGAAGTCCTCCTTGGAGAGGACCTTGAGCCCGTGGACCACGCTCATGAGCGAGCCGTACGGGCCGACCCGGTCCGGGCCGACCCGCAGGTTCATCCGGGCGATGACCTTCAGCTCCAGGTAGATCACCACGAAGGCCGTGGGGACCGTGGCGACGACGATGATGAGGAGTGCCGCGACGACGAACCGGACGAGGCCCATGTTCGCGCCCAGGAAGTCGACGAGCGGCTCGGCCAGGAGGGCGAGCCCGACCGTCACGGCCGCCCCGACCACGAGCACGACGGGGACGCCGACGAGGAGGATCCGGGCGGGGATCGTCAGGCGGTGCCAGTAGGCGGCCACGGCGCTCATCGCGGGACCCTCACCGGTCCACCCCGCCCATGACCGGGTCGAGCGAGGCGTTGATCGCCATCGTGTCCGCGACCAGGTTGCCGGGCATGAGCAGGCCGAGAAGCTGGAGGTGCACGAAGCTCGGATCGTGGATCCGCATCCGGAACGGCTGGTCCGTGCCGTCGCTGATCGCGTACGTCGCGTACAGCCCGCGCGGCCCCTCGATCGCGGCATACGCCCGGCCGGGGCGCGGCCGGACCAGGCGGGGCAGCCTCGCCATCACCGGGCCGTCCGGCATCTGGTGGAGGCACTGGTCGATGATCCGGAGGCTCTGCTTGATCTCGTCGACGCGGAGCAGATAGCGGGCGAGGCAGTCGCCCTCGCTGCGCGTCGGGATGTCGAAGTCGAGCTCCGGGTAGACGCTGTAGGGGTGGGCCCGGCGGAGGTCCAGGGGGACGCCGGAGGCCCGCAGGTTGGGGCCGCTGACGGCCATCCGGAACGCCGTCTCGTGGTCGAGGATGCCGATCCCGCGGGCGCGCCGGACCAGGATCTCGTTCTCGTTCAGGAGCGCGGTGCCGGCCTCGACCTGCCGGCCGGCACGGCTCATCCAGTCGCCCAGGCGGCTCATGAAGTCGTGGTTCAGGTCGCCGTTCACGCCGCCGATCCGGAAGTAGTTGAAGAGGAGCTGGGCGCCCGTGAGCGCGGTCAGCATCTCCACGATCTCGTCGCGCTCGAGGAAGCTCCACAGGATCGGCGTGATGCCGCCGAGGTCGAGGGCGAAGAAGCCGATGTAGAGGGCGTGGCTGGCGATCCGGTTCAGCTCGCCGGCGAGGACCCGGATGTACTCCGCGCGGCGAGGAACCTGCACGTCGAGAAGCTTCTCGAAGGCGATCACCGGCGACCACTCGCAGAACAGCGAGGCGATGTACTCGAGCGGGTCGGTGTAGCAGATCGCCTGGTGGTAGTCGGCGTTCTCGCACAGCTTCTCGACGCCCCGGTGGAGGTAGCCGATGACGGGGTCGAGGTCGACGACCTGCTCGCCGTTGAGCTTCAGGACGATCCGCAGGACGCCGTGGGTGGCGGGATGCTGCGGGCCGAGGTTGAGCAGCATCTCGCCGTCGCGCAGCGCGTAGAACTCCTGCTGCCGCTCGGTCCGGGCCGGCGGGATCGGCTCGAAGATGCCGGCCCGATCGACCGGGATCGTCAGGTTCGGGTCGTCGAGCGAGGGCCGGGTCGGGGTCGTCATGCTCGGCTTGCCCTAGCCCGCCGTGGCCCGGCGGCGGACCGTCGTCTCGGCCGCGTCGGCCGGCCGGCCGGGGCTCTCCATCGGCCGGACGCCGCCGCCCGGCGAGCGCGACGCGTCGTCCGGCAGGTGGAAGTCCTTGCGGAGCGGGTGGCCCACGTAGTCGTCGGGCATCAGGATCCGGCGGAGGTCGCGGTTCCCCTCGAAGACGATCCCGAACATGTCGTAGGCCTCGCGCTCCAGCCACTCGGCACCCTTCCAGAGGAAGGTGACCGAGGGGACGCGCGGCTTCTCGCGGGGCAGGCCGTCGGCGATGACGCGCAGCCAGTCCGGGGTCGTCTCGCTCCACAGGTGGTAGACAGCCTGCATGACCGTCCCCGTGTCCACGCCGCACAGGTCGCAGAGCAGCGTGAACCCGAGCTCCGGCTCGTCGTGGAGCGCGCGGAGCACCTCGGGGACATCGCCCGCCCCGATCCGGATCTCGGTCTCGTCGTGGCGCTGGCGGACCGGGCCGGCCAGGCGATCGCCGAACCGTCGCTCCAGGCGGGCCTTCAGCGCGCGGTCCACGGCTACACGCCCTCCGGCACGGTCGGCCCGAGCCGCCGCTCGGACCAGTGGCCGCGGCGAGCCTTGACGAGCTGCTGGAGCTTCATCATCCCGTACAGGAGGCCCTCCGGCCGGGGCGGGCAGCCGGGGACGTAGACGTCGACGGGGAGGATCCGGTCGATCCCCTGGACCGTGCTGTAGCTCCGCTTGTAGCGGCCACCGGAGCAGGTGCAGTCACCCATCGCGACGCACCACTTCGGCTCGGGCATCTCCTCCCACAGGCGGAGGAGCGGGCCGGCCATCTTCGTCGTGAGGGTGCCGGCGACGATGAGCACGTCGGCCTGGCGCGGGCTGGCCCGGAAGGGGAAGTGCCCCCAGCGGTCGATGTCGTTGCGCGAGGTGGCCGTGGACATCATCTCGATGGCGCAGCAGGCGAGGCCGGAGGTGAGGGGCCACAGGCTGTTGGCCCGGATGAGGTCGAGGACGAGGTCCGCCTTGGTCGGGATGATCTCGAGGGCGCCGCTCCAGCGGGCGTCGTTCGTCCGGCCGATGCCCGCCGCCTCCACCTCGCGGAGGAAGAGCGTCGGGGCGTCCTCGAGCGGGACCCCACCGTAGGCCTCGGGCTGCTCGGCGCTCCAGAGCCGGTTCGGGACGCTGATCGCCTCGACCGGCGCATCGGCGGGGGAGGTGCCGCCGGCCGCGCCGGGGGAGGGGGTCGTGCCCGCGCCCCCGGCGGCGGCATCCGCGCCCGAACCGGGCCTCAGCGCCACGTCAGCACCCCCTTCCGCCAGGCGTAGGCGAGGCCGAGGAGGAGGACCCCCACGAAGATCGCCATCGAGAGGACCCCGCCCAGCAGGAGGTCGCGGAGGACCAGCGCCCACAGGAAGATGAACACGATCTCGATGTCGAAGGCGACGAAGAGCAGCGCGTAGATGTAGTACGAGACCCCGAACCGCCCGTGCGTGTCGCCGTAGGTGTCGATCCCGCTCTCGTAGGGGAGGCCCTTCGCGCGGCTGCCCTTCGTCCGGTGCGAGATCAGCCACGAGAGCCCGATCACGAGGAAGATGAACGCGACGCCGCCGGCGGCGAACCCGACGACGTACCAGATGCCTGCCATCGCACCTCTCTGCAGCCGGTCGATCCCCGGTGGGATCGGACCGGCCCGACGGGAAGCTCGGGCGAGTACCGGACGCACGCAGCACGCGGGCGGGTGGGCCCGGGCATGCCGGGCCATGGTAGCAG
>Ga0315281_10013530_pt1 | contig 11041 bp, 7 predicted proteins | sample YL17G07_0_MG_FD_204540 | JGI IMG/M metagenome (GOLD analysis project Ga0315281, IMG submission 204540) | Sediment microbial communities from Yellowstone Lake, YNP, Wyoming, USA - YL17G07_0 | ecosystem: Environmental > Aquatic > Freshwater > Lake > Sediment | place: USA: Wyoming | collected... | reverse complement strand
ATCCGGATCGAGACGGGCCAGGAACCGCGCGATGTCCCGCATCTCTTCGGGGGAGTCGTTCATCCCCGGCACCAGGAGGGTCGTCACTTCCACCCAGATTCCTTTTTCGCGGAGTTTCCCCAGGGTTTCGAGCACCCCATCGAGACGCCCGCCGATCACCTTGCGGTAGGTCTCCTCGCGGAAACTCTTGAGGTCCACGTTGATGGCGTGGAGATAGGGCGCGATCATCTCCACCGCTTCGGGGGTCATGAATCCGTTGGACACAAAGCAGTTGGCCAGGCCGGCTTCGCACGCCAGGCGGGCGGTGTCGAGGGCGTACTCGAAGAACACCGTGGGCTCGGTGTAAGTGAATGAAACACTTTCGCACTCCTGAGCGATGGCAGCCCGGACAATCTCGCGGGGTTCGGTCTGCGTCCCGGGGACGCGGGAGTGCTGGTCGCGCAGGGCTTGGGAGATATGGCTGTTCTGGCAGAAATCGCAGCGGAAATTGCACCCCACCGTCGCCACCGAGAGGGACGTGGTCCCTGGCAGAAAATGAAACAGCGGCTTCTTCTCGATGGGATCGGGGGTCAGGGCCACGCATTCCCCATAGACCAGCGAGACCAGGCGGCCCTCTTCGTTGCGGCGCGCGCGGCAGATCCCGACTTTGCCGGACGCAATCTCGCACCGGTGATGGCACAAGTCGCAACGGACGTTCGTGCCGTCTTCGATTCGGTGATAGAGATAGGCTTCGTGTTTCACGGACCGCTTTCACTTTCGGAGTTTCGAGTCTCGGTCAGCTTCGAGGAAAGGAACCTGAGTTATTGACCTATCAAGGAAATCCACCCGAGACAGCGCACGAGAGACGAGCCATAATGGGCGGATTGTACTGGTATCCTCGCTTCCTGTCAAACGCTTATCCCGGAAATTGATGTCAGTTGTGCCTCACCAGATTCGCGGGATGCGCGCTTGTGTCAAGATATGAGTATCGCGTCCCCCGATCGAGTTTCGAAAACCATCTCACGTTACGAACATGACTTTGATTCAACGACAAACACGCCAGCGAAATCCGTGACTTGTCTGTACTGAAGGCGAAGACCTGCTTGTTCGCACGCGGCAACAGTCTCCTCGGCAACCCAGTAATATTCATCTTCATCCCAGCGTTTTTCCCATTGGAGTTTTGCCTTTTCCAGGGCGGCGATGGTTGGGAAGGAAACATCGGCCACCACAATACGGCCCGCATCTGTACAGTGGTCGCGGATCAGACGAGTGAGAAGGCTGACTTTCCCCGCCAGATCAAAGTGGTGGAAGACGTAGGCGGACACAATCCGGTCAAATCGCCGGCGGAACTCGGTGGGCCATGTGCCGGCGAGATCGGCCTGTGTCAGATGCACCCGCGGCAGCTTGGTCTGCGCCACCGCCAGCATTTTGGGGGAGAAATCAATGCCCCAGACTTGGCACTTAAGAGCGACGAAGTGCTTTGCCAGATTGCCTGTGCCGATGCCCAGATCCAGCACCTGGCAACCGGGTTCAGCGGCGGCAAGAGTGACGACTTGCTCCAGAACCGCCTCGTACCCGCCGAATGGAAAACCCCCGCTCGACCGGACACTCTCATCGTAGTGCCCGGCCCAATCGTCGAACACACGGGCTTCCTCTGATCCCATCATGTGTGTCACCTCAATCACGGGATGCCATACTTATATCATCCCTTTTGAACCTTCTGCCCAACTCCGGGGACAATACCGATTTCTGTTAGTGCCCTGTTGCATTCCCTATCTCGAGCCGCTCTCCGTCTTCCGCCGCGCGCGCGAGACGAGCCATAATGGGAAGATGTTACTACTATGTTCGATTCCTGTCAAACCCGTATCCCAGAAACGGATATGTGTTGTGCGTCACCAGATTCCGTCTCCCCCGAGTGTTCGCTGTTCGTTCCGATTGCGATTGATGTCATTTTGCTTTTTCAGCGATGAGGAAATATCCAAAAGGAAATCCTCGACCTGTGTTTTCTGATATCCTCTCACCTAGAGATGTTTTCACAAAGTGCCCTGTGATGTATTGAATTGCATTTGCCAGACCCTGTCCTACCAAGGGAATGTACTGAATGTGCTTGGCAAGAATATCTGCCATTATCTCCGGGGTTCCTCCGATAGACTCAAGTTGAATCAACTTCAAACCAGAACCGTCAACAAACCGCTGCAACGCAAATTCGGTAAATCTATAGAAATCATATGGTTGCTCATGTAGCCGATAGAAGAAAGGAACATTCATCAGAATTATACCATCTACTGACAGAACCCTGGACATCTCTTTCCAAAGGTGTTCCGGCTCTGGTACATGCTCAAGAACATCCGAAAGAATAATGGTGTTAAATTCCTCGTTCTGAAATGGCAGATCCTTTGTCAGGTCACACTCAAAATCAAGATGGTCGGTCTTGTGCGGCGTGTTGCCCCAGTCCACACAAATGTTATCCATCACATAGTCTCTATATGCGCTATAAAGAGGGACGTTGCCGCAACCCAAATCTAATAACTTGCCTTTCGCATATTGTCGAAGATTTTTGTCGTAATACCCAGCAACAAGGTCGGCCGCCAATCTGGACGAGACACTAACCTCTTTTTGGTCTCTTGACGCAACCAGTTTTCCATTTCTGTAAACATATTTACTTGGTTTCCATATATTTCGATTTTTCATTTCATTCAGCCTCTTGTCCTCAATCTAACAACACACATTCAATCGGACGACGCCATCAATCGGGGGACGCCATACTTATTCACCCCTCTTGAACTTTCTGCCGAAATCCAGGGACAATGCCGATTTGCGCTAGTGCCCAGTTGCCCTTCTTATTTCCAGCCGCTCTTCGGGTTGCACGCCTTCTACGCGATGGCACAAGCAGGCTTCGCGCTTCACCACCGCCGGCTCACATGGCCCCATAACCCGTCAGGACAACGAGGACGGTTCTGACGAGGATCTTGAAATCCAGCAGGAGGGACCAGTTGTCTATGTACTCGAGATCGAGGCGCATCCAGGTTTCGAAGGGGAGTCTGTTGCGCCCGCTGACCTGCCACAGGCACGTGATGCCGGGTTTCATGGAGAGGCGCCGGCGCTGCCAGCGGTCGTACTTGAGCACCTCTTCGGGGATGGGCGGGCGCGGGCCCACCAGGCTCATGTCTCCCGTCAGGACGTTGTAGAGTTGGGGAAGCTCATCCAGCGAAGTTCTGCGGAGGAAGCGTCCCAACCTGGTGACGCGGGGATCGTCGCGCATCTTGAAGGCCGGCCCGCGCATCACGTTGCGGCTCTTGAGGTACTCGAGTTCGGCGTCGGCGCCCACGCGCATCGAACGGAATTTCCAGCACGTGAAGGGATTGCCGTTGAGCCCGCAGCGCGTTTGCCCGTAGAAGACCGGTTCCCCTTTCCTGGAGGTGAGCCGGACCGCCAGCGCGACGAGCCCGAACAACGGCGAGAGCAGCACCAGCAGGAAGAATGACGCCACCCGGTCGAAGATGGATTTGACGACAAGGGAAGTGCCGACGGGCCGGACCGGGGAATAGGTGACGACGGGGACGTCCTCGAAACGGGAAAGGCTGGGCTTCGCGATGCGGTGCCAGAAAGCGTTGAGGGAGAGGTGGGTGCGGATTCCCATCTCCTCGCAGCTTTCCAGGATCGGGGCCAGGTCCAGGTGCGTGGACTTGGACGGCACGAAAATCACCTCGTCCACATGCCGGTCCCACAGATAGTCCAGAGTATTCTCCAGGCGGCCGACAACGGGGTATCCGTACCGCTCTCCCTGGTCCGGATGGTCTTCGGGATCGTCCGAGAGAATCCCCTCGACCTGGAATCCCCACACGGGGTGATTGTTGAGGATCTCGAGGAAGTGCCTGAGGGCCGGGCCACTACCGACAAAGACGACGCGACGGATGTTGCGTCCGCTCTTCCGCGAGAGTTCAAGAACCTTGCGGACCACGAGTATCTTGCAGGAAATGAGCAGAATCTGGATCATCGGCATCACCAGGAGCTGGCTGCGGGAGACCCAGGACTTCTGCACGAGGAAGAAGATCGCCAGTGTGGCGGCCGCTGCCTCCACGATTGACGTGAGGGCCCGGCGGATTTCCTCGGTCGGTTGGAAATAAACGTAGCGGGAGGAATACTGGCCATTGAGCAGCAGGATCAGTACCGTCAGGGGGGGCAGAAGAAAGAGGCACCAGATTTGGTCTTCCAGGCGGGTAGACCGGAAAAGGTCCGGGAAAAAGTATGGTCCGAGGAGATTGGCCCGGAGCCAGTAGGCAATGAAGAAGGCGGCCACGCTGAGCGCCAAGTCAATCAGCGCGTTGAGCCGTCCCAGGACAAACGCTTTTTCCCTGAGCATGGTACCCCACCTCAATAGCACCCCGCCCAAATACCCAGTGTATTTTCCACGTTTGGGGGGGCCGTGTCAAGAAAAGTCGTCAAGAGAAACTGCGTGAAGAAACCGAAGAGTCCTGGGAGGAAATCGTGCTCCGCTCGCGCTTCGAGCTTTACAGGCCGGGGGAAATCCCGTATGGTCAAAAATCCGGCTACCCCTTATGGCCGGACCATTTGCCGCGTCTGGAAACAAACGCCCAGGCGCCGGAGGCGGAGCGACCATGATCCAGCGGTACCCTTTCATAGCAGTGATGCTGTTTTGCATAGCATCAGGAATGGCATTGGCCCAGACTTCCGAGGTCACCCTCAAGAACGGTTCGGTGGTCAAGGCATCGGTGCTGCAGCGCACCGACTCGCGCATCGTCTTCGACCTGGGTTTCGAATTGCTCAGTGTCCCCGCTTCGGAAGTGGCCGGGATCCAGGCGGCGGGCCAGCCCGAGGCCACGGAAGAACCAGCCGCAACCCCCGCCGGCGCTTCGCTCTCTTCCGTTCAGCCAAGGAAGAAGGCCCCCGCGGGCAGCTTCAAACAGATCGTGAATCACCTCAAGGAAGCGGTGGTCATCGTGTCCAATCCGAACGGCTTTGGCGCGGGCTTTCTCGTGGATCCCTCGGGGCTTCTGCTCACGAACTACCACGTGGTGCGGGGCGAGAAGGATAACGACGTCACCGTCTTCCTAAAGAACAAGAAGGGCGAGATAGAGAAGAAGACATTCCGCCGGGTGGAGGTGAAGGCTTACAGCGCCCTTCTGGATTGCGCCCAGCTCAAGATCCCCTCGGAGCAGATGGGCGCCCTTCAGCTGCCCGCGCTCGACCTGGCGGATCCCGAATCGGTGCAGACTGGCGCGCGTGTCTATGCGATCGGGAATCCGGGGGTGGGCGACAAGATGCTGGAGCATTCGCTTACGCAGGGAATCATCAGTTCGAACAGCCGGAACTTCAATGACATCCTGTATCTCCAGACCACGGCGGCGGTCAATCCGGGCAACAGCGGGGGCCCGCTTGTCAACGAGCAAGGCGAGGTCGTGGGCCTGGTCACGTTCCGCGCGAGTTTTCAGGAGGGACTGGCCTTTGCTCTCCCCGTCTGGTATCTGCGCTATTTCTCCGATAACAGCAAGGCTTACGCTCCCACAACGGACGCGCGGAATACGGGTTATCGCTACCTGGACCCGATGCAGGAACCGGAGAAGAGATAGAGGGAGTTCAGGCGTCGCCGTAAAGATCGGCCGCCCTCGGAAAAGAGGGATCATGAATCGCCGCATCCGGACAGTCATCTGCCTTCCGATCATCCTGGCCGCCGCCTGGTGCGTGGCCGCGTCGTTCGGCGCGGTGGACGAGGGTCTCGCCAGGTTTGCCCCGGCGGAGACGTTGCTCTACCTCGAGGTGAGCGATATGACCCAGCTGCGGGAGGCATGGGCGAAGACCCCCTATGCCCGGATGTGGGAGGACCCATCTTTTTCGGACTTCTTCAAGCCCTTGAAGAAAGAGGCGGGCGATCCCACTGAGGCGCTTGCGAAGCAAACCGGCGCCAGCCCGGAGGAGCTGAAAAGAATCTTCCCGGGCCGGGCGGCCATTTTCCGTTCCGATTTCATCTGCAGGCTCGGCGACACCCCGAGCGCGGGATACATGGAAGTGGACAATGGCTTCCTCGCCGAGTTCAAAGGCGAGCCGGAACGCGCCCGCGCTCTCGTCGAGAAGTTCATCGGCGAGACTCCCAAGGACGCGGAGCGCCGCTCGGAGGAGTTCAAGGGCGTCCGCATATACACCAGCATTTTCTGGCAGCCCGTAGGAGACGTGCCCGGCGCCCCCGCTCCCACCCCCACTCCTCCCGCCGACCCCCACGCAGGCATGACGCAATATCACTATGAGTACGCGTTTGTGGACAACCACTGCATCGTGCTCGAGGGGCAGCGGGCGTACATGAAAAAAGTCCTTCAGAACTACTTCACAGTCAAAGAGGGCCGCAAGCCGGAAGGGTCGCTGGCCGCTTCACCGAATTTCCAACTCGCTACCAGGCCCTTTCCCCCAAAGCCCGACCTGCTCGGTTACGTCAACATCGAACGCTACCTTGTCCAGGCGGCGGACTATCCCGCGCTGGCTGTCTTCAAGCGGCCGGCCTGGCGTCTGGAGGAACTGCGGTCCGCCGCGTTTTCCGGCCGCCTGGTTCCGCAAGGGATCGAACTCGACGCCACCTTCTGCACGATTCCCACCCCAAAGGGAATTGCCCGCCTTTTCATCCATGAAGGGAGTAACGCTTTTCGCGCCACCAGCATGGTTCCCGGGGGCGCGGTCTTTTACCTCAACAGTCTGCTGGACCTCCAGGACCTGCAACGCCTGCTCAATGAGAGTTCCCCCTCGGATCCTCAGAGTCCCGCGCCGTCCGGGTTTGCCGACAGCCTCAAGGAGATTTCCAGCAGGGCCGGTGTGGACATCGAGAAAGAAATTCTCGCGAATCTTGGGAGCGAGATAGCGGTGTTTTCGCGTTCCCGCCGGGCCGGAGCGGCGGCCGACGACCCCAGGGCGGAGTCTCCCGTAGTTTTCGTCCAACTGACCCGTGAGGCCGGGGTTGCCGAAAACCTGGCAAAGACGGTGGAGACGCTAGGGAAAAGCGGGCCTCGCCGCCCCAAGTGCGAGCCGGCCGACTTTCACGGTTTCCGCATTTACTCCCTCCGCGATGATCCGGGTGAAACGCCTTCGGGGCTCCGTCCGGAGCCTGGGGAATCCCGCTTCCATTTCGCCGCCGCAAACTCCTTCCTCGTTCTCTCCGGCGACCTGGACGTCCTGAAGGAGGTGCTGGACAACGTGAAGGGAACCGGCGGCGCTTCGCTGACACGGAACGATGCCTTCCGCCTTGCCGTCAAGCAGATCCCGGCCAACTACACCGGCCTTCTCTGGTATGATGCCCAGAAGGTAATGGTGGAATCGCTGAAAGCGGCCGAAGAAGGCTTGTCCATTTTCGGATTGCTGGACCTTGGGATAGACTGGGATGCGCGCCCCAGCGCAGAGTCCTTTGCGCGCTACCTCGGACGATTCGTGGCCGGCTCGTATGTCGCCCGCGACACTCTGCACCTGCACGCCGTCGCCATCAACCCCGAGGAGTTCAAGAAGAACTAACCTTTCGCAGGGTGGGGGCCTGCCCTGCGGCGCTGAATTCTCTTGAAGATGGATAACGACCCGATGCTTCGCGACGAATCCTCCACACACGGACAGTCTGCCCGCGGCCCGGCTCCCGCGGCGCCTCTCGGTTTGTCCGTGGCGCCCGTGAAACGACGGGGAACCCTGACCGCTCTCCTGCTGCGGTTTTTCTTCTTCCTGGGCCAGATCCTCAAGGTGCTCTTCTTCACGATCCTGGTTTTCGCCGTGGCGGGCGTTCTCAGCTACCTGCTCGTGCGGAAACACATCCAGGGACAGGAAATCCTTGTTCCCAACATCAGCGGCGGAAAAGTGGACGACGCGGCCAGGGTTCTCAAGGAGCAGGGGTTGGACCTCTCCATTCAGATCGAGTCCTTCGATTTCAGCGATCTGGTGGCAGAGGGGGAGATTGTGTCGCAGTTTCCCCAGCCGGGAAACAACGTGAAATCCGGCACGGTCCTGCGGGTTCATGTTAGCAGGGGAACGACTCTGATACCTTGCCCGGACGTGCGGGGCAAGAACTTCCTGGAAGCGGGCATTGCCCTGCGCAACGCCGACCTTGACGAAGGAGTGAAGAGTTTCCTCCATAGCCCGGAATACAAGAAGGACGCAGTGATTGCGCAGGACCCTGGCGCGAACGCGCCGGTCGAGCGCCGGATCAAGGTCAACCTTCTGGTGAGCCTGGGTCCCGAGGTCGAGCGGCGCATCATGCCCAATCTTCTCGATTCGACTCGCACCGAGGCCGACGAGAAATTGAAGCCGCTCGGACTTCACATCGCCTCGCAGATGGAAGCGCCTTCACCCGGACGAGACAACGGCCTCATTTTCGAGCAGAATCCCTCCGCGGGGGCATCCGTTTTGGCCGATGATCCCATTACGGTGAGGGTCGTCCGCAACGAAGCGAGATAATACCAAAAAGGATGAATGACGAATGATGAATGACGAATGATGAATGGCGAATGATGAATGGCGAATGATGAATGGCGAATGATGAATGGCGAATGAGGAACGGCGAATGATGAATGACGAATGAGGAATGATGAATGGCGAATGAGGAATGGCGAATGATGAATGGTGAAGGGCGAAGAATGAGTTTTTGTATGAAAATGAATATCTCCTGGCGAAAAGTCCGTTCGACCGGCGGAGGCTTTGTTTCATTCATCCGTCGGTGTTTCTATCTCATTCTTCATCTTCCATCATTCGCCATTCATCATTCGTCATTCCTCATTCATCATTCTAAATTCCTTCTTCCTGCTTCGTCATTCATCATTCGCCATTCATCATTCATCATTCTGTTCTTGGTTATGCCGGTTGCCGTTGCCTCCGCCCTCGACCTTGTGGATGATTTCGCAAACCTGCAGCAGCGGGAGTACTTTCTGCGCATCGGGATCGCAGAGGACGAACAAGCCGTTCGTGTGGTTCCTCACAGCGACTTCGTGCTGCATGACCAGGAGAGCCGAACCCTCTATCAGGGCAAGGCCGGCACGCCCATTCGGTTCACCATTCTGAACGGGAAGAGCATTTCCGAGGCATTCTACCATGAGTTGGCCTCGTTCCCGGATTCCGAGAAAGCCAAGGCCGACGCTCTGGCCGCGCAGGCTCGCGCGAAAACCGGCCTGCCTATCCTTGTGCTTCGCGATCCCAGGATAGACCGCGCTCCGCTCCCCGGCGGGCAGATGCCTCCTCCCGTTCCCTGGATGGTGGCTGCGGGTCCCTATGAAAGCTATGGTCGCGCGGCCAGAGAGAATGGGAGGATGGGGCAATTCCGCCGCGCCGGGATCATCCGGGCGCTTGCCGGACCTTGCCCGGCTCTAATCCAGGCGCACGATAGCAACGGGAAACTTCTCGCCCAGGCAACCGCCTACCTGGGGGTTCGCCCCAGGGACGCGGGCGGATTGGTCCGCGGAGGCCCGGTCTCGAAGTCGGACTCCGCCTGGGCCGAGCGCCGCTCGTGGGTGAAGAGCAAGGTCTATCACGGCCTGATGGAAGTTTGGGGGAACAAGAATGGACGCCTCACCCTCGTGAACCGTGTGTTCATCGAGGACTACCTCTATGGTGTGGTCCCACCGGAGATCGGGAACTCCGCCCCTTTCGAGGTGAAGAAGGTCCAAGCCGTGATATCCCGCTCGGTTGCCATCGCCAAGGTTCGCGCCAACCCACACGCCACCTGGCATTTTGACCTGTGCGCCGGGCAGCACTGCCAGGTCTACCAGGGAGCGTTGCTCGAGCATCCCGAGGCCAACGCCGCCGTGGACGCCACTTGGGGCCAGGTCTGCATCTTCGGGAACAACGTCATTGACGCCGTGTTCTCCATCTGTTGCGGGGGGACCACCGCGAACGCCGGCGATGCCTGGGTGGGGGACAATCCGCCGTATCTCAGCGGCCGTCTGGACACACCGGAGCACGCCGTCCCTCCCGATTTTTCGGACTACAAGAAAGCCGAGGAGTGGGTCGCTTCTTCTCCCGACGTGCTGTGCAATCCCCGGACACACGCCGGCTTGCCCGATCACGCCCGCGGCGCCTTCCGATGGTCGCGGACCTACACCGCGAGCGAGCTGGCCGCCCTCCTTCGCAAGCGGGGCTATCGCGGGGCGAACAAGGTCACGAACATCCGCATCGCCCGCCGCACACCGTCCGGCCTGATTGGAGAAGTGATCATAGATACCGCCCCCGGGGGAGCCATCAGCTTCAGAACCGAGGTCAAAATCCGTTATGGGTTGGGGAATCTGCCGAGCGCGTTCTTCACTCTGAACCGTTTGTATGACAAGGAGCGCCGCCTGGCCAAGGTCACGATCAACGGCGCCGGGACGGGCCACTCCGTCGGCCTGTGCCAGATGGGAGCTATCAGTCTCGTCAAGTTGGGCAAGGACTATCTGTACGTCCTCAAGCATTATTACGAAGGGATTCAGGTGTATAAGATTTACCAATAGGCTTTAGACTTGAGGCTTTAGGCTGTAGGCTATAGACTTTAGGCTGTAGGCTTTAGGCTGTAGGCTTTAGGCTGACAGAAAAGATGGGGAGTTGGGAATCCGCAATCCGAAATGGGAGAATCCACAATCCGCAATCCCAAATCCGCGGTCGGCAGCGGCCAGTCTCCAGCCTAAAGCCTACAGCCTACAGCCTGTAAAAAAGGGAGGTCAACATGTCCAGAAAAGGCATCATTCTCGCTGGGGGCTCGGGCACCCGCCTGTATCCTCTCACCATCTCCATCAGCAAGCAGCTCATGCCCGTCTATGACAAGCCGATGGTCTACTACCCGCTTGGGACCCTGATGCTTGCCGGGATACGGGATATCCTTGTCATCTCCACCCCGCAGGACCAGGCAGCCTTCAAGACTTTGCTTAGCGACGGTTCTCAATGGGGCCTCAACATCCGCTATGCCATCCAGCCCGCGCCCGAAGGAATCGGCCAGGCTTTCCTGATCGGGCGGGACTTTATCGGATCCGATCCTTCGGCCCTGATTCTGGGCGACAACATTTTCTATGGGCACGGTTTCCAGGGCTTTCTGGTGGAGGCTTCGGAGCGCACCATCGGG
>Ga0315281_10013529_pt1 | contig 11041 bp, 10 predicted proteins | sample YL17G07_0_MG_FD_204540 | JGI IMG/M metagenome (GOLD analysis project Ga0315281, IMG submission 204540) | Sediment microbial communities from Yellowstone Lake, YNP, Wyoming, USA - YL17G07_0 | ecosystem: Environmental > Aquatic > Freshwater > Lake > Sediment | place: USA: Wyoming | collected... | reverse complement strand
TTGCGCCGCAGGATAAACCGGTGCCCCATCCTTTTCGCCATTTCCCGCTGCTGCAACGACGATGATACCGCGCTTCATCACGCGCTCCACTGCCGCCTCAAGCAAAAGATTTCGGGAGCCGCCAAGACTCATATTGATCACCTCCACCTTTTCTCCCACGAGCCAGTCAAGCGCGCTCACCACCCATTCAGCTGTGGTATCAACCTCCTTGTTGTTGCGCGAACGGAATACTGCTGCGGTGTATAGCTGCACGTCCGGTATCAGCCCGGTCGGAGCAGCTACAAGGATTGAGGCTATGGCGGTTCCATGTTCACTTGCTGCGGCCACAATGCCCGTAGCGAGAAATGAGCGCTGCATGATCGAACGCCCCTTGAACAGGCGGAGAGTATTGTCGATGGCGGTATCGATCAGACCGATACGCAAACCCGCACCACAGCCGGCACGCGGATTCCATGAAATCGCCTGATTTGCGTAACGTACCTCTTTGCCCGCCTGAAGTTGATACCGATGGTTCGCATCCATCCATGCATTTGGCATAGCCTGGCGCAACTGGCTGAGTGCATCTGCAACTGCCGTGCCTTTCGGCACTCGCAACACGCTCACAACCAGTCCGAGATTTTTGAGCGGCGTGCGACGCTTGATCCCCAGCCCCATCGATTGCGCGGTTTGCTGCAACTGCTGCGCTTCATTCATATTGGCTGAAACCACCACTACTTCACCGGGCTCAACATTCACGTCTTCCTTGATTGCTGCGCCCTGAAGGCCCTGCGCCGAAGGCAGTGGTGGCATTGCTGCCTCAAGCAGGCTACCGCCGCCGGAAGTCAGGGGACGAATATTATTTCTATAGGGTTCCAGAGACGAAGAAGATGTCATGCAAATGGTGATTGACTTGTCGATATTGCCCAACCACTGACTGTGTCCGGTCTCCATCGCAACCCAGTAGGAGGCCCCTTCCTGCACACGAGGATCATTGGGCACTGTTGCAGAGATCGATGTGCCCGACCAGTTGTTGATAGTCAAATCAATATGCGTGCCACCGCCGTCGTCGAGCGCGATGTTGTGCCCGCTGGAAGTGCGCAGATTAAGGCCTTGAAGAAATATCGTCCCGCCTTTTTCCACACACTCGACTGGCTTCACCGATGTGATTGCCGGTGGCGGCAGGGCAATAACTGATTGAGCACCCGGCGGCGGAAGTGGCTGGGATTGCGGCATGATAACGCTGGTACTTGCGGGCGGTGATGTAACTTTCGGCGCCATGACGGCAGTGGCGCCCAGTGCGGGCAGGACGAGTAACATCAATACCCCTGCGGCAATTATCTTTGTCATCATTCATTCCCCCTGATTATAAGTATCTCGCTCATTCGCCAACCGCTGTTGCCCGCTTGCTTTCGGAAACAATTTGTACGACGACGCCCTGTCTGGCTTTGAGTGTCTCAATCGCGAGCGATGCTTCCATCGGCTTTCCGGAGACGCCAGACTCAAGTTGCACGCGATAAATTCCCAACGCACCCGGTCCGTCGATCAAACTCGCCCCGACAGCCTGCAACGCGTCGCGAATGTCTGCCTCGGTGGCGCGCGGATTAAACCGGATCTGCAACACGTCTGCGTCCAGCGTTTTGCGCCCGAGCGGCGCGATGGTCTCCGGGCGCGTCCATAGCTGTACGAGCACCACTCCTTGCAACACCACTACCGCGAGTGATGCCGCCAGCGCCGGGGCAAGCCAGCGGTGTCTTGCTGCAAACCGTGGCCGTTGCCGGACATTCTGCAGCAGACGATTCAGGCCGAATTCTCCCGGTGCTTGCGCGAACTCATGTTCCGCAACGTCCCTTTGCAGCGACTCAAGCCAGGCCAGCTCACCGCGGCAACGCTCGCAAGTCGCAAGGTGCGCCTCGACCTCACGCCGTTCTACGTCACCGAGCGTGCGGTTTGCAAACCACGGCAGAAGCTCGTCCAGATGTTGTTCTGATTTTATCGATTCCATGATCGCTACCAGTTATTTATTTATATATTCCGTTGTCGTTGCAATGGGCCGGAAAGTTCATCCCCGCGATGCAATCAGCCCGCGCCCGCCCTCACCAGACAATCCTTCAACTTTTGTTTGGCATGGAACATGCGCGTTTTCACAGTCCCCTCGGGGCAGTCAAGAATCGCAGCGATCTCGGAGTAGGAGAGTTCCTGAAAAAAAGCGAGGTGTACCACCGCGCGCTGGCTGTCCGATAGCTTTTCGATACAGAGGTGCATGAGCGCAGCATCTTGTCGCTGCGCCATCATTTCCGGCGCGCCGGCACGCTCATCTTCCATACTCTCCTCCACACCGTCTTCAAGTGCCACATGGGGCGAACGACGGCGCAGGCAGTCAATTATCTTGTGGTGGGCAATTCCGAGAACCCAGGTAAGCACCTGAGAACGGCCCTGAAACGCGGAGGCATGGCGCCACACCTCCATCATTACTGCGTTAAGCACATCAGCGGCGTCCGCACCATTGTGCACCCGCCTCACAATAAAACTGTAGATGCGCGTCTGATAGAGACGGTAGAACTCCGCGAGCGAGGTTTCGCTGCCGCCAGCGATGGCCGCAAGGAGCTCGCTGGCATCTTGAGTACGTTTAGGCAGTGTGAGTATTTTTGCCATGACCGGGATAGGAGGTTCCGCGCCCGTCTGTTATGGGACGCGAAGCTCCCGCACCTGCGCTTCACCGACCACCACGCCATCCGGGCCGATTGCCTGTATCCGCCAGAAGTAGGAACGCCGTTGCTGGAGTTTCGCTCTGGTCGAGGCGGAGAGCGTCGTCTGGGTATTCGTTCCCGTGACCATAATGCCCGCTACAGGAGGACGGGAGATTGCACGGCGAACCAGTTGACGATCTTCCACCACTGGGGTACCACCCAAATCTGGAAGATTGCTCGATGCAATCTCCGGACTCGCGAAAATTTCAATTTTATAGGCACGTGCGTCTTTAACGGGCTGCCACACAAATTTCGTTGCAGAATCAATATACGCCTGGCTCGGTGGATTCATCACTGTCATCGGCATGAACGCGAGCGGCGTGCCGGGTTTTGGTTCGCCGACATAATAATACAAGACAGGCGGGTCGAATCCCGGCAGGGGGTCAGTTAGGCGCAGCCGCACCATGTGCAGGCCGGAAATTTCAGTCGGCAGTTCCGGGCTTTTAACTTTCATGCGCTCTGCACCGCCAATAGCCTGCGATACCGCTTGCAATCCCCGGAAGAACGGGGTGCCGGATGTGCTGCCTGGATCTGCAACTTCCCATTCGCCTCTCAGAAATCCACTGCCAACAAATGTTACTTCCGCCGTTCCGCTCAAGCGGCTCCTGACCGGCACGACCCTCACCACTGCACCATCGTCAAATGTAAGCGCCATCCGGGATACGTTAAAACGTCCCACACCGGAGCCGCCGACCATAACATTAGCTGGAATTAAAGCCGTGGTAACGCTGCCGTCGCTGAACGTCCTTCGATATACGAATTGTGTCACTCCGGCTCGGGTAGCAAGCACAGAAACTTCCTGCGGTACCAACACCATTTCGGTGATGATCGTCGTTACTGCAGGGCCAGCCACAGCCGCCGTTACCACCCTGCTTACCACGGTGTTGACCGTGGCCAGAACCTGGCCAGACAGAGGTAAAACAAACTGGCCGGACGAAGAAAACACCGTATAGGTCGGCGCTGGAACAGGAAAACTGGTGACAAGCCAGGTCACGTTCATCGAGGTGGTCTGACCGAGCGGGATCAAGGTAACTGAGGGCTGCGCCGAACTGGCTGGTGGGGCGGAAACAGCAGCCCAGCCCGGTGCCGACATCATACTGCTGATAGCGAAGAAACATGCAGAAAACAGCCACCGCCATGAGTTCTTCCTGCTGAGATTTCTCACACTAAAATTCATTTTGCTGATATTCATGATGTCTCCAAGAAAGCATATCGCCCACAAATTGCATGTTTATACACATATCTGCTACGCCCATATCCAAACTGCCTAGTACCCCGGCGCCCATGAAAGGCTCAGGCGAATAAATACCTGATACATCGGATTCATTGCAATCCCAGGCTGTATCGTCGTTGAGCTATTATTACTGACGTCATGGTAACTGCCGTCCATGCCCAGAGTGACCCCGGGTGTTATACCGCGCGGCATGCTTAAAATCCAACTCAATGCAGCAGTGATGTCTTTTGTAACACTGTCAGTGGAGCCATCTGTTTGCCAGCCGCGCCGTGTTGAATACGACACGCTGCTGCTGATTTTGTCGGTGAAAGGGTATGACAGGTTAAAACCCCCGCCGATCCCATTAGACTGTATACCAGAATTAACGTAATCAACGTTGTCACTGAATGCATTTATCCCGAAATTCAGTTTCTCGAACACCATGAAATTCCCCTGGAAGCGCGTGGATTCGGTTATGCTGAGCGGCGTCGTGTCGAGGTCGTATCCACGGTCGCGAACCCAGCTCTGCATGAGCCCCCAGTTCCACGTCACATACTGGAAATTTGCTCCGGCTACGGTGTTATAGGTCGAATGTGTCGGCTGGTTATAAGCATTTCCGTTGAGTTGCACGAATTCCCGGTTCATGCTCATGAACGACGCATTGAAACTTGGTTTTCCGTACCAATTCAGTTCAGGAGGCTGTCCGTTTTCCTGCAGTGCGTAGTTCACTATTGGAGAATAATAAATGGCGCCGCTGCGTTGCTGACTTACAGTAATTGGGATAAGCGCATTATTGTCAACGTTGTCAGATTCCCTGCCCGCGTTGATCTGTGCATCGACCCCGTACCAGTTAACGCCCGTAAATGCGCGTGCCATATCGCGGTCTGAAATTGTGCCCGGATTGGATGGGCTGCGAAAATAGCTGCTGATCAACTTCTTCTCCAATCCCATGTTCCATTGAAACGCCTGGTTATATATCATCTTGTCGTTCCAGGGAGAGTAAGTGACGAGACCCGAGTAGGCATGGCCGTCAATCGGAGCAAGTGAACCGGTATTGCCGTCAAAATCATAGGAGCTCATCGCGTATTCACCACGCAATCGCAAGCGGCGCTGCAACAAGTTGCTGTCCGCAATAAGACTGCTTGCGAGTCCGCCGCTCGTGCTCGGACCCCAACTCTGACCTTCACTCTCGCCGTTTACATAGGTACCCATCAGCGCAAGGGCATCCACATCGCCCGGTATGGGTTGCACCGTAGCCACAACGCCGTCGACGCGATTGGCGCTGCCGGACACACCAAGACCGTGCGCGTCCCTCGTAAACATTGAAAAACCGGTAACAGACGCCTTGTTGCCAGGCGTCTTTGCACTTACTGAGACACCGCGTCTACCGAATGACTGTAGAACCATACTTTCGGGACCTATTGAATGATCACCAAGATTGACCCCAAACAAACCCGAGTCTGCGCTTAGCACATACTGCCCCAGATCGAAGGGGCGTATCTGAGACTGGCTGTTAGCTATAACGGATAGTGCACCGCTCGCATGCCAGTTTTCATTTTCCGCTGATCCAAAAAACTGCCCGGCACCATCTGCCTGTAAACGATCTTGCGCATTGTTGATACCCTGATCGGAAATTCGATAGCTTCCTTTCACTATCACATTGCCATTTGCCTGTGAATCACGAAAAAGTTCACTCTTGCGCAATTCGAATGACCACTGTCCTCGTTCATTGATGCTGCCATCCTTGCCATTCTCGACCAGTCGCAACTGGTGCTCACCGTAGGCAAGTGGCTGTGGTGGTGTGAAGACAGCAACATCCCCCTCCATCGTTACCATCGGCGTCACATCTATTTCGTCTAGTTCAAGCGAGAGAAATTCCAGCGTTTTCGGAGGCAGCTTTGCCAAACGAATTCGCACAGGATCCAAAGGTCCGCGCGTGCTTGGAGTGGTTTGCATAAATTCAGGTGACCACGACGTTTGTTTGGCCCATGCAGCACCATGCGAGCCGAAAAATACCAATGCCAGCTCTGCAAAAAAAAGAATGCTAATACGCATGTAGTGCATATTCCCGCCCCTTAAACTCAACATCATGAATTTATTAAATAGGAAACATAAATTTTTTCATCGTAAATATCGTCAGATAAGCACAGTCTTCCCAGTCGGCTATACTCATCATCCAAATATCAGAAACCTTGAAATCATTCACAGTTATTTGCAACCCACCAAAATGTCCTTGCACTCGTTCACGAAGTAGACAACTTGCGAGGAAGTCAGTGTTGCCCCTTTATCAATTGCAATCTTGAGCCGCCAGGGACCGGATTTCTCACCATGCTTTCCATATGGGAAGGCTGTTCCATATAAAAGTATGGCTGACAACCCTGTATCCTTATTAAGGTCACCTATCCAGCCAGAAGGTTGCTGGGTTAATAACATGGCTTTGCCTGGATCTGAAGACATCACCAAGGCAGCCACGCCAGCCTTTCCAAAATGGCAACCTAAAATGTACAAGCGATCATTTTGGATCGTTGCACCAGACACCAATAAATTCTGAGTTGTGTTGTCGGTTATGGACAAAATAGCAGCAGATCCGTCGGCAGGGCAGTCAAATCCTGTTCCTGCTACTTTTACTTTTATTGCTGCCAGTTCAGATTTTGATACTGCTGCTGGCGTTAGCACTTGTGTGCCGCGATCTTTTCTTAGTCCGCTCCCCATCACCTGCCCAGATGTTTGTGGTGTTGGCATAGCCGACGCTGGCAAACCGGATTGGACAGCCGGAAGCATCTGTGAAACAGCCGAGGGCGACGCCAGTTTCGTTTGGGGCATTGGCGTATTTGGGGTGGGTGGTTTAACAGCGGGTGCGATGTTTGCGGGGGCGTTACCCATTCGTTGAATAGCTTTGGGAGCAGTCATAGGTTGTGCAGCAACAGGAGCAGATGCGGGTTGCATTACACCTGGGGCAGGACGAGGGCGCATCATCTGCTCAGCGCCACCTGCCGCGAACCCAATACCGAATAGCAGACCCGCTGTTATTGCTTGTAATACAAATTGACTGCTATCGATTCGTTGCATCATGATGCTCCTTGCAGTGTGATTTCTCAGAAAAGACAAACAACTATTTCAATACGGGTATATTTCCATGTACTTCAGTTACTAATGGGCTGCCAGATTTCGGTTGAAGCATATTAATTTTGTCTGAATAGATTGAAAAATAAGTATGCGAATCCGCGGACAGGAAAAGTCCGCAATTGTATTCGAGTTCCTGTGCAAACATCGAATCGGGTATATTCCCCTGCTCGACAGACACTTTTACGTTTCCATTAAAACTGCCATCGTTAGAGTTTATGCTGAAGAGTTCCTCACCTTGCCCCCCAACCATATGATTACCTTTGATAGTGATGCCGCAGTACATCTTGCCGTAGCGGATCCGGCTATCAAGGCTAGCCAGCCTTACGGGCACGGTGATCGTAACGAGCTTGGCACCCGGACTCTTGTTCACCACCATGGACTGTGATTGCAGACCGGCAGCAAGCGCAGGAAGAACAAACATCATCTGTACCGTACTCGCTGCAAACGCGATACCGAACAGCCGGATTACCGCCAACGATTTTTTTGATAATTGACTTCTACCAACCCTTTGCATCATGACATTCCTCGCGTTGTAATTTTATTAGGAGGGCAGGCGATTATTTTGATGCGGGGATACTCCCGGTAACCTCTGCTACGAAGTTGCTGTTTGGTTTTGGCTGAAACATGTCTTGCTTCGCACTGGCATTTGGTATGGTCCAAATATTGTTGTCAGGCGACAGATAAAGCCAACATGCATATTTCAGGCCTCCAGCATAATTTGATGGCGTGACGTTTTTTTGCGGAACAACAGATATCTTCACGCTCCCACTGTAACTGCCATCGTTTGAGTTAATACTGAAAATTGAGTTACCTGAACCCAGCCCACCCAATCCGAACATGTTATCACTGGACTCTTTTTGGATGACTGTGCATGTCACCTTGCCGGAACGTATTTTACGGTCAAGGGACGACAGCCTCACCGGTACGGTAAATTCGGCGATGACATCCTGATTTTTGCCAGCCGATATCATCTGAGTTTGTGGTCCAATAGCCCATGAGACGGAAACTGGAAATATTGTTGCTACACTGATAATCGCAAACACGCTGACTGGGTTATTAGTTTTCATGTTAAAGCTCCTTTGTTAAGAAATACTCCTGATTGGTTTTGCTCAAAGAACCGTTTACCACAACGCTTGGCACGTCATCGCCTACCCGTCAAAGTGACCTCCCCGGTAGTCACACCACGCGTTTCGGCGCGTTGCCCTGTCATGATCAATTCTCCTGGGGTCACTGCACGAGAATCGACACGCTGACCAGTCATGGTCAACTCCCCGGTGTTGACAATACGCGTATCGGCTCGCTGGCCGGTCATTGTCAACTCTCCAGTTGCGATAACGCGCAATTCTGCACGCTGCCCTGTCATGGTTAGCTCTCCGGTTGTGAGCGCCCTTGCTGTACCCGCCGGCGTCACTCCAAATGTCGGACCTGAGGCTCCCTGACAGCGTATTTCAAAACTGCCACGGGCTACATTGTTGGAAAAATTCAGCTCGCCGCCTGTCTTGCCCTGATTTACCACGATCCCGAATGCATACGTTCCTGGCTTCATGGTAAGCGGCCCCAAATTCACGGATTGCGATTGTTGCGAGCTGATCGACGCAAATCCTCCGGAAAACTGTGCACCTGCCACAGTTGCAGTGACACCAGCCTGGAGTGGCATGCCGTCGTATGCCTTTTTGCCGCTGTTGCTGATGATCACGCGCAAATTCGCAGTCAGTGGACGGTCACAACCGAGCACCGGAAATCGCCGCTCACTGTCAGTTGTATGACCCTGAACCACCGGAACATCCGTAGTCGGGTACAAATTCAGCGGTATCGCACTACGTCCGGGTTGATTCGGAAAAACGATATGAAACTCTGCATTGATGCCCGGATAGCTCAGAATTGCTTCCTGAATATAGACATCAGGAGTCTGACTCGACATCGGCTGAGCACCCTGCGCACCAACGGCAGGTTGAGGGGAAACCGTTGATGGCCGTGTTGACAACATTGGCTGAACGGCGGCAGGTGCTGGTCGTGCACGTATCGTCTGCTCCGTACCACCTGCCACGAAAGTAAAACTCAACGTCAGAGTAATGATTATTCCTTGCACTAATACCCGGATACTTTTCATATATTGCACAATGAATCCCCTCGCTTTGGTTATCTGCACCTGCCCAGCTCCGCATATCCTTTACGTCGCAACCTGATGCAATAAGGTTCATTTCAGCGCGCAAGCTCCAGCGGAACTGTAACAACTCTCCACCCTGTCGTACAAACTGAGGTTTTTGTCAGTACTGGTCGCTATTTGCCACTGAAGCACAGTGCGCCACATCAGTCCGATATCCACCAGATAACAAAGGTCTGCCAACACACCGATGCTGCTTCGGGCGTGTCCATCCGTTACGTTTTAATTCTCGGCTCAATGTCCCAGCAGAGCGACCAGGCTCTTGAGCAATCTGCCCGGGTTTGCATCCCATTGATAACTGTGTTTGAATCATTGTCCGTTCTTCAATGCTTAACTGCGTGTATATTTTCCCCATGCAACATTAATCTTTCAAAAATATTGCACTTGGTTTTTGAGCGCGCCGAGTTATAGAACACACCATCGTCATCTTTATTAACTGACAGTCTTAGCGACCCACAACCATAACTTGTTGTGTATGCCATATGTGCACTCTACTCAACCTTAAAAAATAGTTATATGGTCTAAAAAGACCAGTAGATTATTTAGCCTTGCAATACTGGGTGTTTAACTGATTTAATTGCGCCCTATGTCACCTGCCAAAATATTATTGATTGACGACCATGCCATGTTCCGGTCCGGACTTCGCATGGTTCTCAACGCGGGTATACCCGGTGCAGAGATTTTTGAAGCAGGTTCATTGGACGCGGCCTTGCATGGCAAGCTTGATCATGTTGATGTAGTATTGCTGGATATCAAACTCCCCGGTTTAAGCGGGGTGGAAGGTATTGCACTACTACAACGCAAATGGCCGCTGGTTCCCATTTTGATGCTTTCTTCCCACGATGAGCCGGAAACCGTGCGTATGGCTCTCTCACGCGGTGCAGCAGGTTTTGTTTCCAAGGCCGAAACACCCGAAAAAATAACGGAAGCTATCCATCTCGTTTTGCGCGGCCACTTTTCCGGATTGCAACCCAATGCTCTCGGCACTGTACTGCGGCATTTGACTCCGCGCCAATGCGAAGTGCTTGATCTGTTGCATCAGGGTCTGTCGAACAAACTCATTGCGCGCCAGCTTGCGCTTTCGGATAACACGGTGCGCAGACATGTACAGGATATACTGGAGTTTTTTGGGGTAGTGAGCCGTGCTGAAGCCGTGGCTGCCGCGCGCCGCCAAGGCATGGTCTGTTGACATGAATGGCAACCCGCTACGTCTTGCCGAAGGGCGCATTCTGGTGGAGCAATTGCGCTTGCTGATGGGAAATGTGAATGCCTCGTTCATTTCCGGTTTTCTGCTTGCATTCTTCTTGTTCTGGGTGTTGTCCAGCGACGCCAATGCGTCGGCCATGCGCTTGTGGTGTGCGGCTAATGTCTTCATCAGGTTCGTGTGGTGGCTCCATGCACGTCACCATCTTGCCGCCGAGATCCCTCTTGACAAGGTGCGCCGCTTGTTCTGGATATTGCTTTTTCTGAATGCATTGAGCGGTGCGAGCTGGGGTTTGCTGTCCTGGGCTGCGCTGGATACGGCCAGCATAGTAGACCGTATCCTGGTGATTTCCGTGCTGGCCGCCATAGCGGGCAATGCCGTTGCATTACTTTCGCCGGTGATGCCAGTGTTCGTCGCTTATATCGTCCTTGAACTGGGCAGCGTGGTGTGGAAATTGTGGTTACTGGGCGATCCTTCTTATAACGCCATGGGGGTAGCCGGTATTCTGTTTATGTTCGCACTGATCGGTCAGGCGCGCAACAGTGCCCGTGCTGCACGTGGGGCGATTGAGTTGAGATTTGAGAATATCGAATTGCTGGAAAAGCTGC
>Ga0315281_10013528_pt1 | contig 11041 bp, 11 predicted proteins | sample YL17G07_0_MG_FD_204540 | JGI IMG/M metagenome (GOLD analysis project Ga0315281, IMG submission 204540) | Sediment microbial communities from Yellowstone Lake, YNP, Wyoming, USA - YL17G07_0 | ecosystem: Environmental > Aquatic > Freshwater > Lake > Sediment | place: USA: Wyoming | collected... | reverse complement strand
CGCGACGGTGGGCGGCGATTCCCGTGTGGAGTTCGACGTCAAATTGCGCGCGAATCTGCACATTAGGCGCGCCCCCGCGATAGGGGGTGGGGGGTATTGATTCGGCTCCGATTTAAGAGTTTTCAAAGCAGGATATTGTTCTTCTTCCTTATCCTTTTTTCAGTGATTCTTGGGACGACTTATCTATTGGTCGGAATGGCAAACTCCTCAAACTCAAACGCCATAATAGAGGGGGATCTTAGAACCGCGTCTAAAATCTTCCTAAGGCTTATGGACGTCAGAACAGGCCAATTGGCGGATTCCGCCAGAATTCTTTCCGGCGATTACGCGTTCAAGACGGCTTTCGCCAGCGGTGATCGCCCCACCATCGTCTCGGCGCTGGTGAACCAGCGGGAGCGAATAGGCGCCGACATGATGAAGCTCGTGTCGGTCGAAAAAAATCTTATAGTCGGCACCGATAAATCGGACGTTTCTGGTTCGCAGTTCGGATACCCGGGATTGATGGCAATGGCGGAGGACCAGGGGGAGGCGTACGCCCTGCTTGTGTTCGGGGGGGAAACCTATCAGACGGTCGTGGTGCCGCTATTGGCTCCGACGCCGGTGGCTTGGATAGTGCTCGGATTTAAAATAAACGACGCCGTTGCAATGGATTTTAAGAAACTCACGAATATGGAGGTCTCATTTTTTCAGGAGGAGAGCGGTGGAAAAGTGCGTTGTTTCGCATCCACAATCCCGGTGAACCAAAGGCGGGAACTGCTTGGCTTGTTTCAAACCGGATGGAAGGGGAAAAACGGCGACATCGCCGAATTGCGCGTCATGGGCGACTCCTACATTTCGTTAAAGACGCACATCGGCAAAACTCCGGACGGGGCGGCGGCGTACGCCGTTGTGCAGAGGTCGCTCACCCGGATGATGGAACCGTTTGCGAACCTTGAAAGAAACCTCGTTGCAATAGGACTGGTGGGGCTTGCCATTTCCGCATTGGCCGGGGTGGCCGTTTCCAGATCCGTTACCAAGCCGGTCACTTCGCTTGTGGAAGGGGTGAGTCGCGTGGAAAAGGGGGATTTTTCGACGCGGGTTTCCGTGGAGCAGGAAGACGAGATGGGGACGCTTGCTAAGGCGATAAACGAAATGACCCTGGGGTTGGCCGAGAAGGACAAGATTAGGGATTTACTTGGAAAGGTGGTGTCCCGCGAGATTGCGGAAGAATTGTTGCGGAAAGAGGTTGAGCTGGGCGGGGAGTTGCGCGAACTGACCGTCATGTTCGTTGACATACGCGGATTTTCCTCCCGTGCCGAGGGGAAAAACCCCAAGGAGGTGCTCTCATTTCTCAACGTCGTCTTCACCACCATGAGCACAATAATCGAAGAAAACGGGGGGGTGGTGGATAAGTACATCGGCGACGCGATAATGGCACTTTTCGGCGCCCCGTTGAAACACGAGGACGACGCCGACCGAGCCCTGAGCGCCGCAATAAAAATTCAGAACGCCGTCGAGGGAATCAATCAGGATCTTGAAAGCCGTGGAATGCCGAAGGTGGAGGTCGGCGTAGGAATAAACACGGACGTCGCCGTTGTGGGGAACATGGGCTCGATGAACCGTATGAATTACACCGCGATAGGGGACGGCGTGAACCTTGCCTCGCGTCTGCAGGAACTTACGAAGGAGGAACGGTACGGGGCAAAGATAATTATCAGCCAGCAAACCCTTTCAAACGCCAAGGAAGCGTATGTAACGCGTGACTTGGGAGCGGTTCAAGTCAGGGGTAGAACGGAGCCGACCGGGATCCACGCCCTTTTGGGGAAAGCGCGTACTTAACGGCAAACCCGATTCGATTCGTAGTTCCCTAATATGACGTAATTCCCAATATGGGGAACGGGACTCGTCCCATTTCTCATTTTCAAGAATGCAGGGCGAAGGCTGATTAACACGTCGTTGAATTACAATGTCTATTTTCAGCCAATCCATGGCGCGAAAGTTGCACCATTTAAGGGTTGATAGTGTGAGCGTTAATATCTGTCAGGAAAAAGCTCATTGGGTGCGGTAATCGGTACGCCAACGCTTAAAGCGGAGGGTTCAATATGTATGCAACGGTGCGTCGGTATGAGAATGTGTCAGATGCCGACGAGGCAGGGAGAGAAGTTAATGAAAGCTTTGTGCCGCTTCTCAGCCGGATACCAGGATTCGTCTCTTACAACTGGATAGACGCCGGAGGCGGCGTGATGATTTCGACCGGCATCTTTCAGAACAAAGCCGGGGCTGATGAATCGAACAGAAAAGCCGCGGAATGGATAAGTAGGCATTCAACCTTGCTCCCAAAGCCAGTTAATGTGACGGCAGGCGAGGTTGTCGCATATGAAGCCATAGAGAATGTTGATTCCCCATTTTCTTGGCAGGATTGATTGTCCTGCCGGTGGATCCGGCTTCTTCAGATTTCGAAAGGTTGAAACAAAGGGATTAGATTTTTATATAAACCTATCAAAGGAGAACCGCAATGCGTTACATACTTTTTTTAGCTTTTGCCTTCACTCTTGCGCTTGCCGTCCCGGCATTCGCCAACTATGACTCCGGTGATTCCGCCATGGCCTCCCCGGCGGCGGCTGATAAAACCGCAGCCCATCACAATGACGCCGGTATAAAGACGTACAATGCCGGGGATTTTGCCGGGGCGGCGGGGCATTTCAGGGAGGCTGTTAAGATAGCTCCCAATTTCGCCGAGGCGCATTTTAACCTCGGGCTGGCGCTCCACGGCGCGAAAAAGCACCAGGATGCCGCAGTCGAGTTTAAACTCGCAAAGAAGCTGGCGCCGAACAACAAGGCGATAGCCGATTCCAAGATTTTGGACAAACACGTAAATATGTAGCTACGAGAACCTTTCCAGTTTTTTGACGGCCCCTTTTGTCCATGTGACAAACGGGGCCGGGCATATAAGGAGGATTTTCAATGCATAAAACAGTGATTATTAAGAAGGAGAAAATCCAATGAAAAAGGAAGCGATTGACCGACTAGGAGCGCGCGAAATTCTTGCCTGCGCCATGCTCAACGAAAAGATTGCCTGCCAAGACTACCTAATTCTAGGCGAGCTGATGGAAATAAAGAACCACCAGGAAACGGCCAAGATTTTTTATGAGGCCTCGAAGGTGGAAAGGGGGCATTTTAAGAGACTTCAAAAGACTCTCTACAAACTGTACGGGATGAAAATTGACGATTCGTGCGAGATTCCATTCGCCCTGAAATGCGAGGGGGGCTTCGGGGACGACACGGACTCTACTTTCGACGACATGGGCGAGGAGGCCGCGATAAAGTTTTTGGAGTCCGTCGAAAAGAAGGCGGAGGAGTTCTACGTCGAAGCGGCGAAGGTTACCGATAGGCTCGACCTTAAGCCGTTGTTTAAGAACCTGGCTTTTGAGGAGCGCAACCACAGAATTAGGATTAAGAAGATTGCGAGAAGGGCGCAAGGAAGGCCGCTTCCCAAAAGGGAGGCGAGGCCAGCGCATCCGTACCATTAGCGGGATAAAAAAGGGGCCGTTTTTATAAGCCCCTTTTTTTCATTTGTACAAGGTCAAGCCGGGCAAAAAATCACGTTTATGAGTTCATGTCCGTTTTGCCCTCCCTAATCGGTCGGGTCGTTCACTCGCTTCGAATCCCTCCCGCACGGGAATTAATAAAACCCGCTCCTTTGGAACGGGGTTTTATTAATTTGGTGGCGGTGCAGGGATTCGAACCCCGGACACTGCGAATATGAGTCGCATGCTCTAACCAGCTGAGCTACACCGCCATCCAGAAAAGTCGCGATTTACGCCGCGTTATGTCCGCCTATGCGGGCTTCTTTTTATCTTCTTTCGTCGGCCCCGGTTTCTTTTCCTCGGGGAACAACGACACGTCCCTTGAGAAGTCCTTGCAGTATAGGCCGGACGTCTCAAAAGAATATTTCATCTTGCAGTCTTTACGCCAGGCGCATATCGCGCATTCTTCCATTTTCTTCATGTTCTTATTTTCAAAGATGGTTATTATGAGCGTTGCCGTCGCATTATGTCAATACCTTCAAAAAGGTGGTGAAAAAAGCCAAAAAGGGAATACAATATTACGCTTATGCTACGAAAAGATATTGCGGAGGAGACAAAGTAAGACACGTGGATATAAATTTAGAGTCCTTAATAATGCTTCAAAGAACCGATGACGAAATAACCAGGCTCGAAAGCCTCATCCACTCCATCCCCGACGAACTGAGCCAGCACGGCGCGGCACTGGCGGTCGCAAAGGCAAAGCTGGCGGCGTTCCACAAAAGCGTCGAAGACGCCAAAAAGGAGCGCTTGTTAAAAGAGGGCGCCGTCGAGACAAAAAACCAGGCCATAGCAAAGGCGAAACTAAAACTAAACGAGGTCAAGACCAATCAGGAATACAACGCCGCGCTAGCAGAGATAGAGAATGTAAAAAAGGCCATCTCCACCCTAGAGGAGGAACAGCTTGAAATCATGGAACGGCTTGACTCCGTCCAGTCGGAGGAAAAAAACCTCAAGGAACATCTGTCCAAAGAGGAGGCGGAGTTCGCAAAAATAAAGGCCGAAAAAGAAGCCTACGTTGAAAAAATCAAGCTGGAGGCGCAAGCCTACCACGCCAAACGCGAGGAAATCACGTCGAAAATCGATCCGGCACATTTGAGCCATTACGACAAGATTTTCAAAGTCCGCGAAAACACCGCCGTGACCGGGCTGAAGAACGGATACTGTCTCGCCTGCTACCAGTCGGTTCTGCCACAACTGGCGCTCGACGTTCGAATTGGAAACGGCATATACAAGTGCCCCCATTGCCTTAGGTTCTTGTACTTCCTTCCCGCCGACGAGGAAGTCTCCAAAAAAAAAGTAGGGTAGCCCAAGTTATCCCGTAGTGACTGGCTTTGGCCCCCCTTGCGCCCCACGTTGGCGCGACAACTCAAATATTAGTGTTAATGCCTGTCTCCGCCAAGATGCCCCTTCGCTCCCAAGTTGGAGCAGGGATGACACGGTACAGGACGAGCCGCGTCCATCCGTGGTTTTATCCGAATCTTTTCCCCGCCGAAGGCTTTTGGAGCTTTATTCGCCGTTCAATGCGGAGTAACATTACAGCGGGGGCGGACAGGCGGTCGCCGCGCGGAAACGCGGGGAGGAAAGTCCGGACGCCGCAGAGCAATGCACTCCTTAACGGGGAGCGGGAGAAATCCCAGGGAAAGTGCCACAGAAAATATACCGCCCCGTTTATCGGGGTAAGGGTGAAATGGCGAGGTAAGAGCTCACCGGGCGGGCGGTGACGTCCGCCGCTTGGAAAACCCTGCTTGGCGCAAAGCTAAATAGGAGGGCGCATCCCGAAAGGGATCGGAAACGGCTCGTTTTCAGCCCTCGGGTTGGCCGCTTGACCGCGTCGGTAACGGCGCGGCTAGAGGAATGACCGCCGCCCCTCGAAAGAGGGGAACAGGATCCGGCTTATCGTCCGCCCCCATTATTTAACCGGCTCGATTGCGGCAAGGTCGACCGCCATGCCGGAATCTTGGAATATCTCCTCGGTATTTATTAGCATGACGATTTTTTCCCCTTTGAGGGTTTTGCCGGTTTTGGTCACAAGCCCGTTACTGATTTGCGCCGAGATGCCCGGAATCTCGTCCACCGTGTCTTCCTTCAAGTGTTCCACCGATTCGATGCTGTCCACCGAAACCCCGATGGAGCGCCCTTGGTGGGTCAGGACTATCACAATCTCCCGCACGGTTTCCCGCATCAGCTTTTTCGCCTCGGCGAACAAGTTGACGAGCAAAGCCAGGGTGACATTTTTCTCCCGTTCTATTAGCGCGGTGGCCTCTTCGACCTTTGAGTTCTTTACGAGGGTTACGGCCTCCATCCCCAGGGCGTGTATGCGTTTGTGGGGCGCGTCGAATTTCCTTAGGTGATTTTCCATTATGACGTTGGTGGCCTTGTATGTGTCGTACCATTTGCCGAAGGCGCATGCGTGCGGGTTGGTGGTGAGTTTGAATTCGCGGTGTTCCTTAATCGAGTTGTCCAACTCCGTGAGCCAGTTTATGTGGTCCTGCTCCCGTTTGCCCAACAGCTCTATAAGCTTTGCCAAATCTTGTTCCACCGTCGACATATTCATCATCTTTCGCAGATCCACAACCATTATGACTGTTCCACGAAGGTTCATCACCCCGCGGATGTAATCCTGCGTGGCCGGCAAATGCGCTAGCGGGGGAAGCACCAGCATCTCGTTCACGCAGGAACTGTCCAGGCCGAACAGCCGGTCGGATAGTCTGAACATCACCAATGGAAATCCAAATTCCTTCATGGAAGCCTACCTCCAAACCAAGAATAATTAATACTCTCGATTTTCAATTATATCATGGCCTCAAATTATAAATTATCCCACATTTCGGGCTTGAATAATCTCTCGCCGTATGACAGTTTGAAGCCGTATGGATTACATTAAAACGATGATAGCCGAGATAAACGCGCTCCGCAAAGAACGCAACGCCGTCATACTGGCCCACAACTACCAGCGAGACGAGGTGCAGGAAATCGCCGACCATTGCGGCGACTCGCTGGCCCTGAGCCAGATAGCCGCCGACAGCGGGGCGGATGTCATCGTTTTCTGCGGGGTTCATTTCATGGCGGAGAGCGCCGCCATACTCGCGCCGCAAAAGACAGTGCTGTTGCCAAATATGGAGGCCGGATGCCCGATGGCGGACATGATAACCGCCGAAAAACTCATTAAGAAAAAAAAGGAGCTTAACGGAATCCCGATTGTCTGCTATGTGAACACCTCGGCGGACGTGAAGGCGGAGTCCGACATCTGTTGCACGTCGGCAAACGCGGTGAGGGTGGTGGAGTCGCTCGATTCCGACGAGGTTTACATGATACCGGACATGAACCTCTCCCAATACGTCCAGCGCAAAACAAAAAAGAAGGTCTCTTTCTGGAAAGGGTTCTGCCCCACGCACCAGTATCTGAAAGCGGCGGATATTTTAAAGTTGAAAGCGTCCCATCCCGGCGCGCCGTTTGTCGCCCACCCGGAATGCCCCCCGGATGTGCTGGATTTGGCCGACGACGTGCGAAGCACCAGCGGCATGTACGATTTCGCGAAGAGATCTTCGGCAAAGAAAATCCTAGTCGGCACGGAGATGGGGATACTCTACCGCCTCCGCAAAGAAAACCCGGACAAAGAGTTCGTGCTCGCCTCCCGCGATTTAATCTGCCCGAACATGAAGGTCACAACGCTTGAGGACGTGCGCGACAGCTTGCGCGACATGAAGCATAGGGTGGTTGTAGCGGAGCCAATCCTCTCCCGCGCCAGAAAGTCCCTCGACCGAATGCTCTCCGTCCCCAGGGATTAATTCTGTGCCGTTTTGGTATGTCTCCACAGTGCAAACAAGCCACCGCCGGTTGTTGGGTAATGGGTCAGTTTGAAAATATTTGTAATAACGCTGGCATGAGATTGCTTCGCTTCGCTCGCAATGACAATTACTTGTCATCGCGAGTCCGCTGAAAGCGGGCGTGGCGATCTCGCAATTTATTTCAAACTGACCCACTACCGGTTATTGGAAACACCGGTTATTGGAAACACTTGACTCCCTATAAGAAATTCCTTATATTTAAGCGGTGAAGGTAAAATACTTCGCGACGTCCTCCGGTAGGAGTCAGGTTTATGAATTTATTCGCGGATTGCCCGATGCGACCGCGAAAGAAGTGCATTATGCCGTTGATATGTTGGAAATGGGGATGACGCTTTCAATGCCGCTGTCCCGACCAATGACGGGTATATTTCCCGGATTGCACGAATTGAGGTTTCGGGATTCAATCGGACAAGTGAGGATAATTTATTGGCTTAAACAGAAGGACTCGATATATTTCCTTCACGCTTTTAGGAAAAAGACGCGGGAAACGCCGCAACGAGAAATCGACCTTGTTTTGAAAAGAATTAAATATTTATAGGAGCCGTAATATGCCGTGGGTTGAAAAGAGTTCCGCCGAGCTGGCAAAGGATTTGGGAATTGACCATGACGCCGTGCGTGAAAAAGTTCGCGTTATCTCGGAAATTGTCCGTGTAAGGAAGGCGAAGGGGCTGACCCAGGTGGAGTTCGCAAAAATTGCCGGTGTAAGCCAGGCGCGGATAGGCCAGATTGAAGGCGGCCTCGGAGGAGTCCATACAACACTCGACACCTTGCTTCGTATGCTTAGGCTTCTTGGCGTGGAGCACCGCATTACTTTCAAACGCCGCGCGGCATAAACGGCGTTAGGGAGCGGAAACCCGAACCCGCGCTAAAAAGTCCCTCGACCGCATGCTCTCCGTCCCTAGTGATTGAAGGGGCGACCCGCCCTAATCCCTACGAAACTATGTTCTCCAATAAATAAATAACGTAATTGTGTCCTTCGATTCCCCTTAAGCTAGCATTACCTATTTTTAAAAAACGGTATCTTTCAGAGTTTTTTACGGCCTTGGTTACTTTATGGGAAACCAGTATCCGGTTAATTAACGGTAAATTAGTCGCATGGGGTTCAAACGATTCTTTTTTAATTCCTTCAATCCTTGACGCGCTATTGACGCAAACTCCAAACCTGTCCCCGTCTTTCCCAAACGGTTTAACGTGACCGCAATCAATGCCAATCCTAACGTTGAACTTCATGTTAGGTTCTGCGCTCGCACTGTGTGCCTTAACGGCGTTGAGAACGTCAAAGGAAAAACCTAGGGCGTTGTCGGTATATTTATCTTTAAAAAAGACCAAATAGCCGTCGCCAAGGTTCTTATGGTATCCGCCATTATGTTTTTTAATGTTATCTTCGACCACTTTCTTTAAGACCCCAAATAAATCCACATAGTGATCCACTTCCCAAATGGCGATTATTTCCGTTGAGCTACAAATATCTATAAATACGGCGGTCTCTTGGCCTATATTGCCGTCGCCAGTACTTGGCGAAACTTTTGGCGCGAACTCTTTTGGTGAACTTTGAATTTGTTGAATCGAGGTTTCTTTTGGTTTTTCCTTTTTGGCTTTTCTGGCAAGGTTGCGATTATTGAAGGCGTCGGCGTAATCGGGTTTTAGGCGGATGGCCTCGTCGTAGTCTTTAATCGCCTCCTCATGCCTGCCTAATTTGTTTTTTGCATTGCCGCGATTATTGAAGGGGTCGGCGAAATCGGGTTTTAGGCGGATGGCCTCGTCGTAGTCTTTAATCGCCTCCTCATGCCTGCCTAATTCGTTTTTTGTATTGCCGCGATTATAGAAGGCGGCGGCGAAATCGGGTTTTAGGCGGATGGCCTCGTCGTAGTCTTTAATCGCCTCCTCATATTTGCCTAATGCGTATTTTGTATTGCCGCGATTATTGAAGGCGGCGGCGTAATCGGGTTTTAGGCGGATGGCCTCGTCGTAGTCTTTAATCGCCTCCTCATGCCTGCCTAATTTGTTTTTTGCATTGCCGCGATTATTGAAGGGGTCGGCGAAATCGGGTTTTAGGCGGATGGCCTCGTCGTAGTCTTTAATCGCCTCCTCATGCCTGCCTAATTCGTCTTTTGCATTGCCGCGATTATTGAAGGCGGCGGCGTAATCGGGTTTTAGGCGGATGGCCTCGTCGTAGTCTTTAATCGCCTCCTCATGCCTGCCTAATTCGTCTTTTGCAATGCCGCGATTATTGAAGGCGTCGGCGAAATCGGGTTTTAGGCGGATGGCCTCGTCGTAGTCTTTAATCGCCTCCTCATGCCTGCCTAAGTTGCTTTTTGCATTGCCGCGTTGATAATAGGCATTTGCGGATTGTTTATCAAGTTCGAGGGCTTTATTTGAAAGCTCTATCGCTTCGTCGAATTTATTCTCAATGTTGCGTGTTCTGGCTAGGGCGACGTATTCTTGGGCGGTATTAAACTTCTGTTCCATAGGCATGACAATAGCAGGATTCCGAAGGGGCGGCAATGCTAGGAAGTATTACTATCCAACTTTGGAAGCCGGATTAAATTCGCGCGGCCTTCGGCCACGCCGCAGACAAAGGAGGGGCGGAAGTGGTTATTCAACCGGCCTAGGAAGTTATTCGCAAGAGGGAGATTGTCCTTGCCACCGGATGCAAAAAAAATAATTTGCGCGGGATCTGATTCGTGGTATAGTTTCTCTAGTGGGCATCAGCCTGTGTTTGGCGCGTCGCGCCAAGCGATTCCTAGGCAATCCACACCGCCGCCGGAATATACACTACCCGCCACTAAAGGAAGAAATGATTTATCCACAGACTTCACAGATTCTACACAGATTTGTATTGGTGGGGGCGGATTCCCTCTTGTGGATGAATCCCCCTTCAAGGCGGTTAATTTTCAAAAAAATATCGGAAAAATCGGAAAAATCGGAAAAATCGGAAAATTCGAACGAACGCAACGAATCGAACAGGGTGAAATTGGAAATAGCGGAAAACAAAGGGGCTGGTTCCCCGCCGGAGTTTACCCTCGTGAAGACGGGGGCGGGGATGATGACAATTATTGATTGCGTGGACAAATCGAACCCTGCTACGCCGTAAAAGGAATATATGTTTTACGGCTACGCTGGACACCTTCGCTTCGCTCCGGCGCAAATCGGACAAATCGGACAGGCGGTCGTGGTCTGCGCCACCAAAAAAGGCTACGCGCCGATTTTAAGTCTGTAGTCGTCGAGGCATTTGGTGGAGCAGAAGTAATGTCGCTCTCCGCGAAAGTCGGCGGATATCGCGTGACCCACGGAGACGTACGAGCCGCAGGTCGGGTCAAGAGCCATCTCCTCCACACCGCCAGGGGTGTTGGTTCGGACGGGATTGCCCGCGCCGGCGGTGGCGGTTTTTACTGCTTTCCGAAATTGGAGCGCAATCAGCAGAATGCTGAAGAGCACCTTCAAAATCGTCCAGCCGATGTACAGCAGGAACGCATAGAAAAAAATCTTTATCAAACCGATTATCATTTCCCGAATTCAACCAGCAAGTGCACCACTTAGTTTAGCAAAGACCTCGGCGGGTGTATTGTAACCCAAACATTTCCTCGGCCTGTTATTAAGACTTCGTTCGATTTTTCTGACCTGTTG
>Ga0315281_10013526_pt1 | contig 11042 bp, 10 predicted proteins | sample YL17G07_0_MG_FD_204540 | JGI IMG/M metagenome (GOLD analysis project Ga0315281, IMG submission 204540) | Sediment microbial communities from Yellowstone Lake, YNP, Wyoming, USA - YL17G07_0 | ecosystem: Environmental > Aquatic > Freshwater > Lake > Sediment | place: USA: Wyoming | collected... | reverse complement strand
GAAGGATTTCCCCTTTTAAGGCCTCTTCCGCAGCTCCAGGAACTCGACCGGCGCCCCGTCATCGATGATGAACGCGACGCGCACGCCCTCGGACGGACTGTTGGGAGCTATGATGACCTCCTTGCCGGCGATCGCCACCTCCAGGTCATCGACCTCGAAGGCGACGTGCGGAACGTTCTTTACGAGCTCCGGCGTCGACGAACCCGGCTCGAAGCGCATCCACTCGATCCCGTAGGGGCTCTTTCCGTATCCCGAGACGTACACCTTGTGCTCTTTCAGATACGTCTCGTCCTTCCGGATCGTCTTCGTGGGGATCCCGAGGTGGTGGTATTTCATCAGGGCCTTAACCGAACATCTTCCCGGCCAGCGACATCGCGACGACCCCGACGACCCAGAGGCCTAATGCAAGCCCGACGCCCGTCCCGGTGGATTTTCCCGAGACCTTCGAGAGACCCACCCCGAGCACGGCCATCTGCCAGATGCTGAAGATATTCATCTGCGCGAGGAGCATGTGGGCCGTCTCCTTGCGGCTGAAATGGTCCATGACGAGGAGCCCGCCGCCCGGGTTCGCGTAGAGATTGCTGAAGAGGTGCATCATCAAGAGCGTGACGATGCTCCCCAGAACCCCGATCAGCAGCGGGAGCCCGTACACTTCGAGCATTTTCTTGTACGTTGCGGGGGATTTCAGGATCAGCTTCGTCGCAAGCCAGAACACGAGGGCGCCCGCGAAGAACATGATGCTCATGACCACGACGGCGCCGACGATCCCGATGACGAGCATCATGGTCCCGCTGGACGAGATCATTTCCTCGGCCTGGTTCGCCTGGTCCTGCGTCATCTTCCCCTGCTGCACGCGCTCCTGGATCACCTCCTTCTGCGGCTCCAGTGCCTGGGACTGCAGCGAGGGGTTGGAGAAGATGGCGATGTTGCTGATAACCGCGATGAGGAGCGTCAGGATGTAGGGTATCACCCAGGAACTCGTCTGCGCGGGGAGCGCCGCGATCTCGCCGTACACCTTGCCGGGGGAGGAGAAGATGTCGACCGCCCGTTCCATGAACGACGATGCGGCCGGCGCTTCAGCGGGTACTGCACTTTGGTTTTCCATCGGGTATCTCCTGGTTCATCGAATGGTGGATTACCCCCATAATAAGAAAAAATCCCCCAAGATGTCAACCGGGAGGACTACAACCGCCACAGGTAGGATGTTTTGAAGAAAAAGCCCCTTTTGATCTCCAGAAAACCGGGGTTCTCGACGTAATTCCCCTTATTTTCGTCCCATGCGATCTTCTGGTAGAGCGAGCCGTATCCCCCGTAGACGACCGTCCCGGGGATATAGGTGAACGACACCAGGCCGTCACTGAGAAGCTGTTTGTAGCGGTTGTTATACTGAAGGATGCCCCTCAGGAACAGGTACTGATTCATCTGGTAGGTGCACCTGAATCGCGTGATCGGATAGTCATAGATCCCTTCCCAGTCCCTGTCGCGGCGGAAATTGCTGTAGATGAAACTGAATTGGCCGCTCAGCTTATCGGCGGGCTGATAGATGACGCTGAGGGCGACATTGTTCGACGTCCCCTGATACGGGCTCTTCGCCGGATCGTACTCATAGTAGACCGCCTTCGCCCTCGAATAGCTCGCGGTCGCGAACAGCTCCTTCGTCCACTGGTCCTGGCTGGCTACGCGGAACCCGTCGGTCCTGAAGCGCTCCCCGCGGAAGATCTCCGTGGAATAGTAATAGCTCCCCCTGACGACGAACGATCCCCACAGATAGTGCAGGACCGAAAGGTAATTATACGTCTCCCAGAGACCGGAGGGCCTGTCCTTCGTCTGCCCCGTGAAGAGCACCACATCGATCCTCCGGAGGATATCCGAGGAGAGATAGATCTTCGGCCTGACGAGGGCCGTCCCCTCGAGGATCCCCGTCCTCGTGATGTAGCCCATATCGGCCTGGAAGTTCTCCGCGATGTCCCGGAAGCTCATGTCATAGTCGATCTCGCGCGTGCCGTAGCTGTACCGGAGCCCCAATGTGTGCCCCGTCTCCTCCGGCGAAGCACCATCGGCCTTCGTCCTGGAGATCATGGCGTTGTATTCAACCAGGCTCGAGGAAGTGAGCCGGATCTGGCCGTCGAGGGCCCCGAGGCGGTTGTGGTGAGCCGTCTGCTCGACCCCTGCGTAGAGGCCTCCCAGGTAGCTGTCCTTCCCGAAAGCCTGCTTATAGCGCAGGACGGCGAAATGATTGTACTTCCCGCCGGCGGCCGAAAGCTCCGGCGGCAGCTCATCTGCCGCGTAGAGCGCGGCAAGGGTGCCTTCCTCGCCGATCTTGCCGGCGAGTTTAGCCCCGGCAACGGGGCTTACGATCGTCCTCGTGTGCACGACGAGCTGGACCGGATCGAGGTCCGAGATCCCCGTCCCGGCGAGCTGGAAGCTCTCGCGCCCCTCCTGGAAGAACGGCCGCTTCTCGCTGTAGAACGGGTTGTAGCGGAGGTTGACGTCGACCTGCCCCGCGTCGGATTCGACCTGGCTGAAATCCGGCCTGTACGTCCCGTCCAGGATGAGGTCCGCCGTGATGCCGTACTTTCCGGTGAACGATAACTCCGACTTGTCCTCCGTCGAACGCATGCTCCCGCCCTCGATGTCGTCCTTGCGGCTGTAGGTCAGTGCGGGAAGCAGTTCCAGGAGAGTGCGGTGCTTCAGCCCCGCGTAGGCGATGGGGTACATCTGCTTTAGCCACGAAGCATAGGATTCGTTGTAGGCGGGATCGAGCGGCGGGAACGTCCCCCTCTCGGCGTTCCTGCTGATCGACCGCTCGAAGATCACGCCCATCATCACCGTATCCTTGTCGGCGAACCGGAGGCTCCCGAGAGGGAGCCGTACCTCCACCGTATACCCCGCACTATCGATGCGGCCCGCGCTGTACCACACCAGGTCGAAGCCTATGTCTTCGTTCACCGTGGTGAAGCGGGTGTCGCCCTGGATGCCGAACGGGTTCACGTAGAGGCCGTATCCGGCCTGGTGGTCGAAGAAGGTGTCAAAATTGATGCAGATCCAGTCATCCCGCTCGATGTTGTCACGGTTCGCTATGCTTGTTTTGATCTTCCCGGGATCGCTGTCGTAGCAGCGGAAAGCAAAATAGAGATTGTCGTCGTCGTAGGCCAAGTACACCTTCGAATCCCCCATCATGGGCTTGCCGTAATCGGGGGCGTACGTCCGGAATCCCGTCACGGAGAGAGCCTCCTGCCAGACCGCGTCATCCAGCACACCGTCGATGACCGGTGCGCGCGAGGCCCGCTTGGGCCTCAGGGGCTCTGCCGCCGGAAGGCATGACTGTAGGATGACGATAAGAAAAGCGGCCGCGGTCAGCCTCCACGGTACGGTCACGGCTCTTCTCCGGCGTTCTCGAGACGCACGAACGGCGAGGCCATCCTCTCCTTGGCGTACGGCGTGAAGGCATACCGGAGGCCGTACTGGTCGTGCCCCATGCCGCCCGGGTTGCCCATCTCCACGACGAGCCTGTACCGCCCGATGGCTTCGGATCTCCTGCCCAGGAGGTCGAGCATGTGTCCCTGCCAGATCAGGGCGGCGGCCTTGCGGTCGTTATCCGCACCCAGTTCGGCGCGCACCTGCATACGCTCGAACACCATCAGGGCCCCTGCGTACTTTTCTCCGTCATAGAGGGCGAAGCCGACCTTCAATAGATGCAGCGGGTCCTTCACCTGGTTCACCCACGCCCTCGTGTACGCCTTGAGGAGCCGTTCGTTCGACAGGCGCCCCCATCCGGATGACTCTATGAGGCTCTCCGCGTCGCTCGGGAGTTCCTTGTTCCACGCCTCAGGATACTTCATCGAGATGACGTCTTTCTGGAAGCGCGCAAGGCCATCCGGCGGCACATCCGGAAGGGACGTCATGAACTCCTTCAGGATGCCGAAGAAGCTGTCCGTCTCCTCGTCGTAGATGCCGTGCCCCCCGTTCTGAAAGACGACGAGCCGCGAGCCCGGGTGGTTCTCCTGCAGGATCCCCGGCTTGTCCGTGTTCCACGTGAGGTCCCATTTTCCCTCGAGGATGAGCGTCGGGATGGGGCAGCGCCGGAACGCCCCCGTGAGATCGACCCTGCCTTCGCTCGTGTTCATGACACTGTTGAAGCCGCCGTCATGGACCCACTCGTAGAGCGCCATCTGCGCGATCCGTTCCGGCGGGGGCCGGTAGAAGTGCTGGCGCTTCCAGTCGCCGTTCAGATTCTGGTTATAGATGAGGAGAGAGAGCTTCTTTTCCTCCGGCCATTTCTCTTCCTTGGCCGCCGCCGCGATCTCTCCTCTGACCCCGGTCATCCTTTTCCTCTCCGCATCCGAGAGGAAATCGTCCTCCCGCGATCCTTTCATCTCCACGCGCATCCCCGGGGACGCCCCCAGGAGGATGATCCCGGCGAGGTTCTCCGGATACCTCAGGGCGTAGTACTGGGCCAGGAACCCGCCGTAGGAATATCCGAGCACGACCCATTTGCCGATGCCGAGCCCCTTCCTGACGGCTTCAAGATCGTCGGCGGCCTGCTCGACGGAATAGCCGTAGGGTCCCGGCGTGAAATCGGAGAGCCCGCAACCGCGCTGGTCATAGTAGATGACGCGCGCGTACTCCCCGGCCCGCGAGAACCAGGGATGAAAGTAGTGATGCGTCCCCCCCGGTCCCCCGTTGACGAGGACGAGGGGAATGCCTTTCCCCTCCTCCTCCACGTACAGGCTACAGCCGGCCGCAGCGACGCGCGAGGTCTTCAGACGCAGGCTGTCGCACCAGCGGAATGTGCCCGGGATTTCGGTGATGAGGCGGCTCTCCGTGCGGACGACCGTGTCCAGGATGGATTCCCGAGTGGGGGGCGGTTTCGTCTGAGTGCAGATGCTGCCCGGCAGCAGAAGGAGGAGAGAAATGACCGCGATCAGGTTCTTCGTGGGTCTTTCCGTGAGGTTCATTCGCGTTCGATGATGGCTATCGACAGATCATCATTGGGCCTGGCTCTCCCGAGGAAACGGTCGGTTTCCGCCACCAGCCGCTCTCCGAGCTCGGCCGCCGAAAAACGGTACAGCGGGGGGAGCATCTCCAGCAATCGCTGCTCGCCGAAGAACTCCCCCCGTTCATTCCGGGCCTCCGTCAGGCCGTCGGAGTACACGAGAAGCTTGTCCCCCTTCGAGAGTTCGATCCGCTGCTCACTGAAAAGGGCATCCGGCAGAATGCCCAGCGCCGGGCCCCCTTTTTCCATCATCTGGACGCTACTTTCCCTGAGGATGAGCGGCAGGAAGTGTCCGGCGTTCATCAGACGGATCATCCCCGCACCGGGACGGACCTCGAGATACACGATGGATGCGAACATGGCGGGAAGCCTGTCGCGGTAGAATATCTGGTTCAGTTTCTTCCCCAGCTCATCGAGCGAGAGAAAATCCGGGACGATCGCCCTGAGGATCGCCTGGAGCTTCGCCGTCAGCAGCGCCGCCCGCAATCCCTTCCCGGCCACATCCCCGAGCGCGACGCCCAAGCGGTCACCGTCCACCCTGATGAAATCCACCAGATCGCCTCCGACCTCGTTCGCCGAGCGTGTGAACAGCCAGAGCTTCCATCCGCTCACCTCCGGGCTCCTCTCGGGGGCGAGCGCCTCCTGGACGGCGTGCCCCGCCTCGAGCTCCTCACGCGCGACAAGCTTGTCCTTCAGCTCGAGCATGAGGATGAACAGGAGGATGAAACCGGCCAGATTGATCTCGATGCTGAACTGCGAACCATGGTAGTAGATCCCGTTGAAAATGGAGAGGAAGGCGATAAAAAGCAGTATGCGCCGCGCCGGCGTGAGCTTGAGGAAGAGGCTCCTCAGCAGCCACCCTGCGATGTACAGCCGCCGCTTCAGACGGTTCATCCCCTTCAACCGTTCCTTCCGCTCATCGGAGAGCATGAACTCCTTCAATTCCTCGAAGTCCCTGCGGAGGGTCCTGAAGAACCCGCCCCGGCGGATGTCATCCATCAGGGTCCTGCCGAGGTGCGGTTCAGGCGGCGTATTTCGGGATTCTTCGGTCATAGCCAAGATCGTTCACTATAGATACGAACGTTCCACCCATTAGGTTTCCACGGAAAGTTTCGTTGCCGGAATGGCGTGTTTTTCAACTACTTCCCTATCTTTTCCAGCCGCTTCGCCACTTCCTGAACAACGACCGGTATCCGGGCAGCATCCCCCTCCAGGACTATCACAAGGAACCTGCCGCGGCGGAAGAAACGCACACTTTTGTCCGTCCGGTCACGGACAGCAAACCCGTCGCCTTCTTCACGGAAGGCGGTGAACCGGCCGCCGGTTTTCATGAAAGACAGGGCGACGGCGTACGAGGCCGCGGAGCGGGGCGTGTCGCTATAAGCCAGAACGATGAGGTGGTGGCCGGCATAGGCGCCGAAGACGCCTTCATCCGGCCGGGAGATCTCCTTCCCCGTGAAACGATAGACCGTTCCGAGCCCGAGCAATCCCCTGAAGTATCCCTCGCTCTGACGATCGAGATCCGGAAGCGCGCGGAGAAGACGGGGTCTCCCTCCGTGGCCCGGGATATTCCTGCCGATCGAGGCCGCAAGCGCGCGCATCGCACCGACAGATCCTCCCGAGGTGTCGGATGCGACTATGCTGACGAAATACCGGCCCTTCCAGAACATCATGTAATAATCGTAGACCCTGCCCTCATCACCGACAGCGGCCCTGCTTCCCCCTCCCCCCGAATTGTTGCTGTAGATCCCGTAGGCAGCCGGCTCGTCCTTCATCAGGTAGATCTCGAGCGCAAGGGATGAACCGAGGGCGTTCTCATAGCGCGCCGAGAGCGCTTCCTCGAAGCCGTACTCCAGGTAGATGTCGGCGCCGCCGTCGATCAGGCCATAGAGCTCACTCTCGGCAAAGGTCTTCGCGGCGCCGGCTTCATGCCAGTTCGCTGCAAAAGCAGCATGCGGGAGACAGGCTTTGAGGTTGTCGGCGGCCCGGGCCGGATCCGCGGCGAAGAGCAGGAGAAATAAAACCGATGGAGCCGCCCTCATGCTTCCCTGATCCTGAGCTTCTTCAGGTCCATCTCGCCGATGCCGTGCGCACTGGCCATCCGTATCATGCTCACATCTGCCGCGAGGAGGCCCAGGACCGTCACGGCGTAGGCGTCGACCGAGACGGGATTGCGCCCGGCCACCACCTTGCGCGCCTTCTTCAGATCCCCGGGACCCGCGGGGCCGTTCCGCGTCAGGAACTCCGTCGCGTCGAGCACGCAGAGATCCGGAGTCCGGATGAGGTTCACGTCCGCGATGCACTGGGAGAGGAACTCGATGTCGTCGTAGCCCCCCTGGGCGCCCGAACCGTTGTGGAAGAACCTGCAGGTGGGGCCCGAGCACGCGCCCATCATGTTCTTCAGGTTGCCGGTGAAGCCCGTCCCCTGGTGGTGCTTGGCGATCGGCACGTTGATGAGGACGTCGCAGTCAAGGAGCTTCGCGGAGATCTCAGCCTCCTTGAGGGACTTCCCGTTCGTGACCGGCACTTTTTTCTTCTCGCCCGAGGATTTTACGCACGCGAGCTCTCTCTCGAACTTCCCCGAGAGTTTTGTGCGCTTCCAGTAGTCACCGGGCATCTCTTCGATCGTGAAGATCTCCTTCGCTCCCGCATCGAGGCACATCTTCACCACAGCCAGTGCGACATCGGGGTTCGTGTAGGAGCCGGGCCTTTCCCAGACCGAGTTCGAGACCATCCCGACCGTGCTCCCGGCCCTGACGAACGCGCCCATCCCCCCCAGCGGCTCGAGGGCCGCGAGGGTGTTCTCGAAGGCCTTCTCCCCCTCGACGACCGAGATATCGATGACCGGGGGCAGGACAGCGGATGTGAGGAATTCCGGGAAGGATACCAGGGCGGCGCCGGCCGCTACGGTTTTCTTCAGAAAGTCACGTCGATCGCTCATGGTTCATCTCCTTATGGGATACAGATATCAGTCCACGACAAAGACCCTCGCGCCCCTCGCGGACAGGATCTGGTGCATGTTCTTCCCGTCGTCCGCCGCGTGGAAGCTCATGCCCGGCGCCAGCGTGTGCACCGTGCCGTCCGATAGTTTGACCTCGAGCTCCCCCGCGAGGACGAACATGACATGGCCGCGGGGGCAGAAGTGGTCGGCGACAAAACCAGGGGAGTATTCCACGATCCGCAGACGGATGTTCCCCGTCTCGACCATCTTCCAGAGGGACATGCCGGCGGTGCCGGGGTGCTCATCCGGAAGGATCCTCGCCCAGTCCGTCACGGTGAAGGGGACATTCTCGATCTTCATACGAAAAATTTCCTTTCTGTTAATGAGATCCCTGGGGCAGAGAGAGTTTTTCGAACTGCTCCTTCGTTATCGGGCGGGAGGAGCCCGAGTAGTTCACGAGCGGCGCCGGCGGGTCTTCCAGGGGGACCCACGTTGTGTCGATCCGGTCCAGATAGACGAGCTTCCAGTCCATCCCCTCCAGAACCGGGATCACGCCCTCGACGTTCTTCATTGCCCCGTTCTCCCACCGGACAGCTCTGAATTTGTCATTCCTGATGTCCCGGACGATCGGTGAGTCGTGACATTCCCCGCATTTTCTGCCTTCCTTTTTGATCGAATGGGCGAACGTGGGCGCGAAGGTGATCATGGTCTTCTTCTGGTAGACATAGGAGAGCATGTTCGCCAGCTTGACCCTGCCGCCGTGGTTCACGAGAAGGAACATGTTCTTCAGCTGGACCCGTCCCCCTTTCGCACCCTTGAGGCGGGATTCGATGTGGCAGTTCAGGCAGGTCTTGCTCTCCAGCGCGTGGCAGACCGTGCAGTCGAGCTTGCCCTTATGGACGGTGTGGCTCACCGTCCTTGCGATGGAGCCGTGGCATTTCTCGCAGCGCGTCTCGAGCACCCCCCCTTCCATGTAGGAGTTGTGCGCGATGCCGTCTCCGTGTATCTCCCGGGAGCTGTGGCAGTCCATGCACTTCATGCCTTTCCTGTAGTGCACGTCGGGATCGTCCTTCGCGATGGAATCGTGGCAGCGGCCGCAGGCCTCCTGCGCAAGAGCGGGTTCCAGGGAGTACGAGGCCTTCCCCAGGGTGTCCTTCCTGTGGCACTCGTCGCAGCTCGTCACGTGACACTCAGACTTGACGCAGCCGGCCTGCTCGGCCGAGAGCCCCGTGAGCCGCTCCAGACCGCCCTGCTCCTTCGAGTACACGTACTGGATGCCCTTGTTCGTGTAATGGAGGCTCTTCGTAAAGAAGCTCTCCTCATGGAGCATCTTCTGGTCCTGGCCCCTGGCGCCGCAGACGGTCAACACAACGGCCACGACCGGGAGCAATGAGTACTGTTTCCCGTACATCATCAGTGTTACCTCCTTTCGTTACCGGCCGCCGAGCGCAAAATCGACGGCAGCCATCGAGTGAAGAACGAGCGTGTCAAAGAGCGGCAGATCGGTGTCCGACTGGCGGATGAGCAGGGGGATCTCCGTGCAGCCGAGGATGATGCCTTCGGCGCCCCTGCGCCGTAATGTTTCGAATATTTCCACAAATCGCGACCTCGAGGACGGCTCGAAAATGCCTTTGAGGAGCTCATTCTCGATCGTGCGCCCGATGAACATACGGTCAGGGCCGTCGGGTATGACGACCTCGATACCATCCTCCTTCAGCTTTCTGGGAAAGAAATCGCGCTCCATCGTCATCACGGTGCCCACCAGACCGACCCTTGTGAGTTTCCTCTTCCGGATCTCCTTTGCCGTTGCCGACGCGATGTGGATGAGCGGAACGTTGATCTTTTTCACGAGCTCATCGGCGAACATGTGCATCGTGTTCGCGCAGAGGACGACGCCCTCCGCGCCCGAGCGGACGATCTGCTCGGATGCATTGAGAAGCAGGGAATAGACGCCCGCTGTGTCGCCTTTTTTGTTCAGCACATCAATCTCGCCGTAATCGAGCGAGAACAGGATGCACCGTGCGAAGTTCAGGCCGCCGAGCCTCCTGTTGATCTCCTGGTTGATGTTCCTGTAGTATTCGACGGTCGAGATCCATCCGGTCCCGCCGACCAATCCGATTGTCTTCACCCGCGTGACCTTCCTGTTGTGATGGCGATCTTTATTTCTGCTCCGGGGCTGCTGCCCGCTGAGCGGTTCATTCAGCATGTTGATGATCCTCCAGCCCCCGTCGGATGAACGATGTTCCGGACCGGAAAATCTATCACGGCATCTCCATCCCCGGCTGATACGACCCCCTCTATAGTACGGAAGAACGGTGAAAAAGATATACAGAAACCTCCAAAATACCGCCCTTCCGGGGCAGCTTAAAAGATGTTTCCCATGCTGAGGGAGAAGAAGACGCCCTTCGGGTCCTTCAAGCGCCAGGTGACATCCGCCCTCAGCAGCTCCAGGATCCGGTTGATCCCGATGCCGGCCTCAGGGTACCAGCCCCCGGAGGTTGAGACGCTGCCCATCCATGTCTGGGCCAGCGACCCGTGGAGGATGAGCTCGATGTTGTTCTCGCGCAGGAACGAGATCCCCAGCGCCTGGAACGGGAGGCTCCGGAAGTTGTGCTCCGCGTTCAGCATGACGAACCTGTCCCCGGAAAATTCCCTCACCGCACCTCCCCGGAGGACACCGAAAGCAGCGTAACCGCTCGCCCGGGAATCCAGCGTGGAGAGGCGCTGGGGGGGCAGCGGGCCCCTCGCCGTTCCGGCGCTCAGGTGGAAGCGCAGCGTCGGGGCGAAGAGCAGGCGCCGCGCGAACGTCTTGAAATGCCACAGCAGGTCCCCCCGGTAGAGCGTGTAGTCGAAGGAGGTGCTGAAGAGGGACGGGGAGGAGTGCTCGGCTGCGAGCTCGAGCGCGTCCCTGGGAACGAGGTCGAGCGGAACATCCTCATCCCCGAACCGCATATCGAAGCGCAGCGCGCGCAGCATCCCTTCAGTAATCGAAGGGTTCGGCCGGTACTCCCTACCGGTCGCGAACCAGCTCTGGTGGGAGATGTCCGTAAGGGATTCCTGCTTCTCGGTGATGAACGTGAGCTTCCCTTCGAGTGCGCGGACGGG
>Ga0315281_10013525_pt1 | contig 11042 bp, 14 predicted proteins | sample YL17G07_0_MG_FD_204540 | JGI IMG/M metagenome (GOLD analysis project Ga0315281, IMG submission 204540) | Sediment microbial communities from Yellowstone Lake, YNP, Wyoming, USA - YL17G07_0 | ecosystem: Environmental > Aquatic > Freshwater > Lake > Sediment | place: USA: Wyoming | collected... | reverse complement strand
GGGGCACGGTCATCGTGGCCTTCGTCCAGGGCTTCCTGGGGGGGCTGGGCTTCCTGATCTTCGGCCTATCCCAGCCCGCCTTCTGGGGCACGGTGATGATCCCCGCCGCGGTGATCCCGGTGGTGGGCAGCGCCATCATCTGGGGGCCGGCGGCCGTTTATCTCATCTTCACCGGACACCTGGGCCCCGGCATCGGCCTCATCATCTGGGGCGGGGTAGTGGTGAGCGTCATCGACAACATCTTAAAGCCCACCTTGATGAAAGGGAGCGGCTCCACCCCCAGCATCTTCATCTTGTTCAGCATCCTGGGGGGTCTCACCTACTTCGGCATGATCGGCTTCATCCTGGGGCCCCTGATCCTGTCGTTTCTGCTGTCGCTGCTCCGGATTTACCAGAAAACCATCCTGGCTCAGCCGGCGCCGGCACCGGCGGCGATGGCGGGAAGCGCCAAACCCGGCCCCCCGCCGGGGAATAGCCCTTAAACCCGGCAAGTTTGAGGGCAGGGCCGGGGGAATGTGGCACAGGCGCCCTAGCCTGTGATCCCCCATCCTGGGCACGGCACGCCGTGCCCCTACAACTCCCCTCCCAGCCCCCCTTATGAGAGCTCTGCAAAATTCTTCGATGACAGGTTCAGGATGGCAAAACCTTTTTAAATCCCCTTAAATCCCCCTTTTTCAAAGGGGGACTTTATATAGCCAAGTTATTGACAACGCACGTCTTTAGAAATTCCCCCCTTTAATAAAGGGGGGTTAGGGGGGATTTCTCTGTAGCCATCTAAGGCATAATTCCCTTACCAAAGTCACTTTCTCAGAGGTCCCCTTTATGGGGTTTGGGGTGGGATTCAGGGAGGACTGTAAGTGGGCCGTCGGCCCCTAGCCCCCTCCCTGAAAAAGTATTTTTCCCGAGGCTTGTTCAGGGAACAGCGCCACCCCTAAAAAAACAGGGGCGGGTTTAAAACCCGCCCCTGAAGATTTCTGGCAACGTGACCGTCTATTCCCCGGTTAACCCGCCAGAGCCAGCTCCTGTTTGATCTCGGAGAGGTCAAGCTCCCCCAGGTAGGCCGGGGCCCGGGACTCCAGTTGCTCGATCTCCTGCTGCACCAGTTCCTTTTCCAGGTGCCGGTCCTCGTGGATGAACTGGCAGTACTCCTCGAATAATTCCTTTTTCAAATCCGGGGAGAAGAGCAGTTCTTTCTGGAACTTTTCCTGCAGGCTCAGGATGCTGTCCAGCAGATAAAAATAGATGGAACGGGCTTCGGCCAGGCGGCCCGATTGGGCCAGACGGTCGGCCCGGGACTGGGCCCGGCGGAGCTTGTGCTCTGCGTCCACCAGGGCGCCGGCCTCATCGGAGATCTCCTCCACCACCCGGTCGATGGACTCCAGGATATCGTCCAGGCCCTGGTCTTCCTCCTTCAGGACCCCCCGCACCCCCGGCACCCGGTCCGCCAGGTCCATGATGATGTCCACCAGTTCTTTTTTGGAGTACTTTTTCAACCGCTCCTTGAGCTCCCCCTGGTTGAGAAACTTACCCGGGTCCTGGGACCAGGCCCGGAGCAAGGCCAGGACATGGGAACAGAGTTCTCCGCCCTCCATCTGAGGACAAGAGCAGATATAAGCCAGCTGGTCATTCTGGATCTTCACCTCCACCTGGAAGGGCGCCTCATCCACGACCACGCCCCGCAAGCGGTCGGGCAAGCGATAACCATGCCGGACCTGTTGGTTCTGGACAAAGGTCTGGGCCCGGGCATTATTTTCCGGGGTCCCGATCTGGTCCAGGGTCTTGGCATCCAAGTCTTCAAAACGCATGTCAGTCCATTGATTCCTTAATTATTTTCTTTAAATTTAACACATTACCCGAACTTGGCAACCAATTAATGAGGGCTTTCAATCAAATTTATTTGGAATCAAAGTATGCCTGACTCTGGCGGGAAAGGTCGTTGAGGCGGGCTTCCAGGTCCCGGCGCCAGGGCTCCAGGGCGGGCCCCCGGGCGGCGGCCGGGACTGCAAGAGGTTCCCCCACCAGCACGGCGAGGCGGCTGAAAGGCAGGGGCAGCTCAAAGCGGTCCCAGGTTTTAAAGGTAATTTTACGGCTGGCGGCCACCGCCAGCGGCAAGATGGGGGCCTGGGTTTCCCGGGCCAGGTAGATGACGCCCTTCTGCGCCACCCGGGCCGGCCCCCGGGAGCCGTCGGCCACCAGGCCGCAGCTGTGTCCCCGGCGCACGTAGGCGGACATTTGCTGCAAGGCCTGGACCCCGCCCTTGCGCCGGGACCCGGAGACCACCAGAAAGCCCAGACCGCGGGCCACTTCGGCGATGAACTCCCCGTCCCGGCTGGGGCTGGCCATGAGCACCAGGGGCGGCATTTCGGCATAATATTGGCCGGCGTAATAGAGGGGGCAGAGAAGATGGCAGTGCCAGGCAGTGAAGAGCACCGGGGCGCCGGAGAGAGCCAGGTCAATGCCTTCGGGACTTCCCACCACCCTGGCGGAACAGGTGCGCAGGTAGAGCCGCACCAGCTTGCCGGCCAGGGCCGGGGCCCAGCGTTGCCAGAGGGGATGATCCAAACGGAGCTTCATGGGAGTTTCGAGTCTCGAGTTTTCAGTTTCGAGTTGAGGCGGTTACGGGGCATGGGCGACCGGTTATTTCCTCGATTCCAGACGCTCCAGGATCTTGGGGGTGTAGAGGTCGTGCTCCAGCACCTGGGCCGACACCGGGCGGATCATGCTCAGTTTCATCATCAGGAAGTTGAGGCGTCGCATCTGTTTCAACTTCTCGGCCTCATCCTCCATGGCAGCCACCAGATCTTGCAGGGTCACCACCTCCTTGCGCAACTCCAACTCCGGCGGCAGGCAGTCGGCGTTTTTCAGGATCTTGTAGGCCATGCGCAGCTCCGGCGGGATATGGGCATCGTCCTTTAAGTTCAGGGGTTGGCCCATGCCTTGCAAGTTGTCGAACTCCCCGGCCTCCATGGCCTCCAGGATGCGGTTCTCGACGATTCTGGTAAAAAATTCCATGCAGTATCCAATATTGGTTGATGGGGGGAGGGCCAGGGACCTGAGGCCCCTGCCCTCCCCCCATACCCCCCTCCCAACCCGCAGAAGGGGCTGTCCAGGCGGGGCCTATGGCCCCCTCCCTCAAACTGATTGCCTCAGACGGCCTCACCGCCGTTTGCGGGCCCGCTCCATTTCCCGCTGTTGTTCCCGGCGGCGGATGGTCTCCCGTTTGTCGATCTTCTTTTTACCCCGGGCCAGGGCGATCTCCACCTTGGCGTGTTCGTCCTTGAAGTAAAGCTTCAGGGGGATCAGGGTAAAGCCCCGTTCCTGCACCTTGCCCAGGAGCCTCCTTATTTCATGGCGATGCAGCAGAAGCTTGCGGGGCCGCTCCGGCTCGTGGCCGTCCACCGTGGCGTGGGAGTAGGGGCTAATATGGGCATTGTACAGATAGATCTCCCCGTCCCGGAAGCGGGCGTAGGCGTCGTCGATGCTGGCCTTCCCCTGCCGCAATGATTTGACTTCCGTCCCTTTCAACACCAGGCCGGCCTCGAAGAGGTCGTCGATGCTGTATTCGAAATAGGCCTTGCGGTTGCGGCAAATAATTTTGATGTTGTCTTCCTTCATCATGCCAGATTGTTGGCCAGGGGGCGGCCGAAGCGAAAAATTTCCGGGAAGCGGTCATTCATCTTCCGGGTGACGTAGTCGTTGACTTCCTCTTCCGTGGACTTGGAAAGGGCCTGCCGGGCGAATTCCGTGGCTTCCTTCAGGGAAGTCAGGCGGATGACGCGTTTGACCACCGGGATGGCCATGGGATTCATGGAGAGCTCTTCCACTCCCAGGCCCAGCAGGATGGGGATGTTCAGAGGGTCCCCGGCCATCTCGCCGCAGATGGCCACCGGAATTCCCGCTTGCCGGCCGGCCTGGACCACGTCCCGCACCATGCGCATAACCGCGGGGTGCAGGGGCTGGTACATGTCGGCCACGTGCTTATTAACCCGATCGATGGCCAGGGCGTACTGGATCAGATCGTTGGTGCCGATGCTGAAGAAATCGGCACACCGGGCCAGCAATTCCGCCAGGGTCACAGCCGCGGGCACTTCGATCATGGCCCCCACCGGCAAGTCGGGGTCGAAGGGAACCTTCTCCTTCTTGAGCTCGTCTTTCACCAACTCCAGCAGCCGGCGGGCTTCATGCATCTCCCGGGGACTGGTGATGAGGGGGAACATGACCCGCACCTTGCCGTAGGCCGAAGCCCGGAGGATGGCCTTGAGCTGGGTCCGAAAGATTTTCTGCTCCTTGAGGCAGAAGCGAATGGCCCTGAGACCCAGGGCCGGGTTCATTTCCGGGGCATACTCCAGGGGAGAGAGGAACTTGTCGCCCCCGATGTCCAGGGTGCGGATGGTCACCTCCCGGGGCGCCATGGCCGTCACCACCTGCTTGTATTCCCGGAAGAGCTCTTCCTCGGTGGGAAGCTGGCGCTGGCGCAGATAGAGAAATTCGGTGCGCAAGAGCCCAATGCCGTCGGCCCCGTATTTGATGGCCAGCGAGACCTCTTCCGGCAACTCGATGTTGGCCAGCACCCGGTTGGGATGGCCATCGCTGGTGACCGCGGGGAGGGAGCTGCCCAGGCTGACTTCCGCCTTGAAGATTTCGAATTCCTTCTTGGTGGTCCGGTAGGCCCAGATCATGTCGTTATCCGGGTCCACAGTCACCCGGCCCGTCAGGCCGTTGAGGATGATCAGGTCTCCCGACTCGATTTCCAAAGTGGCGTTGTCCAGGCCCACCACCGCCGGGATTTCCAGGGAGTGGGCGATGATGGCCGTGTGGGAGGTCTTGCCGCCCCTTTCGGTGATAAACCCCAGCACCTGGGATTTGGACATCTGGGAGGTTTCCGCGGGCGACAGGTCCCGGGCCACGAAGATCACCGGTTCAGAAGAGGGAAGGAGCCTGCTGCCGCTCCTGCCGGTGAGGTGCTCCAAGAGGCGGTAGTAGACCGCCTCCACGTCCTGGATGCGGCCCCGGATGTGTTTGTCCCCGATGCGCTGGAACAGTTCTTTAATCTTCAGAAAAGCCTGATGCAGAGCCCGCTCGGCATTGAAATTCTGCTCCTGGATGAGGCGCTGGGTCTCCTCTAAGAGCATGCGGTCCCGGAGGATCAACAGGTGCAACTCCAGGATGTGGGCGTGCTCCTGCAAATCCCCGGCGATTTCGTTCTTGAGGCGGGTCATCTCCCCTTCGGTCTGGTCCACGGCCCGGCGGAAGCGCTCCAGTTCTTCGGCCACCTCCTGGGGCGAATACAGAAGGCGGGTAGAAATCGGGGCCCCTTGGGTCAACACCTGGGCCGGGCCCATGACGATGCCGGGGGAGGCGGCAATGCCCTGGAGGGTTCGATTCTTCCGGGTCATGGTTCTCCAAACTTACGGGCAAAGAGGGCGGCGATCTGGGAGGCCGCTTCCCGGGCCTGGGGCCCCGTTGCCCGCAGCACCAGCCGGGTTCCCTGGGGGCAATCCAGGGCCAGGACGGCCAGCAGGTCCCGGGCGTTAGCCACCAAACCGTCTTTCTCCAGGGTGATCTCGGCCTCGAATTGCTGGGCCGCGGTGGCGATTCTGGCTACCGGACGGGCATGCAGGCCCAGGCGGTTTTCCACCCAAAGCTCTTTTTCCACTTCCATAATGACGCTATCAGGTTCTTGATCTATTATTTTATCATGAAAAACCAGGATGGAAACTCTTTGAGCCCGCCAACCCCTCATATCGAGTTGAGACCTCTGCAAAATTGGTTGTACTTAAGCCGGGGTAGGCGGCAATGGGCACGGCACGCCGTGCCCCTACAATAAAATTACTGATAATAAATAAGTTAAACAAATGTAGGGTGGGCACTGCCCACCAAATCTTCGAACAAGCGCGGGTTGCAAGACTTATTTCTGAGTTTCGCAGAGCTCTCGAGTTGCAATCAAAGGGTTATTTTTGCAGCCGCAGGCGCAAGCACGCGCCTGCACAGGCGGGACGCCTGTGCCACTTGTTTGACGGCGACTTGGTATCAGGAATCGGCCTTGTCTTTTTCCCCATCAAGATGGCGGACGGGGAGCAGAGCAGATGGGGGCGGCGGCCCGCTTAAGGGCCAGTGTCTCATAAATCGTCTGGTATAAACTAATCATATTGTGCCTACCGGGTGTATTAAGTCCCCCTTTCTTAAAGGGGGATTTAGGGGGATTATTAAGGACTTACTTAATCCCCCCTTACCCCCATTTAGAAAAGGGGGGAAGAAAAAACCCAGATTTAAGTGCCATATTAATTAATAAATAACAACACCGCAACCCATCTCAAACCTGGCGTCATAACGGGTTCATCATTCTGAGCGCATGGAATAATCCTTGTCTATCCAATAAGTTGAGATCATGCGCCTCGTTCAGGATGACAGGAAACCCGTGGTTAAAATGTCTGGCAGGCTCAATCCAGGCGTCCCTGGTCCTTCAAGGCCAGGTAGGCCTGGTAGACCCGGCGCCGGGACAACTTCAGGTCTGCGGCCACCCGGTCCGCCAGCCGGCGCCCGCTAAGGTTGCTCTCCCGGGCCACCTGGAGCAGAGCCCCTTCCAAGTCCGCCTCCGGAGCGGCCCCTGCCTGGGGGCGGGAGAGCACCAGGGCGCATTCGCCCTTGAGCTGGGCGCCCTGAAGCTGCGCCGCCACTGCCGGCACCGGCCCCCGCCAGGTTTCTTCAAACTTTTTGGTAAGCTCCCGCACCACCAGGATTTGGCGGTCCGGCATGAACCGGGCGATTTCCTCCAGGGTGCGCGGCAAACGCCGGGGGGACTCATAGATGATGATGACCCGGTTCTCGGCGGCCAGTTCCTGCAGCAGCCGGGTCCGCCGGCCTTCCCCCCGGGGCAAAAACCCCAGGAAAAGTATATCCCCTTTGAAGCCGGAAAGCGACAGCGCCGCCACCCCGGCGGCGGGGCCGGGGATGGGAACCACTTTAATCCCCGCTTCCCAGGCCCGCCCCACCAGGTCGGCCCCGGGGTCTGAGAGCCCGGGAGTGCCGGCGTCGCTCACCAGGGCCACGTTCGCCCCTTCCTCCAGGCGCCGGATGAGCTCCGGCCCGCGGCTCGCCTGGTTGTGGGCATGGTAGCTGGTAAGCGGGGTGCCGATGCCGTAGTGGGTCAGGAGTTTGCGGGTGTGGCGGGTGTCCTCCGCGGCGATGAGGTCCGCTTCTTTCAGCACCCTGAGGGCCCGGAGGGTGATGTCCTCCAGGTTGCCGATGGGGGTGGCGACGATGTATAATATTCCACTGGATGATTTTTTTAACAAGGCCATACGACAAAAGATCTTTTAATCCCTATCCTTTTGGGAATAGTATCTTCTTTGCAGTTCCACTTGCTATAACCCTACAGATCAAAACGCCTCCTGGATAATCTCCACCTGGGGGCCGCCGTCGGCCAGGGTGACGCCCACCACGTCAAAGCGCACCGGCGCAGAGTGCAGGCGTTTTTGCTTGAGGTAATAATCGGCCAGCTTCCGGAGGCGGGCCTGTTTGGTGGCGGAAATCGCCTCCCGGGGGCCGCCGAACCGGTGGCTGGTCCTGGTTTTGACCTCCACGAACACCACAAATTCGCGGTGCCGGGCGATGAGGTCGATTTCCCCCAGGGGGGTCACGTAGTTGCGCTCCAGGATTTTATAGCCCTGCTTTTTCAGGGCGGCCGCGGCCAGGTCTTCCCCGGCGTCACCCAATTGCCGCCGCAAATCTTTCATATGGACCTCATTAAATCACTTTTAGCACAGGCGAGACGCCTGTGCCACCAAGTTATTAAGCGGACCGGAAGGTAAATTGCACTCCCCCTCACCCTGACCCTCTCCCCCACAAGGGGAGAGGGAAAAATAATGGAACCTGTCTAATTCTCTGATTAATATTGTTTATGAGGTGGGGTGGGCTCAATGACTACTGATTATTATGGCACAAACCCTCATGCCCAAGGGCACCACGAAGGATGATGTGGAACAGCCGCCCTCGGCTGTTGTTGAGAAAGGATATGGTGGGCAGTGCCCACCATACATTTGGGTTGCTTGTAACGGCAGGCTTCAGCCTGCGTTTTTTTAGGGGGTTTTTTATCCAGGTTCTTGTCGGCCCGCGCTGAAAAAACAGCCAGGGCGGCTGTTCCACATTTTCCCATTTCGCCTTTTCGCCTCTTTCCCTTTTTGCCCTATCCCTCCCCCAGCCATTCCTTGACTCCCTTGAAGGTGCGGCGGTGGAGGTCGCAGGGACCCCAGCAGCGCAACGCCTCCAGGTGCTCGGCGGTGGCGTACCCCTTGTGGCGGGCGAAATTGTACTGGGGATAGCGGCGGTGGCAGGCCTCCATCAGAGAGTCCCGATACACCTTGGCCAGGACGGAGGCCGCGGAAATAGAAGGACAGAGGTCGTCGCCCTTGACTACGGGTTGCTGGGGGTAGGCCAGGGGCAGGGGCTGGTGGCCGTCCACCAGGATCATCTCCGGAATTACCGGCAGGGCCCGGATGGCCAGGGCCATGGTCTTGAGGCAGGCGCCCAGGATCCCCAGGCGCTCGATCTGGCGGGGACCCAGCCCCCGAATGGCAAAGGCCTGGGCCTGGGACCGGATCTGCTCATCCAGGGAAGCGCGGGCCTTGGGAGTGAGGCGCTTGGAGTCCCGGAGCCCGGGAAATTGGGCGCTTACCGGGAGGATCACCGCCGCGGCCACCACCGGGCCGGCCAGGGGGCCACGGCCCACCTCGTCCACCCCGGCGATGAGCTTTATTCCCTGAAAACGCCAGAAAGCCTCCGGGTCAGCAAAGACGTCGATGCTGCCCGGAGGACGGCTCATACGGTGGGGGTCCGCTTTTCCTTAATCCGGGCCGCCTTGCCGGAGCGCTGCCTGAGGTAGTAGAGGCGGCTGCGCCGCACCCGGCCCCGGGTGAGAATCACCACCCGCTCGATGTTGGGGGAGTGCTGGGGAAAGATGCGCTCCACCCCCACGCCATACGAGACCTTGCGCACCGTGAAGGTGGCGCCGGTGAGGCCGCCCCGTTTCCGGATGACCACCCCTTTGAACACCTGGATGCGTTCCTTGTCGCCTTCCACGATGCGTACGTAAACTTCCACGGTATCCCCGGGGCGAAAGTCGGGCAAATCCGCCCGCATCTGCTCCCGGGCCAGTTGATCTACGCGTTCCATAATCCCTCACTTATCATCAGGCGGGGTCTCCGCCAGTGATCTCAAAAACTCCCGATCCTCTTGGCTGAGGACCGTTTTGGCCAGCAGGTCGGGCCGGTGCTCCAAGGTCCGGCGTAAAGCCTCCTGCCGGCGCCACCGGGCGATGCGGCCATGGTCGCCCTCCAGCAGCACCGGCGGCACCTCATGGCCCTCGAAGACCCGGGGCCGGGTGTACTGGGGGTACTCCAGGAGCCCGGTCTGGAAGGACTCCTCCACGGTGGCCCCTTCGCCACCCAGCACTCCGGGCAGCAGGCGGGTCACCGCGTCCGCCACCACCAGGGCGGGAATCTCCCCCCCGGTCAAGATATAATCGCCGATGGAGAGCATTCCGTCAATATAATATCGAATGCGGTCATCCACCCCTTCATAATGACCGCAGATCATAAGCAGGTGCGACCGCGCAGCCAGCTCCCGGGCCCGGTCCTGGTCAAAGACCCGGCCGGCGGGGCTCAGCAGGATGACCCGGGTGGCCGGGTCCTCCAGGCGCACGGCCCGGATGGCCTTAACCAGGGGCTCGATTTTCATGACCATGCCGGGGCCGCCGCCGAAGGGGCGGTCATCGGCCACCAGGTGGCGGTCCTCGGCGTAGTCCCGGAGGTTCAGGACGCGGAAGCTCACCGCCCCCTGGTCCTGGGCCCGTTTTAGCATGCTCTGGCTTAAAGGCGACCCGAAGAACTCCGGAAAGAGCGTCAGGAAATCAATCTGCATAGGTTTCCAGCAAGCCCTCGGGCGGGGAAACCCTGACAAAGCCCTCTTGAAGATTGATCTCCAGCACCACTTCTTCCACGGCGGGCAGCAATATCTCCCGCAGGTTAAGCCGCACTACATAGACATCATGGGCCGGCGTGGGGATTACTTCTGCCAAATACCCCAGCAGGGCCCCGTCTGCGGCTTGATAAACCGGCAGGCCCAACACCTGGAACCAGTAGTATTCTCCCGGCGGCAGCTGGGGGAAACGCCGGCGGTCCCCCTTAACCGCCTGCCCGGCCAGCTGCTCCGCCTGGTCCCGGGTGTCGATCCCTTGGAGGTAGAGCAGGATCTGGTTCTTGAACTTCTCTGCCTTCAGCACCTGATAGTCTTGGCCGCCGATGGTGACCTCTCCCAAAGCGGCAAAGACCTCCGGGTCAGTGGTGGCGGCCTCGGCATCGGCGCGCACCTTCAGGGCGCCCCGGATACCGTGGGGGCCCGAAACCTGTCCCAGGCCAATCAAATGGGGTGGGGATCCGTGCTCCCTACTCAATGATCTCCAAAACCGCCCTTTTACGAATCTTGGTGGAGGCGGCGCTGAGAATGGTGCGCATGGCCCGGGCGGTGCGCCCTTGCTTGCCGATCACCTTACCCAGATCTTCTTTGGCCACCTTCAGTTCAATGACCGAAGTCTGCTCCCCTTCGATTTCGTTGACCTGGACCTGTTCAGGGTTATCTACCAGTGCCTGCGCCATGAACTTCACCAATTCCTTCATAGTAGCCACCTCTGTCAGGGGATGGGGCGATCAACCTCCCCCTGGGCCGGTGCGCCTGGTTACTGGGCGGCCGCAGCTTTCGCGGCTTGCCGCTTCAGGAGACTGGCCACGGTGTCGGTGGGGGTGGCGCCGCGGCTCAGCCAGAGCGACAGCAGCTCCTCCTTCACCATAACCGCGGCCGGTTCCTGGCGCGGATCGTAGGTTCCGATGATTTCCAGGAATCTTCCATCCCGGGGAGACTCACTGTTGCTCACCACGATGCGATAAAACGGGCGCTTCTTGGCGCCATAACGGGCCAGCCGGATTCGTAAGGCCATGAGCGCTGCTTATTCCTCCTTAGGTTTGGTTTGTGGGGGGAGGGCCAGGGAT
>Ga0315281_10013523_pt1 | contig 11042 bp, 10 predicted proteins | sample YL17G07_0_MG_FD_204540 | JGI IMG/M metagenome (GOLD analysis project Ga0315281, IMG submission 204540) | Sediment microbial communities from Yellowstone Lake, YNP, Wyoming, USA - YL17G07_0 | ecosystem: Environmental > Aquatic > Freshwater > Lake > Sediment | place: USA: Wyoming | collected... | reverse complement strand
GCCTTCTCGACGTTCCTGGCCTTCTTCCTCGTCGGCCTCATCCCCTTTGCGACGGTCTTCGTAGCCTATGGGAGCCGAGGCTTCCACCTCGAACCGTCGTTTCTGCCCGCCTGGCGCGAAATCCTCAGTCTGAGCCACGAGGCCTTCCCCATCGGAGTGCTCCCCTTCCTGCCGCTTCTCGCATTCCCCTTTATCGCGGCCCTCATCGCCGCGTTCCCCAAATTCGACATCCGCCCATCGCCCGCTTTCCGGCGCCGCTTCGCTTTAGTTCTCGCACCGGCGCTCATCCTCTCCAGCGTGGTCGCTTTCGCCGCGGTCGGCCGCTCCATTTCCGCATCCGACACCCGCGATCATTATTTGACGCAGGATCTGCGGCTTATCGAATACGGATTCCTTTCCAATCGCGTCACCATCCGTGACGGGCGAAGTATCCGTCATGTTAAGCTGGGCTCGGCCGGCGTCTGGGATCTCTACGAGGAAGGAGGGTCCCTTTATTTCCAAGACCTTCAGAGCGCGCTCAAGCGTCTTGACATCGCTTCGGGCGCCGTGGAAACGCTGTACGTCCCTGGACGATCTACGGGATCGTGGAGCGGATTCTGGGTTTACGGCTCTTCCTTCGTATTTTTCGAGAGCGGCGCCCGCCCCGATGAAGTCCAACTCGTCCGGCTTGATCCGCCGGATAAAAAGGCAACCCGGGTGACATACACCCACGAGGCCTTTCGCAAAAGCATGAAGACGCTGATCGGAACAAACGTTTACGGGGGCCGCCGCTTCTGGATTTGCATGACCTGGTTCCGCCAACGAGGCCGTTTGCTCCGGTTGTGGGACGACGGCCGGGCCGAAGAGATCGGACTTTCGGATAAGGCGACTTGGGGCCGCGTATCTTATTACGATGGCCTTCTCTTCGATTCAGGGAAAGAAGGCTTAACCGTTCTAAAAGACAAAGGGACGTCGTTCGAAGTCTTGAAGAAATTCTCCTCCGGCGAGATGTTCCTGCCGTTCTATTTCTTTTTCGGCAGGCGGCTCGATCGGCCCAATCTCGGATTTCTCATCGCCAAGCGGGGCCGAAATATCGCCAGATTGGACTTGGCCACCCTGGACATCGAGAACATCGGGGCCTGGACCGATGGCGGGGCGTCCCGCTGGGGCTATGTGGTCCGCCTGGATGACGGGCGTTTCTATCTCCAGACGGGAACGCGCGAACCGGCGACCACGGAAATCTACGACTTGAACGAAGGCCGCATGCGGCTCATCTGGTCGTTCCCCCCCGCGTCCACCAAGGCGCCTGTTATGGAGGTCATGATCTTCCGCTCGGGCATTCTCACCAGGGTTGGAAGCGAGTTCCGGGTCTACGCCTTTCCCGACATGCGGGAGATCAAGTTCAAGTGAGCGGCGAGCCGGCGCCGAATTCAAGAAAATGATGCCAAAGAGTAAAAAGGCAGCTTCCCGCCTTATGGCCTGTCCAGTTTTGGGGTCCGGCTCAACATAATTTGCTTCCCGTTGCAATTGCAGCCGGCGATTGTGGGCCGGCATCGCTTCTTGACTGGGCGGTTGTTTTTGGGGAATGTGCGCCGCAGGATTCTGTCTCATTTCCATGAGTTACTCCCGACGGATAGAACCCGAATTCCTGCAGAATTTTGAGTTTTGGCATCACATTTTGGTCAGGCCTATAATGGAAAAAGCCTGGGAAAATATCGATGTTCTCTTTTATGAAGTCGAAGATCGGTTTATGCATATCCCCGATTTCCATCCCGGCGCCACGGCAGATCTCGTGTCCCGTTATCATATATTCAGGCAACAGATCAGCGCAGAAAGTAAAACCTTCTTTCTCCTTGTATTCATTATAAATGGCAGTCTGAGGCAGAAAACACAGCAGACTGGGCAGTACCCTGGCACCCATAATACGAAAATTAATCATTTGAAACAGGGATTGGTGGAAGTCCTCCATGGTCTCGAACGGGAATCCCCAGACAAAAAAAGTATCGACCCTGGGGAAGCATTTTACGGCCTGCGAAATGACCGTTACCGCCTCTTCAGGCGTAAATCCCTTTTTTGTAAGCTCAAGAATTCTTGCCGATCCTGATTCAATTCCGTAGCGGATTTCGATGCATCCGGAGTCCGCCATCTCCGCCATGGTCTCTTCATCCGTAAGGTCCACGCGCCCGAAGGTCTTCCATTGGACAGGCAAACCGCTTTTTTTCAGCTCGCGGCAGAAATCCAAAACCCGTTTTTTTGAAGAGACAAAGAATTCATCCTGAAACAGGAAGAGATCGGCGCCGGACTTTTCATGGACAAATTTCATCTCTTTTATAATATTTTCGGCGGAGCGTGAATAGCTTATCCGGTCCCATATCGGCGCGACAGAGCAGAAAGTGCACTCATAGGGGCATCCTCTTGAAGTAATAATGCCGTAGCCGGCATATCTTTTCAGATCGATCTGATGAAAAGCGGGAAAGCTTATTGAATCAAGATCCTTTATTCTTGGAGGGCGGGGGTTGACAAGGATTTCTCCGTTTTTACGATACAAGATGCCTGGAACATCCTTTAAATCCTTTTTCTGTTGAAGGGCCTTAACAAGCAAAGGCGCCATGATCTCGCCTTCCCCCATGGCAATGATATCGATCCAGGGGAAGCGCCTCATGATCTCCTTCTCCACCGATTTCGGCCCTACACCCCCGAGGATGATCGTCCGGTCGGGATAGCGCTCCTTGAAGCCTTTCAAGGCCATAATTGTAAACGGCAGCAGGTTCGTCATGACGGAAACACCGATGATCTCACAAGGTTCTTTTAAAAATTCAATGATGGAATCGGGTTTGAAAGGATCTTCATAATCGCAGATCTGGTAATCCCTGAAATCGACCGACAAACCCGCATTTTCCAGCGCCGATATCAGGTATAAAGGACCTAGCGGAAGGTGAAGTTCTCTCTCAATATGGTCGAAATGCCTTATATAAAGCATATTCATATTGATGAGCGTGATGTCTTTCATAACGGGAAGCCTCTCAATGACAACTTGCTGTTTGTTCTATTTTTTCATCTTTTCGTAAGTTGCCATCGCTTTCTGCAACGCTTCGGATATTTCAAGAACATTCTTGGGCTGTAAAACCTTTCCCAGTTCCTCCCCGTCAGGTGAGAAAATTATTACAGTCGGGAAAACGGTTATCTTATATCCTGCGGCAATCTTCTCATCTTCGATCCTCGCCGGTATCAGGCGGTAACGAAAAATCTCTTTGCGCAAGTCGGCTTCGTTGCGTTTGAATATCGATTCAGAATTAACCTCCGCCTCGGTTGGAAGATGAATCTCTTGAAAATTCTCTTTGCGCCGACCGGCTTCGTTGAGTTTGAATATCGATTCAGAATCAGCCTCCGCCTTGGTTGGAGGATGCTTCTCTTTAAAATCCCGGTTATGCAGAAAAACGGCGAGCAGCGGTTTTTTATATCTTTTGGCGTTATTAAAAGCCAGATCAAGTGATTGATACCAGGCAATGGAAGGCACGTCGCTATCGTGTCCCCTTGTCGCAGGGATCCCCTGCGTCGCCGGATATTGAGCGGCGTAAGCATTGACGCCCAGGGCGGAGGCGGCGACAGTGGCTAGGGCGGCCGCTGATTCGAAAAGAAAATCGCGTCTATGAATGTTCGGATTGTTCTCCATGCTTTCGATCATATTGATCAACTGTTTGGAAGGGACCGAAGAGAGGATGGCGGATTCGGAGTCGGAAAGCTCTATCTCGAGATCCTTCGCCGCTTTCACGGGATTCTGAATGACGGATGCCTTGATCGCATCGTTCATGGAGGCGGAGATGATCAGTCTCTGGATCCCTGAAGGCAGACCATTGATCATCTTTTCTCTATTATCGGGTCTCCCCCCGACTATGGTTTTTAGCGGGCCTGGCTCTTCTCCGTCTCTTCTGAGCTTTTCATCATCGTGATCGCTTGATTCGTCTTTTGGCTTGCTCATGTTTCCACCTCCATCTGATTTTGCATTCTACAATTAATAGATGACCCACCTAATGAGCGCATCTATCTTTTCCTTGTTACTAAGCCGGGCGGAATATAGTTGACCCCGGATGTCTTTGTCGCCCGGCTAGTACTCGGGGAGCAGTAAGGATTATGTAACATATTTACTGCTCCCCGTAGTAAAAGATAGGAGAGTTCCCTTTTTTTCGACGACACAATGAATATCCACCATCAGCGCTGAACCTCTCCGCCTTTCCATGCCGGGACTCTATTGTCGGCGGCTCTCCCGCGCCGGCGACTATTACCCTCTTACCGCCCCGGCATCTGTGGTGCGTTGTTTGGACTCCAGCTTTTTCTCAATATTTTGCTTTATTTTCTCCACCGTCTCTGTGACCTTTTTAACCACGGCATCCTTCGCCTCGCGGACCTTATCACTCACATCCTCCCCCAAGCTCTTATTCATCTTGTTACCCATGCCGCCCTCATCCTTTATCGTCTTTGAAAATCGTGCCCTCGAACTTGCCAGCTCCCGCTTGGGCCCGGATTTCCGGCGGAGCGATCAACGCCATCATGACCGCCGCAACGAAAATCGAGAGAAGGACCGGCTTGAAGTGAATCATGGGGGACTCCTCTTGGCTAAGTCCACTGTAACGGCGGCATTTTTCAATGTCAAGGCCGGCGCAACGCGAAAGAGATCCGCCGCCCCGCCTCACTACCTCGCCCCATGCTTCCTTAACAGCTCTTCTATTTCCTTATGTTTCCCATCGACGGCTTTTTGCAGCGGTGTTTCGCCATGTGAGTCCTTGACATTGATGTCCGCGCTTTTGGCGATTAACAGCTCGACCACTTCCTTGTAGCCAAAAAGGGCGGCAAGGTGCAACGGCGTTGTGCCATTTATATCCTTGGCATTTACATCCGCGCCTTTGGCGATCAGCAGATTGGCCGCTTCCTTTCGGCCTGTAGTGGCGGCATGGTGCAGCGGCGTTCGGCCGAATTGATCCTTGGCGTTTGCGTCCGCTCCTTTAAAGATTAACAGCTCGGCCACTTCCTTTTTGCCATTTGCGGCGGCCCAATGGAGCGGCGTCCATCCTTCATAATCCCTGGCGTTTATGTCCGCGCCTTTGGCGATCAATGACTCGACCTCTTCCCTGTTGCCTTCCAAGGCGGCATTGTGCAGCGGCGTCAAGCCATTTTTATCCTTGGCGTTTATGTTCTGCGCAAGACTGGTCGCCCGTTCGAACTCCTGGATGGCCGATTCATAGTCTGTACGGGATTTCGCCATCTCTTCTGCGGCCGTGCCGAAGTCGAAATGCCGTCTTGCTTCTTGGGAAACGGTTTGTTGTCCCCGTGTCAATGCAACGCTGCAAAACAGGATAAAAATAGACACCTGCAAAACAATTGCTTTCTTCATTATTTGCTCCTGCTTAATAAGCGGTGGAGCCGAAAAAGATCCCGATGTTCGAACGCCTGATTCGAGGCTACCGATGCCTACCACTTCTGCTCCATTATTTCAGCGCGTTTGCGGTTGAATTCTTCCTCACTGATCAGGCCTTCTTTCCTCAAACTCTCAAGCCCGCGGAGTTTGTCGACGAAGGTGTTCTCGGCTTTATCCCGCTCCCCAAAATCCGGAATTACGATTTCTTCCGCCACGTTCTTCTCCACGTCTTTATAATGGCGCAGATTATTGACCAATATACCCCCGATCACGATCAACAAGAATATCCAGATAATCACAAACGCCATTCCTACGTCCGAACCTTCTTCCATCAGAGTACTGAGGAAGATGACTCCAAAGAGTAAAAATGCCGCCACCACGACGATTCCGACTTTCAAGGCGGGTTTGGTCGCTCGGACATACGCTTTTTGACTCATGGAATTGTCTCCTTATGCCGCCGCTTCTACTTGTTGCCGCTTTCCATCGATTTTGGGGAAGACCTCGCCGTTATCCGAACCCAGCAGTACGTCTTGGGAGATCAGTTTGACCGCCATTTCGCGCACCTGTCATATGAAGTCATAGATAAGACATACTAAGCCGGGCGGAATATAGTTGATCCCGGATGTCTCTGTCGCCCGGCTAGTACTCGGGGAGCAGTAAGGATTATGTAACATATTTACTGCTCCCCGTAGTATTTAAACTTTAGCACCTCTCCATTGAGATGATTATACTGGATTTCTATCCTTTCGAGGTAGAGCGAGAACTTTTCTGGGGACACTCCAGGAGCTTGATCAACCGATCCTGTGCGAACGGCCAGAATCCACCCAACCCATTTTCGTAGACTTTTTCGGAGGCTCAGATCGTTTTTGCTCTGCGGCAGGCGGGGAGCGGGAAGCCGGTGGCTCTTCAGGCGTCGATTTCCGAGGCTGTTGACAACGCCGCCAGGCCGGCGATATATTTCTGGCATAGAAAGGCGCGGAGATTCGGTGCTACTAAGCCGGGCGGAATATAGTTGACCCCGGATGTCTTTGTCGCCCGGCTAGTACTCGGGGAGCAGTAAGGATTATGTAACATATTTACTGCTCCCCGTAGTAAGAGGGGGAATTCGCCGAGTCGCAAAAAAAGAGCCAATTCCTATCATTAATTCCTAACATTAAGCAGGAGTAATAAATGAAGAAAGCAACTTTTTTACAGGCGTCTGTTTTCATCCTGTTTTGCAGCGTGACCTTATCATGGGGTCAACAAACAGTACCTGAAGAAGCCAAGCGGCATGTCGACCGCGGCATGGCGGCCATGGAAATGGCGAAATCCCCCGAAGATTATGAACTCGCAATCAAAGAGTTCGAGCAGGCCGCACGGCTTGCCCCAAAGTGGCCCTGGGCTGATTTACAACTCGCGTTGGCGCGGGAGAAAGCGGAAAAATACAGGAATGCTGCAACCAGCCTTCAGCAATATCTGCGGCTTCCTCCGAACGCAAGCGACGCCGAAGGGGTCAAAAGAGTCTACGGCATGATGACTTCGAGTCGTTATGAAAGAAAAGAGGTTGAGCGGAAAAGGCTGAGTGGGGATTCGAAAATAGAAATGATCCCCATGCGGAATTTTCGACTGGTGTCGGGGGAAATGAAGGTGAGTAACTTCTATTATGTATTTGCTGCTGAGCATGGCGACTTCCATCCGCAGCAACATCCACCGATACCGAGGGAATGGGAGCCGGTCAAGGTGAACGGAAGATTTTATGAGTATACCTGCTCAGGCTATGCGGATACTTCTGCAGGCTATGTCATTCGCGAGGATTATGAAGTCAAAGGAGAAATTCTTTCGATTGATCCGCCTCGGGTAAAAGAAATAGTTAAATTATCCGTCACTTGGGGAGCGCCCATAGAAGAAAACAAGCGTCCGTGGAGTGCTGATTATAATTGGGGGGGAGAATCAGAATATATATTTGAATTCATCCCCACAGGCGCCGACATAAACGCCAAGGATCAATTGGGCCATACGCCGCTCCACAACGCCGCTATCGTCGGCAAAAAGGAAACTTCCGAGCTCTTAATCGCCACAGGCGCCGACATAAACGCCAAGGACAATAATGGCTCTACGCCGCTCGAGCTAGCCTTCATTTTTAACAGTGAGGAAGTGGCCGAGCTGCTGATCGCCAAAGGCGCCGATATAAACGTCAGGAATAAAGATGGCGCTACGCCGCTCCACTGGGCAGCCCATAGAGGCTTTATGGACGTGGTCAAGCTATTAATCGCCAAAGGCGCCGACATAAACGCCAAGAACAAAGATGGCAAAACGCCGCTGGCGTCAGCCGTCTCTTATGAAAAAACGGAAGTGGCCGAGCTGCTGATCGCCAAAGGCGCCGACATAAACGCCAAGGATGAAGATGGCCGAACGCCGCTGTACGACGCCTTCAGTAAGGAACTGGCCGAGCTGCTGATCGCTAAAGGCGCGGATATTAACGCCAAGGATCAATTGGGCAATACGCCGCTCCACAACGCCGCTGTTGGCGGCATGAAGGAAGTGGCCGAGCTGCTGATCGCCAAAGGCGCCGACATAAATGCCAAGAACGAAGATGGCTCTACGCCGCTGGCGTTAGCCGGCGCTTATGACAAAAAGGAAGTGGCCGAGCTGCTGATCGCTAAAGGCGCGGACATTAACGCCAAGGACGAAGATGGCCGAACGCCGCTGTACGATGCCGTCTTTTTAAACCATAGGGAAATGGCCGAGCTGCTGATCGCTAAAGGCGCGGACATTAACGCCAAGGACGAAGATGGCCAAACGCCGTTAGACCGGACCGCCTTTCAATGTCAAAAGGAAATGGCCGAGCTATTAATCGCCAAAAACGCCGACATAAACGTCAGGAATAAAGATGGCGATACGCCGCTGCACTGGGCAGCCAATAGAGGCTGCCAGGATGTGGTCAAGCTATTAATCGCCAAAGGCGCGGATACGAACACCAGGAATAACGATGGCGATACGCCGCTGCTCTGGGCAGCCCGCCAAGGCCAAAAGGAAGTGGCCGAGCTGTTGATCGCCAAAGGCGCGAACATCAACGCTAAGAGTCAATATGGCGATACGCCGCTCCACCTCGCCGCCTATCAAGGTGAAAAGGAAGTGGCCGCACTATTGATCGCCAAAGGCGCGGACATCAACGCCAAGAATCAATATGGCCATACGCCGCTGCAATGTGCTGAATTTCAAAACCACAAGGACGTCGCCGAGTTATTAATCGCCAAAGGCGCGGACATAAAAGAGGTGAGCATAAACGCCAAAGATCCACTTGGCAGAACGTCGCTGCACAACGCCGCCATGGCAGGCCAAAAGGAAGCGGCCGAGCTGCTGATCGCCAAAGGCGGGGACATAAACGCCAAGGATAAAGAGGGCCATACGCCGCTTACGTTAGCCGTTTCTTATGGCAAAAAGGAAATGGCCGAGCTGCTGATCGCCAAAGGCGCAGATATAAACGCCCAGACCAATGATGGCTTAACGCCGCTACACGAAGCCATCGATCAAGACAAAAAGGAAATGGCCGAACTGCTGATCGCCAAAGGCGCAGATATAAACGCCCAAAACAAATACGGCGTTACGGTGCTACACGAAGCCAGCCGATGGGATCGAAAGGAAATGGCCGAGCTGCTGATCGCCAAAGGCGCGGACACAAACGCCAAAGAGCAATTTGGCGATACGCCGCTACACTGGGCCGCCATGCAAGGCCACAAGGACGTGGCCGAGCTGCTGATCGCCAAAGGCGCCGACATAAACGCCAAGGATCACTTTGACCGAACTTCGCTGCACAATGCCGCCATGCAAGGCCGCAAGGACGTGGCCGAGCTGCTGATCGCTAAAGGCGCGGACATAAACGCTAAAGATGTTAGCGGCAATACGCCACTGCACGAAGCCACCGCTGGTGGCCACAAAGAAATGGCCGAGCTGCTGATCGCCAAAGGCGCCGACATAAACGCCAAGGCCAATGATGGCATTACGCCACTGGCGTTAGCCGTCTCTAAGGGCCGTAAGGAAATAGAAGATCTGTTAAGGAAGCATGGAGCGAGGTAAAAGATGGACGACTTCTTTCTTATTGGCTTGGGTTCTTAAAGAGAATAAGATTGGGATGAGTGGGTGATATTTAAAAATGGAGGAGGAGTCATGTCCGAAATGCCGCTTTATACCGTTCTGTCCTTGATTCTCGGATTCATTATCCTCGTCGCCATCTGCCGCTTGTTCCCCATCTACCATATGCTCGTTGAAATTCGAGACTTGCTCAAAAAAATTGCGTCGAAGGAATAACTCCACCAAGGATATCATCAGGCCAATGAAATCATTAAAAAAGTTACTTCCGCTATGGATCGCGGCGGGGTAGTTAGTCTAAATCGCTTATCAGTATCAACGCCAATAAAACCAACACATTCTCTCATTTGCTCGTCAACGAGCATTGGCCGCTCCTATTTTGATAAATAATAATGAATTTTATCACCAAGTCCAATTCCCTTACCCGAATATCCGCGTTTTCCGTCGCGTTCCGGTTTTCAAACTGACCCATTACCCTCTTCTCTTATTCATTGATCTTAATAAATGGTTTTGATATCATGAAATATATAGGACGGTCTGGGAGGGAAAATCTGTGCCGTTCCTTTTCGGAGGAGAGAAAAAATGAAAAAGGTTTTTGTTTTTTTCCTGCTTTTGTCAATTCCCGTAATCTCCCCGGCCCAGAGTTTGGGGGGGGACCATAAATTTATCGGCGGCATCAGTCTTTCCAACATCCGATTGGAGAGCGGATACTATCCTGAGAATCCGAAAGTCAATACAAGATTCGTCGTCGGAATCGGGTTTGAACAATGTTTCTGGCGGAATACTCTCGAAGAAGTGAAAGTGATCTGGGAAATGGACGTTCTCTATTTACAGAAGGGATGCAGGGCGGAAACCGGAGACATTAGGGGCAATTTCAATCTGGATGAAATCAGCGTTCCCATGTTATTGAAGTTAAAATTCGTTCCTGGGAAAATATCGCCTTTTATTCTGGCCGGAGGCGAGGCGGCTTATGTGCTTTCATATAAAAACACAGAAGGGAATAAACTCGACCTCAAAGAATTCACCAACAGCTTCGATTACGGGCTCGTTCTCGGCGGAGGATTGTTCCTGATGATTGATACGTTCGGCTTCAACATCGAAGCCCGATATCATTACGGCCTGGCGGACCTGGGGAACGAAAGCAGCGGCTCGCATTTTGAAACCTCGACGTTCGTAATTGCCGCCGGCATCTTGTTCTGAATTCCGCGGCCGGAAGCAGGCTCGACGACATTTTTTTTAGAACCAAAAGCCAGACCATGATTCGGGAAGGCGGTTCGAACTAATATCAATATAACGATTTAAATGTCTTCGCCACCGCTTCAAAAACAAGCAAATACTTGTCATAGAACTCTTGGGCGCTTTTATAGGCAAGCACATAAAAACCCTCCCGGACTTTAATAATATTGAACTTTGCCTTCAGCCAATACCTTATTGCGACTAATGGGCCTCTCGGTACGTCCTGATATACCTCATAACTTATTTCCCTGGCTTCTTTTCCGTTTTGATCTCTTTGATTTCGGAAGATTTTGATGTGAAGTACTTTTCAATAATCGACAATAAAGACTCATCTGACGGCTTCAAT
>Ga0315281_10013522_pt1 | contig 11043 bp, 8 predicted proteins | sample YL17G07_0_MG_FD_204540 | JGI IMG/M metagenome (GOLD analysis project Ga0315281, IMG submission 204540) | Sediment microbial communities from Yellowstone Lake, YNP, Wyoming, USA - YL17G07_0 | ecosystem: Environmental > Aquatic > Freshwater > Lake > Sediment | place: USA: Wyoming | collected... | reverse complement strand
GGCTGATCGAGACTCTGGTAGTGTTTGTGTTCCTGGTGTGGCTGAACATCCGCGGCATTCGGGAGTCGTCCCTGCTGAACGAGGTCGTCGGGGTGCTGGTGATCGCCACGGAGATCGGCCTCATCCTGTTCGGCTTCGTGGCCGCCTGGCAACCGGAGATCTTCACTTTCCAGTGGCTGCATCAGTTCCCCAGCACGTCGAACTTCATGTACGGCACCTCGTTGGCCATCATCTCGTTCGTCGGGCTCGAGTCTATCTCGCAGGCCGCGCAGGAGACGCGGCGTCCGGCCACCATCGTGCCGCGCACCTCCATCGCGCTGATCTTCAGCGTCTTCTTGTTTGCCACCGCGTTCGCTACGCTCGGCCTGGGGGTGGCCATTCCGGCGGAAGGCCATCTGATCCACCCCTGGCAACTCCTGGGGAAGCACCAGGACAACCCGGTGGCAGTGCTGGCGCAGGCGATCCCGTTCATCGGCTACGTGGCCGGCCCTCTGACTGCGTTGCTGGGCGCGCTGATCCTGTTGATCTCGGCGAACTCCGGGGTCATGTCGGCCTCGCGGCTGACCTACTCCATGAGCCGGTTCCATTTCATAGATGAATGGTTCAACGCCGTCCATCCGAGGTACCGCACGCCGGCTCGCACCATCCTGATCTTCTCCGGGATCGCCGCGCTCCAGGTGATTCTCGCCTCCCTGACCGGCCCCAGAGCACTGGACACCCTGGGCAACATGTACGCCTTCGGGGCCAGCACGGGCTACCTGCTGGTCTTCATCGCGCTCATCCGGCTCCGCTTCACAGACCCCTTCTCCCCTCGGGCCTACAAGGTGCCGCTGAACATCAAGATCACGCGGAGAGGTCAGACCTACGAGTTCCCTGTTCTCGCGGTGATCGGCGCACTGGGGATCGGCACCATCCTCTTCATGGTGGTGCTGACGCACGAGATCGGGCGCATCGCCGGGCCCGCCTGGATCCTGGCGTGTTTCGTCTACTACGCTTGGTACCGACGCCGCCACCGCCTGCCAGTGATGCGCAGCGTGCGCCACGACTGGGAGGTGCAGCAGCAGGAGGTGCTGCGCGACGCGGAGGAATTCGACCTGCTGGAGCGATACCGCGCCGCCCTGACTGCTCGCGACCGGGCCAGGCAGGAGGGGGAGGCGTGAGATCCCTGCGCCCCATGGACCGGTTCCAGATCGTCACCACCGGCCTGTTCATCACCCTGGGCCTGGTGATCCTGGTGCGGGCCGGCCTGTGCCACGCCCGGATAGACACCTACGGGCTGGGCGCCGCTTTCGTCGCTTACGGGCTGTACCGGGCCAGGTTCATCGTGCGGGCGCTGAGACGGCATCGGACGTCGCCATGAACGAACAGCTCCAGCTATCCTTCGCGGGGATTGCGATCGCGGTGGCCTTCGGCACAGCCATGGGTACTGTGATGTGGTGGATGTTCCGCGTGCCGCGGCCGGTCTCGCCCGGTGTTGCTAGGGCCCGCCGCTCCCTCGACGCAGCCCGCGTGATCCTGGTGCCTATCACGGGTTCCAGCTACTCCGAGCGAGGGGTCGAGCTCGCCTGCCGGCTGGCCCAGGAACAGGGCGCCGCCATCGTCCTGGTGCATGTGATCGAGGTGCCGCGCACCCTGCCGTTGGGCGCGCCCCTGCCAGAGGCCGAGCGAGAGGCCCAGGAGGCGCTCGAGACCGGACGCCAGGTGGTCTCCCTGCACAACCTTTCGGTTCGCACCATTATCCAGCGCGCCCGCACCGCTGGCGACGGCATCATCGCCGCCGTCGGCGACCAGCGCGCCGATCTGATCGTGACCGGCCTAGCCAGCCGCGGCGACCACGCCCACGCCGGATGGGGGCGAACCGCAGACACGCTCCTTCACCGCGCGCCATGCGAGGTGATCTTCGACAAGGTGGCGGAGTGAACTCCGGCCAAACACAGCCCCGGGAGCCCTGCCGTCGGTCTCCCGGCCCCGGGCGTTCCGAAGCCAGGTGAAACCTGACGGGGGCGGCGCTCGTATCTGTACGGCGGGGGCTGCGGAGTATCCCCGCAGCCTTTGTTGGATCACTGGACCCTGCTGGCAGGGGGAAAGGGAAGGCGAGGAAGATGCGCAGGACAGAGGTGCTGGTGGTTGTTCTGGCGTTGGCTGTGGCGTTGGCGGGACAAGGCCTGGCGGCGGCCCAGGAGGTAGCCGGGATCACCGCCGACCAGCTGGTCTACCAGGGCGCCGAGGTGAAGACCCGGGTGGACGTGAATGGCGCGGCGGCGGTGCAGTTGATCGGAGGCGCGCTGGACGCGGCCGCAGCGGCCGCCCAGCAGCAGGCCAAGGCTATGGCCGAGGCCGGCGGGAAGGGCGCAGAAGGCCCGATGGCGATGCTGCCCGCCCTGCTCCCGATCATCGAGCCCGCCAAGGAAGCGATCAAGAGCCTCAACCAGGTGACGTTCGTGGCGATGAAGCCCCAGGGGAAGATTGACGGCGCGCAGTTCCTCAAGTACTACCGCGGCGTGATGAGCGGGTGGTCTCCTCTGGTGACCGTGCAGGACGCGGACGGCACCACCGTGTGCGTCATGCTGGCCCCGGAGGCCAAGGGGATCTTCTTCGCCGTCAGCGGCAACAATGAACTGCTGTCTGGTCTGGTCACGACCAGCAAGCCCCTCGGCGACCTGATCGGGCAGATCATCCAGTCCGGCGGCGGATCCCTACCCGCGATCCTCAGCCAGATGGGTCGCAGAGGACCTTCCGGGCCTCCGCCGGCCCCTCCTGCGCCCCCGGCAAAGCCGAAGGCGCGCTCGAAGAGGAAGTAGACCCGCCTCGTCCGATGGCGGAAGAACGCGACGATGCCCGCCTCCGGCGGGCATCGTCGCGTCAGGCGACGTCAGCGCCGGCCCCGCGCTGCCCGTTGCCGAGCAGCGCGAACGCCAGCAGTCCCACCGCAATCAGGCCGCAGCCAAGGATCACGCGCGTCGAGGGCAGCTCGCCCACCACCAGGTAGACCCACACCGGGTTCAGGATCGGTTCGAGCAGGATGATCAGCGACGCTTCCAGCGCGGGCGTGCGGGCCAGCCCCCAGTGAAAGAAGTAGTAGCCGAGGCCCACCTGCCCCATGCCCATGGCGGCGAGCAGCGCGAGGTCGTGGCGACCACTGGGCAGTGGAACTCCCAGCGCAACCACCAGGGGCAGCAGCAGCGCGGCCGTTCCCAGGTTGGTCCAGAAGAAGATGGCCGCCGGCCGCACTGACCCCAGGCTCTTGAGCAGCAGGATGAAGGAGGCGAACGCCAGGCCGCTCAACAGGCCTAGCACCAGGGATTGCTGATGAGCCGGCCCGTGCCCGCCGGTCACGATCAGGAAGATCGCCACCCCGGTGAGCCCGACCGCCAGCACCTCCGTGGGCCGCAGCCGCTGCCGGTTGATCAGCCAGGCCCAGAGCGCGACCAGGGCCGGCGCCACGTACTGGAGCCAGATCCCCTGGGCGGCCGTGCCCAACTGCATCGACCCCATCAGCGCGCTGACCAGGATCGCGTAGCAGAGCACGGCCGCGAGCAGCTTGCCTCGGCTGGGCCGCGCCGCGGTCAGGCCGGGCAGAAAGACGATCGCCGCGAACAGCGACCGCACACCCGCAATCACCAGCCAGTGCACACCCGGAAGGCTCTTGAGGAACAGCCCGTTGGTGCTCCAGACGACGGCCGCGATCACCAGCAGGAGACGACCGGTGGTGCGAGAGGGCATTGGCAGGATTCCATCCCCGGACTAGCTTTGCTCATTCGGGGTCGCAGAGGCACAAGCCTGCCGGGAGCGGCGGCAAGGGGGAGCCCCTCTTCGGTGTCCGTATCAGGTCAGCGGGATCCATGCCGGGCACCGGATGTCTGGAGGGCCGCTGAGCCGGCCCCGCGTCTAGCTATGCAGTAGCCACGCCTGCCGCCCCGAAGCCATTGCAGGTGTGCGCGCGGGCTGATGGGAAACTGAGGGCATGCTGATCTACCTCGATGAGTCGTACGACGGCCAACACACATTGCTGCTGTTAGGTGCACTCTTCAGCCCGCACCCGAAGTACCTCCACCCTCCACCGGTGCATGACCGAGATCAAACTCCGTGACGGCTTTGCCGACGAGGATGGCAGGCTTTGGGAGATCAAGTACTGTAGCTGCCGGACCGAGGCGCACTACGTTGTGGCGAGGGACGTGATCGATGCCTTCTTCGACAGCACCAGCTGGTTTCGGTGCATCGCTATCGAGCAGGCGAAGGTTGACCCGTCACGCTTCGGCAGACCGCACGAAACCGACAACATCAAGAAGGCACGAGCATACAAGAAGTTCGCCGAGCTACTGATCGGCCACAACGCTGAGCACCTGCAGGGGGGCGTGCTGCTGGCAGATAGAATGACCCGGTGTCACGGCGACGAGTTCCTTGAGCGCATGAGGGAAGTGTTCGCGGTGCCGAACAGTGGTCACTCCATCGGGAAGGCGAGTCCAACGCTTCGGCACATTGCAGAGGCCGACTCCGCCGCGGGGCACTACCAGGTCCTTCAGGTCTGCGACCTGCTCCTTGGGTGTGTGCTGAACAACCTCTTCCCAACCGTGAACGCGTGGAAGAACCGACTACGGGAGCACCTCGTGGCACGCCTGAAAGTCGGATCGTTGCTGCCGCATGACTGGAAGCACTACTCGAAGGCATACGTCGAGACGTACTGGCCGAAGTTCAACGTGTGGTACTGGACGCCGAGGAGCTGAATGGGGCCAAGGAAAAGACTCAGGTGAGGCGGGCGTGCTAGCGGTAGTCCGTTTGGACACCTCCGCCCGCTACCTAAGTCCAATGTCAGTATACCATATGCGGATATGGTGTCAACACATTGTTGTTGACAGTTGACACTCAGCAGCTTTGTCGGCGGGGCTCATCGCTACGACAGTCCCGGGCCCTCGTTGGGGCGCCCGGGCAGGTGAGGCCAGCGCGGCAGGCTCTGTGATCTAGCCGGAAGGCGGTAGTGCTCACCTTGCCTTTGGGGATGGGGCGATTCATAGTAACCAACTCTTGACACAAACATCTGTTTGCATTAGACTCGGACTGTCAGGAGGCTCTGGTGTCCGAGTTTGTCCATCTCCATCTGCACAGCGTTTTCTCGTTCCTCGACAGCACCTGCCGGCTGGATCGCCTGGTGGCGCGGGTGGCGGAGCTGGGGATGGGGGCGGTGGCGGTCACCGATCACGACGGGCTCTATGGCGCGGTGCGGTTCTATCAGGAGGCGAAGAAGGCGGGGATCAAGCCCATCCTCGGGGTGGAGCTGACGACCGAGGGTGGATTCCACCTGCCCTTGCTCGCCATGTCGAAGCGGGGCTATGCGAACCTCTCGCGGATGGTGACGGCCGGGCATCTGCGAGTATTGAGGGAGGGGGCAGCGGCCAGCGGAAGGTCCGAGCTGCCGCCACTCGGGGCGCAATGGAGAAAGGCGCCGCGGTGCAGCTTTGCCACGATTGCGAAATGCTCAAGAGATGTGATCGCCCTCTCGGGCTGTCGCTTTGGCGAGGTGCAGCAAGCGGTGCAGCGAGAAGATATGGAGGCGGCGCGGGGCGCGGTGCGTCGCTACCAGGAGATCTTCGGGCGCGGCCGCTTCTTCATCGAGCTGACCTTCGAGGAGGGTGAGCGTGACCGGATGCAGGTCGCCAGGCTGGCGGCCCTGGCCGAGGAGATGGGCGCGCCCACCGTTGCCACCGGCAATGTCCACTACCTCACCCCCGAGGAAGCGCCGATCCAGGAGGTGCTGGCCTGCATTCAGACCCTCACCCGGCGGAGCGAGTGGCATCCCATCCGCCGCCTGGGTGCGGAGCGCTACCTGAGGTCAGCGCGGGAGATGGCGCAGCTTTTCTCTCATCATCCGGAGGCGCTGCGCAACACGCTGCGCATTGCCGAGAGGTGCGATGTTGACCTGGGGCTGGGACAACTCCATTTCCCGCATTTTCGCATGCGAGCACTGGAGACAACGGAGCAAAGCGGGCCTGGTGCTCGAGGCGTTTTGGCTTCGCCAAAGCCGCCTCGCGACCACGTCGCGCGCCACGCAACGCCGCGTGGCGCGCTTTCCGGCCGTTTCGACTCCGTCGAAGCCGGCTGGGAGATTGAGGGCGAACCGGCCGAGCGGCTGCTGGAGTGGCTGTGTTGGAGGGGAGTGAAGAAGCGGTATGCCAGGAAGGCGGACGTGGGGAAACAGGCAGTTGGGGAACGGCTGAGGCACGAGCTGGCGGTGATCTGCGAGCTGGGGCTGTGCGAGTATTTCCTGGTGGTCTGGGACATTGTGGAGGAGGCGCGGGCGAGAGGGATTCGCTGCGCGGGGCGAGGTTCGGCGGCGGATTCCCTGGTGAGCTATGTGCTCGGCATCAGCGAGGTTGATCCCATCGCGGCGCGGCTGCTGTTCGAGCGGTTTCTCAACCCGGAGCGCCGCGGCATGCCGGACATTGACATAGACTTCGACTCCCGCCGCCGGGATGAGATGCTGGAATACGTGGCGGAGCGCTATGGGGTGGATCACACCGGGATGGTCGCCACGCTCAACACCTACAATGCGCGCTCGGCGCTGCGGGAGGTGGGCAAGGCGATCGAGGTGCCGGAGGAAGTCATCGCGCGCATCAGCAGCTCCATGCCCTATGTCGCGGCGAGCCAGATTCGCCAGGCGATTGCCACCGCGCCGGAGCTGCGCGGGTCGGGCTTCGACGCGGAGGCGCTGAAGGAGCTGCTGGATATCTGCGAGGCGATTGATGGCTTCCCGCGCCACCTCAGCGTGCATCTCGGCGGGGTGGTGATCTCCCGCGATCCCATCACCGACCTGGCGCCGCTGGAGGTGTCCAGCAAAGGGGTGATCGTCTGCCAGTTCGATAAGGACGATATCGAATCCCTGGGCCTGGTGAAGATGGATCTGCTCGGGCTGCGCAATCTCTCCGCGATCGAGGAGGCGGTGAACACGATCCGGGAGACGCGGGGCGAGAGGGTGGACCTGGAGCATCTCCCGCTGGATGATGAGCAGACCTTTCAGCTTATTCGCGCGGCGCGCACGGTGGGGGTTTTCCAGCTCGAGAGCCCGGGCATGCGAGGGCTGCTCTCCCGCCTTCAGCCCACCCGGTTCGATGACATCATCGCCCAGGTCTCGCTTTTCCGCCCCGGGCCCATGCAGGCCGAGATGATCGGCCCGTTCCTGGCGAGGAGGCATGGGGAGGAGCCGGTCACCTATCTGCACCCGGCGATGAAGCCCGCGCTGGAGGAGACCTATGGCGTGATTCTCTATCAGGAGCAGGTGCTGGAGGTGGCGAGCGCGCTGGCCGGCTTCGCCCTGGGGCAATCGGACGCGCTGCGGCGGGCGATGACGCACGATCGCGCGGCGGAAGACATGGCGAAGATTCGGGACAGCTTTCTCGCTGGCTGCCGCAGGCGCGGAGTCGAGCAGTCGGCGGCGGAGGAGGCCTTCCGCGGCCTCTCGGCCTTCGCGGCCTATGGATTCTGCAAGGCCCACGCCGCCTCGTTCGCGATCCTGGCCTATCAGACGGCCTATCTGAAGGCACACTACCCGGCGGAATTCCTGGCGGCGATACTCTCCAACCAGCCGATGGGCTTCTACCCGCCCGAGGTGATGGTGCAGGAGGCGAAGCACTGCGGGGTGGAGGTGCGCCCGGTGGATGCGAACAGGAGCCGGGATCGCTATTGGGTGGAGGAGGGGGCGATCCGCGTCGGCCTCGCCCAGGTGCTGGGGCTGAGCGCGGCCGGCATGAAGGCGATGCTGGCGGCGCGGGAGAGAGGGCCGTTCCGCTCGCTGCGCGAGTTCTGCGCACGCACCGGGCTGCCGCGTCCGATGGTGGAGAATCTGATCCGCGCGGGCGCCCTCGATGCGATGGGCCAGACCCGACGGGAGATGCTGTGGGAGCTGAGCGAGATCTCTCAGACCGGCGCGCGCCGGCGCGATCGCAAGCAGCAGGTGAACGGTCAGCTTGCGCTGGAGGAGGCGATTGCCGGCGCCAAAGATCGGGCCGCGCTCCCGGCGGCGACCGAGCGAGAGCGAGTGGCCTCCGAGCTGGCCATGACCGGGGTGAGCGTGACCCGGCATCCGCTCTACTTCGCGCGAGAGAAGCTGCGCGAGTTGGGGGTCATCTCGCGCGCCAGGCTGGAGGCGCTGCCAGATGGGAGGCGGGTGCGAGTGGCAGGGATCGTGATCGCCCGGCAGCGTCCTCCTACCAAGAGCGGGCAGACCGTGGTCTTCATCACCATGGAAGACGAGACCGGGTTGCTGGAGGTGACGGTTTTCCAGCGAGTCTACGAGCAATGGGGGAAGGTGATCTTCTCCCACGCCGCGCTGATCGTGGACGGCGTCTTACAGAAGAAGGGACGATACGGAACGGTGATTCTGGGACAGAGGTTTCAAGGGTTCAGGCCCTAGCCAATCCTCTGTTCGGCAGGAGCTTGCTCCTGCCCCGCTTTCTACCAGGAAAGGCACGTCCGTCACGGCTTGACCGCGGCGCTGTCGCGAGTAGAATGGGCTCGCCATGAGAGCTCCCCGGCAGCGACGCAGAGCGTTCACCCTCATCGAGATCATGGTGGTGATGGCCATCATCGCGATCCTCGCGGGCCTCATCATGGTGGCCGCGGTGAAGTCGCGCGAGAAGGCGCGGGCCACCTACTGCCTCAACAGCATGCGTCAGATCGGGATGGCGCTCTCCATGATGTCCGAGCGAAGGGTGCCTGAAGACTGGCCCTCGGCTATCTCCAACTGGAATACCAAGGGCATCCTGCTCTGCCCGGAAGGGCCGCAGGACGGCCTCACCAACTACGGAGTGAACCGCTATATCGCGAAGCTCGGGGTGTCGGGGGTGAGTGACACGAGCCACGGGCTGCTGCTTTACGAGAGCAAGCGCGCCGGGGACCTCCTGATCGGGACCGAGTCGGACGTGGACCAGCGGCATCTCGGGGGGAGCAACTTCGTTTACCTCGACGGGCACGCCGTGTGGAGCAAAGAGATCCCGAGGTTCCAGCCCTAGCCGGGTGGGGCGGTCAGCGATCGGACGTGCTGCTCTGCTGCGCTCAGCCGTCGCAGCACGCGCTCCTTGCCGAGCGCCTCCAGGACTTCGAACAACCCGGGACCAGCCGTGCGGCCGGTAACCGCGAGGCGAGTCGTGTGGATCACGGGGCCCGCGCTGCCGAGTTTCTCTCCCACCTCACGCACTGCGGCTTCGACCGCTGGCGCGTTGAACTCGGCCAGCCCTCCCAGCGCCGAGCGCACGGCCGCCAGCAGATCGGCCGCTCCCTCCCGGCCGAACCACTTGCGGGCCCCTTTCTCCTCGTACGCCTCGGGCTCACGGAAGAAGAACTCGGTAAGCCGCGGCACCTCGGCCAGGGTGCGGGCGCGCTCCTGCTCCAGCAGCAGGGCGCTATTGACCTGTTCGGGGGCGAAGCCGCTGAGGTCGAGGCCGGCCCGCTCCAGGCATGGCCTGGCTAACGCCAGGTACTGGTCAGGCGGAAGCTGGCGCAGGTAGACGCCATTCATCCAGTTGAGCTTCTCGAGATCGAAGACCGCGCCGGACTTGCCCACGCCCTCGAGCGAGAAGCTGCTGATCAGTTCTTCCCTGGAGAGAACCTCCCGATCATCGCCCGGGGACCAGCCGAGCAGCACGATGAAGTTGACGAGCGCGTCGGACAGGTAGCCTTCGGCGCGGTAATCCATCACCGCCACCGGGCCGTGCCGCTTGGAGAGCTTGGAGCGATCCCGACCCAGGATGAGGGGAAGATGGGCGAACTGCGGCAGCGGAAGGGCGAGCGCCTGGTAGATCTGAATCTGGCGAGGGGTCGCGGAGATCAGGTCCTCGCCGCGGATGACGTGCGAGATCGCCATCGCGGCATCGTCCACCACGACCCCGAGCAGGTAGCTCGGGAAGCCGTCCGACTTCACCAGCACGAAATCGTCCAGCACCGCGTTCTCGAATGAGATCTCCCCGCGCACCAGGTCATTCCAGGAGACCGCACCGGTGTCAGGGAGGGCGAGTCTGATCGCATGAGGTCGGCCCTCGGCGACCAGGCGATCGCGCTCCTCCTGAGATAGGCTGCGGCAGCGGCGGTCGTAGCGGGGCGGAAGGCCGCGCCGCTCCATGTCACGCCGGCGCTCCTCCAGTTGCTCGGGGGTGCAGAAGCACGGATAGGCCTTGCCTTCGGAGAGGAGGCGCTGGGCCGCTTGCTGGTAGAGCTGGAGACGCTGGGACTGGAAGTACGGCCCGTAGTCTCCGCCGACCTCGGGGCCTTCGTCATAGTCCAGGCCCAGCCAGCGGAAGGCCTCCATGATCTCCGCGACGTGCTCAGGTGAGGACCGCGCCTGGTCCGTGTCCTCGATGCGAAGGATGAACCGGCCTTCGTGGTGGCGCGCGAAGAGCCAGTTGTAGAGGGCCGTGCGAGCGTTGCCGATGTGGAATCGGCCGGTGGGCGCAGGCGCCATGCGGACTCGGACTGGTGAAGTCATGGGCCCCCTATAGGACAAGGCAGGAGATGCCACCCTCTCCTGCCTGCCCGGTGCATTGTATCACGCGGCTCGCGGGAGTCAATGCTGTGGGCGACAGCCCGGAGCAGGAGCACGTCGCCAGAGGCGACTGAAGCTCCTGCCTAACGAGTCGAAGCCTACGCGAAGCGCTTGCTCAGGACGTCGGCCTCGTAGGCGTGGATGTCACGCCACCAGCCGGAGCCGGCGGGGACGCCGGACTGGTGGCAGTGGTAGTCCCAGACCGCGCCCAGGGGGAGAGTCTTCATCTCTTCGAGAAGGGCGAGGCGGGCGAAGTTGTCGCCGGCGGCCTCGGCCGCACGCAGCTCCTCGCGCGGCTCCAGCAGCGCGGCGAGGAGCGCCTTCAGGGTCGCCCTCCCGCCGATCACCCAGGCGCCGACGCGGTTCATGCTGGCATCGAAGTAGTCCAGCGCCAAGTGGACGCGTCCCAAGGCATCGCCGCGCACCACCTCGGCCATCACCGCTTGCACTTCGTCGTTGAGAGTCACCACGTGGTCGCTGTCCCACCGCAGCCCGCGGCTGAGGTGGAGCAGCAG
>Ga0315281_10013521_pt1 | contig 11044 bp, 8 predicted proteins | sample YL17G07_0_MG_FD_204540 | JGI IMG/M metagenome (GOLD analysis project Ga0315281, IMG submission 204540) | Sediment microbial communities from Yellowstone Lake, YNP, Wyoming, USA - YL17G07_0 | ecosystem: Environmental > Aquatic > Freshwater > Lake > Sediment | place: USA: Wyoming | collected... | reverse complement strand
TGGTTCACCTTGAAGGGCTCGGTCTCCAGGTACTCGTCCATAAGGTCGAACATCGTCATCTCAAGCAGTTCCCTGGTCCACATCTCAGGCGCGTGTTGCTTATACACCTGCATAAATGGGATAGTGTGCTCATTGATCTCAACATCACAAGGGTGTGGCGGGCACCAGAATGTAGCTCGCAGCAGGTCCTTAAAGAACGGGGGGTCGGTCAGCATGCCGCACATCTGAGCCCAACCCATTTTGTCTTTATCAGTCACTTTTGACAGACCATCGGAAACATACATGAATCTGTTCAGATCCAGCGGTACATACGCACCCGCTTTCCAGTCCATGCGGAAACCGTACTTCCATAGCTCCAACTGCTCCCAGCCCGGGGCTGAACCTCCGTAGTTGGCGATGGCGTGGGGTTGGATGCGCACGCCGGCTATTGGCTCGCAGGTCTCCTGCGCTCCGCCGCACTCCGGCCTCTCCTCCAGCATGCAGACGCTTAATCCGCATTTGGCCAGATAGGCTGCAGTCGTTGTGCCGTTGTGGCCCGCACCGATGATGACGATGTCGTACCTTTCTTCCTTGTTCATATACCACCTCCTTATAGATTATTGAATACAGCCAGAATATATTTAAGTCAGGTACGTCTTGATATAGCGCTCCATCTCCAGGGTGGGCTTCCACCACTTTTTGATGCCTATGTCTTCAGCCACCTTATTAGCGCCTAGATAGCCTGGGCCACCTAGCACCAGCCCTCCCGGATAAGTTGAGGCACCGCATACGTAGAGGCCCTCTATAGGCGTCTTAGTGCTGGAGCACTCCTGATTGGGGCGGAAAGAGCCCAGTTGTATTGGCCTGTAGTCCCCGTGTTTAATACCACCGCGGCGCATGTTCGGGAAACGTATTTCAATGTCCACTGGCGTCTCATGGACGGTCATGATGATGTTCTCACGCTTCATGTTGGGTGCTACCTTCTGCCATTTGGACAGGATTGCTTCCTCCATCTCTTTGCCCTTCTTTTCCCAGCCACCTTGAATTTCGTAGGGGGCATGCATCTGGAAGAAGGAGATGTGCTTGCCTGGCTTATCGCTTAGATGTGGGTCGTGGATAGTCTCGCAGGTAGCGTGTCCGCCGAAATTAGCGCCCATCTTGCCTGCTACAACATTATCCCAATGGGCCAGAAGCTGGTCGGTGCTCTCTATGCCTAAGATGGTCATGAAAGCATCGTTAACCCAGGGGTCGTCGCACTTATAGCGCGGGGGCTCCTCGGAGGCAACATGCAAGGTGTAGAAACTCCATTTGTCGTATTTCCATCCGTCAATCAAAGCTTTGAAATCTTTACCTAGATGCTGTGCTCCGACGAGGTCAAGGAAGGTGGTGTGAGGGTCAAGAGTGGACATGACTACCTTACTGCGCAGGGTACGCCCCTCTGCCAATTCGACTCCAGTGGCCTTGCCATTGTGCATTATTATCTTGCTCACCTCTGCATGTTCCAGAATTAACCCGCCGGCTTTGACTATCTCCCTACCCATAGCGCTGGCGAATTTGTGCGAACCTCCGTAGCAGTAGCATTTGTTCATACCCCGGTCGAGGAGAAGGGGAACAAAAAAGCCTATGCCTGTCTCCCTGGGGTCTAGCCCCCACATGCAACTGGCATATAGCATAAGGGCCCGCACCCGGTCGTTCTCGAAGGTATTAGAGATAATATCTAGAGGGCTTTGCTCGATGAGCTCCAGCATCTCGTTGCCGACCTTGGTCTTCTGAAGAGCCATACTCATCTCTATCGGAGTCATCGTAGGCACATAGGTGGCTGGAGCTACTATCTCATCCACGATCCGTCGCCAGCTCCTCATCACCTTGCCGAAGTTAACAGCGTCTTTGAAAGAGAACTTGCTAATGGAGTCTTTGGTGTCCTCTATCATGTGTGTAAGGAGCAGGGACTTGCCATCCTCGAAAACCATGGCTGTCTGCGCGTTGGGCTTGATCCAGAGAAGGGAGGGCCCATCCAGGTTGAAGTCCTTGATCACAGGCATGTAGTCAACCATCATGTGGTAAATGACATGCGGATTGCTGGAGTAACAAGGATAAAGTATTTCGTCAGTGGCTAGCCCGCCGCCTATCTCATAGCGGCGCTCCACCAGAGCCACCTTTAGCCCTGCTTTGGCCAGATAAGCTGCTGCCATCAGGCCGTTGGGCCCGGCACCTATGATAACGACGTCCCACTCGCTATTGTCGGGGAATTCCTGAAACATATGTCCAAAAATATCTTGTGTCGTCACGATGTCTCTCCTCTCGGCAAGTCTCATCTCAGCGGGGTATCGCAGAAACCTTTTCCTTTTGAGGTATGTAGTATGGAGAGGGATACCACCACTTGCCTGGCTCAGCGATGCCATCCTCAATGAGTATGTGCATTAAGTTGTATGGTATAGCCATGAGGCACAACCCTCCGGGATGTCCGGTTGTCTGGTGGCAGGTGTAGAGCCCCTCTATCGGGGTGCGGTAGCGAGCCAACTCTGGCATAGGACGCTGGGTCCACGACTGGTCACGGCAGTGGCGGGAGCCGCACCAGGTGCCGCCTATTAGGCCAGTGTTGCGGAACTCGACCTCACGTCCAGTCGCAGACCAGTGGTGGATGATGTTTTCGTCCTCAAGGCCATCCATGGCTTGACTGAATGCCTTGCGCATGTAGGCGTCGAGCTTCGCTTTGTCTTTATTTTGAGCATCAATCCCCTCAACCTGATATTCTGGTACCGGGACATTCACCTCGAAGGCAGCCGATATGTATCCATTAGGATATTGGCCCTGGCAATCTGTAGGGTTGAACGCCTGGGAGGGGGTCAGAAACCACATCAACCTTTCAGGAGGCACGGTGGGGTTAGTCTTGCGGCCGTCGCAATCCGCCACGTTCTCGTAGTAAATCTCCCTCGAATCTGAAGGGTAAACACCGCCAAAGGGAATCTTGTGTGGGCCCACTACCCCAGCTTCGCTCTCAGCCATCGCCTTGAATTTTTTATTCCATTGGATGGGCTTACGTGTGTGCAGGGTAGAAACGTAAAGAGTCCCATTTTTCAGGCTGATATCTTTCACTTTTTGAATTAACGAGGGATCGAGATGCTCCCTTCCTATCATCTTCAGAAAGGTTTGAATATAATCCACGGCAGCTATCACTGCTTTGTTTGCCCAGATTTTCCGACCACCTATCGCTGCTGTTTCCCTCAGGCGCACTCCCATTGCTCGCCCGTCTTGTACTATGATTTCCTCAACAGGGCAGGCCGTGCGCACCACTGCGCCGTGGGCTACAGCGCAACGATGTATGGCGTGGAAATACCCATGGAGGCCACCGCGAGGGATACTTAGTTTACCTGTGTTCGGTAGAACGAGAAGTTGTACACTGAGTAAAGCAGGAATGGCCACACCTTCCCAGTGGCCAGCGGCTCCCGAGGCCCAGGCTGAGTATGCCATTGTTACTTTGAAGGGCTCGCTCTCACAGAACTCGTCCATGAGGTCGAACATTGTCCATTCACGCAGCTCGGGAGTACAGACATCAGGCTGGTATTTTTTATAGACCTGCATGAAGGGGGTATTCTCGTCTGTTACCTCCACTTCAGGGGGATGTGGGGGACACCAAAAGGTAGCTCGCATAAGCTCCTGGGTGAAAGGAGGTTGAGCAAGCAGGCCGCCCAGCTTGGCGAAGCCCATCATGTCCTTTTCCGTGATTGGAGATACTCCTTTGGTGGTGGTGTTGCCGGAGGACAGTGATTGCATCATGTCCACCGGGTTCCAGGTCATGCGGAAGCCGTATTTGTGCAACTCCAACTGTTCAAAGCCTGGGGCAGGGGCTGCGTACATGAGCATGGCATGAGGATAGATTCGTACTCCAGGTATAGGCTCAACTGTTTCACAAGCTCCGCCGCACTCCACACGCTCTTCCAGCACGCAGACGCTCAAGCCGCATTTAGCCAGATATGCTGCTGTAGTCATCCCGTTGGGGCCTCCACCTATGATGACAATATCGTATCTTTCATCCTTGCCCATAGTCTCCTCCTTACCAGTGCACTGGGTAAATAGGCAAAGTGAGATTACATGCTAGACATAAAGATACTATTGCCCCATGCTCGCCAGTTAGAGCAAAGCTGGGAACCAGCCATTTCGACCATTGCTACTTTATGCGATTGTGTTTAAGCCCGCTCATCTAAGGTCTGCTTCTCAAAGAAGCAGAGCAAAAAGAAGAAACCACAAACCCGATTGAGGGAATTGTGGCGCATCTGTGGTAAGATATTTTTACTGCACAGTTCTGGCAGTGTCAATAGAGAAAACCCGATGTTTTTATGTAGTGATTATGGCATATGGGGGGAAGGTGAAATCGATGTAGGTTTGTTAAAAAACACATTAGAATAGCCTGTTTCGCGGTCAAGCACATTTAGTTATTATGGACATTCCCATGTTCAGGACTCGGTGACCTCTGCAACGCTCTCGGAATGTGTACCGCTTTAGGTCAGCGACCTCAGTATTGGCTGACGCGTGCTGCGGAAACACTTAATTTTGCCGAGAGCAGTGAATCACTGGGCTTGCATCTAAGAAACTCGGGAACAAGAAGCTATGAAACATAAAAGAAACGGAAAACAGGTAATAGTCAGATCGAAGAGATTGACAGAGGCTCATTTAGCTGGTATAAACGGTGTGTTAGATTTTCCTGGAAGAACATCAACAGATAGCATTGCCCACTTTGGACTCATTAGCTTGCCTGGAGGAGGAACCTGTTTATGCCGAATAAGATGTTGGCGGTATGCTGGGTAGTCTTTTTGGTTCTTGCTTTGTTGTTTGGCCTTTCAGGATGCAGCAGTGAAGCAACCGCACAGGAGATATCATCTAAGACGATAAATGCCATGGCAACACTGCACACCGATAGATACACCCAGACTCTGCAAATAGTGTTGGAGGTAACAGGCGGAATTAAGCCGGGCAATCTCACAATGTCTGGTCGCACTACTGGTTCCGAGAATTTAGTGTCTCAAGAAGCGCAAACCACTAACGATGTGCGTGTGGAAATGACCGGCGTGGCAAGTAAACTAGATGTGTCACATGACACATACTTTGTGGGTGGATGGATGTACATGAAGGCCGTAGGTTATCCGTGGTATAAAGAGAAGCTTCCAGAAGATACATGGGCGTCGGAAAGTCAGATTGGTCAGCAGACCGAGTCTCTAAAGAGAGTGCACAATCTTACTAGGCTGGATGATGAAAATATCGATGGCGTTGACTGCTATGTTCTTCAGGCTACACCTGAGCTCAATTCGGCAATAGAATTAGGTGTGGTTCAGGAACTTGATACCTATTTTGGTTCGAATATTAGCGTCAGTAGCGTAGACTGGGGCAACGTTGTTAAGTACCTTTCGGTGAGAAAATGGATATCTAAAAACGAGCACCTGGTAGTAAAACTTTCCTACGACTTATCAATCGAAATCCTACCTCAAGATCTGGGTAACACTACGATAGACATGACCAGGATTAATGTAAACGCAACTGGGCAGACTAATTATTACGATTACAACAAGCCTGTAGTTATTCAGCTACCGCCAGATGCACAGAGCGCCACTGAACTGCCCTTGCAATAGCATAATGGTTATCTAGGAGGGGTGTCATTTCGCTCTGGAATCCGAATGCCAATTTACTGAGTAGCGAAGTTTAATGCTAGTTTCTGGGAAAATCAACAGAGGCAAAGGTAAAACTCGCGTTACCTTCTTGGAGCAACAAGCAATATTCGGTACAATTAAGGGGGATGACCAAGTTGTGGTGCTAAGCCGTTGTAGGTTGTAGCTGTTTTTGTGGTATGATGCTAAAAGATTGCTTAAGAGTAGCGTCGTTGTAGTACAAGCAAATCAGACATCCCTTTGTCTGCATATTGGGGAAGGCTGAAGTCGCATCACACTGACGATTGCTCAAGATGATATCTTATCCACCGCTGATAGCGAGCAAGAAGAAGAGCTCGTCGCCATCGTTCATTGGCTTGGTCAGGTCGTCGGCTGAGATTTTTTGCCCGTTAACGAAAAACCATACTTGGGGCCGCAGATTGCCCTGCTTGTCATATAGCCATCGCTTCATTTTCGGGAATCGAGCTTCTAATTCGTGGAGGCATTCTATAGGGTTGTTTCCTGTTACCTTCACAAACTCTTGTCCGTTGGTAAATCTGCGAAACAGCGAAGATATTTTTATAGTTACATCCATCTTGAATCCCTGATAGCAAACTACTACATTACTTACACTCACAACAATTGGGGTCTTTCTTCAACCCGACTTCACTGAATTTCATACTGAGCCCATCATATATCAAGAGTCTGTCTGTGAGCAATTCGCCTATGCCCAGGAAATACTTTATTACTTCGGTAGCCTGGATGCAGCCGATAACCGCTGGGGTGACTCCGACCACAGGAATCTTGCCCGGCAAAACCCCTTGATATAAGCACCTGAGGCATGATGTCTTGCCTGGGATAATGGTAGTAACCCTTCCTTCGAAACCATAAACGGCACCGTGAAAAAGGGGCAGGTTACTTCTAAGAGCAGCCCTGTTTAATAGAAACCTGGTCGGGAGATTATCCATAGCATCAACGATAGGGTAATCCTCAACAAGCTCGAAAACGTTGTCTTCGGTGATGGTCTCCTTTATAGCTTCTACTTTGATATCTAAATTAAGCGCCTCGAGCTTCTCTTTAGCCGAGTCAACCTTATTCCTTCCGATGTCCTTATCTGAATGCAGCACCTGACGGTTCAGGTTGCTGAGTTCCACCTTATCACCGTCTATGATTTTGATTCTTCCTACACCAGCTACGGCTAAATAGGTCAGAATGGCAGAGCCGAGTCCGCCGGCTCCAGCGACCAAAACCTTTGCCTTCTTGAGTTTTTCCTGCCCCGATTTTGACCATCCGGGGATCAGTATTTGCCTTTCATATCTGGCTAGTTCTCGTTTGCTGAGCATCTTTCCCTCGTATCAATAGCAATGGCCACGATGTTGAAAGCACTGTTTGATATTACCGCATTTGGTTTATCATTGCTAGTGGAGCCTCTCGTTAATAGGAGTACCTCTCCTCAACAGAGGAGAGGTACTCAACTCAAGGAGGGCAGGGATTTTCAGGGTTATTTGTATAGCTTGGCGGCAAGCTCGGACAGGCCCAAGCTTACCAGTTTTTCCTTCAACGGGCGACCCTTGGCGTCCAGGCCCCTTGCCTTGTAGTAGTCTTTCAGCATGAGTTCGACATTGGGCACTGAGCCTGCAGCGCCACCGTCGGGCAGGGGAGTCAGGATCCGCTTCGGCATTCGGTCATCTGCGGCTGTAACGCCCATGAGATTGTTCAGACCCCTTTGAAGCATCCAGATACGCTCGCCACACTCCATTACTTCTTTGAGGTCATAGTCAAAACCGGTGGCAGCCTTCAGCGCCTCGGCCAACTCGGTAACGGTCATGGACATGAGGCCGAACTGGCACATCGTCGCTGAATTCGACAGCATTGCCACGTTTTCGCATATAAAGTTAAGCTCACCTTTGCCCTCGTCCGCCTTGGGGTCGTAGCCTCCTGTTATACCAATGTCCGGCCAGGTGGTCCAGCCAGATTCAATTTTGCCTATCTCGGATGCGACGTGGCAAGCGCCGCGGTTTGACATCATGAAACCGAGGCCATGACCATGGGACCCTCGAACGTCGTACAAAGCAAACTCGAGTCCTTTAATCTCCACTGTATAATCTGCTGCATTCTTGCCTATCTTCTTAGCGGCACTTCGGCTGCCCTCCGCCAGTATATCGCCGAAGCCCTTGCGGTGTGTTATCTTCTCCATCATTGCCAGAACGTCGTCTGCGTTCCCCCACCTCAACTGGCCGCCGTCAAGGTCCTTGGAGGTAATAAGTCCCTTCTCGAAACACTCCATAGCGAAGGCAATGGTAGCCCCGCAGCTAATGCTATCCATACCATATCGGTCCGCCATCTCGCTCATTTTAATGACGGATGCCAGGTTTTCAATCACCATGAGGGACCCGAAAGCGCCGACTGTTTCATACTGGGGCCCGGGCCCCTCTTCCATTGCGTAGGGCCCCTCAGCCACCTTGACCGTTCTCTTGCATGCTATAGGGCAAGTGTAGCATGCATGTGGTTTTGTTAGGTATTGGGCAGTTATCGCGCCGCCGCCGATCAGCGGCGCCAGCCAGTTGCCATCGCCCACGGTGTAATTTTTAACCGGTAGAACACCGGTCATAGCATTTACTTCCAACCCCATCGCGGTACCGGCGGCTGTGAGTGTCTGTGAGACGACGCTTTCCTTGACCTTAGCCAGAGCATTCTTGCGTACATTCTCGAAAGCTTCCAGATTGGCAGGTATCACTTTGCCCGTGCCACTGATGACAATAGCCTTCAGCTTCTTGGAGCCCATCACCGCACCGCCGCCGCAGCGGCTGATCGAGCCCCATTTCGTATTCATTATGTTGGCAAACTTTACCAGATTCTCCCCTGCAGGGCCTATCTCCAGCACGTCTGCTTTGGTGCCATGACGTTTCTTGAGAATATCTGAGGTTTCATAGATATCTTTTCCCCACAGGTCGGATGCATCCTTAATCTCCACCTTGTCATCTGCTATTACGATATACACAGGCTTCTTGGAAGCGCCTGATATAGCAATTCCATCGTAGCCTGCTCTCTTCATTTCAGCAGCAAAGTTGCCACCGGCCGAGCCCTGCCCCCAAATACCGGTCTGGGGGGATTTAAAGGCTGCCAGGAGGCGTGAAGACGTGAAAAAATTGGTTCCTGACAACGGGCCAGCCATAAGGAAAAGGATGTTTTTGGCGGACAATGGGTCGGTGTTGGGAGGGACACGGTCAAAGAAGAGCTTGGCTGCAAGCCCAGCCCCTCCGATAAATTTTCGCAGCACGTCGTCTTTTATCTGGGTGGTCTTAACAGTTCCGCTGCCCAGGTCTATGTCCAGTATCTTTCCTCTGTTTGTTCCCATTTCTACCTCCCTCCCTGGTTATATATGAGATAAGGCTCCCTGCTCCGCTTAATTTTACTGACTACGCTAGTAAGGAGCGCGTTTCAGGTGCTCCCTGGTTCTAACGTAGGATGTGTAAGTGATGTACTGTTTGCGATTGATATACTTCTCCAGGGGAATAAGCTGCTTCCTTTTCTTGGTTATGCCATTACGCACGACCAGGCTCATGGCATTGCTGGCGCCGGAGCCGTAGGAGGCGAGCAATATCGTCTCGTCTGGCTTTGCTTTATCCAGAATGCCTGCCAGACTGATGAACGTCGAGCACGACCCCAGGTCACCCAGAACTGATGCAATCGCTGGAGCCAACCGCTCTTTCTGTATGCCCAAGTCTTTCGCTGGCAGACTTGGAATCCTCTCATCTGGCTGTGCGAAGACTATGCAAGTATAGTCCTGTGCCTTTCTACCGAGCTTCTCCAGGAGCCCCTTGCATGCTTCAGACACATGTTTCTGATACCCATATTCGCGGTCGAATCGATAGTCATTCAGGTTGGATACCCAGGAATCCTTAACAGACCGCCATCTGTCCAGAAAAAAAGTTGAGTAGGTATTTACACCCTCGAAGTCTGCTATGATACCTGTAGTCCCGACAACCATGGCGAAGGCTCCGGCACCAAAGTTGGCGTCGCCTTCGGTGCCCGGGGCGGTGGCCCTATTCTCAGCGCCAATGACAAGGCCGCACCTTATCCTTTTGGCGGCGATTGCATCCAGACATCCCAGAAGCGCATTGGCAAGTGCGTTCAGAGAGCCGGAGTAATCTATCATGGTAGTTTCAGGACTCAAGCCCAGCGTCTCAGCGAGAATCGGGGTTACATACTGCTCGATATAGGGTGAAGAGGCAGTCCCGATGTGTATGGCCCCTATCTGAGATGGGTCGATTCCAGCATGCTTCATGGCATTGTCTGTAGCTTCGGCGGCCATTGTTACAACGTCCTCGTCCGCCCCACAAACTGCTTTTTCTCCTCCTGCCCAGCTACCCCAGGGGATGGCTGCTTCCTTTTGTTCAATCCTATAGCGTGGAACATAAACTCCGTAGCCAATGATACCAGCCAAGTTTGCCTCCTTAGATATGTATTACTTGGAGCGAGATAGAATATTGACCGCACAAACGCCGAATGCAGGCCCACCTACATTCTGCTGCAGCCCGATTCCATTCTTGAGTTTCACTTGACGTTTATCTGCTTCCTCTCGCAGTTGGGTGACGATCTCGAAGACCTGGCCCAGGCCAGTCGCTGCTATCGGGTGTCCGTGGGCCTTTAAACCACCACTGGGGTTGATCGGTAGTCTCCCATGCATGTCGAATTCGCCATCCTTAAGCCTTTGGGCAGCTTCACCTTTGCGAATAAAGCCTACATCCTCGATATTCATCAGCTCAGTGTTGGTGAAGCAGTCGTGCAGTTCGGCGAAGTCAACGTCTTTTGGCTTGATGCCTGCCATCTCGAAGGCTCCTTTGGCGGCCCTGACCACTGAAAGCTGCTCAATGAAGCTATTCCTGTCCCAGAGCTGGTTGTGGTCCACACCGACGTTGCTACCCAAAACGTATACAGGCTTGCTGGAATATTTCTTAGCCAAGTCAGCGCGACATACTATCGCGGCGGCTGCGCCGTCGGTTTGAGGGCAACAATCGAACAGGTGCAGCGGCCAGCAAATGACAGGGCTGTTAAGCACACGCTCCGTAGTTATCTCGAATTGATAATGTGCATAGGGGCAAAAGGTCCCGTTATGATGATTCTTTACAGCTACCCTGGCGAAGTCCTCCATGGTATATCCGAGTTCGTGCATCTGCCTGGTAGCATGCATGGCCTGAATCGCCGGGCCTCCCTGTCCTATCATCCAAGCTGGGTGGTTGCCTGTTTCTGCGCCGCCGCCACCGCCAGCACCCCCCAGCGATTCAGCGGCTGGCTTGTCCCTCATCTTCTCCGCGCCAAGCGCGAGCACAACATCATAAACTCCTGAAGCTACACCAAGACAGGCGTGCCTGAAGGTATCGCCACCTGTGGCGCAGGCATTTTCCAGCCTGGTGCAAGGGATA
>Ga0315281_10013520_pt1 | contig 11044 bp, 8 predicted proteins | sample YL17G07_0_MG_FD_204540 | JGI IMG/M metagenome (GOLD analysis project Ga0315281, IMG submission 204540) | Sediment microbial communities from Yellowstone Lake, YNP, Wyoming, USA - YL17G07_0 | ecosystem: Environmental > Aquatic > Freshwater > Lake > Sediment | place: USA: Wyoming | collected... | reverse complement strand
GCTGCGCCAGGCGGCCGCGGCGCTGGGCCGGGCCAATGCGGGCCAGCCGCGGCTGTACGCGATGGAACGCACCAACACCGGACTCTGGATTCACCTGTGGCCGGCGCCACCGGCCAGCAGCAGTCAGACCTTTACGGCCGACGCCGGCACCGATCAGATTACGGTAACGAGCACCACGGCGCTGCCCACCGGCACGCGCGTGCGCGTGGACACCGGCGCGGTGCTGCCCGCGCCGCTCGCGGCCGGCACGACTTACTACGTCATCAACGTGGACGCCACCCACGTAAAGCTCGCCGCCAGTCTTGCGCTGGCCAAGGCCGGCACCGCCATTGATCTCACCAACACCGGCACCGGCACGCACACGCTGCTTTACGGGCTCACGCCGTTTTCCTGCCTGTATACGCGCCCCATGGATCTCGCCATCGTTCCGGAGTTCTGGGAAACGGTGGTGCTCGACGGCGTGCTCGGCACCTACGGCCGGCACTTCGACCGCGATGCGCTCGGGTCGAGCCCGGAGGAATTCGAGCGGCGTTACGAAAGCAAACTCAAACGCGCGAACACGGACAGCTGGGACATCGAGCGTGCTTCGCTGTACGAGGACAGCCAGGATGTGACCGATCTGCAACGCGCCGCGCGCGAGGCATCCAGCTTTCAGACCGCGCAATCGGAAAGTGGGCTGGCCACGGGTTACACCGTGCCCGCGTCGCTGACCGGCATTGGCTACGTGACCATTGAAACCGGGGATTACCCGTTGGTGGTGGCATGAGCCGGGCACGTTTATCAAGGGCGCAGCAAGCAGCGCCCCTACGGGAGATGACGGATGGCCGTTAAACCGCTGGCGGAACTCAAACAGCGCTTCGAGACCGGCGACATCCCGCAGGCGCAGGACTTCATCGACTTCATGGATTCCTTCCTGCACGCGGGGCTTGGGAATTTTCCGAATCCGCTGCCGGCGGTGAGCGGGGCGGCCCTTGAGAATATTGGCGACGCCTTGCCCGATCCGCTGCCCGCCCGCGATGGCTCGCAGCTGACGAACATCAATCCGCAGGAGTACAACGTCCCCGGCGCCATGCCGTTGCCAAGCTATGCCACGGCCAACACCTTCGTGCTCGGCGGTGATTTCACCGTCAGCGCGAGCGACCCAGCGGACCAGGTTTTCTTGCTGGCCCGTCGCCTGCGCATACAGATCGGCGGCGCCTACGAGTACACGGAAGTTTCCAACGCTGTGTTCAGCGCCGGCATCACGACGGTCACCACGCTCAACGCCATGAGCGGCAGCCCGATTCAGAAAGTCGCGGTCGGCGTCATCACGCCGTTCGCGCTCGGCGGCGCGGTGGGCGCGACCGCCGCCGGCGCGGTGAGCCTGACCAAGAATGAGACTGTGGGTGGCAATAAGACTTTGACGGGTGACACCACATGCTCCGGAACGGTCACCATGAATGGTAAACAGTTCAAAGCGGCGCAGGGGGCAAATATAGCTTCTGGAGCAACCGTCGATCTTTCCGCCGCCACGGGAAATTTTGTAACGATTACGCATTCAACCGGCACGACTTCTATTTCATCCTTCGGCACTGTGCAGGCTGGAGCGGAATTCTTGATTAAGTTCAGCATTAGTGGGGGCACGCTGAACCTGACATACAACGGCACTTCGATGCTTATTGATGGAGCGGCAGACATTAGCCCTTTGACCAATGGCGCGATGATGCGTGTTGTGTCGCTGGGATCGGGCAACTGGAGGGTACTTGATTACAAATACGCTCGGACTTGGCAGGATATGACGGGCGTAGGAGGAAGGGCAGTAACTGCCGATATCCAAAACAAGTCTGGCATTCCTATTGAGTTAAATATCGGGTTTATTGGCGCCACTGGAGGATCGGTCTACTTTAACTGCTCTTTATTTGCCGGGGTCAGTACAGGTTCTTATCTCGAAATACATAAACTTCAAAAATACGCATCGACTTCAGAGACAGAATATAAAGCAGTACAAGGAACAATTCCGCATGGTGGGTGGTACAAGACGACGGCTGGAAATATGACAATAGATAAATGGATGGAATTGCGCTGATGCTCTCCATTCACCCACAACCAGGCAAACTGCGCTACGCCAATAACCTCCTGCCCACGACGGCGGGGGGGCTGGCTTCGCGCCCGGGGGCGACGCAGATCATCGCCGGGGATATCGCGCACGCGGCCGAGTGGGGCAACCGGCTGTTGATCGAGAAGCTCGGGCGGCTGCGTCTGTGGGACGGCCTGACTGAAACGGATATCGCGCCCGCGGCGCTCGGCCTGCAGGCGACGCCATTCCAGGCGTTGACCAGCGGCGGGGTGCGCGAAGAGCGGCTGTATGTGGCGGACGGCGTCAACCCGCTGTGGTACGTCGCGCGCGTGAGCGGGGTTTACGGACGCCACGGCATCGCCAACAAGGTGCTCGACGCCGACGGCATCGCTTATCCGTTACCCACCGCGCATGTTTGCACCACCTGGCGCGGACGCCTCTGGACCAATGCCGATCGGCCGAATCGCGTGCAGCATTGCCAGTTCGACGACACCGAATACTGGGACCCGCTGTGGACGCCGGAATGCCAGGGCGAGGACGCCGAGCGTGTCACCGCCCTGGCGGCGAACGGCACGACGCTGGCCGTCGGCCTTTCGCAAAGCGTCTGGCAGATCGCCGGCGACAGTCAGTACAACTGGCGGCCCGATCCCGTGGCCAGCCACGGTGTTGCTGGGCCGCGCGCGCTGGCGAGCGCGCTGATCAGCGAGAATGACCAGCGCCTGTACTGGGCCTCGGGCTTCGGCCTGCACCAGTCGGGCGTGGACGCGCCGCTCTCGGACGCCCTGCGCGAGGCGTTCGCTTCGTCGCCGTTCCCGTGCGAGGTGGCGATCGACCGCCGCCGTCGCCTGCTGCTGTTGCTCGTTATCGGCCGGCTGTTTGTCATGCACCTGGACAAGCCCGGCCAGTGGGGCGAGATCACCGGCCACGCCGTGCGCGGGCTTTTGCAGATGGCGGATTACGCCGGTTGGTATGGCAGCGATGGCGCCTGGCTGCTGGGCGCGCGCGATATGCCGGATCGCCGTTTCGACGGAACCACCAGCGACTTCACCAGCCTGTACGACACCTGGGAGGACATCCCGAATCCGGCCGGCAGTGGCCGCGCCTTGCTCAAGCGCACCCAGGTGGTGCTCAACGGCTCGTCGCGCGGCGTCGCTACCTATACCGTCACGGCCGATGGCCGGAACACCTTCACGACCATTGCCACGCTCGCGGACGAAACGCCGGAGCTGTGGCAGGACGCGATCGCGGGACTCAACGGCGAGCTGTGGCCGACCACGCCGGTACGGCGCGAATTCGCGCCGTACCTGGCTGGCACCAAGTTTCGGCACCAGATAGCGGCGCCGTGTCACATGGAGGTGTTGGACTTCAATCCGGGTTATCACTTCGGAGAAAAAGAATGAGCGCTGTTTTTTTTGACAAAGGACAAGCGAAATGAGCGGCCCGGTCATCGTCCTCAATTTCACCACGCCGGGCGGGCAGCCGTTTTCGCTCGCCGCGCTCGACGCCAATTTCGCCGCCGTCGTCGCGGCGGTGAACGAACTCTCCACCACACCATTGTTGCAGCTGGGGGCTATTCCCGGCGTGTTCAGCGGCTATCTGCCGCTCACCGGCGGTTCCTGCGCGGGGCAGATCAGCGCGCCGAGTCTGTTGGTCGGCCCGCCGGGCGGCCCGTTCAACGCCGTGATCGATGCCAGCAACCTGGCGACGGCCGCGGCGGCGGGGATTGTCAAAAAGGCCGCCGCCAACGCGGATGTCGCAACCGCCGCCGCCGTGAACGCCCCGGCCGGTGGGACGGGCGCCGCCGCCGGTGGCTGGGACACGGCGGGTCACCGTGACGAGGCCATTGCCGTGATCAACAGCCTGGTCACGCTGGCCAATGAGCTGAAAACCGAACTGAACGCGCTGCAAGCCAAGCTGCGCACGGCCGGGGTGCTCACGCCATGATTCCGGCCATCGTCACCGACCCCCTTGAATTTTCCGTGACGGCGGGAACGCCGCTCACGATCGCGCACGGGCTTGGCCGCCAGATCACCGGCTGGCTGGTTCTCTGGCAGGACGCCGCGTGCGTGTTCACGGTACAGGACCCGACGGCGGACAGTCGCCAGGTACTGGTATTGGTGCCTTCGGGCACCGCCAACGTCCGCCTGGTATTGCTCTAGGCGTTTTTAACTTCACAAGGAGATAAGCATGGCCACTTTCGATATCACCAAACAAGTCAATCAGGGCCGGCAGCAGAGCAGCCGGCGCGTGGAGATGCACTTCCATCTCGATTTTTCCGCCACCGGCGGCCTCACCGATGGCACCGGTCTGGCCAACACCGAAACCGCGACACTGGGCACGATTCCGGCCGGCTTCGTCTTTGAGTTCTCCGACACGATATTGCGCACCGCCGAAGGCGAGGCGGCGACACTCAATATCGGTACTGTTGCGTCCGCTACCGCTTTTTTAAATGCCGGTGACGTGAATGGCACGCCCAACGCATCCATCGCGCGCGGCACTATTTTAGCGGCTGGCACGTACTTCCACACCAATACGGCTATCCAGATCGCCTGCCCCGGCGCGAACACCATCAACGTCGCGGTCGTGGATTTCACGCTGGTTGGGTACATGGTTGACACGCGTCTCGAGAAGTAAGGCCAGTCTGATGCAGCCGCACCCGATCGTGGATCTGATTACGGACTTGTTCCTCCGACCCGGCTATGGACGTTGCGCATCGGGCGCGCATTCAGTTTGAATGGAGCACGGGCCAGTGGGATCTGCTGGCGCCGGGTGATCAGTTTCACGGCTGGATCAGCTGGTATCGTTGCACTGACGAGGTGCTTGATTTGTTGCGCGCGGAACGGTTCGATGAACTGATCCGGCGCGATAAGCCGGACGATTTTACGCAAGGCCCGAATGTGTACATTGCCACCACGGTGGTGGCGCCGTGGGCGCCGCCGGATACGTATCGCTGGCTGTTCCTGCGGGTTTGCACGTTAAATCGCGGCGCGAGCCGCATCGCCGCGCACATCAACAAGCGCGACGGTCGTCGTCGGTGGTATCAACGCCCGGTCGCGCGTTATTTGCCACCACTACATTAAAAGGAGGGCATTATGAGTGCAGGTTTTGGTTCGTCAAAATCCAGTAGCTCAAGCAATTCCAATCCGTTGACCGCGGATGAAGTAGCAAGCTACTACGCCAAGCTGAACAGCCTCTCTGGTGGTCGGCTGAATGATTTTGCCACGAATGGCACGCCGCAGCTCACGACGGAACAGATCCAGGCCGTGGGTGGAATGGGCGCGGATCAACAGCGCCAGCTCGACGTCGCGCGCAAGCAGGCCGTTGACCAGGTCACGGCCGATCCAAATCTTACGATCGATCAGCGCCAGCGCTCGACGCAGCTTACCAACCAGGACTACAACGACCGGTTGGCAGCGATTACCAAGCAGATCGAGGCACAGAAGACTAACCTCGCGCAAAACAACGCGGGCCTTGCCAGCAGTGATATCGCGACGCTCGCGAATATTTATTTCGGTGGCAAGGGGCAAAGCAGTTCCAGTGGTTCAATGAGCCGGAGTTTCAACGTTTCTGGTGGCATCAAATAGTAACGAATGGCTACCAATCAAGATATTGACAGTATGGCCAGATCGCTGGGATTCGAGTTCTCACAGAATCCGCTCGACTTCGCGCGCCCAGCCGGCGACATCGCCGATCGCAAGCTCAAAGAGCTGCAATTATTCCTGGCTACTAAGAAGGCCGCTGATGCTAAAACCGCGCAGGATCAGCTGCTTTCCGGCGCGGCGCTGGCCGGCACCAATGCCACGCCGTCCGAGCTGGCGGCATTCAAGCCCGGCCTGCCTTCGGTGCTCGATGCCAGTTTCCCGGCGGGGAGCGTGCCCTCAGCGCCACCGGACACCGGCAACCCGCCGGTCATTACACCTTCAGCAACACCGGCCGCGCAGCGGCTCGACGTGCTCGACGCCGCGGCCGCAAAGAACGCGCCGGATGTTGAAGCGGTGCGCCGCAGCCAGGCATTAAACGATGCCGGGTTGAACGAAGCCCAGATCGCGCAAGCGCGCGTATCCGCCCAGCACGAACGGCTCTACGGCGCGGCGGCCGACGTGGCAGTCGCCCGACGCGACACGCTCAACAACCTCCTCAACGATCCCAATCTTGATCCGATGCTCAAGAACGAGATCGCGCAGAATAAAATCAGCTTCAAATCCCAGCGCGTGAAGGTCCAGCACAAGGACGGGACTGTGGGTTATTACGATGCCACGCCCAATCTCTCCGGCGGTTACGACTACGCCCAGGCCACGGACGAGAACGGCAATCCACTCGCCGCTCCCGCGGGCGCCAGCGACCACGCGACTTCTCTGCAAAAGAATGCCGCTTTTGTCGCGCGGGTACTGTATGCCAACGATCCGGACGCGGAGGGAAAGGCCGTGACCATGCTGACCAACCTCAAGACCAAATCGCCGGCCGACGCCTGGGCTTCGTTGGTACGCGAAGTTTCAAAGATGAATTATGGCCGTTACAGCCGCGATCCGCAGATGATGCACGACAAAACCGCCGAGCTGTGGCGCGTGTCCCGCCCCGGTGAACCGCTCCCGGCCGAGGCGCCGCCGGCGCCGGCCGCCCCGCAGCTGGGGCAGGCGGCCCCAGCCCCGGCCACCAGCCCCGTGCCGGAAACGCTACCTCCTCCTGTTGCCGGACGATTAAAGGAAGGCACGATCACCACCTTTGGCAACGGGCAACAGTGGACGCTGCGCAACGGGCGGCCGTCCCGGGTGCGCTGATGGGCGCGTGGGACGTTGTACAAGAAACGCCAGACGGCGAATCGCTTCCGCCACTCACACCATCGGCCACGGCAGATCCGTGGGCCGTGGTACAAGAATCCCCGACGGCGCCCATTGCGTCCAGCACGCCGACAGCGGCGCCGATGATGACGCCTACCTCGGGCACCCTGCCCACGCCGCACGTCTCGCCGGCCCTCGCGGGGCCGCCGCCGGGGACCCTTCCCGCTGTTTCTTCGGAAACCGCAAATGCCGCTGCCGATCCCTGGGCGGTGATTAACGAAACCACGACGTTGCCTGCGCCGCCGCTCGAATCCCCGATTGCGTTTACCGACCCGCGCACCGCCAACACGCCGTTGTTTCCCGAAGGCAGTCCGTTTGGCAACAAAAGCCAGGCTGTCCCACTCAACGGTTTCTGGAATACGTTCGCCCCTACTGCGGCGCGCGCGAATTCTTTTAAGGAATTCCAGGCGGGTTTGTTTCAGGATTTGGTGCGCAATGTACAAACCAATTCCGCCGCGGCCGGTCTTGCGAAGTTTCTGGCGGGCAACACCGACGCCGAGCAGGCGCAGCGACGGAAGGCCCTGGGCATGGATCGCGACCCGATCGAGGATGATCTGAATCAGTACGCCGAGCAGGCGTATCAGCAGGGCGGCTATGATTCGCCGGATTATAAAAAGATAGATCAGGCGCTCACGGCCTATCGCGCCGCGCGCGAGAATCCGACGTTTCAATGGAAGGATCTGGTCGCCGCGCACCAGGCCGACCCCGGCGCGTTCTGGGGCGAGGCCGCCCGCGCGCTGGCCGCCGACCCGGAGTTCTTCGCCGTTCCGGTTGGTTGGGTAAAGGCCGCGGGGGCCGCCGAAGCCGCCGCCAAGGCCGCGGGGGCCGGTGCTGGATTAGCCAAGGCCGCGGGCGTTGTGGCGGGCGCCACCGGCGCGGCCGCCACCGGCGCGGCGATCACGGCGCCTGTTTCGGCCGCACAGCAACTGGGCGAGACGGGCACGGTGGATTTCCCGCGCCTCTTCCGCGAGACCGCGATGGGCGCCGGTGCTTCCGCCGCCTTGCCCGCCTTGATTTTTGGCGCGCCTGCGTCGATCCGCGCGCTGCGCGCGCTTCGGGGACGCCCCGGCATAGACGCGGCGGCGGTGGACGCGGAAATCGGCCAGACCATTTCCGCGGCCGAGCAGGCTGCGGAGAAAGCGGGGATGGACTCTGCTGCGGTGCGCAGCGAACTGACCCGGATCGTCGAGACCCCGGAGGGGCGGGGCGTGGTTCAGCCGCGCACCGAGGTGCTGGATCAGCTGCCGGGGGTGAAGGAGCCAGCCGCCATGCCCGCTACGCCGACGGGGGAAGTCGTCCCCGGCGTTGATCTGCGCGCCCGCGCCGAGGCGACGCCGCGCGACGACATCGGCCTGGAGATCGCGGCGACGGAGGTTGGCGATCCTGTTACGGTCAAGACCGAGTCCGGCGCTGAGCGCGGTGTTATCACCGCCAAGACGCCGGACGATTCGCCGGTTTCACCGTATCGCTATACCGTTAAACTCGCGGACGGGACCGAACTGGCGGACGTGCGCCATGATGCGGTGCACCCGACGCCTGAGCTGATCGCCGCGCGTCATGCGCTCGACGCCGAGTTGTACCCTATAAAGGGGGGTGCTGAGGGTGCGGCTGGGGGTGAGATCGTTCCACCACGGGCTTCTCCGGCGGCCGAAATTCCGGAACCGGCGTCCAAACCCGACCTGACCGCGCGCATCGCCGAATACGACCGCCTGGCTGGACAGACCACGGACGCGGAGGTGCGCGCGCTGCTCGCGCGCCAGGCGGAGATCCTGCGCGCCGAATCCGCTGGCCGGGCGCCGAAACTCACCGCGCGGGAACGCATCGAGCGTGCGCGGCGCGTGGATACCAGCCGCGACGATTTATCCACTGCAATCCGCAAGCTCGGCGGGATCGATACCACCATTGAAACGGATTTTGCTGGCCGCCTGTCCCATTTGCCCCGTGGCGGGTTCGGCCTGCCTGCCCTCGAACGGCCCGGCAAGGGCGAAACGCTCGACGGCCTGGCCGAGGCTTTGCATGAACGTGGCTACCTCACCAGCCGCGACGTGGCCGAGCTGTACAATAAGCTCGATCGCGTTGCGCTGGGCGAGAAGCTGTACAGTTACCATGCTGATCCGCAGTTGGTCCGTGGTGAAGAACCGTTTCGCCCGCGCTCGACCGACGCCGACTGGGTCCATGCGGATACCGGGCAGGCCCGGGCGGGGCACGGCGATTATATAATCGACGATCATGGCGCGGTGGTTCCTTCCCGCGCCATGACGCATGATGATTGGCTCAACCTGGAAAAGGAGATGCAAAATGCCGAACGATGGTATCAACTCGAATCAGGAGAATCGCCCGGCCACGCGGGAGGAAATAGTCGCGATGGCGTACCGGAACGGCTGGGAGATACGGTACAACGGCGAAGTGATCAACCCCGGACGGGAGAAACGGCCGGACTTCCCGGCGTCGAGCCCCGAAACGAAACCCGCCAGCGGCTCGCCGACCGACAGCGCGAAATAGACGCGCGCCTGCGCGGCACGCAGGACATCGCCCCCGGCGCCGGCGAAGGCGATCTGTTCAGCGGCAAAGCCAAACAGACCGACATCGAGGACGTGACCGGAAAGCCCCCTTCTGGCACGTTGTACAGCAACCCATTCCTTCTCGGCCTGCGCGATACCGCGCGCGACATCGGCCTGCACGCGGGGCGCAATCTGGCCGCCGCCGGCGCCGGCGGCATAGGCGGCGCCACGCTATCGGATGCTGAACCGGGCAGCGCGCAATGGTGGCTCGACGTGGCCGCGGGCGCCGCGGTGGCTACCGCCGGCGCGCAATTGCTGCGGCGCGTGAATCTCCTGGGCAAGGGATCGATTGCGGACAATGCCCTGGCGCATATCGGTGGCTGGATCGATAACTTGCCGCTGCTCGGACGTGGCCCCGAAGAACTGCGCGACCTCAAGGGCAAACAACGCCTGATGAAGGGTTTACTCGACCGGCAGACGGCGGAAACCGGCAAACAGTTGCTCGAACGCTTCTCGCCGGCGGAGCGCTCGATGATGGCCGACCTGATCGAGACGCGCGGCATCATCAAGGATCTGAACGTGATCCATCGCCAGGCGGCCGCACTGGACGACTACCTCACGCACGCCACGCGCCGCATGAAAGACCTGGGCATGTTACCGGCGGATATGGCGGAGGGCGGCTACCTGCATCGCTACTACGCCAAGCACCTGGGGCTCGACCGGCTGTTCAAGGAGGCCAAGGGTCAGTCGCTTTCCGGCAGCTGGTCGATGGCGCGCGGCACCGACGATGTGTTCGAGCGGCAGTATTTCAGCCCCGGCGCAAAAAAGATTGTGGATGAATTCGAGCAGGTGGCGCAGGACATTACACGCCTCGAACGGCGCCCGGCGGATCTGTTGAGTGGCGACACCGGGCAGCGCCTGACCGCGCTCAAGGCGCGCAAACGCGAGCTCGGGAAGATCGCGATGCACGAATTCCTTGGCCAGCAGGATGGCAGGTTGCGTTCGTTCCTGTTCACGCCCGATGAAGTGGGGCGGGTGGACACCGGCGCGTCGCCGGTACTCGCTGACACCACGCGGACGCCCGGCGCACGCGCGGGCGATCTCGAACTGCCCACGGCGCCTGGCGTGTCTGATCTCAAGCGGACCAACTATGTCTGGTCCGTGCGCGGCGTGAAGCCGAAAGAGGCGCTGCTGCACCGCGACTGGACGAAGTATGAGCGCAAGAGCTGGGGCGAGATCGACGACGCCGGCTACCGTTACGTGCGGGGTATGAGCGAAGTGTCGCACGACATCTCGCTCGCGACACTGTTCAAGACGGTGGCCAACAAGGGCGACTGGGTGAGCGCCGAGCCGAAGATTACGAACGGCAAGCCCTGGGTGTTCGTGCCTGATCAGCGCGTCGGCAAGAGCTCGCCGCTGAAAAAATACGGTGCGCTCGCCGGGCAATACGTGCGCCCCGATATCTGGAATGGCATCCGCGGCTACGGCCGCAATGTGCTGCGCGGTGGGCCGAAGATCCCGTTCACCGGCACCGGGATGGGCGATGCGTATCTCGCGGCGCTCAACAAGTGGAAGCTCTATCACACGGTTTATAACCCGGTCACGCACTTCAACAACACCTACAGCAACGTCGAGATGCTGTATATGGG
>Ga0315281_10013519_pt1 | contig 11044 bp, 11 predicted proteins | sample YL17G07_0_MG_FD_204540 | JGI IMG/M metagenome (GOLD analysis project Ga0315281, IMG submission 204540) | Sediment microbial communities from Yellowstone Lake, YNP, Wyoming, USA - YL17G07_0 | ecosystem: Environmental > Aquatic > Freshwater > Lake > Sediment | place: USA: Wyoming | collected... | reverse complement strand
GTGTTTGGCCTCACAGGCGGTTTCAGCGGCCAGTTCAGTAATGATAACGCCCGGATTCCCATCATTGCCCGAATGAACGTGATTCTGGGCAGTATTAAAGTGGAACTGAAAAGTTGGAAGAGAGAAGGCTGGCGCCCTCCCAAGTTTGTCGAGAGAGATTGAGCTCGATCATCCCCTTCGGATCAAAGTCGCCAAAGATCCATCAGTCGGTGTTCGTTGCTGAAGGTGCGAGAATCATTGGCGATGTTGTAATCGATGAAGACAGCAGCGTTTGGTTTAACACCGTGATTCGGGGCGACGTCAATTACATCAGGATCGGAAAAAGCACGAATGTGCAGGATAACTGTATTCTTCATGTCACCCATGAAAAATATCCATGCCTTATCGGCTCCCATGTGACGGTGGGTCACAACGCTGTTGTTCACGCTTGCACCGTGGGCGATTTTTGCCTAATTGGGATGGGTGCCATTATACTGGACAATGCGAACATTGGACACCATTCACTGGTTGCAGCAGGATCGCTTGTCCTGGAACATTTTCACGTACCTGAGGGATCGCTTGTTGCTGGAGTTCCAGCAAGAGTGAAGCGACCATTAACGCCCGATGAAAAGAACCGATTGGAACAGTCGGCGCAGCATTATGTCGATTACGCGAAGGCCTATCTCAACCAATAGATGATGAGCGCGGAGATGGAATGAAACTGACATTTTGGGGGGTGAGAGGTTCGATCCCGACTCCCGGGAAGCATACCGTCCGGTATGGAGGCAACACGCCTTCGCTTGAATTACGCCTGGACGATGATAAACTCATTATTTTCGACGCTGGAACCGGTATCCGAAATCTCGGCGACTTTCTGATCAACAATGGCGAATCGGTAAAGGGCTTCCTGATGATTACCCACCCGCATTGGGATCATATCCAGGGATTCCCTTTCTTTAAGCCCGCCTTTATTTCCGGCAATGAGTTGACGATCGTGGGGACCGAGCGGCCCGAAAAATCTTTGAGCGAAATCATCGCGGAACAAATGAACAGAATCTATTTTCCCATTCAACTCCACGAATTGAAGGCAAAGATCAATTTTGTCCCTATTCGTGAAGAAGGTGAAATGAAAGTTTTTGAAGCGAAGGTGAAGATGATCTATGTGAACCATCCGGGATTTACGGTCGCGTATCGACTCGAATACAACGGCAAAACTCTGGTCTATATCAGCGACAATGAACCGTTTGATCGCACAGCGTCAGCGTCGCTCTCAAATGTCGAGGCCATCGTCAAAGAAAAATATGATACAAAGAACGGAGACCCGAACAAGCGTATTTTTGATTTCTGCCAGGATGCCGATGTCCTCATCCATGATGCGACATATACTCCTGAGGAATATATCGACCGTGTCGGTTGGGGGCACTCGCACTATCTCTTTGCCTTGAGAGTTGCGGCAGAAGCGAACGTGAAGCGACTCTATTTGTTTCATCATGATCAAAACCACAGCGACGAAAAAGTCGATGACATTCTGAAAAAGTGCAAAAAGGAACTGATCAGCAGAGGATACAAATTTGAATGCGAGGCAGCAATCGAGAATATGACGATTTCCATCTAAACTTGACTCTCGCGCACTTCGTGGTTATATTTGCTGTTGTCAAGCTTACGAACTCGAACAATAAATGAGGTTGGAACGATTCACCGGTCTACGCACAAGACGTTCGAATACATGGTCGATATGGCGTGTCACCCCGACTTGCTGACAATAGAATGGAATGCGGTCCGGGGTTTTTTCGTTAAAAAGCCTTGGGTGGCTCTGCGATGACGGTTCAATTTTCAGACAAGGACATTCGAAGACTTTCTCAGGTGCTCGGTGCGCCGGGGAAGAGGTCGGGTGGCAACTACCGGTTCGAAGTCGAGAACAAGGAGCAAGGGCGGAAGCTCGCGCTCGAGATTTATCCCATGATCCCCATAGGAAAGAAGAGAGGCGCCCTTATTTCCGTGTATACCCCGACATCGCATTTGCAGCTTCATTTCTGCACAGGATATGTCATCAGCGAGATGCTTGGAGAGGTTACCTTTGTCGGAGAATCGAACGGAAAGCTTTCGGGGCTGACCGTGGAGCGCGAGGGAGGCTGCTCTCTCTACGCGAACGTCGATCGTGAGATCCTTTCAGGGGATTTTACGAAACTTGGACCGGAAGTCATGCTGTCGGGAATTGCTCTTTCCCTGACGGAATCAGTTTTGCCGGAGGAGTCTGGCGCTAAAAGCAGACGGGTCTCATCTTCGGCCCGACGCGGAATTTCAAAACAAAAGACTTAATGCACGTGGTCAGAACGAATCATTCCTCTCTCCGCTTTTCGACGAAGGAAACTTTTCGGACCATCGACAGCGTTCTACGGGCGGAAAGAAGGAAAGGAATGTCGATCTCCGTTGTTTTTACCCATCATCGGTTCATCAGGAAGCTCAACAGGGTGTTTTTGGGCCATGATTGTTCGACTGATGTGATCGCATTTGCGACTGATGCCGATACAGGGATCGACGGTGAGCTGTACGTCAACCTGGACAAAGCCAGAAGTCAAGCGCGCCAGTATCGGGTTTCATTCTGGAACGAGACAAAACGTCTCTTGATTCACGGAACGCTTCATCTGCTGGGTTACAGCGACAAGACGACGAAGCAAAGGAATTCCATGTTGTCGAGGGAAAACCGTTACTTATCTCTCTTGGAGGAGCGATAGAGCATGCAGGAGCGGATCGTAGAGATCATCCTTTTCCTTGTGAACGAGCTGAAATCGAACAAGCAGTTGAGCGAGGTCGACGTTTCAATGTTGACGAACAGCGGTTATACGCAAAGCGAAATCTCGACAGCATTTTCCTGGGTCTTTGAACGAATGTCGGTGGGTCAGCAAGTAATACCACCCGGGAAAAGTGGCGAATTGTCCAATCGCATTTTGAACGACGCCGAGAGGCTCGTCATGAACTCCGAGGCGTTTGGTTATCTTCTGCAATGTCATGAGTTGGGACTCATCACGAATTCGGACATTGAACTCATCATCGAAAGGATCATGGGGGCTGGTTTTGCGTCGGTGGGAATTCCGGAGGTGAAGTCGTTTATCGCCGGAATTCTTTTCGATCCGAGCAGTGGCAGTGGAGGACACATGTCCTTAGGGTCGAATGACACGATTCATTAGAGAAATGGAATAATGGAAACTTCATTTGTCATAGTAGAATCACCGTCAAAAGCGAAAACCATCAACAAGTATCTCGGGAAAGGGTACGTGGTGAAGGCCTCGGTCGGCCACATCAAGAATCTCCCCAAAAGCAAATTAAGCGTCGATATTGAAAACGGCTTTGATGTGGTGTATGAAACTATCGAAGGCAAAGAGGACATCATCGAGAAACTCCGGGCCGAGGCGGCAAAAGCCAAGACTGTTTACATCGCAACAGACCCGGACCGGGAGGGAGAAGCCATTGCCGCACACATCGCCGATGTAATACGCGACGTGAACAAGAATGTAAAACGGGTGCTGTTCCATGAGATTACCGCCGAGGGCGTCCGGGATGGCATGGCTCATCCCAAGAAGATTGACCGGCACCTCGTAATGTCCCAACAAGCCCGTCGTGCCATGGACCGGATCGTCGGCTACAAGGTGAGTCCGTTTGTCTGGAAGACGATTTACTATGGACTCTCAGCGGGCCGTGTTCAGTCTGTTGCCTTGCGGCTGATTTGTGAAAGAGAAAAGGGAATCAAATCATTCGTCCCGGTTGAATACTGGTCCATCACCGGGGACTTCAAGACGACCTCGGGTGAGTCTTTCCTTGCGAAACTGGCGAAAATCTCCGGCAGCGATCCAAAGATTGCAGATGAGACAACTGCGCGGGGATATGTCGCAGATATTCAGAAACATCAATTCGAGATAAAGTCTGTTGACCGGAAACCCGTCAAACGGAATCCTCCCGCTCCTTTTATTACGAGTACTTTGCAACAGGAGGCGGCCAGGAGACTTCGTTTTTCTTCAAAGCGAACGATGATGCTTGCCCAGAAGCTCTATGAGGGCCAGGAACTTGGAGAGGAAGGGCTGACCGGGCTTATCACCTACATGAGGACGGATTCCACGCGGCTCAACGGAGAGGCCGTTTCCCATGTCCGGGAGTTCATCTACGAGAACTACGGGAAGGAATATGTCCCGAAGGAGCCCCGATTGTACAAGAAGGGTAAAGCATCACAGGATGCCCACGAGGCAATCAGGCCGACATCGGTCAAGTTCTCGCCAAAAGTCGTGAAGAAATACCTCGACAAAGACCTCTATCTGCTCTACGAGCTCATCTGGAACCGATTTGTCGCCTGTCAAATGTCCCCGGCTCAATTTGAACAGGTTACGGTCGATGTGGCGGGCGGGGACTATCTGTTCAGGGCTTCGGATCAGCTCCCGACATTTCGAGGATTCCTTCAGGTGTTCGATGACATGCAGGAAGAGGGCCCCGGTGAGCAGGAAGATTCGGATCCCACTTCAAAAATTCCGCCCACCATTGCTTCCGGGCAAAAAACGTCCATTCTCAATATCTTGCCTCGCCAGCATTTCACGAAACCGCCCGGTCGGTACACCGAAAGCAGTCTCGTCAAAGACCTGGAGGCATTGGGGATCGGCCGACCCAGCACGTATGCGCTGATCGTGAGTACTGTCATAGACCGCAAATATGTTGAGCATCAAGAAAGAAAGCTTTATGCGACAGACCTCGGTATCCAAGTCAATGACCTTCTTGTGAAGTACTTCCCCGAAATCTTTAACGTAAAATTTACGGCGAAGATGGAAGAAGAGCTCGATACGATTGCATTGGGGAAACAGGACTATCTGAAGGTCATGCAGGATTTCTATGAGCCGTTCCATCATGCAAACGAGAAAGCACATAGCCTCGCGTCGAATATCAAGAAATCTCTGCAGGAGAAGACAGACCAGCTGTGCGAGCTTTGCGGTCGTCCGATGGTTGTGAAGTGGGGACGCAACGGGCGCTTTATGGCTTGCACGGGATATCCCGAGTGCAGGAACACAAAACCTCTGGCAGAGGATCAGGAGAAGCACCAGCATGTTGTGGGCGTGAAATGCGAGCTGTGCGGAGGAGACATGGTGGTGAAGGGCGGGAAGTTTGGCACGTTCCTCGGATGTTCGACCTATCCTGCATGCAAAAACACGAAGCCTATTTCGATGGGAATCAAATGCCCGAAATGCAAGGAAGGCGACCTCATCGAACGACGCACGAAGAAGCGCAAGCGGACATTTTACGGCTGCTCAAAATATCCGGCATGCGATTTTGCATCCTGGGATAAACCGATGAATGAACCGTGTCCGCTTTGCGGGAATTCATTTGTCGTGATGAAGTATTCTCAGACAAAGGGCGAGTATGTCATTTGCCCGGAGTGCAAACAAGAAATCGTCAAGGAAGAAGTTGCCCTCAGAGCATAAATCCTCCTCCATGCATAAAGCTGTCCGGTCATACCTGGAATATCTCGAAGAGGAACGAAATTATTCTCCTCACACCATCCAGAATTATCAAATTGATTTGTCCCAGGTCCTGGATTTCCTCAAGCAGGAACATTTCACATCCTGGAACGAAGTTGACCGTCAGGTGTTGAGGTCTTACTTGGGCTCTCAATTTGACCTTGGCCTCAGCAAACGCACCGTCGCACGTCGAATCGCTTCTCTCAGGTCTTTTTTCAAGTATCTCAACCGCAAACGCATCCTTCAATCAAACCCTGCTCTCACCCTTGTAACGCCAAAACTGGAGAGGCGTCTCCCCAGTTTTCTTGACGAACAGACAGTGACGCGCCTGATGGAATTGCCGGATATTTCATCGGTTGAGGGAAAAAGGGACAAAGCAATCCTCGAACTCTTGTATAGTACTGGAATGCGGTTGAGTGAGATGGTGAATCTGAATGTATCGCGTATCGATTTTGTCCATGCGATTGTTAAAGTGCGGGGAAAAGGAAGGAAAGATCGAATTGTTCCCGTGGGAAGAGCTGCTCTTGATGCACTCCAATCCTATCTTCACACAAGGAGCGTGCCTGCAGGGAATATGCACAACATGCCCCTTTTTACGATTCACAACGGAAAAAGAATTTATCAGGTTGCAGTGGGCCGGCTCGTGCGAAAGTATATTACCAGAGTTTCTGAGGTGGAAAAGAAAAGCCCTCATGTTATCCGACATTCTTTTGCGACACACCTCCTGAACCGTGGCGCGGACATAAAGGCCGTCAAGGAACTTCTCGGCCATGAGAGTCTTTCGACAACCCAGGTGTACACGCATGTTTCAACGGACCGGATGAAGAAAGTCTACGAACGTTCACATCCGAAAGCATGACGTGCAAAATCTTGAAACCGTCCAACCAAAGGAAAGAAAGATATGCAAATCCACGTTACGTCGAGGCATTTCAAGGCGCAAGAGTCGCTGGTGGAACACGCCGAAAAAGCTGTTGAACAATTAACCCACTATTACGACGGGATTCTCAAGGCCGAGGTTATTTTGAGTTTTGAAAAGGCGAGGAAGAGCGTGAAGAGTGCGGAAGTAAGGGCTACGGTATACAATGCAGTATTGACGTCTATCGTGACCACCGATGATTTTCAGAAGTCCATTGACTCGGCAATCGCCAAAGTCCTGGTTCAATTGAAAAAATACAAAGAAAAACTCCATTCGAAAGATCGAATCGCAGTACGTCGCGTGCGTTTGAAAGCGTAACCCCTATGCCACTCGAGAAGTTCAAAGAAACGCGAAAAAAAAGCATTACGGTAGGATTCCTCTTCGAATCGAACCGTGAACGGCTGAAATTGAAGGCGGTGAACGGTGACGTCGGGTTCGGGAAGGAAATCCGGGACAAAAACATTCATCGGCCCGGACTGGCCCTCGCAGGGTATGTTGAGCTGTTTACTTATGATCGAGTGCAGGTGTTTGGGAATACCGAAGCCCGTTACCTGAAGCACCTGAGCCTGGTCGAACGTGTGAAGTCTTTCAAAACAATTTTTCAGTTCGATCTCCCGTGCATCTTCGTCACCAATGACAATGTCATTGACCAGGAACTTCTTGCCATTGCGTCGGAACACGGCGTTTCTATATTTCTCACCCCTTTCGAAACGACAAAACTGGTTTATTTTCTGAGCGATTTTCTTGACGACCAGTTCGCTCCGCAAACGGTTGTTCATGGTTCGTTCCTAGACGTCTATGGTATCGGAGTTTTGCTGACGGGCAGGTCGGGTATCGGCAAGAGTGAGGTCGCCCTGGACCTCATTGAACGCGGTCATCGCCTCGTAACGGATGATGTGGTGATGGTTACGCGAAAAGGGGAAGGGATTCTCATGGGAGCGGGTTCCGATGTTGTCAAACATTTCATGGAGATCAGGGGCCTGGGACTTATCGACGTGCGTTCCGTCTTCGGTATCCGATCGATCAGGTTTCAGAAGCGGGTCGAAATCATCGTTGAATTGGAGGAATGGAAAGGTGATGCGGAGTACACGCGAACAGGTTTGGATCATGCCACTATCCAGGTACTGGGTGTTGAGATGACACATATCAAGCTTCCTATTTTTCCGGGCAAAAACATAACGGTTATTGTGGAAGTGATTGCCCTTGATTACCTTCTGAAACACTACGGATATGACGCCGCAAGAGAGTTTTCCAAGAGGCTTGACCACGCCATTTCTGAGAAAACCAAAGGAAAACGTGTTATCGACTATTTTGAACACGATTTCGAATAGTCCGTCTTTCCTTGACAAACCTTCAATAATTTTATATTTTCCCTGTGCTTTTTTTGACAAGCGTGTTCTAGAACATCAAAGGATAGACCAAGTCATTTTCCAATGAAGCTATACTACTTTTCGTCCAAGAACCTGACATTCAAAGAGTTGAGATGGGGAAAGACCCGACTCACAGTCTCCGGTTTCATCCTCGGGGCAGCCTTTCTTTGGTTGACCATCGAGATAAATCAGTTGAACGGGGACGCGTTGGGTCTCGGGATTGCCCGCACCGCTGCGCTCTTGAATGAAAACAGAGTATTGAAGGAGCAACTTCGGGTTGTTGCCGGACGAATTGATGTCCTCGAACAGCGCATTGAACGGATTCATGAAGAAGGAAATGATTTACGTTTGCTCGTCGATTTGCCGAAAATTGATGAAGACACTCGGAGGGCAGGTATCGGTGGCGTGGAGGATCGGATCGATTTTACGGCGTCTCCCGGAGTGAATGAGTTGTTGAATCATCTCAGGAACACCGTTGAAAAGGCTGACCGCGAGTTACAACTACAGTTGAAGAGCTACACTGAAGCTGTCAAGCAATACGACGTCAACAAGGTGCGATATTCGCACACCCCTTCCCTCAGGCCGATGAAGGGGTTTTATGCAAGAGAAAAATTCGGCATGCGCTTGCACCCCATACTCGACATTTACCGCAAGCATGAGGGGATTGATATCGCGAATGATGTGGGCACGGCGGTTTATGCTTCTGCGAATGGCAAGGTAGAACTCTCCGGGCGTCACGGCGGGTACGGCATCATGGCCCAGATTAATCACGGGTACGGCTTCAAGTCTTTGTATGCTCATATGAGCAAGGTTCTTGTGCGGGACGGCCAGGAAGTGAAGCGGGGAGAAGTGATCGGCCGTTCAGGCAATACCGGACTTTCGAGTGGACCTCACTTGCATTATGAGGTCCGATTGAACGGCATCGCTCAGAATCCCTCAGACTACTTCTTCGACGACGTGAGCCAGGAGGAATACAGAGCTCAAAAGCGGATTCTGGATTAGGACTATGGTTTTGATTATGCGTTCTACTCAGGAGAGTGGTGATGATTTGGACAATCGAACTCGCATCGTATTTAGATGACGCTCCATGGCCGGCAACGAAGGATGAATTGATTGATTATGCGTTACGGACCGGCGCCCCGATGCAGGTTGTCCAGAACCTGGAAGAACTGGAAGACAGCGATGAACCTTATGAAAGCATAGAAGAGATTTGGCCTGATTATCCAACCGACGAGGATTTTTTCTTCGAGGACGACAAGGAATACTGAACCAAGACAGGTCGTTTTTCAAGAAAAGGGTAGCCCACCGGCCCAGCACCTGCTGCTGGGTTTTTTTTTATCGTGAAGCGATCATGCCGCGAATTCTGACATACTGTCTGGTGTGCATCACGCTGACTGTTGCCGCGCAGGCTCAACAGCGTTACGAGGTCGGAACTCTCGAACTCATCGGCAACGATGAGCTCCCGGTAGACCAGCTGCTGAGTGTCATTCAGACTCGCGAAACTCCATGGTGGCTGTGGAAGGCTCTCTATTCGAAGCCTGAGTATTACGACCCGATTGTTTTTGATGCCGACTTCATCCGCCTTCGACGTTTTTACGAAAACAGCGGATTCTACAATGCCCGCATCGACACGTCCATTCGGTTCGATGATGCTTCCGGGATGGTGGATCTCCAGTTCCGGATTCAGGAAGGTCGAAGGAGTTACATCGATACCCTCGAGTACAAAGGGTTGGGAGGCTTGCCGCCCGAATTCACGGATGAAGTGAATTCAGGAAAATTCATCGAAGTGGGCGCACCGTTTGTCCTCGATAAGATTCAGGCGGAGCTCCGACGCGTGGTCACTCTCTTTGCCAACTACGGGTATGTCGGCGTGGGTGTTGAAACGCCCCGGGCAACCAAATACGCATCCAGGAATAATTTTTCAATCGTGTTCTCGTTTACTCCCGGAGAACGGTATCGGTTTGGGCAGATCAGTGTCGTGCAGGATACGACGAGCATACTCTTTGCAGATACGGCGATCATCATCAGGCATCTGGATTTTGTTCCGGGGGATTTTTACAGCGAGGCCATAAAGAACGAGAGCGAGCGAAGTTTGAATCGCCTGGGGTTGTTTGAGGCCTCGCGCATAGACCGGACCTTCCCGGATTCCTCGCTGGACCAGCTTGAAATCCCCATGCGCGTCTCTGTTCGAGCAAGACCGTTCAACGAGTTGACGCCCGAAGTGGGCGTTAATGATAAGGACCAAGCCTTGACCATGCTTTTGGGATTAGGATACAATAACAGAAATTTTCTTGGAGGCGCACGGAACTTCTCCACCCGATTAACCCTCCAGGTCCAGGCCATCGGCTCCCAAGAGATTCAAAGAGTGTTCGGAACAACGGGCTTGAAAGACAGTTCGCTCATTTCAACGATCGACCTTTCTATGCAGATCGTTCAGCCGTATTTTTTCAGCAATAAAGTGGTATTGACCACAACGCTCTCGGCAATTCTTGACAAGCAACGGGCCTATTATAATCCAATTCTCAGAGCAAGAATGGGTGTTACAGCTCAGACAGCAACGTACACCCGCCTTTTTGTCGATTGGAATCTCGAACGTATCGACCCTACCAGCTTTGGCGGAACGCTCGATACGACCAGATTGGATTTGCAGCGGCAGTTCAATTCTATTGAGACCGTCACTCTTCAGCGTGATAAGCGCAACGACTTGTTCTCACCCTCTGAGGGATTTTTGCATTCAATTTCGTTCGAGGAGGCGGGATTGCTGCCTTCGGCGTTCGGCGGACTCCTCGGTGCTGATTTGCCTTATTCGCAATATTATAAGATCAGCGGCATCGCACAATGGTATTGGGATCCAACAGGCGGGCGAAAGACAATTTGGGCGGCGAGATTGCACGGCGGTTTTGCTGAGTTGTATGGAAATCCGACCTCGCCTGCCATCCCCATTAACCGGCGATTTTATGCAGGAGGAAGCAGCAGTGTGCGAGGTTGGAGCGCCCGCACATTGGGCGCCATGGCCGATTCACTCAGAGACTTTGGAGGCTCAGCCCTGTTTGAAGCCAGTATGGAGTTGCGTCTGAATCCGCTCAAAGAAGCGGGGAAATTCTTGTTCATGGACCTGAGTAAAATCTCGTTTGTGCTGTTTTATGACATCGGAAACGTGTGGTCAAAAGCCAGACAGGTCCGGGTGAGCGAGCTTGCCATGGCCACAGGCTTTGGGCTTCGTTGGGATACAGTCGCCGGTCCTATCCGGATCGATTTTGGTATGAGGGTGTTTGATCCGTTTG
>Ga0315281_10013518_pt1 | contig 11046 bp, 17 predicted proteins | sample YL17G07_0_MG_FD_204540 | JGI IMG/M metagenome (GOLD analysis project Ga0315281, IMG submission 204540) | Sediment microbial communities from Yellowstone Lake, YNP, Wyoming, USA - YL17G07_0 | ecosystem: Environmental > Aquatic > Freshwater > Lake > Sediment | place: USA: Wyoming | collected... | reverse complement strand
TGGGTGTAGTCCTGAAGATGCTCCTTATCAATCCCCTCGTTCCTGAATATTCTCCCTATCTCAAAAACTTTTTCGTAGCCGGCGACTATAAGTTTTTTAAGCGGAAGTTCCAGGGAAATCCTAAGGGATAAGTCGATGTCCAAGGCATTCAGGTGGGTTTTAAACGGTTGGGCCTCCGCTCCGCCGGGAATGGATTCCAAAACCGGGGTTTCCACCTCCAAAAATCCTTCGGCAAGTAAAAAGTTCCGGAAGGCGCTCCAAAAAGCCGCTTTCTTGCGGAATACTTCTTTCGCGTCGGGACTGGTTAGAAGTTCCAAATAACGGGAGCGAAGGCGCAGTTCGTCGTCCGCGACGCCATACCATTCGCTCGGAATGGGCAACAAGCTTTTTGTGAGAATGGAAACACTTTTCGCCTCCACGCTCATTTCCCCTTTTTTGGTTTTAAAAAGCGGGCCGGCCACGGAAATAAAATCGCCCCGGTCCAGATTTTCCTTCCAGAGCTTGAAATCCTTTAGATTTCTTTTTGTGAGAACGCCCTGGATCTTTCCGGATTCGTCGGCAATATCCAAAAAAACTATGTTACCTTGATCCCGCGCGCTCCAAATCCGACCGGATAGGACCACTTTCTTTTTGGCCTTCGAAAGTTTATTAAAATTGTCCCGCGCTTCTTTTATCGGAAAACTCCTCTTGGCCTCTGCGGGATAAGCGTCAAGGCCGGCCTCTTGGAAGCGGGAAAGTTTTTTTAGCCGTTCATCGCGCAAAGCATCTATCATTACTCAATTCTCGTTATCTTATAGGTGGCTTCGCCGTTAGGAGTCGTGACACCGACACTATCCCCCGCCTTCTTGCCCAAAAACGCGGCGCCCAAAGGCGATTCGTTGGATATCTTGCTCTCTTCCGGCTTGGATTCTTCGGAACCAACTATCATATAGGTAGTTTCTTTGCCGTCTTTTTCCACGGTCACGGTCGAACCGATATGCACGGTTTCCACGCCACCGGCGCCTTTTTTGATGAGCGACACGTGCTTCAACATGTCTTCCAGCTCGGCTATGCGGGTTTCAACGGCGGATTGCTCTTCCCTGGCTTCGGTGTATTCCGAGTTTTCGGAAAGGTCACCGAATTCCTTGGCGCGGCGCAAGCGTTCCGAAACATCGGCGCGCCTTTCGCTCTTCAATACTTCCAATTCTTTTTTCAGTTCTTCGAGGCGTTCGGGGGTCAGATAATAGGTCATTGGGTTAGTAGATAGTAGTTAGTGATTAGTAGTCAGTGATTACAGATAAAATCTGTACCGGTTTTTTATCTACTATTCTCTAATTACTGTGTTTATTGGATATTTGCGCATCCAAAGCCATAGGCGAATTTTAAGGGTTTCAAGGAGAACTTTCAAGTAAGCGGACGCTTTAACCTTGGATCCCTCTCCATTCACCCAGTGAACCGGAATTTCTTTTATTTTGTAGCCAAGTTGCTTCGCGAGAGCGAGCGCCTCAACGTCAAAACCCCAGCCGGTTATTTTCATCATACTGAAGATTTCTTCCGCCGCCCGCTCGCTAAACGCCTTAAACCCGCACTGAGTATCCCAGATTCCCCAAAGAAGCAGAATTTGTATCCAGATATTCCCAAGCTTCCCCGGAATTTGCCTGTAGAGCGGCTCCGGCGGGTCGAGCTTCGCGCCCCTCACGGAGCGGGAACCGATAACCACGTCGTAGTCCGTCTTAAAATATTCCGTCATCTTATCGAAGTGATCTATCGTCGTCGCGTTATCCGCGTCCATAAAAAGCCGGATGTTCCCCCGACCGATGAGCATTCCGTCCCGGACTACCGCTCCCTTCCCACGGTTCACGGGATTATCCACTACTTTAAGATTTTTTATGCTTCCACTCATCCGCCGCGCGATCTCGGCGGTATTATCCTTGGAACCGTCGTTCATCACCAAAATTTCGTACGCATAGGCGACTCGGGAGAGTCGCTTGTCCATATCTATGAGAGTAAGCGGCAAACGTTTCGCTTCGTTGTAGGCTGGAATGATTATGGAAAGATAGGGTTTGGCCATAAAATTAGCATCTAGCATATAGAACTTAGCACATAGACAATACGATTTAAAAATTAATTTTAGACCTAAGTGCTGAGTGCTGTATGCTAGGTTCTGCCTATTCATTATAACAAAAACCGCCGCGGGTGCGGCAGTTGCTGGGCTAGACGGGTGTTGCGCAGGACTGTTTTTTTGGTCCAAGAAAAAGTGGGCAGAAAAAAGCGGTCATGACGATGATGGTGATCACGATAATCGGCAGCCATAAGGCAGTGATCGCTAAAGTTTCGTCCATATATGGCTTGCCGCCAAACAGAACGAAAGATAGAATTAACCCAATACACAAATAAATAATCAGGTAAATCACTTTTTGCCTCCATCACATTAATGGACTGCTGGCAGTTTAGCTTTGGCTTAAATCTCTGTCAATATCTTCGGGCCCTTCTCGGTTATTGCAATGGTGTGCTCAAAGTGGGCGGCATGGGATTTATCGGCAGTAATAAAACTATCGTCCTTCAGTTGTTTCACTCTTGAGCCGCCAGCAGAAACCATCGGCTCCAGTGCCAGAACCATTCCGGGCCAGAGTTTTTTCCCCTCTCCCGGTTTGCCATAATTGAAAACATACGGGTCTTCGTGAAGCTCCCTGCCTATCCCATGTCCGGTAAGCAGCTGTACCACCGAAAAGCCGTTCGCCTTCACGTGGGTTTCTATCGCGTGACCGATATCGCCCAAGGTATTCCCGGACTTAGCCGTGGAGATTCCTTTCTCCAGCGCCTCCCTGGTCACAGAAATCAATTTTTCGTCGGCTTTCGTAATTCCGCCGATGCCCAAAGTTACCGCCATGTCCGAATAGAGGCCGTGATATATGAGCCCCAGATCAAGCTTCAAGATGTCGCCGTCCTTAAGCTCGTAGCTCGAAGGAAGCCCGTGGACCACTCCTTCGTTTACGGAAGTACAAATACTCGCCGGATAGGGTTTTCCCGCCCCGCCGGGAGTATAGCCCAAGAACGCCGGTTTGCATCCGGCTTCTTCAATTAGGCGCTTGGCTTCCGAGTCGATTTCTTTTGTTTTTACCCCGATGCGCGAAAATTTTTTAAGTTCCGCCATAACATGCGCCAAACGCGCGCCCGCTTCGGCCATTAGTTCCAGTTCTTCGTCCGTTTTTATGGATATCATTTGCCGCGCACGCCTAGAACCTTAGCTATGCGCTCAAACACTTTATACGGAGCGGGGCGGGCGTCAAGTTCGGTAATCTTTACGCCGTTGTTTCTCATAAACTTCAAAACGGGTTCGGTGCGTTCAGTATATTCTTTAAGACGGACTTTTATGGTCTCCGGGTTATCCAGGGTCCGCTTGTAAAACGGCCCGCCGCAGACCGGACAATGTTTGGGATTTTTTGAAGGATAGTAGGAAGAAAGCAGCCCGTAACCGCAGAACTTACAAATGAGCCGGCTGCTGTTCCTTTCAATGGACATATCTGCGGTCGCGGTCAGAACAAAAACATGAATGTTCTTTTTTCCGTATAACTTCGCGAGAAACGGGAGAAGCCCCTTGGCCTCGTACATAGTGCGCGGCGACCCGCTGAAAACTATTCCGTAATCCGCCGCGTAAATCTTTTTTGCTTCTCTTTCCACGATACCGAGTATCCAACTCGGAGTTAAAAGTTTTCCGGAATCAAAAAGCTTCTTTTCCCGCTGGATGACCGCGCTTTTCCGGTTCGCCGGATCGTGAACCACAACTTCAAGCACCCGCCCGGTATCAAAGTGAATCACATCGAGTTTCCCTGCCAAAAGATTGGCCTGCGTCCCCTTGCCAGAACCGGGAGGCCCGTAAAGAATAATTACTTTTTTCATATGTTTATTTTATCTTATTTCCCGCAACAAAAAAATCGCCGGATTGGCGGTTTTTGTCCAGATTTTATTCCAAGCTTTCATAACCCCTAATTGTGAGCTGCGAATCCACCTGACGCATGGTCTCCAGTACCACGGCTACGACGATAAGGAGGGCCGTGCCGCTTATCTGAAGCGCCTGGGAACCGGTTGCCTTCTGAATGGCTATCGGCAATACGGCTATTAGTCCCAGAAACACGGCGCCGGAAAGGTTGACGCGGGAAAGAAGACGTTTGAAGAAAGTCGCGGTCGCTTCGCCCGGGCGGATGCCGGTTACGAAACCGCCGCTCCGCTGCAGGTTTTTGGATACCTCTTCCGGATTGAAGGTTATCGCCGAATAAAAGAAGGTGAAGGCAACGACCAAAACAAAGTAGAGGGCGCCGTAGAAAAATTGATTTGCCAAAAACGTGCTTATGGCCTGCTGCAGTTTTAAGCCGACACCGGGTGAGATGACGGCGACAAGCTGGGCGAAAAATTGCGGGAAAAGAAGAACGGAAACCGCAAAGATGAGCGGTATCATGCCGGCCTGGTTCACCTTAAGCGGCAAATAGCTGGAACTCCCGCCGTACATTTTGTTGCCGCGGATGCGTCGCGCGTAGGCAATCGGAATTTTCCGTTCGCCTTCGTTTAAGAACACAACTGCCGCGGTTATAGCTACCGCCAAAATCGCGAAGCCGATATAGGCGGGAAGCATCGCCGGAGTGTAGGTCGCGACCAGAACTTTAAGGTCGGTCGGAAGACGGCTCACGATACCGGCCAAGATGATAAGGGATATGCCGTTACCAACTTTTTGTTCGCTTATAAGTTCGCCGAACCAAAGCGCGAGCATGGAACCCGCGGTCACGGCGAGAATATTCGTAATGAGGCCCAATGTAGAGGGGCGGGAAAGAGCGCCCTGCGCGACTAAAAGATTCAAAAAGCCATAGGCCTGCAAGAACGCCAAGGGAACTGTCAGGAGCCGGGAATATTGATTGAACTTCGCCTGGCCGCGGGCGCCTTCTTCGTAGTAGAGTTGCTTCATCCGCGGGAAGATGATGGTCAGAAGCTGCATGATGATGGTCGCGGTAATGTAGGGGCCGACTCCAAGCATCGCGAGAGACAGATTGGTAAGACCGCCTCCGGAGAAAAGGTTCAGAAAACCAAAAAGCTGGCTGGAGTTAAGGAATTGGGCAAGACGCGCCGGATCAACTCCGGGTATGGGGATTGCGGCCAAAATTCGGAAGGCGACCAAAAGTCCCAAAACTATGAGAACTTTGTTCCTTAATTCTTTTATCCGGAAAAGATCGAGGAATCGATTCATACTCTTATTCTACCTTACCGCCGGCTTTTTCTATCTTTGCCTTGGCGGATGCGGAAATTTTAAGTTTTTGCACAGTCAGGGGGATGGTAATTTCTCCGGTACCCAAAATTTTCACGTCGCCTCGATAGGTTTTGGCGATAGCGCCCGCTTCCCGGAGCGCTTCTTTGTTCACGAGAACATTGTGTTTGCCCGCCGCGAATTTTTTGAAAAGAGATTCCAACTTGGAAATATTAATACCAACTACTTCAGTGCTGGTCGGCTTGTGGGCAAAACCGCGCAGTTTCGGAAGGCGCTGAATAAGGTCGCGCTGCGCCGGCCGGATTTTGTGGCCGGAGCGGGATTTTTGTCCTTTTTGTCCGCGGCCGGAAGTAGTACCGCGCTTGCCTCCGCGGCCTACGCGCACCTTCTTTTTTCTTTCCAATGTGTATTTGTTGAAATCGTGTAATTGCATGAAAGTTATTCTTTTTCTTCCGCCACGGGTCTTGCCGGCTTCATCGGCTGATCGGCCCGGAGCATTTTTAGCGCTTCGATGGTCGCGAGGGCGTTCGTAAGCTTGTTCGGGGTGCGGGAAACTATCTTCGCTGTAGCATCCTTTATGCCGGCCAAGGAGAGAACTACGCGCACAGACCCGCCGGCCTTAAGGCCATGGCCAAGTTTCGCGGGCTTCAGGATTACGCGGGCGGCGCTGTATTTCGCAATCACCTCGTGCGGGATAGTCCTGTTGTCCTTTAATTTCACGAATATCAAGCTCTTCTTCGCGTCGGCTTTTCCTTTCGCGACCGATTGCTGAAAGTCCGCGCCTTTGCCGATACCTACGGCGACCCTTCCCCTCTCGTCTCCTATGGCCACGGTCGCGCGGAAGCGGAATCTTTTACCGCCCTTGACCACGCGGGTAACACGCCGGAGGTCCAAAACCTTTTCTTTGAATTCGTCTTTATGTTGTTCGCGGGGCACTCTTCCTCGCGGTGGTCTTTGATTAAACATTTTATATTTTTAAACCGGCTACTCTCGCTGCTTCGGCCAAGGCCTTTACGCGGCCATGATAACGGTAGGAGCGGCGGTCCAAAATCGCGGACTTCACGCCGAGCTTCTCGGCCTTTTTCGCGACTGCCTCACCCACGAATTTCGCGGCGTCAATCTTGGCTTTCTTGCCCTTCATATCCGCGGAAGACGCGGCGGCAAGAGTTTTTCCGGACACGTCATCTATAAGCTGGGCGTATATGAAACGGTTGCTCCTGAAAACCGCGAGGCGGGGACGAATGGAGGTGCCAAAAAGCTTCGCGCGGGTCCGCGCGACTCTCTTTAATTTTCGGTTGTATAATGCGCTTTGTTTCATGTTTTATCCGGCGGTAGTTGTTCCGGCTTTTTTGCCGACTTTCCTCGTGATTACTTCGCCCAAATAATGGATACCCTTGCCCTTGTAGGGTTCCGGCTTTCTATAAGAACGGATTTGCGCGGCGATTTGGCCGACAAGCTCCTTATCTACGCCTGAGACCTTAATCTGGCCTTTTTCCACGGTGATTGAAACACCTTCGGGCGGAGTAAGCTTGATAGGATTAGCGAAGCCGAGGGAAAGGACGATTGTTTTTCCTTCCATCGCCGCCTTGTAGCCGACGCCCTCCACCTCCAAAACTTTTTCAAAACCGTCTTTCACTCCCTCCACGGCATTCCGGATAAGCGCGAACATCGTACCGGTGTTAGAAACGGCCTGCTTGCCGGCTCCGGTCGTGGAAACTATTATCTCTCCGTTTTCGATTTTTACCCCGACGAGGGGCATGAGCTTAACGGACTTTTCGCCCTTCGCGCCTTTTAATATCAAAAATCCCTCGCGTTCCAGAATGGTAATGCCTTCGGGTAATTTCAACGGTTTTCTTGCTAATCTGCTCATCCCGTTAGAAAATTTTAACTACGCCACCCGGACTAAGGGTTTTTGTCGATATATCAATTTTAGAATTATAGAATGTCATGTTCTTTAATTTTCTAACGGGACTCATGTTTTTACCAAATTTCACATAAATATTCTCCGCCGACTTTCGCCTTCCGAGCTTCGTGGTTGGTCATAACGCCTTTAGAAGTGGAAAGTATGGAAATTCCGTAATTTTGCTTGATGGCTTTCAAGTCCTGATAGCCGGCGTAAATGCGACGCCCTGGCTTAGAGGCCAATTTGAAGTCGGTGAAAACCGGGTCCTTTCCCTTGTAGGCAACTTTAACTTCCAAGAATTGTTTTTTGCCTACTTCTTTTTTGTGGGCACTCTTTAGGTAGCCGGCGTTAACCAAAAGCTTGGCGACGGCAAGATCCATGCCCGAATAAGAGGTCAGGATGTGCTCCTTTCTCGCCCTGGCCGCGTTTTTAATTTTTGCCAAAAGATCGTAGTACATATTTTTACCAGGAAGATTTTTTTACTCCGGGAATGTATCCGGCAGTCGCGAGTTCGCGGAAACAAATGCGGCAAATCCCGAAGGCGCGCATATATCCCCGCTTTCTGCCGCAACGAAAACAGCGCCGAACCACGCGGGTGGAATATTTCGGTGTTTTTTGGCTGCGTGCGACTACGGATAATTTAGCCATGTTTGTTTATTCTTTTTTCTTCTTTCTTCGTTTTCTGACGCGTTTTTCTTTGGCTTCTTCTTTCTTCATGAAAGGCACGCCCAATTTTCTGTATGCTTCCATTATTTTTTCCTTCTTGCCGAGTTTCGGCACTATGTTAACGCCGAAAGAAAAATTATAGTGGGATTCCTCCGGGTTAAGTTCCGGAAAAACTCCCTGCTCGCGAAAACCCACGTGTAAAGACCCGTGGTTATCCACCGTTTTAACGCTCAAACCTTTAAAATCGTGAACGCGAGGCAATACTATTGTAATCAGACGCTCGAAAAAATCAACCATTTTGCGGCCCCGGAGAGTAACAACGACACCGACAATTTGGCCTTCACGCGATTTAAAACCGGCGATGGACCTCTTGGCGCGGGTAAGCTTCGGCTTCTGACCGGTGATAGTAGAAATATCTTTGACGATCTGCACCAATACCTTGTCTTCAAAATTCGCCTGGGTCGCGAGCTTGCCGACGCCGGAATTAACCACTATTTTAGACAATAATTTTTTAGGAGTTAGTTTGTCCATATTAGTCCCGTTTAGAAAATTTTAACGACGCTTTCCGTGGGAAAAGTTTTGCCGATGTATCCATTTTAGAATTATAGAATTTCATGTCCTTTAATTTTCTAACGGGATTAGTTCGGGGCTTCGCACTTTTTGCAGTAACGCACCTTTGTCGCGCCGTCCGTCCGGTATCCTACGCGCGTTGCGTGCTTGCAGTTCTTGCAAACAAGCATGACGTTCGAGACATCCATGGCCCGGGGTATGGCGATAACTTCGCCGGTTTTTCCCTGTTGTTTGGGACGCATCCGCTTTTTTATCAAATTCAAACCCTCCACGGTTACTCGGTTGTCGTCCTTGGAAACGGAGAGTACCGTTCCGGTTTTCCCCCGGTCTTTGCCGTTCATAATTTTTACTTGGTCTCCTTTTTTGATATTCATGGTATTTAGACGATCTCTTCGGCCATGGTTAATATCTTTTCGAAACCGAGGACTTTCAATTCGCGGGGTATGGGCCCGAAAACACGGGTGGCTACCGGTTCATTCTTCGCATTTATCAGCACCACCGCGTTTTCGTCAAAGCGGACATAGGAACCGTCGGCCCGTCTCGTAGCGAAGCGGGAGCGCACTAAAACGCAGCGGACGATGTCTTTTTTCTTCACGGCTTTACGGGGTTCCGCGGACTGGACGGAGGCGACTATGATGTTCCCAATTTTCGCGTAACGGTGCCGGGTTCCGCCCAAAATACGAAAACAACGGACGAGTTTTGCCCCGCTGTTATCCGCTACTTTAAGAATTGATCTTTCCTGTATCATGATTTAAATTTTACCGATTATTTTCCAGCGTTTTTCTTTGGAAAGCGGCCTGGTTTCCTCGATTATTACTTTATCTCCGTTCTTATATTCATTTGCTTCGTCATGCGCCTTGAAGCGGTGGGTAACCGTGTAAAGCCGTTGATATTTCGGGTGCTTCCTCGTGCCCTCAACCGCAACCACGCGCGTCTTGGACATCTTGTCGGAAACCACTATCCCCTGCAGTTTTCTTTTTTTGGTTTCGTTATTCGGCATGTGTTTTTATAAGGGTACTTGTTTCCGCTTCGCTCGGCCAAAATTCGGCTTTCCCACATTTTGCTCCTCGCTAACGGAAATAAAGGTCATCAACCTCGCGATTTGCTTGCGGAAGCCCCTTAGAGTTCTCACATTCTGGAGTTTTCCGGCCCCCAAGTCAAACATCGCCTTCCTTAGGTCGGATTTGGATTCGCGGAGCATTTTTTCGAGCTCCACCTTCGGCTTATCTTTCAATTCTTTGATATCTTTTCTTTTCATGTTATTTACTTACGAACTTTACCTTAAACGGCATTTTGTGGCCGGCGCGGCGGAGCGCCTCCTGGGCGGTTGCCTTAGTAACTCCGTCGATTTCGAAAATTATCCGCCCCGGTCTCACCGGGAAAACATAGCGGTCCACGGAACCCTTTCCGCCTCCAAGCGTCATTTCCGGCGGACGGGCGGTAACCGGCTTGTCCGGAAATACCCGTATCCAAAGACGCCCTTCGCGCTTCAGGAAGTTTGTAATAGTCCGGCGGCCGGCTTCTATCTGGCGGGAGTTTAGCCAGGCGTTTTCCATGGCCTTCAAACCGAAGGTGCCGAAGCTCAAAGTCAGACCCCGCGTCTCAACGGTCCTTGTCTTCGAACGGCCTTTCTGCCACTTCCTATGTTTTACTTTCTTGGGTACCAACATGTTTATTTTTTAACGTTGTTCTTTTTGGTGCTGTCAAAAATTTCTCCTTTATATATCCAGACCTTGATTCCGATTGTCCCGTAGGAAGTGTGGGCGGTCACCTGCCCGTAATCTATATCCGCGCGCAAATTCTGGAGCGGCAGAGCGCCGTATTTCAGAACTTCCCGGCGGGCAATTTCGTTTCCGTCCACGCGGCCGGAAACAAGAATTTTTGCTCCTTTCACTTCGCGGTTCTGTCCGATAAGGTCCAGATATTTTTTCATAGTCCGACGGGTTTTGATGCGGCGCTCCAAATCCCAAGCAATTTGCTGGGCGGTATATTGGGCGGAAATTTCGGTGCGCTTAAGTTCCTCTATATTTACGCTAAGCGCTATCGGCTGTTTTTCACCCCTGAGCTTCCGGACAGCGACATCGATTACCTTAGTCAGGTCTTCCACGCCCTTTCCTCCTCGGCCGATGATAAGACCGGGGCGCGCGGCTTTAATAAAGACACGGACGTTCGAAGCAGTGCGCTCAATTTCAACCGAGGCAACTCCCGCCTGGCTGATTTTGTCATTTATCGCCTCGCGGATTGTTTCGTCTTCGGCCAGGAACCTGGCGTAAAGATTGGTCTTTTCTATTTTCGATCCTTTTTTCCCGGATTTTTCCGGAGGAATCGCGAAAAACCACCTGGAAGACCAGTTTTTGTTTATTCCCGTCCTGAAAGATTTTGGATTAATTTTTTGTCCCATATTTTTATACGCCTACTTTATTGGGCGCTCCCCTGTTTCCGGTGTTCCGACCGAAGACCTTTTTGAAGAATCCGGATTTCTTTTCCCGCGGAGCGCACTCAATTTCTTTTTCTTTTTTCTGCGGTTTTTTCGGATTCTCTTCGTGTTCCAGGTGCTTCACCTTTTTCGGCACGACAATCGTGAATTTGGAGTTGTTTATTTTCGGATTTTCGGCGAGCACCAAGGTTACGTGACTCATTTTTTTCTGTATTTCCGCCATAGACCCCTGGGCTC
>Ga0315281_10013517_pt1 | contig 11047 bp, 6 predicted proteins | sample YL17G07_0_MG_FD_204540 | JGI IMG/M metagenome (GOLD analysis project Ga0315281, IMG submission 204540) | Sediment microbial communities from Yellowstone Lake, YNP, Wyoming, USA - YL17G07_0 | ecosystem: Environmental > Aquatic > Freshwater > Lake > Sediment | place: USA: Wyoming | collected... | reverse complement strand
CAGTTCAAGGCCTACAAGATCAACCCGGAGGTTGCCGCGCTCGCACCGAAGTTCTCGCCGGTCGCCGGCGCCAACGAAGCGGAAGTCGTCGGCAAGTTCAATGCCCTCATCCAGGACAACGACTTCGTCAGCAAGACCGGCGCCGACGTCCCGAAGCTGCAGGCGACCGCGCGCAAGCTCTATGCAGACGACGCGAACCTGATGACGAACATCAGCGAGGTGGAAAAGCTGATGAAGAAACCCGGCATCGCTCCGGGCTCGACCGAGGAGAAGGCCCGCACGCAGATCGTCAACCGCAACGTGATCGAGATCCTCTATGCGGGCGTCGTGGCGAACCTGCCGCCGGTGAAGATGAACGGCGTCGTGTACCGCACCGACGATCAAGGCAAGACCTGGAAGCGGATGACCGAGTATCAGCTGCCCGGTACGGCGCAGCGACCGCCGACCGAGGCGGATCTCGTTGGGGGCGATGATCTCGATCTGGCGGCGGCAGCCGGCGAGAGCGAGAGCCCGCAGGCGCCGGCGGCCACCCCGCAGGCGCCGGCCACCCAGCCGGCCGGTCGCGGACAGGGCGGTGGGCGAGGCCAGCAGGCCGGCAGCATGCAGGTGAACCAGACCGAAGGCGGTTATTACGGCCGCATCATCGTCGATCAGACCAACGACAAGGTGATCATCTGCGGCGACACCAACGCGACGATCTCGAAGGACAGCGGCAAGACGTTCCAGCGCAGCGGCTGGGATGGCAACGGCAAGACGCACGTCGATCACCGCGTGGTGTGGATGGACCCGCTCGACAGCAAACACATCCTGAGCGGCAACGACGGCGGCGTGTCTGAGACCTGGGACGCCGGCGAGCACTGGAGCCAGAAGAACGCGATCAACGCGCAGCAGTTCTACGACGTGTCGGTGGACAACGAGCAGCCCTACAACGTCATGGGTGGGACGCAGGACAACGGCTGCTGGCTGGGACCGTCGCAGAACCGCAACCAGTACGGCCTGTTCGGCTCCGACTGGTTGTACCTGCCGACCGGCGACGGCTTCTATGCCGTGCGCGACTGGTGGAACCCCGAGTACGTGTACTACGAGAGCCAGTTCGGCGGTTCGAGCCGCCAGAACCTGAAGACCGGCGAGACGTCCTCGCTGGCAGTGCGGCTGACGCCGCAGCAGACCGCCGCGGGCGAGGCGCCGCTGCGCTACCAGTGGAACGCGCCGATCGTCCTCTCGCCGCACAACCCGGGCATCGTCTACATCGCCTCGCAGTACGTGTGGCGGTCCCTCAGCCACGGCGATCCGGGGACGTTCGTGAAGATCAGCCCGGACCTCACGAAGGCCGACAAGACGAAGCTGGCCGAAGCGAGGAAGACGAACCTGCAGTGGGCAACCGTCTACACCTTCTCGGAGTCGCCGAGGAAGCCGGGGTTGTACTGGGCCGGCACCGACGACGGGAACGTGTGGATGTCGCCGGACGGCGGAAACTCGTGGACGAGCATCACCAATCAGTTCTACGACGCCGCGGGGAAGGCCAAGCCGGGGATCAAGGGCGATCTGATTCCTTACGACCGGTGGGTGAAGAGGGTCGTCGCGTCGGCGTTCGACGAGAGAACGGCGTATGTCGCGTTCAGCGGCTACCGGACGCACAACGAGGACAAGACGTGGCTGTTCGTCACGCATGACCAGGGCAAGACGTGGACGGACATTTCGGGCGGGATGAACAACCCGGTGTTCGATCTGGAGGAGGACCCCGCAAACGCGAACGTCCTGTACCTGGGGACCGACTACGGCGTGTTCGTGACGATCGACCAGGGCAGGACGTGGACGCCGTTCTCGACGTCGGCCCCGAACACCGTGATCCGTGACCTCGCGATCCAGAAGCGCGATCGCGAGATGGCGATCGGCACCTACGGGCGCGGGATCTACGTGGCCGACATCGGTCCGATCAAGGAGTTCACCGCTGCGGTGTTCGAGGAGAACGCGCACCTGTTCGACGTCAAGAACACGGTGCGGTGGAACCGGTACGAGCGGCGGGGCGACACGCTCGGCGAGATGGCGAAGGCCGACAACCCGCCGGTGGGCGCGAACATCTACTACTACCTGAAGAGCGATGTCCAGAAGGTGACCGTCACGGTGCGGGACCTCGAGGGCGCCACGATCCAGGAGTTCTCGTCCGACAACGCGGCGCTGGCGGCGGCGAACAAGCCGGTGACGAAGAAGGGTCTCCAGAAAGTGTTCTGGGGTGTGAACCGAGCGCAGGCCGGTGGCGGCGGGCGAGGCGGTGCGGGTGGCGGGCGTGGCGGCGCGGGCGGTGGACAGGCCGCCGCGCAGCCCGCTGGCGCCGCGGCTCCGGGCGCGCCGGGCGCCGCTGGTGCGCCGGAAGTGCAAAATCCCGACATCCCGCCGCAGATGGCGGCCGGCGGCGGCCGCGGCGGTCGAGGCAATCTCGTCGACCCCGGCGTCTACAAGGTGACGCTGACGGTGGATGGGAAGGACATCACGACGAAGAAGATGACCGTTCAACCCGACCCCCTCTTCAAGTAATCGGGGTCAGGTCTAAAACCATCGGTTTTTTCACGCCCCCGGGGTCAGGTCTGAAAGTGTTGCTTTTTTCACGCCTGACCCCGCAAATGGGGCCAGGCCCCTTGATAACGTCTTTATCAAGGGGCCTGGCCCTTTTTCCCCGCGGCGCCCGACCGCCTGATACCGTGTGCCCATGCTGTCGCGGACCGTTGCCGGCCTGTCGCTGCTCGGCCTGATTCTGGGGGCCTCGTGCCGGGTCGCGCCGCCGCACGGATCTCCGTCGCCTGCGGCCTGGGTGCTCACGCCGCCGTCGCCGTTTCTCCCACCCGCGCCGACGGGAAAAGCCTGGCAACTGGTCTGGCACGACGAGTTCGACGGCGCCGAGGTGGACACCTCGAAGTGGGGCTTCCGACCCGAGGGCCCGAGAAGGGACGGCTGGTGGGCGAAGAGCGCCGTCGCGCTGGACGGCAACGGCCATCTGGCGATCTCCGCGCGCCGCGAAGAGGGCAAGTACCTGTCGGGCTGCATCGTGACGACCGGCAAGGTCGAGCACGCGTTCGGCTATTACGAGACGCGCGTGCAGTTCCAGAAGCAGCCGGGCCACTGGTCCGCCTTCTGGCTGCAGTGTGATGGCACCGGCAGGGTCGGCGACGAAGGGCGCGACGGCACGGAGATCGACGTCTGGGAGAAGCCGACGCTTGATGACCGGATCGAACACAACCTGCACTGGGATGGCTACGGAACCGCGCACAAGCACGCGGGGCAGAAGACGACCGTGCCCGGTCTCTCCCGCGGCTGGCACACGATCGGGATGTGGTGGAAGCCGGACGAGTACGTGTTCTTCGTTGACGGCAAAGAGACGTGGCGAACCCGCGCGGGCGGCGTCAGCCAGGTGCCCGAATACATGATGCTGAGCAACGAGGTCGGCAGCTGGGCCGGCGACATCTCGCGGGCGAAACTGCCCGACGCGTTCCTGGTCGACTACGTGCGCGTGTTCGATCTGATACCCGCAAGAGCTGGCAAGTAAGGGGTGCCGCGTGATCGTCGTCGCCGCCGCACCGGTTCGCGTCTGTGACTGCGGAGGCTGGACGGACACCTGGTTCGCACGTCACGGCCGCGTCTTCAACATCGCCGTACGGCCGACCGCCGACGTGCAGGTCGAAGTGTTCCGGGCCGGCGACGATCGGCCGCGCGTGCTCGTCAACGCTGCCGACTTCGGCGATCGCTACGCCCCGGCGCCCGCCGCGGGAAAATGGGACCGCCACCCGCTTCTCGAGGCCACAATCGAGCGCGTGGGCGTGCCCGAATACCTCGCCGTCGAGGTCTCCATCACCTGCGATGTACCCGCCGGCGCGTCCACTGGCACGTCGGCTGCGGTCACGGTTGCGCTGGCCGGCGCCCTCGACCGGGTGCGCGGAGGCACACTGACACGCCGGGAGATCGCGCGACTGGCCCATTCCGTGGAGACGGAGGGCCTGGAGCAGCAGAGCGGCATCCAGGATCAGATCTGCTCGGCGATGGGCGGCGTGAACGACATCGAGATGACGGCATACCCGGAGGCCACCGTCCGGCAACTGTCGCTTCCCGATCACGCGCGCTGGGAGCTCGAACGGCGCCTTGCGCTCATCTTCCTCGGCCGCGGTCACAGCTCGTCGGAGATCCACCGCCGCGTGATCGAGCACCTGGCTGGCGTCGGGCCCGACTGCGCGGAACTCGAGGCACTGCGGCGCGCGGCCGGCGATGCGCGCGACGCCCTGGCGCGAGGCGACTTCGTCGGCCTGGGCCGCGCGATGCGCGAGAACACCGAGGCGCAGCGCCGTCTCCACCCCGACCTGGTGTGCGCCGACGCGGACCGCGTCATCGCGATCGCTCGCGAGCACGGGGCTGCCGGCTGGAAGGTCAACGGCGCCGGCGGCGACGGCGGTTCCCTCACGCTCGTCGGCCCGCGGTCATCCTCCGCCAGGCGGGCCATGTTGCGCGCGATCCTGGCCGAAAGACCGCACTTTCGCCACATTCCGATCGGCCTCGATGCGGACGGCCTGCGAGTCTGGACGACGCCGTGACCTCACGCGAACGCCTGCTCGCCGCCCTCGATCGCCGCGTTCCCGATCGCCTGCCCGCGACGACGCATCACCTGATGCCCAGCTTCCTCGCGGGGATGGGCGGTCTCACCGAGCGCGAATTCTTCGACCGCTTCGGCCTGGATGCGATCTGCTGGACGACGCCGCTCGAGCAGCCGTCGCCGGTCCACGTCCGGCCTCCGGGAGCCGGTGCCGGACAGGTGATTGCGGGCGCGGAACATGGGACCTCGGGCGCCGCCTGGCATCTCGAGTGCGAAGCAGTGCCCGATGCCCGCTACCGGGCGACCCGATACACGTTTTCCACCTCGCGCGGGAAGTTGACCACGCTCCTGCAGGATGACGGGCATACGACCTGGGTGCGGGAACGCCTCGTCAAGGAGAAACGCGACATCGAGATCGTCGAAGCGATTGCACTGGAACCGCGATGCGACATCGAGGCCGTCAACGCAGCAGTCGATGCGTTTGGCGATCGCGGCATCGTGCGTGGGGCCGTCCCCGGCTTCCCCGCCTACGGGCAGCCGGGCTGCTGGCAGGACGCGGCGGTTCTCTTCGGCATCGAGCCGCTCATCCTGGCCAGCTTCTCCGACCCTGGCTGGGTCACCGGGATGCTCTCGATCCTCCAGCGCCCGAAGCTCGCCTTCCTGCGCTCGGCCCGCGGCGGGCGGTTCGATCTCGTGGAACTGGGCGGAGGCGACGCCTCATCCACCGTCATCTCGCCGAGCATCTTCGATCGGTTCGTTACGCCGTTCGACGCGCCGCTCATCGCGGCTGCCCACGAAGCCGGCCTGCGCGTCGTCTACCACACGTGCGGCGGGATGATGCCGCTTCTCGAGCGCATCGCGGACATGGGCCCGGACGGGATGGAAACGTTCACGCCGCGTTCGATGGGCGGCGACGCGAGGATGAGCGAGGCGAAACGGCGCATCGGCAGCCGGGTCTGCATGATCGGCGGGTTCGATCAGTTTCACGATTTCGTGGGCTGCACGCCCGAGCAGACGCGGCGGGCCGTGCGCCGGCTGTTCGACGAGGCGGGCGAGGGCGGCGGCTACATCCTCGCGCCGTCCGATCACTTCTTCGAGGCCGAGGAGATCCTGCTGCGGGCGTTTGCGGACGAAGCACGCCGCTGCGTGTATGCGTAGGGCGGGGCTTTGATCGCAGTTCATTTGAGCGTGACGTAGGGATCGGGGATCAGGGGGTACAATCGCCCCGCGTCCTCCACTGGCCCGCCCCCCGCTCGGTCGCAAAGGAGCGCACTCGACGTGCAGATCTGGGGTCTCCACCCCGTCGATCTCGGGATGATCGTGATCTACCTCGCGGTCATGATCTACCTGGGCAGGCGCGCCGCGGGCGAGTCGAAGACGCTCGACGACTTCTTCCTGGCCGGGCGCAGGCTCGGGAAGGCGTACCAGTTCTTCCTGAACTTCGGCTGTTCGACGCACGCGGACCAGGCCGTCGCGGTGTCGCGCGAAGTGTACCGCCAGGGCATCGGCGGCATGTGGATCCAGTCGCTGGTCCTCTTCCTCACACCGTTCTACTGGTTCACGGTGCTTCTCTTCCGGCGCGTCCGCCTGACGACGATCGGCGACTTCTTCGCGGAACGTTTCCAGAGCAACTTCCTGGCCGCGTGCTACGCCATCTTCACGCTCGTCATGTCCGCGTTCATCGGCGGCGGCATCGGCTACCTGGTGGCGGGCAAGACGATGGTGGCGATGACGCCGAAGCCGCTCGAACTGTGCACGCCGGAGGAGCGCACGAGCATCGCCGAGTTCAACGAGTTCCACCAGCTCGATGGCCAGCGGGCCTCCGGCCTCACGCCGGACCAGCAGGCGCGCTACGACGTGCTGGCCGAGAAAAACAAGAGGGGCGAGCTCCGCTCGTTCGTCTCCTACGTCAGCGAGGTGTGGTTCTACGTGATCTACGTGATCGTCGTCGGAGCCTACACCATGATGGGCGGGTTCAAGGCCGCGGCGATCACCGACGCGATCCAGGGGATCCTCATCGTCATCTTCTCGGTGCTGCTCGTGCCGGTCGGCTTGTCTGCGCTGGACGGCTTCGCGGGGCTGCACGCGAAGGTCCCCGCGCACATGTTCGAGTTGTTCGGGTCGGCGACGCTGAGCGAGTACGCGTGGTACACCGTGCTCGGCATGGTCCTGGCCAACCTGGTGTCGATCGTCGCCGTCGTCTCGGGGATGCAAACCGCCGGGTCGGCGCGGAACGAGTTCACCGCCCGCATCGGCATGATCGGCGGCATGTTCCTGAAGCGCATCCTGATGCTGTTCTGGGCGCTGGCCGGTCTCCTGGCCATCGGTCTCTATGCAGGGCGCCTGCACGACCCGGATCTGATCTGGGGCGTCATGACGCGCAACCTCCTGTGGCCCGGCGCGATCGGCCTGATGCTGGTTGGCGTGCTCGCCGCCAGCATGTCGTCGCTCGGCGCATCGGCCGTGTCGCACTCGGCGCTCTTCATCAGGAACTTGTACAAGCTCTGGGTGCCCGACAGGAGCGACGCGCACTACCTGCTCGTCGGGCGCATCATGATCGCGGTGACACTGGCTGGCGGCATCGTCGTGGCGCTTGTCGCCGACAGCCTGCTGGGCCTGTTCCAATACGCCATCTCGGTGCCGGCCATCTTCGGGGCCTCAATCTGGCTGGGGTTCATGTGGCGGCGTGTCACGACGAGGGCGGTCGTGCTGCAGGTGTTCATCTGCCTCACGATCTACGCGTTGATTCCTACCGTCTTTCCCTTGATCCCTTCGATCTCGAGCTACCCTGCGTTCCTGGGTGAAACTGCGCCGCGGACGGTCGTGGTGGCGGGAACGGCAACCGCAGACGACGTGGCTGCGGGCCGTGCAGCGTCGGCAGGCGAGCCGATCGAGCGCACGCAGGTCGTGGCGCCGGTCGGCATCCTGTTCGATCGCGTGGCGCGCGTCGATCCTGCCAGTCCGCAATCGGCACGCGTCGGTCTCGGACGATTCCAGGCCGAGTTGTGGGTCCTGACGTGGGTCGGCGTGGACTTCTCGCGCTGGTCGAAGCCGCAGCTCGTCGCGGCGCGGTTCTTCTTCGACGCGCTCTTCCCGTTCGTGCTGCTGTTCGTGTTCTCCCTTGTCACCCGGCCGGTGCCGAAGCCGATCCTGGACGCGTTCTTCGCCAGGATTCACACGCCGGTGCAGCCGTCGCCGCGCGAGGAGGCGGCAGCGCTGGCGTGCGCCTGCGCGAACCCGGGACAGTTCGAGAAGGACAAGCTCTTTCCGGGGACGCAGTGGGAGATCCTGAAGCCCGCCCGGTCCGATTTCATCGGTTTCTTCGGCACGTGGGCACTGGTCGGCGTCGTAATCGCGCTGTTGTGGCTGATGGTGACGGTGCGCTAGGAGCCCGTCCGAGTAACGGCTGGCCGGGCTCCTAGTAACCGCGCTTCGCGCGGAATTTCTCAGTGTTTTTCTCGTCCTCGGCCGACGAAGTCGGCCTACTAGGAGCGTGTGGTCGATTACTCGGACACGCTCCTGGACGGAGCCGCGCGATGAAGAGCCGCCGCATCGGGATCGACAACTACGGCCTGCTCCCGCTGGGACTGACGCCGTGCGACACGCTGCGGTGGGCGGCGGCACACGGCGCGGAAGGCGTCGCGTTTTCCGGCCTGCCGCCTGCCCAGCGGGACGCGCTCGATCGTTCGAGCCTGGTGGAGTTGGCGGAGTTCGCGCGCGACCGGCATCTCTATCTCGAATGGGGCGGCGCCACCCATATCCCGCGCGACATGACCTCGTGGGGCCGGACGGACATCTTCGAAGCAAACCAGCGGGCGGCGGGGGAGGCCGCAACACTCGGTGTCCGCGTGGTGCGTTCGTGCTCGGGCGGCCTGATGCGATGGACGGCCGAGGCGCCGTCCACCGAGACGCTGCTCGCCGAGACGGCGATGGCCCTGGTCGCCCAGCGGTCGATGCTCCGCGATCACAACGTCGTCCTTGCCATCGAAACGCACTTCGAGTTCACCTCGCACGAGCTCGTCCGGCTGTTCGAGCGCTGCGAAGCCGCACCGGGCGACTATCTGGGTGTCTGCCTGGACACGATGAACCTCCTCACGATGATCGAAGACCCGCTGGGCGCGACCAGGCGGCTGCTGCCGTGGGTCGTGAGCACGCACATCAAGGATGGCGGTGTGCTTCTCGATTCCACCGGCCTGACGACGTTCACGGCGACGATCGGCGAAGGAGCGATCGATCTGCCCGGAATCCTCGCGGCGTTGGACTGTGTCGCCGGCGATGTGCACCTGTCGATCGAGGATCACGGCGGGTCGTTTGCGGTCCCCATCTTCGATCCGGTCTTCCTGGCCCGATTCCCGGACTTGACGACCGACGAACTCGTCCGCGTGATGCAGGTTGCACTGCGCAGTGAGGCGTCGCCTGGCTGTCGGCCGCTCGAGCGGGAGCGATGGCCGGAGGTCTGCGAAGAGCGACTCGAGCGGGATATCGCGGCGTTGCGCGCGCTCGCAGGACGCGTGTAGCCATGCCGGCCCATCAACTGTCCGCACGCACCCATCAGCCGTTTCGGTTTCGGACCGTGGAGGGACTGCTCCGCAAGGCCGAAGCACTCGGGCTCGATCTGCCATTCGATCGCGACATCGATCCGCTGCTCGAGCCGGCACGGATCGCGTCCCGGGACGTGCCGAACCGCATCGCCGTGCAGCCGATGGAAGGAGCTGATGCCAACCCGGATGGTTCGCCCGGAGAGCTGACGTTCCGCCGTTACCGCCGCTATGCCGAAGGAGGAAGCGGCGTCATCTGGTTCGAAGCCACGAGCGTCGTGCACGAGGGGCGCTCCAACCCGCATGCACTGATGCTCACGCGCGAGACCCGGCCCGCGTTTGCGGCCCTCGTCGACGCCACGCGGACAGCCGCAGGCAAGGCGTTCGGTTACGCTCACCGCCCCCTCCTGGTGTTGCAGCTCACGCACGCGGGAAGGTTGGCGGCGCCGGATGGACCGCACGGGGTGAGGCGCGCGTGCGCGAACCCGCATCTGGATCGGCCAGGCGCCGCCAATGCGGTGTGGCAGGACGCCGAGCTCGATGCCTTGCGAGAGATCTTCGTGGACAGGATCGGGCTGGCCACCGAGGCCGGCTTCGACGCCGTCGACATCAAGGCGTGCCACGGCTACCTGGTGAACGAGTTGCTCGGCGCGCACACGCGAACGGGCAGCCGATATGGGGGGACGTTCGAGAACCGCGGGCGCTTTCTCCTGGACGTCGTGACCGGGGCGCGCGACCGGGTTTCCGGCGCGGCCATCGCGGTCCGGCTGAATGGCTCCGACTGCGTGCCGTATCCGTACGGCTTCGGCATGGCGGCCGATGGTTCGGATTCGATCGACCTCGCCGAGCCGCGCGCGCTCGCCAGCGAGCTGGCCGCCCGCGGCTGCTGCCTGATCAACGTCACCGCCGGCGTGCCTCGGTACGCGCCGCACATCGGACGTCCGTGCGATCGGCCGGCTGGCGGCGTCGCCGTGCCTCCGGAACATCCGCTTATCGGCGAGGCGCGGCTGATCGAACTGGCGGGCGCGATCCAGCACGCCTGCGCTCCGGTCCCCGTCGTCGGGAGCGGCTATTCGTGGCTGCGCCAGTTCTGGCCGAATGTCGGCGCGGGCGTCCTGCGGCGGGGAATGGCGGCGTTCATAGGACTGGGACGGGGAGCGTTCGCGTACCCGGACGCACCTCGCGACCTGATGAGGCGCGGAGCCCTCGACCGGAAGAAGTGCTGCACCACGTGTTCACGGTGCGTCGAGATGATGCATCGCCATTCGATCACCGGTTGCGCGGTGCACGATCGGAGCGTATACGGGAGTTGACGATCCAAGGCTGGCCGTAAGCCTTAAGCCCTAAGTCTTAAGCCGACAAGATGAGAGAAACTAACATCGCCTTCGACGGCACGCAGTTCCCGCTGTACGCGGTGAACACGCTCGTCGTTGGCAGCGGCGCCGCCGCGCTGAATGCGGCCGTCAGCCTGCACGATCGTGGACAACGCGACGTGCTCATCATCACCGAGGCATGGGGCGGCGGCGCGTCGTTCAATGCGGGGTCCGACAAGCAGACCTACTACAAACTGTCGATGCTGGGCGACACGCCCGATTCCCCGGGCCAGATGGCCGCCGATCTGGCTGCCGGCGGCTGCATGCACGGCGACGTCGCGCTGTGCGAAGCGCAGCATTCGCTGCAGGCCTTTCACCACCTGGTGCAGCTGGGCGTGCCGTTTCCGCACGAGATGTACGGCGGCTTCGTCGGCTACCGGACCGACCACGATCCTCGCGGACGCGGGACGTCAGCCGGTCCCATGACCTCGCGCCTGATGGCGGAGGCGCTCGCGCGCGAGGTGGACGCGAAAGAGATTCGCGTGCTCGATCGTCACCAGGTCGTCGGGCTTCTCGTGGACCGGCGCGAGGCCGAGCCGAGAATCGCTGGCGCGATGGCG
>Ga0315281_10013516_pt1 | contig 11047 bp, 7 predicted proteins | sample YL17G07_0_MG_FD_204540 | JGI IMG/M metagenome (GOLD analysis project Ga0315281, IMG submission 204540) | Sediment microbial communities from Yellowstone Lake, YNP, Wyoming, USA - YL17G07_0 | ecosystem: Environmental > Aquatic > Freshwater > Lake > Sediment | place: USA: Wyoming | collected... | reverse complement strand
ACGAGGAACTTGGACATGAACGACATGTCCATCAGGATGACGCCGTTGCGCGCCGCCTCGTGTTCCGCTTTCCAGTATGGAAACCAACTCTCCCGTCCCCAGGAAAGCGGACCGGGGCGGGGTGCCGAACCGTCCGGCGTGTACCAGTCCGCGCCCTCCCATCCACTCACGTCGCGAAAATACGCGCCCCTGGCCACGAGGCGTGAATGCAGCGGTGAGAGCTTCGCCCCGCGCGCGGTCATCATCGAGCGATTCGGATAGTGGCACTGGTACACCATCCCCAGCGACTCCACCGTGCGCGTGCGCCGGTATTCCGCCGTGGCCTGGTACGGGTGCAACCGGTCGAGATGGAAACCGGTCACGTCCACATCGGCGCGCCCGTTGAGGATCCAGTGCGCCATCGCCCGGCCCACTCCGCCACCGGTGAGGATGCCGATGGAGTTGAGGCCGGCGGCCACGAAGAAGTTCTTCAGCTCCGGGGCTTCGCCGAGGCACGGGCGGAGGTCGGGGGTGAACGACTCCGGACCGCAGAAGAGCTTCTTCACGCCCGTCTGGAGAGTGATGGGCACGCGCTTCATCGCGGTCTCGATGTATGGGCCCATCCGCTCCCAGTCCGGCGGGATTTCGCCGAAGGCGAAATCCTCCGGCATGCCGTTCACCATCCACGGCGCGCAGACCGGCTCGAAGAGGCCGATCATCAATCCGCCCCCTTCCTCGCGGAAGTAGCCACAGGAGCCAGGGTCCTCGAGCACCGGCCACTGTTTGGAGACTCCAGCGATTTCGTCGGTGAGCAGGTAGTAGTGCTCGGCGGCCTGCAACGGCACGGTCACTCCCGCGAGCGCTCCCACCTCACGTCCCCACGCGCCGGTGCAGTTCACCACGAACTCGGCATCGATGGTGCCGAACGGGGTCACCACGCCGGTCACCGCGCCGCGATGCTGCGTGATCCCGGTGACCGGTACCTGCTCGAGGATCGTGGCGCCGCGCAACCTCGCCCCCTTCGCCAGCGCCATCGTGACGTCCACCGGATCGACCCGTCCATCTTCCTTCACGTAGAAGCCGGCGAGGATGTCGTCGGTGCGCGCGAGCGGAAAGAGCTCGCCCACCTCGCGCGCCGAGATCTCGTGCACGTCGATGCCGCAGTGCCGGTTGAACGCGGCCACGCGGCGATACTCCTCCAGCCGGCCGTCGTCGCACGCCACTTCAATGAAGCCGATGGGCTTGAATCCCGTCGCCTGTCCCGTCTCGGCCTCGAGGCGCGCGTACAGTTCGCGCGAGTACTTGCGGAACTCGGTGGACGTTTCGCTGGTCGAGCCGAACGTCACCATCAGGCCGGCCGAATGCCAGGTGGTGCCGGCCGTGACGCGGTGCCGCTCCAGCAGCACGACGTCCATGCACCCCAACTGCGCCAGGTGATAGGCCACCGAGCAGCCGATGACGCCGCCGCCGATGACGACGACGCGTGCGCGGGCGGGGAGTATCGGGTCGGGCATGGAGGATCGGTACGGGCGGGGCGGGGGGCTCAGGCGGAAAGCTGCAGCTCGGGGCGATCGGCAGCAATTCAGGGCAGGCCCACCGGTCTGCCGGTTCCGGGCCTCTTGCAAGTCCCATGGATGGGACCCACAGAACGAATTGGCGTCGCAAGCGGTGTTTCGGTGGTGCTACGTGCGGCAGCGCCTCGTATCGTCGGGCATGGTCCCTTGCGCTACTCCGCCGTGCCTGTCTATGCTCGGCGTATGCTGGCTCGCGAACTCATCACCGCCGAAATGCTCGGGCAACTGCCCGGCGGGAGCGGGTTCGAGCTTGTTGGCGGGCGGCTCGTTCGCGTGAATCCGGCCAATCCGCACCATGCGCGCCTCGCCGCGTTGATTAGCGCACGGCTCCTGACGTTCGTCGAGCCGCGTCGCATTGGAACGGTAATGGTGGAGGCCGGCTTCACGTTGTCGCGCAATCCGGACACGGTGCGCGGCCCCGACGTGAGCTTCGTGCGGGCGGGACGGGCCGACTTCCCTCCGCGGCATGGGTTCGCACAGGGTGCCCCCGATCTGGCGGTTGAGGTCGTGTCGCCAGATAACACCATTCCGCAACTTCTCGCCAAGGCCACCGAGTATTTCGGCGCGGGAGCAGAACTGGTGTGGATCGTCGATCCTGATGGCGCTACGGTCCGCGTGCTGGGCCCTGGCATTGAGCCGGTGGTGCTCGGCATCCGCGATGCATTGGACGGCGGTACGACCCTTCCCGGATTTACTCTGTCGCTTGCCGAGTTATTCGCCACGGACGCCTGAGCGGTCGCGCTCGCTCCGGCAACCGGCCGCACTAGCCGCTGCCGTCGCGCCCCCTACGGCCTCACCACGAACCCCGCCGTCGCCACGCGGTCACCCCACGCGAGATCGATCGCGCCGCGATTCTGGCCGAGCGACCGGATCGTGATCGTGAAGTCCTCCACGTGGTCCGGCGCCGGGGCCATCGTCATCGCGACGCGACCGATGTCGTTCGCGGCGTTGTATCCCGTGCCCCACTGACCGACCTGTTTGTTCACGATGAGCCAGGTGGCCGCCTGCGTGTGCTGCGTCCAGAGCGTGTAGAGTCCCGGCGCGAGCGTCATCTCGCCCAGCTGGATGGTCTTCGACGTCGCGAGGTGCGTCGCCTCGTTGGCGCCCGTGCGCCAGATCGTGTCCAGCGGAACGAGCGTGCCACCCCACACCGTGCGGCCGCGGACGGCGGGACTTCCATAGTTGATGAAGATCGGCCCCTGCGCGAATCCGGCGGTCGCCGTCATCCGCGGCGAGAGCACGCCGGTCGGCTTCATTGCCGCAGCCATGGCCGCGATGTCCGCGCGCCCCGAGCCGCGCGTGCCGATGGCCTTGTTGGTCGTGAATGAGCCGTCCGTCGTCTGCAACCGGCCGCCCTGATCGAACGTCAGGAGCATGGCGTACGCCGCGCCGCGCAGGCGGAGCACGTTGTCGCCCGACATCGTCTCGAGTCCGGTGAAGCCGACGGCGTTGCCGGCAACCCCGATGGTCGGTACCGAGTCGTGCTTGGCCGCGGTACGGAGCACCTCGAGCGGCGCGTACACGAACACCGGAAGGGCGGGCCAGGCGTTGGGCGCGGCGAAGGCGCGCGTCTGTGTGCTGTCGGGCCAGACGACCTGGCGCACGGCGGAATCGGCGCGGAAGGTGAACCGGTATTCGGTCGGTGCGTTGGCGAGCGGGCTGCCGTTGGCCTGCATGCGGCGCACGACCGCCGCCGTCGGGCGACCGCCCGCGAGCGTCAACTCGTATTGCGTTCGCGTGACGGCGGCGCCGCTCCGCGTGACCATCTCGCCGGCCATTCGGGTGGCAGATCGCGTGAACTGCTCGACGGCCACCGTGTCGCGGCCGAGCCGGTAGGTGATGGTGCCGTCCTGCGCGTTGGCAGTGCGGGCGGCGAGCGGGGCGACCGCGCAGGTCAGCGTCAGCGCGGCAATGGTCCTGCGAATGTGTCTCGGCATGATGGGCGTTCCGGTTGGAAAGCGATATCGGAGATTCACCACCGCGCGCGCCGATGTCAACGCTGCCACATTTATCCTGCACGCCACAACGGGAGGCGTTGGATGGACGAGATCAAGGTGGCCGGCGGAAAGCTCAAGGCGAAGCTCAAGGAATTGATGCGCGAGGGTAACGTGCGGCGCATCATCGTCCGCAACTCGCAGGGACGCACCCTGCTCGACATGCCGCTCAGCGCCGGACTTGCCGGCGCGCTCCTCCTTCCGTTCTGGGCGGCCGTCGGCGGCATATTGGCGCTCGCCAAGGAGTTCACGATCGTCGTGGAGCGCGACTCCGACGCACTCGTGAAAAAGCCGGACTGAGCACCAGCGCGTTGCCGCTACGGGCGACCCGGCGCATACTCGGCGGATTGCCCAACGGCTCCGTTCCCACCGGCCTCCCCCTTCCCGAGGTGTGACCGATGTTCGATCCCGTCGCCCGGCTGTTCACCGACTTCGACCGCGGCAGGCTTTCGCGTCGCCAACTCCTCCAGGGTCGCCGCGCCGCTTTCGTCCACCTTCGCGCAGGGCCGCTTCGGCGGCGCGCGCCGGCACGCCCGAGGGCGACACGACGCTGGCCAAGCTTCCCTTCGGGCCGACAGGGTGGAAGACGGTGTACATGGACCACTTCTCGCTCCAGTGCGTGGACTACAAGCACGAGGCCGCGTACTACGCCACGCTCATTGGGTGGAAGGTCCGGAGCGACGACGGCACGAAGGCCGTCCTCGACATCGGCGACGACGTCGGCAGCGTGGTCATCCGCCGCGCTTCCTGCGCCCGCGCCGTTCGAGTCGATCGGATGGAAGGCGATCTGGCTTGACCACATCTCGTTCGCCGTCTCGAACTACAAGGAAAGCACCGCGTTCTACTCCGCGCTGCTGGGCTGGAAGCCCACAGGCGACGAAGGGAGCCAGAACGAGTGCGAGATCGGCGAGCTGGGCAACGTCATTATGCGGGGCGGCGCCGTACCCGCTTGCATCGTGGCGAACTGGCAGCCACCTTCTGCCGGGTCCGCCCCCAACCACCGCGCGCATCATGGCAGTGAAACGATGTCCACAGTGCAATGCCGAGTATGAGCTGAATCAGCGATTCTGCTCCGTGGACGGCGCGGTTCTCCGCGGTCCCGACGCCGGCGAGCAGCTCGAGGGGTCGATCATTGGTGGCCGCGAAATCCTGCGGCTCCTGGGCGCAGGGGGCATGGGCCAGGTCTACCTGTCCAAGAGCATCCGCACCGGACGCCTTGATGCCCTGAAAGTGATGCGGCCCGACATGGCGACCAGCGCCGATGCCGTGAGCCGCTTCAACCGGGAGGCGATGAACGCGGCGCGGATCCAGCATCCGAACGTCGCGATCGTCTACGACGTCGGCGACACGGAGGACGGCGTCCCCTATCTCGCCATGGAGTACGTCGAAGGCCAGTCGCTGAGCGAACTCCTCAAGCGAGCGTCGTTCCTGCCCCCGATGCGCGTTGCCGCGATCGTTCGCCAGATTGGCGACGCGCTTCACGCAGCCCACGAACTGGGGATCGTGCACCGCGATCTCAAGCCCGAAAACGTGATGCTCGCGCGTCACGGCGCGGCGGAGGTGGTCAAGCTCGTTGACTTCGGGATCTCGAAGGTCGCCGGCGCCGCCGATCAGCAACTCACCTCGACCGGGGTCGCCATCGGATCACCGGCATACATGAGTCCGGAGCAGGTGATGGCGGGCGCAGACGTCACGTCTCGTTCCGACATCTACTCGCTTGGCCTCGTCACGTACCGTATGCTGACCGGTCGCCTGCCGTTCGACGGGGAGGGCGGCGAGCTCATGATGGCGCGAGTGGTCCATGCGCCGCAGTCGCTGGCCAAGGCAAGACCTGACGTCGTGTGGAGCGACGAGGCGGAAGGCGTGTTGGCAAAGGCCCTCGCCTTGGATGCCGGCGACCGATATGCCGACGCTGTGAACTTCGCGCACGATTTCGAGCGCGCCGTTCACCAGTTGGCCGCAGATGAACCGACGGCGGCGTTCGAGCCGGCGGAGCGGGGGAAGGCCGCGCCTGTCAGCCCGCGTCACGCGAAACCCGCTTGGGGGCGAATCGCGGGCCTCACCGGGGGCGGACTGGTCGTAGTGGCCGTCGGCGTCTGGATGGCGACGCGCCCCGATGGGTCTCGGGCGGGCGAAGCAGGTGGTGGCGTTCGGCAGCCCGTAACGGCTGCCACACTTCCGCCGGCCGGGCGGAAAGCGCCGGCCGGCAATGCGGCGAACTCGAAGTCCCCCGGCGGCCCCAGGGCCACCGCAGCGAAGCCAATCTCGTTTGCTGGACCATCGCTTCGCATACGCGCCGCGGGCCTCACGCCGGCCATGCGACGCAGCGTCGACTCCGCCGTGCGGGTCGCCGCGAAGGTTTCCGCGGTGACGGTCGTTGACGCCGCAACGGCTCGTGCCGACCTCGACCTGCTGCCGGATGCCACGGGGCGGATTACGGTTCGCGGCGCGTTGCCGCATGCCGCGTCGATTGCCGCCGCCGCCGACTCGGTGCTCGCGTTCGTTCGCTACGAGCTGGCCACGCGCGACCTCGAGGGACTGACCGCGGGCGCGCTGAGGGGCGACCTGACGTTCGACTTCGACCGGAGAAGCCCCGAGATGCACGTTGGCGACAGTTTCCGCTTCCGGCTTCGGTCCCTGAGCGGTGGGTACCTGACGATCCTCGATGTGGCGCCCAGCGGGAACCTCACGGTGCTGAACCCGAATACGATGGTCGCGGATGTGAGCCAGCTCTCGGCGAACGCCGAGACCGTGATACCGTCACGAGACAAGCCGGCGATCGCGACGGGCCCGCCGGCCGGTCCCGGCCAGCTCTGGGCGATCGTCACGGACCGGCCACTCAACTTGCCCCAGACGATAAGCAATGATGCCGCCATGGCGGCCGCACAGATCCGCCGCGAGGTGGAGCGGATCGTGCGTTCCGGAAACTCGCCGTGGTCTGCGGTCGTGCTGCCTTACGAGCTCAAGGCTGGCCGTTGAATCGTTGCGCGGCCGCGAGGCCTCAGCGCGTCGCTCGCGTGCGCAGGTAGATCCGGATCGACTGGGCGAAGTTCCCCGTCGGTGACGTCACCATCAGGTCGGTACCGCCTTCCGGTTCGCTGCCGAACTGGAAGAGCAGGGCGAAGTCGAGCGGCTTCGCATTGCCCGGGACTCCGATGCGAACCTCGTCGCGCCAAGGCGGGGAGCCCGAACCCCAGTACGCCGCGCCGATGGCGATGCTCCGGGTGACCCGATACGCGCCCGCGAGTCGGAGTGAGAACCCGTCGTAGCCCTGGATGGGGGAGGAATCTGCAGTGGCGTCGCCCTTCGCGGCCGACTCGTTCATCAGGGCGGCGTCCGCGAGGATGCGCTTGGCGCGATAGCTCCCCATGGCCGCGATCGTGAAGGACGACTGCACGCTCGCGAACGGGTTCTGCTTGAACACGGTGCTCGCGGGACCGGAGGTCTTCTTGTCCGCAAACTGTCCGCCGGTGCGGGTCGAATCGCCCACGCTCTCGATGCCGTACAGCGCCTTGAGCGTTGGCTGGTAGGCGGCCCCGAACGCAACCTGATACCCGTTGCCCTCCTGGTCGATCGACGAATACGGCCGGATCTTGGCGCCGAAACGGAATGCATAGGCAAGCAGCCCGCGCTTGTACGAATCTGTCTTCGGCGTGCCCACCGGGGGGGAAGGCGGTTGCTGGAAAGTCAGATCCATGAAGGTGTAGTCGAAGCCGACCTCGAACTGGTCGGCGACGCGGTAGCTTCGTCCGATGCCGATGCGCAGGCCTGCTCCCGTCGTGTCGCCCACTCCAGTGGCGGTCGGTGCCTTGTTGATGAGCAACGACCATTCCGTGCGCGCCTGCTTGCCGCCACGAATGGAGATGGCGCCGCGCGGTACGCCCGGGAAGTCCGACGAGAACTGCGCCGCGGCGGACGCGGAGACGACGGCGAGCGCCACGGCGAGCGCCACGGCGAGCGCCACGGCGGCACGCACGATGCGTACGATCACTTCTCCCCCTTGAGTTTGGTGGTGGTCGATGCTCCCCAGGCGATGCTCTTGATTTCCACGCCACCCCCGAGGGAGAAGTTGGTGATCGGCGCGCCCTCGAGATTGATGATCGATATCGACGTGTTCTTCTGGCCCCACTCCGCCGCGCGATGCACGGCGATGAACCGCCCGTCCGGCGAGACGGCGAACAGGATGGCATTGTCCTTCACGGGTGGGAGTAGGTCCTTTATGGTCGTGCCCGTCTTGAGATCCAGCACGTGGAGCGACTCACCGTCCGATCCGCTCAAGCGCCTCACGTACAGGAGGGCGCCGGTCGTGCTTGGCAGGAAGGCGGGCTTGATTGCGCTGTAGCGAGGTGCGGGAAAGACGATCGTATGGGGGATCTGCTGTGGCTGCACGCCGTCCGACATGCTCACGACCAGGTCGGCGTCGTCACCGGCCGTGACACGGTCGAATGCAATCCGCGGGCCGTCACTCGCCGACGTGACGTTGCGCTCCATCTGACTGGTGTTCGTCAGGCGCTGGATGTCCTTGCCGCCAGCCGTGATCGACAGGACCTCGTAGTTGCCGAACGCGCTGGACAGAAAGACGATGCGCTTGCCGTCGTCGGGCCACGCCGGCGACAGTTCTTCGTACGTCGAAAATCGCGCACCGAGCACGCCCTTCATGTCCGGCGTGAGGCGTTGCGGGTTCGCGCCGTCCGGGTCCATCACATAGATGCGCTTGTTCGACACGAAGGCGATGCGATCGCCCCCTGGAGCGAGCACGGGGGAGCTCCCGGAGAATCCCTTGGGGAGCAACTGCACCTGCTTCCCGCCGGCGAGGCCAGTCGTGATGATACTGTGCCCGTCCTTGCCGTCGGTGCCGACAAGCAACTCGCCGAGCACGAACGTCGTCGCGGTGTCCATGGCATTGCCAAGTGCGGCGACCACCTGTGCCTTGCCAATGCCTCGGGCGATGAGATAGCCGTTGCGCACGACGGCGTGCGTCGTGTCAACCGACCTCCACGTGACATTCGGCGCGTCTCCGAGAACTGACGCATCGGGTCGGGTACGCGACGCGGCGAGCCGGACGCTGTCGCTGAGGGGTAGCGTGTTGGGGAGCCGAGTGATCTTCACGTTCGGCGGAATCACCCGAACGGCCCACGCCTTCGTCTTGCCTGCAATGCTGGCCGTCAGGACCGCGTTGCCGGGACGGTAGGCCACGAATTCCAGCCCCGGTTGCTGACGAATGGCGAGAGTGTCGGAAATCGTGATCTGGGGTGCCATCCCCCGGTGCCAATCGGCGGATCCGATGAGCAAGTCGGCCTTGACCTGGAAGCTCTCTGTCAGGACGACGGTGAGCGAGTCGCCCGGGGGTGAAAACTGGATCTCCGTCGGCTGCGGGAGCACGCGAATCAGCGTCTTGACGTCGCGGCGCGCCTTCTCGTTCGACGCCGTGATCTGCACCGTGCCCCCACTCACGGCGGTCACGACGCCCTTCGAATCGACGCGCGCGATCGAAGGACTGCTGGAGTTCCAGGTCAGGTAGGTGAAAGGTACCGCGTCGCGATTCTCGTTCTTGAGGAGCGCGCGAAGGGTGTCGCGACTCCCCCCAACTACCATGACGAGCGAATCCACCGACGGAATCCACGGAAACGATGCCAGGCTGAGCCCGATCGTCGTCGCCAAGTTGCTCTCCTTGATCTCCTGGTCACTGATGCGGGTGATTTCGACCTCGGGGAGCACCATTGAGACGGGGAACGCACCGTCGTACGCCGTCTTCCCGATGACCGGAGTCTGCGCCCGCCGTGTGGCTTCCGCGACGTTCTCCCTCGTGTACTGCATCATCTCGTGCAAATCGACGATCTGGTCGCCGTTGGCGTCGGCGGCGCCGCGAAGGCCCTTGAGGAGATAGTACGTGAACACGCCGTGGCCCTCGGTCGGACCTTCGGTGGTCGAATCGCGCCACTGCGGACCCTCGAGCGACTGCTGCACGGTGTCGCTCGCCGTCAGGATGGCGGTGACGCCGTTGGCAGCCGTCATGCGGCTCAAGAACGCTTCATTGATGGCATTGTCCCCAGGTCCGCCGCGGGCAGCGATAGTCACCCCGCCGCTGTGGCACGCGTCGGTGATCAGGACCTTGTGCGCCGCCGTGACCTCGGCGAGCGCACGATTCATGTCGTCCATCCGGAATGCCGTGCCGCCCATGCTTCCAGCCTGCGCATCGGCGGGCAGTAGGTACAGGTTGTTGCGGCGCTGCGGATCCGGCGATCCGTGGCCCGCGAAGTAGACGTAGACGACGTCCTCCGGTGCAGCCTGCTTCAGGAAGTCGAAGAGGGCGACCTTCATATTGGTATAGCTCGCATCTTTGTTGAGCAGCAGCTTCATGTTCTCCGGCTTGAAGCCACCGAGGCCGGACAGCGGGGACCGGAAGAACTCGTACACCGCGCGTGCGTCGCGGTCGGCGAACTCCAGGCCCTTGATCTCGGGGTCGTCGTACTGGCTGATGCCGATGATCACCGCCCACCGCTTCCCCGTGGCCTTGGCGGCCGATGCGTTGGCCGCCCAGACCGCTTCCTTTTGCGCTGGCGCGGGCGGGGCCGGTTCAATCGGCGTGATCGAGTACGCGACCTTGATGCGCTCATTGGTGTTCGTCACCACCTCCACGACGGCGCTCGTCATCCTCGCTTCGACACGCACAAAGCCGGTGAACTCGGTGGAACCGTCCGGCTTGAGCGCCGTCGACGCGACGTTGTCGTTGAGGTGAACCTCCCTGACGCCTTGCGGGTGCCTGGCCGTTCCCGACACGCGGATGCTGCTGGCCACGGCGGCGAGGAAGTCACGGGCGCCGACCTTTTCGTTCTGCGACCACGTCACCGGCTCCGTGATCGTGAGCACAAGGTCGGTCTGCACCGGCGGAAGTTTCGTCCGGCCAGCAGTCGCAGGGGGTGTCGTTCGCGATGTGACCTGTGCCGGCGCACTGGCACAGAAAATGGCGAGAAGCAACACCGCGGAAGCGGGGTAACTTCGCTCGCGAGTCATGGCCTTACTCCAAGATCGGCTGATGCGATCAGGCTAGGGCGGCTCGTTGAAGGTGGGGACACACTATTATGGGTTTGCCGGGGGCCGTGGCGCAAGAACGGCGGAGAGATACCCGGCAGGGACCTTCTGATCGCATTCGCGTCCCGGCCTAACCGCCGCCATTTTATTGGACAAACGGTCCATACCCCGGCGACCTATCCCAGCTGTCGCCGTCCACCGCTCCATGGGAGTGCCACAGTGCGCCGATTCAACGACCTCACTCGCCATCTCCTCTCGGCTGCCGCATTCGCACTCGCTGCGCCAGCCACGCTGTTATTGGCGCAGGCTGGCGGAACCACGCCGGCCACCACCGCGGCCAAGAAAGTCCTCGGCGTGGACGACTATGCCAAGTGGCGCGCCGTCGAGGGCGCGCAGATCTCGTCAAATGGGCGCTGGGTGGCGAGCGTGCTCCGCCTTACCAACGTGCTGCCCAACGACGGGAAGCCG
>Ga0315281_10013515_pt1 | contig 11048 bp, 8 predicted proteins | sample YL17G07_0_MG_FD_204540 | JGI IMG/M metagenome (GOLD analysis project Ga0315281, IMG submission 204540) | Sediment microbial communities from Yellowstone Lake, YNP, Wyoming, USA - YL17G07_0 | ecosystem: Environmental > Aquatic > Freshwater > Lake > Sediment | place: USA: Wyoming | collected... | reverse complement strand
ACCTTCTCCCAGTTATAGGGAACGGCCAAAGTAAATTGACATGATCAAAGGCAGCATTTTGAATCAAGCCCATACGAGCCAGAAATCCCCCCATCCCCCCCTTTATGAAAGGGGGGCAAGGGGGGATTTCTGGAGATGTTGGACACATCGCGATGTCACCTTATTTTTGTCGTTCCATATCGTTGGACCCATTGTTTCCGCAACGCTCCAGGCTTTTCCCTTTTCCTCCGTCTTCGCCCAACTGCCGAAGGCACCAATTTCATTCACGATAAAACGGCCGGCCCTCTTTCCTAAAGAATCACTTTCTTTTCCCGCAGCAGGGCAATCTCGCTTGCCCTATACCCGCACTCCTTTAGAATTTCATCGGTATGTTGACCCTGTTGGGGAGGGTTGCGTCGAATTCGGGGTTGCATCCGGGAGAAGGCCAGGGGAAAACCCACCAGGGGGGTCTTTCCCAGGCGGGGCAGGTCGATTTCCCAGATCATGTTTTGCGCTTTGACCTGGGCGTCCTCCAGGGCTTGATCCACCCGGTTGACCGGAGTCGCGGGTACCCCCGCTTTTTCCAGGAGCTTCAGTAAAGGCCCCCGGTCGAAGCGGCCGATGGCTCCTTGAACGATCTTTTCCAGCTCCATCCGGTTCTTGACCCGCTCGACGTTGGTCGCATATCGCGGATCTTCGGCCAACGAGCCCAATCCGATGGCCCCTGCCAGGCGTCTCCAGAGATTGTCGTTGGCGCCGGCAATGAAAACCCACTGGTTGTCGGCACAGCGGAAGTTGCGGTACGGAGAGGTGCCCGGAGCGCCGGACCCCAGCGCTTTGGGAACCACGCCGGCCAGCAAGTATCCTTCAGCCTGAAAATTCATCAACGCCACTGCGGTGGCCAGGAGCGAGCCGTCGATCCTCTGCCCCAGGCCGGTTCGGGCGCGCTGGTAAAGGGCGGAAACCGCACCCAAGGCGCAGAGGACGCCGGTGGTGAGATCCAGGAAAGAAACCCCGCAGCGTACCGGCGGGCCATCGGGTTCGCCGGTGATCGACATGATTCCGGTGAAGGCCTGCATGAGCGCCTCATAGCCGGCCTCCTGCGCCCGGGGCCCGGTGCGACCGAAGGCCGAAACGGAGCAGTAGATTAACTTGGGGTTCTTCTCGGCAAGTTTCTCATAACTCAGCCCAAATTCCTCCATCGTGCCGGTGCGAAAGTTTTCGATCAGCACATCGGCGTCTCCCGCCAAACGGCGGATGATTTCCACTCCCTCCGGCGCTTTCATATTGACGGCGATTCCGCGCTTGTTCCGGTTATTGACCAGAAACCCCGGCGATTCTCCCTCTTTGTGGGGCGGCCAGGTACGAATTTCGTCGCCGGTTTTGGTGTCTTCCACTTTAATGACGTCCGCCCCCATGTCGCCCAGAATCGCGCCGCAAAAGGGTCCGGCCAGTACCCTGGACAGATCGATTACCCGAATGCCTTCCAGAATCAGATTCGAATCTTGGGTGTCCATATGGGATCATTTCCTTTTTGGGTAAATCGCCCCTGCAGACTTAGCCGGCATGTTTGATTTTGGTGCCAATCCGCTTGGCACTCATTTCCATCTTCTTTTTCAAACTAAGGATGATCGGCTCAAGCCGGAATTTGGGACCAAAAATGCTTAAAGCAACGGGACAGAAGTAACCCTTAATGGGAACGGACATGGATATGGCCCCCTCCAGCGTTTCTCCCGAACTGATGGCATAGCCCTGTTTCCGTATTTTCTCTATTTCCCGGAGCAATCCATTTCGATTCGTTATGGTATGGGGTCCGACCGGGGTTAAATGGATATTCTGGATCAGGTGGTTTCGGTCTGTTTCCGTAAGCTCCGCCAACAAAATTTTACCGGCGGACCCGGCATAGATCGGCGACACCGATCCTTTGCCCACGCCATAGCGAATATTCTGATTCGCCTGCATCTCCTCCAGACAAATCCTTTGCGTCCCGATGCGGACGTGGATCGTGACCGTCTCCCCGCTGATCTCCCTTAACCTTTTCATCTCTTCGTAAGCGCATACGACCAAATTTTGATGTGTGGTTAGCGGGTTCGAGGAAAGTTTTATGATCAGATGCCCCAAAAAATATTGATGGGAAACCGGATCTTGAAAAACGAACCCGCAATTTTCCAGGGTCTTCAACAAACGATGGGTGGTGCTCTTGCTTAAATTCAATTCGTTACCAATATCGGTAATCCGGTTTTTGCCCGCGCTTAACATACTCAGGATTTCCGCGGCCCGATAAACAGAATGAACCATGAATTTCCTCCGGATCTTTCATGAACCAACCACACTTAGAGACTCAACCCCCTGACCCTCCTCTTTCCATCGATTCTCCTGTACTACTTACCTGCAAACTCTGAAAATTTTGTTAAGCAAAAAGCATCCCCCCCACCCTAACCCTCCCCCTCGAGGGGGGAGGGGAGGGAGGGGGTGATTCCTTTTGGTTGCGGCTCCGCCGCGCTAAGAGACTGGAAACCTCAGTTAACCTTCCTATCCAATCCTGCCCAGTATTTTTCCCGCAGTTTATTCTTAGCGACTTTCCCGGGATCGCTGCGGGGGAGGCTGGGCACAAATTCAACGGTTCGGGGCTTTTGGTAGCTGGCCAGGCGGGCTTTGCAGAATTCGATGATCTCTTCCGGGGTGGCTTCCGAGCCCGTTTTCAAAACCACCAATGCTTTCACCGATTCCCCCCATTCCTCATCGGGAACCCCGATGACCGCCGACTCGTGAATCTTCGGGTGCGCGGCCAGGATTCTTTCCAGTTCTTCCGCATAGATGTTGTAACCGCCGCTGATGATCATGTCCTTCTTCCGGCCGAGGATGTACAAATAATGCTCCTCGTCCAGCATTCCGACATCCCCGGTATAATACCAGCCGTCTCGAAGGACTTCCGCGGTAGCCTCCGGGTTTCGGAAGTACCCCATGAATAAATATGGGGTTCGGACCACAATTTCACCCTCTCTTTTCGGGGGAAGTTCCCGGCCGCCTTCATCCACGATTTTAATTCGGGTATGCATGGTAGGCTGGCCGACACAATTCGTTTTTCTTAGCTGGTCGCGGGGATACAGGTTGCTGATCGGGCCGGTTTCAGTGATCCCGAAGGTTTCAAAAAGGTTAGGAGATAAATTCCGGATGAATTTTTCTTTCGTGGATTGGTGCAGTGGTGCACCGTAGGAGATGGCGATCTCCAGGGAGCGAAGGTCATGCTTTTTTAATCCGGGAAGTTGGAGAATTCTTTCCCACATGACCGGGACCATGGCAACGTGCGTCACCTGCTTTTCTCGGATAGTATCCACAGTTCTTACCGGATCGAAGCGATTCCGCAGAATGACCGTACCCCCGAGGTACAATTGGCTGGAGGCGTAAAAGATGGAGGCGGTGTTTGCCAGGGCGGTAACGCCCAAATAGACCCCCCGGGAATGGTTGTTCAGGTCCATGGCCCGAATGATGGCCCGACGAATTAGCCCCCCCTGGGAAATCAAGGCCGCCTTGGGAAAACCCGTGGTCCCCGAGGTGGGTTGAATGAGAAAAGGGTCACCCTCTTCCACCCCGATGTCCGGCTCCCCATTCGGGTATTGCGTCACCAATTCTTCGTAGGCAACGGAGTCGGAAGGGGGGTTCTTTCCCACAAAAATGAACCGGGGGCATTTTATGAAGGGGCTGATTTCCCGGATGACTCCCGAGAAATCTTGTTCGTACAGGAAAGCTTGAGGTTCAAAGGCATTGACCAGCTTGATGAACTCCGACTTTTCCCCCCGGGGATTTAGAGGCATTCGGACCATTCCGGCCTTGGCCGCGGCGAAGAGGAGTTCGAAATGTTCGACCGTATTCCCTTGAAGATGACATAGGATATCGCCCTTTTCTAACCCCAGCTCGATAAACCCGTGAACCAGACAATTCGCTCGGGCGTTCAACTCTCGATAAGTAATCTTCTGGTTGTCATCCTCGATGGCGATTTTATCGGGGTGGCGATAGGATTGTATGGTTAACGATTCACCAAAATTCAATCCGCCCTCCTCCGCTCCGAACTTCTTCCCGGCCGATCTCCCCTTCGGATATCGGCTCCGCCCTCACCCCTTCAGGATGGTCACCGCACAGTTGTTCCCGGCACCCAGAACGTGGGCGAGTCCGACCTTGGCCTTCGGGATTTGCCTCTTTCCCGCCTCTCCCCGCAATTGGGTCACGATTTCAAAGATCTGGCCCAGGTGGGACGCACCGATCGGTTCTCCCTTGCTGATCAACCCTCCGCTCGTATTCACCGGGTATTTCCCGCCGATTTCGGTGACCCCTTCATCCAGGAGACGCCCCCCCTGGCCCGTCTTGCAGAGACCCAACTGTTCATAGATTTCAATCTCGCAGAAGGCGTCCGTGTCCTGAACCTCGAAACAATTTATTTCTTGGGGGCCGATCCCCGCCTGTTGGTAAGCTTTTTTCGCGGCCACTTCCGTCGGCCCGGGGTTCACCGTTTTGGCACTCAAGCTGTCCACGGGGGCCCGAAAATCGGCGGAATAGTAGGCATTCGTGGGAACGCAGGCGGCAACGGTAATCGGCTTGCGGGTAAATTTTGCAGCCTTTTCTTGCGGACAGAGGACCACGGCGGCGGAGCCTTCGTTGGGCGCACAAATTTCCAGGAGATGGATGGGGTCGCAGACCAAGGGAGAGTTCATAATCTCCTCGATGGTGAACTCTTTCCGGTACATCGCATAGGGATTCTGGACGCTGTTCTTGTGGTTTTTGAAGGCCACCTTGGCAAGGTGCAAATCGGTGATCCCGTATTCATACATGTGCCGCCGCGCCCGCATGGCCCAATAACTTGGGTTGGTGTCCATGCCCATTTGAATCTGCCATTTTTCGTAGATCATGGATGGGTCCATGAATCCTCGGGGCATTTTTTCCGCGCCCAGGACCATAACCAGGTCAAAAGCTCCGGACTGAATCCCTAAAATCGCCTGGCTTAAGGCAATTCCCCCGCTCGCGCAGGCCGCCTCAATATCGCAAATGGGGATTCCCGTAGCCCCCAGGGGCTTTAGGATTCTGGCCCCGGAAGTCGCGGGAAGATACATCTTCGAAAGGTAGGCCATTTGGATATCTTTCCACTGCAAATTGGCGTCCCGCAGGGCCATTTGGGCCGCCTCTTGCCCCAATTCTAGGTAGGATTTGTTTTCAAACCGGCCGAACTTATGGATCCCCACACCAATGATCGCAACCTCTTTCATCTGAATCCCTCCTAAACCGGCCTAAACCGAAAGGCCATTACCTCGTTCTGGTTTTCATCCGTATACAGAGGAAATACCTCCATCTCCAACTCCATCCCCACCTTTATTTTTCCCAGCTCGCATTGAATCGGGGACAGGACCCGAATTCCCTCGGGCAACTCCACCAGCCCCAAGCCAAAAGGAACGAATGGATCGGGCCCTTTATAATCCCCGGGCGGCCGATGTCGAATGACCGTATACGTCCATAATTTTCCCTTACGGCTGAGCGGTGCCTCTTCCAGGTTTGCACCCCCGCAGTTTCCGCAGGCCTGTCGTTTCCCCAATGAAACTTCACTGCAATTCTCACATTTGCTTCCCATCAACCTGACCTGCGCAAGGGGTGATAAAGGAGTCGTGAATAAACCATCTTTGATCGGGATTTGTTTTTTCTCATTTGAGCTTACTTGCGACATAAATCGTCCCCTCCTATTCGAGAAGAATCTTCGAGTATTTTCCCATAAAAAAGGGCATTTCCCATCCCGGGGGAGGAAACTCTATCTTCCTGGAAGATCATGCCGTAGAGATTGAAAATGCCCATTTTCCCCTCAAAAAATGATGTACCTTGAAAGACTGTATCCAGGAGATTCCATCTCCGGATCCATACGGCCTGATCGAATTTGGGGTGGGGGTGGTAGAGAACTATTATGGAATTATTGTTCCGTATCGTGGAACCCAGCAGATGCCCCTCCACGTGTCAAGGAAAATATTTAGGGGGGCATTCCCCCGTTTTCCAACCTTGCATCCGGGGGCCAGAAAGGAAGGCACGTTGGAAAGAGAATCATTTGACCGGTCGCATCCCGGATGGTAATCTTTAATGGCTGGAAAGCCGGAATCCGGAAGACCTGATTTACCCGGACCCCCGGGATCCGGTCCTGAGCCCCCTGATCAAACGTCCGGCCTAGATCCATGGAAGGGAGGGCTGCAAGTTCGCTTTTCCGCAGAAAAAAAATAAAAAAAACTTAACCGCAGAGGTCGCGGAGCACGCAGAGGTAGAAATGGCCAAAAGCTCAGAGCCAGGGTGCAGGGGGAAAATCGGCTCTCTTTCTCACCCTTCCCGGAAGGTCAAAACGGCCAAGGGGCTTCCAAGGAACGATCTCTGCGCTCTCTGCTTCCTCTTCGTTCATCCTCTTGTCTCGATCCCCGGAGGATCCAGAGAAAGAAAGATTTTTATTCCCCCAAAGAACCACAAACCGCAGAGAGCCGAGAGGACGCAGAGAGGATGAAATATTCATAAAATGGTTCATGGGTTTAGTCTTTTTGAAGAAAATGCTCTGCGGTCTCTGCGTGCTCTGCGGTGGATATTTTTTCTTTCATCTCCGAGGGCACAGAGACTTTGATAATTTCCTAAGCAAGAACAAAAATGGTGGCGGCAAGGCTTTTACCCTCATTGACAAAAACCCCGCGGATGAGTTAATAAGGGGACGGTCAATCGGAATCTTCCCCATTTCATGAATTTCCCGCACCCCGACAGGCAATCTGACCAGAAAGGGCAGGTGGAGATGAGCACGGAAGTGAAGGGTCCCCAGGACCTGGAAAAAGAAGTGATCCAAGCGGACCTCTGCACCCTCTGCGGCGCCTGCGTGGGCCTCTGCCCCTATTTCCGGGCCCATCGCGGCCGAATCGTCCTCATGGACAACTGCAACCTCTCCCAGGGGCGGTGCTATTTTTTCTGTCCCCGGACTCCCTCGGACCTGGAAGCGGTCAACCAGGCCCTCTTCGGGGCCCCTTATCCGGGAGATTCCCTGGGGACCCGCCGCCAGGTGGTCATGGCCAAGTCCCTGGATAAATCGGCCCTCGCCAAGGGCCAGTACGGCGGAGTTACCTCGACCCTCATCGCCCTCGCCCTGAAGAAAAAAATGATCGACGGCGCCGTGCTGACCAAGCGAGGAAAAGAGCTTCTCTCCTCGGGGGCCCTGGCCCAGGACAAACGCCAGGTCCTGGCCTGCGCCGGGTCTAACTACATCGCCTCTCCAACCCTCGAAGCTTTTAACAAGGGAGTCCAGGGATCCCCCAAGAAGATCGCTGTCGTGGGAATCCCCTGCCAGGTTTTGGCCATGGGGAAGATGCGGATCAATCCCCTGGAGAACAAGAACCACGTCGAGAAGCTGCAGCTGGTCATCGGACTTTTCTGCACCTGGGCCCTCGCCTACCCGGACACGCTGCAATTTCTCAAGAAGGACTACCCGGTGGAAAAAATCGGCAAGATGGACATTCCCCCGCCCCCGGCCAACGTCCTGCAGCTGCATCTTCCCGGCGGGATGAAATCCATCTCCCTGGACCACATGCGCAAGTTCGTCCGGCCCACCTGCGGCGCCTGTCTGGACATGACCGCGGAATTTTCCGACCTCTCCGTGGGGGCCGTGGAAGGAATCCCGGGCTGGAACACGGTGATCGTGCGCACGGCCAAAGGGCAGGAGCTCCTGGAGGAGGCCAAGAAGGCCAAAATGATCGAAGTCTCCGACGTCCCCCGGGCCAACCTGAAGCATTTGCAGGAAGCCGCCCTGTTGAAGAAAAAACGGGCCCTGGAGAACATCGTCAAACGAACGGGAAGCAAGGACAACCTGTTGTACTTGAAGGGAGCGGACGCGCTGCGTCCACTTCTGCCCGGTTAAAAAACAATTTTCACCGCAGAGAACGCAGAGAACGCAGAGGTAACAAAATCCAAAATCGAAGCACGAAATACGAAGTAGGCTCCAATAACCGAAATCCAAATATTTAAAACCAGGTAACACTTTAGCTCTTTGAAAAAGGTAACTTTTATCTTCTGAAAAGATTCCCCAGAAATCCCCCCTGCCCCCCTTTGCAAAGGGGGGTTGGGGGGGATTTCAGCGATGCGGATCTCAGTCGATATGGATTTGATATTTTTTCAAAAGGCTAAATTGATACAAAACCAGATGTTTCGAATTTTTGTCATTCGAATTTTGGAATTGTTTCGGATTTCGAAATTCGAGTTTCGGGTTTGATTTTACTCTGCGTTCTCCGCGATCTCGGCGGTGAATGTTTTTTAGGAGGATTTATGTCGGTTATCAAAAAAGACGCTCCGGGGTCCAATGAACTGCTCATGGGAAACGAGGCCATCGCCCGGGGAGCCCTGGAGGCGGGGGTCCAGTTTGCCGCCGCCTATCCCGGCAATCCCTCTTCCGAGATCATCGGTACCCTCTCCCAGGTGGCCAAGGACATGGGAATCTATGTGGAGTGGTCGGTGAACGAGAAGGTGGCCCTGGAAGCCGCGGCTTCAGCCTCCTTCGCCGGCCTCCGGTCCCTGAGTGCCATGAAGCAGAACGGGGTGAACGTGGCTTCGGATTTCATCCTCAACCTGAACCTCTCCGGGGTCGGGACCGGGGGTCTGGTTCTGGTCGCCGCGGACGATCCCGGGGCCCTCTCCTCCACCAACGAGGAGGACTCCCGCTTCATCTCCAAGCTGGGGGACCTGCCCCTCCTGGAACCGGCCACCTTCCAGGAGGCCAAGGACATGGCCAAGTATGCCTTCGATCTCTCCGAATCCATCAACAGCCTGGTCATCATCCGGAGCGTTTCCCGGATCTCGCACGCCAAGGGAAACGTCCTGCTGGGTGAGCTGCCCCGGGAGAAAAGGACCGCCCGGTATGACACCTCCAAGATCTTCATCCCCGTGGCGGCGCCCCTTCGCCACCTGGCTCTTCACCTGAAGCTGAAAAAAGTCCAGGAGATGTACGAGACCTCTCCCTTCAACTGGTACGTGGGGCCGGAGAAGCCTGAGTTGCTCATGGTCACCTCCGGGAGCGGCTGGTTCTACTCCCAGGAAGCGGTGCGGACCCTGGACCTGCAGGACCGGGTGGGGATCCTCAAGATGGGAACCACCTGGCCTCTGCCCTCCAAGCTTCTGGCCAAACACATGGCCAACGCCAAGCGGGTCCTTTTCGTTGAGGAAGTCGACCCCTTCCTGGAAAACAACGTGAAGGAGCTGGCCGCCGAGTGGTCCCCCGAGATCGGCTCCTGGACCTTCTACGGGAAAAGCTCCGGGCACGTCCATCCCTTCGGAGAGATCAACCCCGATCTGATCATCAATGCCCTGTCCAAGGTCATGGATAAACCCTACGCCCCTCGGGAGGCGAACTACGGCAAGAAGGCCCTGGAGATGACCAAGTCCCTGGTTCCCAACCGGGATTTGGGCTTCTGTGCCGGCTGCCCCCACCGGGCGACCTTCTGGGCCATCAAGAACGCCCTCAAACTGGACGGGCGCGGAGGGTTCGTGACCGGGGACATCGGCTGCTACTCCATCGGCCTGGGCCCGGCCGGCTTCTTCCAGCTCAAGACCATGCACGCCATGGGCTCGGGAACCGGCCTGGCCGCTGGTTTCGGCCAGCTGAAACAATTCGGGTTCACCCAGCCCGTGCTCTCGGTCTGCGGGGATTCCACCTTTTTCCATGCGGCCATCCCCGCCCTGATCAGCGGAGTGTACAACCAGTCTAATTTCGTCATGGTGGTCCTGGACAACAGCGCCACGGCCATGACCGGATTCCAGCCCCACGCGGGGACCGGGGAGACGGCCACCGGATCGCCCGCGCCGGTGGTGGACATCGAAAAGCTCTGCTCTTCCCTGGGCGTGCGGGTGGAGACCTGCGATCCCTTCGACCTCCAGGCCACCCTGGACAAAGTCCTGGACCTGGTCAGCCAGGAGGGCGGGGTCCGGGTCCTCATCTCGCGGCGGAAATGCGCCCTGGTCAAGGCCAAGGGAGAGAAGGCGGCTTACCAGGTCCGCGTGGACCCGGAAAAGTGCCTGGGAGACTCCTGCGGCTGCGCCCGGATCTGCACCCGGATTTTCAAGTGCCCGGGGCTGATCTGGGACAAGGAAAAGGGGAAATCCCAGGTTGACGAGGTCATCTGCACCGGCTGCGGGGTCTGCGCCGACATCTGTCCGCAATCGGCCATCATCAGAGAGGAAAACAAATGAACCTAACCAAGGATCCCTTGAATCTGATCATTGCCGGGGTGGGAGGCCAGGGCAATGTTATGGCCTCGCAGCTGGTCGGCCGGGCCCTGGTGCGGGAGAATTACTATGTCACCATCGGCGACACCTACGGGGCTTCCCAGCGGGGCGGGGCGGTGATGAGCCACCTGCGCATCTCCAGGGACTCCCAGTTCAGCCCGCTCATCCCCGAGGGGCAGGCCGACATCATCGTGGCCCTGGAGCCGGTGGAGGCGCTGCGGGTCATCGCCCAGTACGGCAACCCTTCCACCTCTGCGGTCATCAACTCCCGTCCCATCTACCCCACGGCCGTGACCGTGGGGGATGCGGAATATCCCTCCCTGGACAAGATCAAGGCGACCATCCAGGAACTGGCCCGGAAATTCTGGTTCGTGGATGCCACGGAAATCGCCCTTTCCCTGGGCTCCCCCATCTTCACCAATATCATCATGGTGGGGGCCCTGGCCGGGACCGGACTTTTGCCGGTGGGCAAGAAAACGTTTGAAGAAATGATTCAGGAAAGCTTCCCGGGGCCCCACCTGGAGGTGAATTTGAAGGCCTTCGCGCAGGGGATGGGACTGGTCAAAGGATAGCGCGGGTTTCCGGTCGCGGATTTCAGGCCAAAGCGCATACCAAAATTCCAAGAAAACAAAATTCATCAGCCTCCACCTTGTCTTTAATCCCTCGGGGATTTGGGGTCCTACCCACGCGATTCACTAATAAAAAAATCATGACCTCCGGCAGAGCCGGAGGTATGAAAAACCGTGAACCGCTCAAAGCGGATTGAAATGGGCGCCACCGAAAGGTGGCCTTCGGGCTTGTGC
>Ga0315281_10013514_pt1 | contig 11048 bp, 13 predicted proteins | sample YL17G07_0_MG_FD_204540 | JGI IMG/M metagenome (GOLD analysis project Ga0315281, IMG submission 204540) | Sediment microbial communities from Yellowstone Lake, YNP, Wyoming, USA - YL17G07_0 | ecosystem: Environmental > Aquatic > Freshwater > Lake > Sediment | place: USA: Wyoming | collected... | reverse complement strand
CTCGGGGCGGCATTTCTCATTTTACTTTTTGTGGCTTTCGCCATGCGTGGGCTCCGTGTAGCGACGCGCGCGCCCGATTCCTTTGGTGGACTCGTGGCCTTGGGGATTGTTATACTTATACTATCCCAATCATTCATCAATATAGCCTCAATGCTTGGGATTTTTCCGCTCTCGGGGACGCCTCTGGTATTCGTGAGCCAGGGTGGCTCGGCCCTCCTTATCGCGCTTATTGAGGTGGGGATACTGCTTAATATTTCCCGATATCAAAAGTCACCATAATGAAGATTCTTTTTACCGGAGGGGGTACAGGCGGCCACTTCTATCCGATTATTGCCGTTGCTGAAGAAATAAACCGCATCGCGAAAGAAGAAAAACTTTTGCCGCCGGAGCTTTTTTTCGTGTCCCCGACACCTTACGACCAGCGAGCACTCTTCGATAACAACATAGTTTATCGCTACGCCCCGGCTGGAAAGATTCGCCGCTATTTTTCCATCCTCAATTTTTTTGATTTTTTCAAAACCGCATTCGGCGTTATCAAAGCCTTTGTCACTGTCTTTCTGATATTTCCGGATGTCGTATTTGCCAAAGGTGGCTACGCAAGTTTTCCGACATTGTTTGCGGCAAGGGTATTGCGTATACCCGTCGTCATTCACGAGTCAGACACCTCACCCGGTCTGGTATCGGCCTGGGCTGGGAAGTTTGCCACGCGCGTCGCCGTGTCCTACGAAGAGGCGGCAAAATATTTTCCAAAAGATAAAGTCGCCTGGACTGGGAACCCAATTCGTCATGATATTCGCACGCCTGTTACCGAGGGGGCGCGTAAGTTTTTGAATCTAGAAGAATCCGCTCCGGTAATTCTGATTCTCGGAGGCTCCCAAGGGGCTCAAGTAATCAACGACGCCGTCCTCGACGCCCTACCCAAGCTCGTCGAAAAGTATCAGATTGTTCACCAAACGGGAGAGAGACACTACGAGCTTATGAGCCAAACCGCCAAAGTAGTTCTCGAAAAGAACCAGAATCAGAGTCGTTACCATTCATATCCATATCTCAATACTCTCTCACTTCGTATGGCCGCCGGAGTGACAGACTTAGTTATTACCCGAGCGGGTTCAACTTTGTTTGAAGTTGCAATCTGGGGAACCCCGGCCATTGTCATTCCCATTCCTAAAGACGTTAGCCACGACCAGGTCGGTAATGCTTATGCCTACGCCCGGGCCGGAGCCGGTATAGTCATGGAGGAAAAAAATATTGCCTCGTCCATCCTTGCTTTTGAAATAGACAGACTTATGGGAAACGCGGGTGTTCTCACCTCGATGAAGGTGGCGGCTAAAAAACTCGCTCTTCCGGATGCAGCCGAGAAAATCGCTCGAGCCGTCCTTTCCATTGCGCTTTCTCACGAAACCGAATAAGGTATATTTTTATGGCTCAACCGTCAGTTATTACTCGCTACGCCCCCAGCCCCACCGGCCCCCTCCATGTGGGCGGTGTCAGGACCGCTCTCTTCAACTACCTCTTTACCAAGAAAGAGGGCGGCAAGATAATTCTCCGCTTTGAAGACACCGATAAGGCTCGTTCAAAAAAAGAATACGAGACTAATATTTTTGAATCGATGGAGTGGCTCGGGCTCACTTACGACGCTATTTACAAGCAGTCGGAACGAACACTTGTCTACCGGAAATATCTCGAGCAGATGATTAAAGACGGCACGGCCTATATATCGAATGAGGTAGCCACGGTGAAAGACGACGGGGAAGGGGAGGAGGAAGAAGATGTTTCCGGGGAGCGTCGCTCTGAAGTAATCCGCTTCAAGAATCCTAATACGCGTGTCACCTTTAGTGATATCGCTCTCGGTGAAATTTCCGTTGAAGTGGCCGAGCTCAAAGATTTTATAATCGCCAAAAGTCTTGATGAACCCCTGTACCACTTTGCGGTTGTGGTGGACGATTTTGAAATGGGTGTGACCCATGTTATCCGCGGCGCCGACGGAGTCTATAACACGCCACGGCAAATCCTAATCCAAGAGGCTATCAAAGCACCGCGTCCGAAATATTGTCACATTCCGTTTGTCTTGGGGCCCGACAAAGCCAAGCTCTCAAAGCGGAACGGTTCTGTGTCTGTGACCGAGTATCGTGATTTAGGGTATCTTCCCGGAGCACTCATAAATTATCTCGCTCTTCTTGGTTGGCACCCTGAAGATGAGCGGGAAATATTTACCATGGAAGAGCTGATTGATACTTTTGATATTACCAAAGTCCAAAAGTCCGGAGCGATATTCGATATTGAGAAATTGCGTTGGATAAATCGTGAGCACATAAAAAAAATGTCCGACACGGAATTTAAGAAAATTGTTACCGAATGGTTTCCGAAAGACATCAAAAACCTTCCACAGTGGACAGAGGAACGGCTTGATAGGATTCTTCCGGAAATTAAAGACCGTATTTCAACATTCGGTGAAGTTAGAACGCTCGCCGCGTCCGGAGAGTTCGATTATATGTTTGACGCGCCTGTCTACGATGCGGGGCTTCTGATACCGACATCAAAAAATGACTCGGCTCCGGAAAAAACAACCATAGAAAAACATCTGGCCTGGGTTGCAAACAAACTCACCGCGCTTAATGCCGAATCATTCACGAAAGACGGTGTGAAAGACGCGCTCTGGGAATACGCGACCAAGGAGGGGAGGGGAGACGTGCTTTGGCCCATGCGCATCGCCCTTTCAGGGAGGGACAAATCCCCTGACCCGTTTACGCTTTCATCACTCTTCGGTAAAGAGGAGACGCTTTCTCGTATCTCGGGGGCTATTACCAAGCTCCGAACTTAGATTTCGGCTCAAGGCCACAATCCGCGGTATAATAAAAGATAATGAAGGATTCTGATTTTAGTATCCCGAAAGGCCTTTTGCTGTCGCTTCTAATTGTCTTCTTCGCGCAGGTTTTGCCTATTCATATCCCGTTGGTGGAGGCGCAAAATATAGATGAACTGCAGAGTAAAATAAGCGCCAAGAACAAAGAAATAGCCGACCTCGAAAGGGAAATCGCCGAGTACCAGGGGCAACTTACTTCGGTCGGCAAACAGGCCACCACCCTTCAGGGGGCGCTTAAGGCCCTTGAGCTTACCCGAAAAAAGCTTACGGCCGATATCACTCTGACCCAGAAGAAAATCGATTCAGTGACGCTCACGATTGAATCCTTGAAGGGGCAGATAAAAGATAAAGAAGGGCAGATTGGCGACCTCTCCGGCGCGCTTGAAAAAAGCATTCGAGAAGTGCGGAATGCCGATGAGACCAGCCTTCTTGAGGCGGTGCTCATTTACGACACGCTTGGAGAATTCTGGGGCAATCAAGTTGTCCGAGAAGAACTTCACGGTGCGTTCAAAGACAAGGTTGCTGAGTTACAGAAGTTGAAGACTAACCTAAATAATTCAAAAACCGAGACCGAGAAGAAACGTCAGGAATTACAATCGTTGAAGATACAGCTTTCAGACCAGCGGAAAATAGTTGAAGCCAACAAGGTCGAGACAAACAAACTTCTCGCCCAAACAAAAAATGTCGAATCAAATTACAAAAAACTTTTGGCCGACAGGAAGGCTAAGCGCGAGGCCTTTCAGCTTGAGCTTTCAAATTATGAATCGCAACTGAAACTTATCGTCGATCCAGGGAGCTTCCCTCACCCGGGTTCCGGGGTTCTGGCTTGGCCGGTCGATAACCCGCTTGTGACCCAGTTGTTCGGCGATACTGATTTTTCCCGCACGCATCCGCAGGCCTATAATGGCAGTGGTCACAACGGCATCGACCTCAGGGCTTCACCCGGTACGCCGATTAAGGCGGCGCTCACCGGAGTGGTTTGGGGGACCGGCGACACCGATACGGTTTGTCCCGGTGCTTCCTACGGCAAATGGGTGCTCATTAAACATGCAAACGGCCTCTCAACTCTCTACGCCCACCTCTCACTTATTAAGGTCGGAGAAGGTCAAAATGTGGGGACGGGCGAGTTTATCGGCTACTCCGGTACGACGGGATACGCGACCGGCCCGCATCTGCACTTTACGGTCTACGCGACCGATGGCGTTCAAATAATTTCGCGCAAGAGCCGAATCTGCTCCGGCACCTACACTCTCCCAGTGGCCGACTTGAAGGCGTACCTCAACCCGATGCTTTATTTATAAAATTGTTATTAGTAAGGGGTGGAGAAGAAAGTAAATAATAAAATAATTAAACAGTAAAATAATAAATAATTCATATAGCAATAAATGCGCGGTCGCGCATTTATTGCTATATTAGGGATGTGTGGGAGGACAAACAGAATAGAGGAAAGGTGAATAAGTTGGATGATTAAATTAGAAAAGGACGGTAGAATTGTCACTATGAACACCAACAAAGGCTTCATCAAGTTAATTTTTAATATTATCGTGGCCGTGGCTTTAATCGGTTTCTTTGCGAGTACCATTAAGCCGTATGTAGACAGCAGAATACAGTCTCCAAATATCAGGGCTCAAGTTGACCGTGGGTTAGATGTCGCGGCCTATGTCTGGCAAGTCTGGCTACAGCCCCCGACTTTTTATCTTTGGAACAATATTGTGCTCGGAATTATCTGGCCGACTATTGAAAGCAAGACCGGCGGACTACTTAATAATTCAGTCCCCGCATCCGATGTGCACGTTGAGGGGGTGGGAACGGGGAATTAGAATAATAAAATAAATAGCCAAAAAGTAAAAAAGAGGGCCTCGCGACAACCGTCGCGAGGCCCTGTGTCCGTCAAACAAAATTTATGTCCTAGACCGAGTTTGGACGCCCTTCCTTGTACTCAAAAATGTCTGCGGTCTGTTTGAGACCGCTAATCCTTGCGAGCTTGGCCTGGTAGATTGCTCTGGCCCTTTTGGGGAACAGTTTGAAAAGTTCAAGGTAGCTCTTCCAAATGTTGTTTATTAGCACCCTTCCAGATGAGTATGTCCAGATGGGCTCCTCGCTGTCATCCTCCAATAGGTCGATTATCTTCTGTTGCCGATCGACCATTTCGGTGAAGAATTCCCAGTCCATCTCCTTGGCGCTGTTTCGTATGGTAAGGATAACCGCCCCCACCACGATTAAGCCAAGAACGATAACTACCCCTATAACCATAAGTGTGTAGTACATACTAGTCCCTCCTTGTTCTTTGGCTGGTTGCTAATCTGAATGAGACATTAGCATCGTTGACCTTTTTAGGCTAGTAGGTTCCCAATGGGGTAGGGGACTCCCCCATTGGGAACCGGTTTTTTAGGGGTTAGGTTTTTGTGATATTTTCTAAAAATTTTTAGAAATAATTTTGGGGAAGCCGGGAGAATATTCTGTATTGATATTTTGATACGCAGAGAGTAGCAGAGAAGAGTCTTGAGTGTTGAGCATTAGAAATTGAATCTTGGTCCTGGCCTTATTGAGCTTAGCTTATTACGTCGCAAAAGATATATTGTGCGACATACATATGAACAATAAGATCCGGGCCGAATAGGCTCCAAACTCCCTACCCCGCCTCTGTTTCTATCCTTTCTTCCCCATCTTCTAGATAATCTAATTTTTTGATATTTATTATTTAATTTCCTGACTCCCCTGATGGTCTACAAAAAGTAAAAACCGCCCTTTGGGGCGGTTTTTACTTTTGGTTATTTCTGAGCGATTTGAGCCTTTCTCCAGCACTTCCCGGAAGAGTTCCACGGAGCGACTCCTTGCTTGTCGTATAGGTACTTGGCATAGGCCAGGTTACCTTCGACTGAGTAGATGTCTATGTCTAACCTGAGAGCGGTATCGAGGTGATACTTTTCGTTGATCTGCATGACGCCTACGTCATTGTGGTTGACCTCGCCGCGGTGGATGCTTCCATCGTTGTCGAACTGACGGAAGTGCGATTCGCACTTCGCGACATCCGCAAGGATGGGCGTATTCCTAAAGTACGCGCGGGTCTTTGCTTCAATGACTTCAGGGTTGGTCTCTTTGGTTTCTTTTGGAAGAACTATGATGTTGGCCGTTTCGTCGCCGTTTGCTGTATTTGCTATCTGGTTGATCATATCCGTTTGGGACATGGCACCGATGATGAGCAAGATTCCTGTTGCGAGTCCTATGATAAGCCTAGTATTAGCTGGTAGAATCTAACCGGTTATTGCTAAATGAAAAAACCAGAGGGTTTCTCTGATTTCCTAAATGATATCATGCCCTCCGACTCCTGTCAAGGGATAAACCACGATTAATGGTAGGCGTCAACTCCAATATAGTGGCTCAACAGAGCCGTATTTTACTTGACAAATAGGCTCAAAAATGGGTTAAAAAAGAAGCCCGATTCCCGCCAAAGGTGGCAGAAATCAGGCTTCTCTGGTCAAGGTTATTATTTAATTTTCTACTCAAATCTGGTCGTAATTAATTACTGAAAGTAGCGCGAACCCATTTTGAACATAACTTACCCGCGCTACGGCTCCGCCCGCCTGACGGCGGCGCAAAACAAATTTAGTCTCTCGCATCTTTACAAAACATTTAGCAACCAAAATTTCCTTCACCACACGGAGCAGGCAGGCCTTGAACTTTTGGAACTCCGGGCTCCTTCCCTTTTGCTACGAAATCTTCTACGAAAGTAGGTGTTTCCCCATCGTGATTCCAGAGGGACCAAAAATATCGCCACTCATTCCAACCAATGCCGAGATGTTTAACGTAGATATCATTTTCAGCAAGCATTTTACCGATTTTACGGCCAGTCATGCAGGGCGTGCTATAGCAGTAGACAATAATTTCCTTACCGTGTTTATTATCCACTAATTTTTGAAATTGTCCGATGATGCGGTCCTTTTCGTCATAGGCGGAGGTGTTTGAGTCTTTATAGGCGGGTATATTTATTGCGGTGATTATATGCTCCTTCTCGTACTCCTCTTGGCTTCGCAAATCAACTAATACATACTCCCCTGACAACCCTTCGGACATCTTTTGGCGCAGACTGTGCGGACTCACGTAGACGGCGTTTTCCACCTCATAGAACTCCTTAATAAGTTCATGTTCGGTTGGTTTTTGAAAATTTTGAAAGGTAAGGGTTATCCCACTGCCAATCACAGCCCCAATGATTGAGAATAAAAGAATATTTTTTATTTCGGTCTGCATTTTTTTCTAATTTATTATTTTGTCGGGCCTGCCCTGCGGTAGGCAGGAATTTAACGCGGTCTGTTTCTTTTTCAAACCTTTGTCGGGCTGCCGAGAATTGAACTCGGTCTACATGCACCCCATGCATGTGTACTGCCGGTATACTACAGCCCGACAAAAATTTTAAAAAGCCGCTCGGGATTTTATTCGTCGAATTCCGGTAGACTTGGTTTTTGAGGAATTATGAGCCAGGCCACAATATAGGTTATAACGACCGGGAAAATAGCCGTAACCAAAGCAAAAAACACCATTAAGAGGCGCACAACCGTCGAATCAATATCAAAACGCTCACCAATACCACCGCATACTCCGGCGATTTTACGGTCCGTATTTGAGAGATAAAGTCGTTCGATTCTGGCCATGTTTTTATCCTAGCTCTTAAGAGGCTTAATATCAAATTCCATAAATTCGGGCAGGAGCTTCTTTCCATAAAGGAGCCGTGAGAGGGCTTCGGCGGCTACTTTAGCCCCCATGAGAGCGTTGTGGGGCTTTGGTTCTTCCGGGATGCCGATATAATTCAAAATTTTTCCGGAATTAAGGTCGGAGCGATTGTTTTTTACCGGCGGCGTAATCCCCCGTTCAATCATGTGGAGATAACAGACGGAATGAACGTCCACAGTCCTGTAAGCGAGCGGATACTCGATACTCTCACGCTCCGCGGCAAGTCGTAAAAAGTCTCGGTCGAAGGACGGGTTTTGACCCGCAGTGGTGTGGTCGGGAGAACCTTTGAGCCATTCAAAAAATTCCCGCGTTACCTCCCCTTCAGTTTTTTTCTTGGGGTCGATTATTTGTTCGCGGGTGAATCCATTTACCTCGAGGGCCTCATCCATGACGTGCGCTCCGTTCCAGATTTTGCACTCGGCGTAAAATTGTTTTTTCGGATTTGTGAAATCGAGCGCGCCTATAGAAACGATGGAATGCTTGTATGGGTCGGTGCCGGAGGCTTCTATGTCTAGAACAATCATGAAATAAGATAGATATTATTTGCACTGGGCCGATTTATGTAATCCCGCTGTTTCGGCTTCCGTAGCTGATTCAAATATAACTTTGTTCTCCGAGCTGATTCTATTTGCCCCCGCGCACCCGTTTGGGTAATAGGTCGTGCCACTTCGCGAGGCAACAACGCTTCCGGATGTTTCTTTCGCGCTTGCCACTACGCTTGCCTGGATTGGCGCTTTTGAGAATCGACTCGGGACTTCGCTACCCTTATCTCTGGAAAGCTTGCCCAACCCGAACGAGGCGGTTCCAACTAGAATTATAATTGCCGCAAGAGCTATATCCTCAAGAGCTTTTTTGTTGGTCAAAAGGGAACGAAAACCTTGCACAAAAACTGTAAATACCTTATAATCTGCCTCTCAATACTAACACACCATGGCACATAGAAAAGCGGGCGGTTCCGCCAAAAACCTAAGAGATTCGCAGCCAAAGTACCTCGGTACGAAGCTTTATGATGGCGAAAAAGCCCAGAAGGGCTCGGTTATTATTCGCCAGCGCGGGACGCGCATCCTTCCAGGCGTGAACGTTCGCATGGGCAAAGACCACACTCTTTTTGCGGTTAAAGACGGTCTGGTTAAGTTCGGAACGACCAGAAAGACCCATTTTGATGGTAGTACAATGGTCAAAAAGGTGGTTCATGTAAAATAAAAATAAATAATCCCACGCAAGATTAAACGCCCGCCGAGGATTCTCGGCGGGCGTTTACTACTCTAGCCCGTGGGCAACGGCATCCTTTTCAGTTTGAGCTTGGCCTCCTCAATGAGTTGCCAAGCTCTTCCGATATTGCGCCGCGCTCGGTGTACGAGCTTGGCCGCGAGTCTGCTGGCGGAATCGCCGGTAGTGTCAACCATGACCCCCTCCAATTCTGTGTACACTTCCCTCTTTTAATCACGGGAGTCATTTTCCCGCAAGGGAGTACGGATTAATTTAGGCTTTCTCAACGGAAAGCGTGAAAGAAACTTTCTTCCCGTGTATTTCCGCCACAACTTCGGTTTTCCCTACCGATTTGATTGGTGAATCGAGTTTTAATGTCTCCTCGGGGAGTTCTATACGGAGCTGTTTTTTCAGGGCTTCGAGTATTTCCCGTGCATGTATGCCGGCGAATAAATGTCCCTCTTCGTTTGCTTTTCCCGATATGACGACAGTCGCCTCTTTGAGAGACGCAAGATTTTTCATCATCAGGTCCTCGGTAATCTTTGATTCCGCTTCGGTTCTCTTTTTTCTTTCTTCGAGCGACTTCAAAGCCGTTGGAGTTGCCACAACCGCGAGTTTATTTGGAATCAGGAAATTACCGCAAAAACCTGGCGCGACCTCTTTTATTTCGTGGGCCCGTCCGGTGCCCGGCACATCTTTAAGCAGAATTATTTTCATCCCCTTAGAAGTAGGACGCGTACGCCTTACCGTTGGCTATGCTTATAATGGTCATATTTTTAGGTGTTTATTATTAGAAATAATGATGATACCGAGCGTCCGCGACTTCTAACGGGATCATAGTCACTTACTTAACAGTATATTGGCCGCTTTTTCAAGTTGGGTGTCTTTAAAAATTTTGGCGTCTTCTTCGGTAATAGAAATAACAACATCGGGAATAATACCTTGACCTGAAATCCAAGAGCCATTTGGAGTGAGCCACCTGGCGACAGTTACTTTGATTGAAGCCTTCTCCGGAAGCTGTACGAGCTCCTGCACCGAACCCTTGCCGAAGGTCTTCTCGCCGACCAGGGTAGCCTTATCATGGTCGCGGAGGGCCCCGGCCAGAATTTCCGAAGCCGAAGCCGAACCGCCGTTGACCAAGATTACCATTTTTAGTTTGTCGGTGAAAATGTTGTAACCTTTACTCTTATAGTATTCCGGCTCTTGGGATTTGCCGAAGTCTTCCGTCACTATCGTGTCCCCCACCGGCAGGAACCAGCTTGCGATATCGACGGCCGCTTCGAGATAACCGCCGGGGTTATTGCGTAAATCGATTATCAATTTATCCGAACCGGAATCAACAAACTCCCGAAGCCCTTCACGGAACAGCCCTGAAGAGATGGCCGAGAAATTATAGAGACGCAGGACAAAGACGCCGTCTTTCCGCAATTCGGTATCAACGGTCGGAATATCGATATTATCGCGGACAATAGAGAGCGTGAACGGGTCGGACACTCCTTCACGGGAAAGTACGAGCTTCACCGTCGTGCCTTTTTCACCGCGGATTAATTTCACCGCGCTGTCGACCGGGAGGCCGGCCGCTTGGGTGTTGTCTATTTTTAGAATTCTGTCACCGGCCTTGATTCCGGCTCGGTAAGCCGGCGTGTTTTTAAGAGGAGAAATGACGACAAGCATGTTGTCCCGAATTCCGACCTCCATGCCGACCCCGCTGAAATTTCCGGCTACCGTTTCATTGAAGCTCTTGGCTTCCTCCGGCGGGAAGAAGGTCGTATACGGGTCGCCGTAAGAGGCGGCAAGTCCCTGTATCGCGCCCCAGACCTTTGATTGGTCGGATGGCGGAGTGGAGGAACCTGCATATTTTTGATTGAGCGTATTCCAAGCCTGCCAGAAGAGCGAGAAGTCAGTGGTCGAAGGCTGGCCAACTTCCTTGTTTGAAAGTTCTGTAATAGTCTCGATTGCCGGATAATGCACTTTGCCAGTGTAGTAACCAAGACCAAAAACACCCCCCAGAAGTGCTAACGAAAAGAGCACCAGGAGAAGTTGTTCGGAGATGAGGCGGCGCAGAAAAGAAAACATAAAATAAAATGTCAGTTGGGCAATTATCGCAGGCGATTCGTTTGCGGTCAATCGACCGCAAACGAATAATCCCGTATAATTTAAAGAATGATACAGAGACATGAACACGGAGGCCTCACTTGGATAGATATCGAGCGCCCGTCAAAGGACGAGGTGCGGGAGATAATGGAGG
>Ga0315281_10013513_pt1 | contig 11048 bp, 9 predicted proteins | sample YL17G07_0_MG_FD_204540 | JGI IMG/M metagenome (GOLD analysis project Ga0315281, IMG submission 204540) | Sediment microbial communities from Yellowstone Lake, YNP, Wyoming, USA - YL17G07_0 | ecosystem: Environmental > Aquatic > Freshwater > Lake > Sediment | place: USA: Wyoming | collected... | reverse complement strand
GCGTTATGTATGCGGGAAAAATCGTCGAGCACGGCAGCGTCGACGATGTGCTCGACGCCCCGCTGCATCCCTATACGCGCGGCCTGATCGAGTCGGTGCCGAGCCGCGGCGCGCGAGGCAAGCCCCTGTCCCAGATACCAGGGGCGATGCCCTCGCTGCTCGCGCTGCCTGCGGGCTGCGCGTTCCGCGAGCGCTGCTCCCGCGCCGATTCGGCCTGCACCGCCGAACCGGCGCTCGGATCCGCCGGCGACGGCCGCCAGGTGCGCTGCTTCCATCCGCATCGCGAACTGCTCAGGACGCCATGACGGGCCCCGATTCGGTCACCACGGTCACCACGATGGCGCCGCCGCTTCTCGACCTGCGCAGCGTGTCCAGGCATTTCGCCAAGCCGCTGGACGCCGCGGCGAGGATCGCGAACCTTTTCGGGGCCTACTCCACGCGGGCGCGAGACGAGGCGGTGCGAGCCGTTGACGGCGTCGATCTCGCCATCGCCGAGGGCGAGGTCGTCGGACTGGTCGGCGAATCCGGATGCGGAAAATCCACGCTCGGCCGCATCGCGGTAGGACTGATCGAGCCCACGAACGGCGTTCGCCGCTGGCGCGGCCGCGACGTGGTCACCCTCGCACCGGGCGAAAGCCGCCAGGCGCGGCTCGCCATCCAGATGGTGTTCCAGGATCCCTACGCCTCGCTGAATCCGCGCATGAGCGTCGAGGCCATCGTCGGCGAGGCGCCCGTGGTCCACGGCATCGTGCCCAGGGCCGGCAGGCGGGACTATGTCGCCAACATGCTGGAACGTGTGGGGCTGGATGCGAGCATCATGCGGCGCTTTCCGCACGAGTTTTCGGGCGGCCAGCGCAGCCGTATCGGCATCGCCCGCGCGCTTGCGGTCAGACCGTCGCTGCTCGTATGCGACGAGGCGGTGGCAGCGCTTGACGTATCGATCCAGGCGCAGGTGCTCAACCTGTTCATGACGCTGCGCGAAGAACTGAAACTTACCTACCTCTTCATCAGCCACGACCTGGGCGTGGTGCGCCACCTGTGCGACCGCGTGGTGATCATGTACCTCGGCCGGATCGTGGAAACCGCGCCCACGGAGGAACTCTTTCGCGCGCCGAATCACCCCTATGCCCAGGCGCTGCTTGCGGAAGTGCCCAGGCTCGATTCGCGCCGGCGCACCTACACTCCGGTGCAGGGCGAGATTCCCTCGCCGCTCGCCCCGCCGCCGGGCTGCCATTTCCACCCGCGCTGCCCGCACGCCATGCCCCGCTGCAGGACCGAACAGCCGAAACTCGTCGAAATTGCGCCTCTGCGATACTCCGCCTGTCACCTGAACGATCACCTGAACTAGGTGAAAACATGAGCGCCGATCTCTCCTCGCCGCCGAGCACTGAAATCGTCGACATCATCCGGCGCCTGATCGGCTTTGACACGGTCAGCCGTAACTCCAATCTCGGCATGATCGAATGGATGCGCGATTACCTGCGCAAGCTCGGCGTCGAGCCGCGCCTGACCTACGATGCCGAACGCGGCAAGGCCAACCTGTTCGCCACGCTGGGCGACGCTGGAGGGCCGGGCCTCGTGCTCTGCGGCCATACCGACGTGGTGCCGGTGGACGGTCAGCCCTGGGACACCGACCCGTTTCGTGCCGAAATCCGGAAAGGTCGCGTCTATGGGCGCGGCAGCTGTGACATGAAGAGCTTCATCGCCTGCGTGCTCGCCGCCACCCCGCAGCTACTCGCCGCGAAGCTCAATGAGCCCATCCACCTTGCCTTCACCTACGACGAGGAGGTGGGCTGCCTCGGCGTCATGACGCTGCTCGCCGACCTGGAGCGGACCGGCATCCGTCCCTCGGGCTGCATCGTAGGCGAACCGACCGGCATGCAGGTGATGACCGCGCACAAGGGACAGCGCGTCTACCGCTGCTGCGTGCGCGGCGTCGAGGCGCACTCCTCGCTCGCGCCGTTCGCGGTCAACGCGATCGAATACGCGGCGCGCATGGTGTCCTTCATCCGCGACGTGGCTGCGGATGCGCGTATGCGCGGTCCTCGGGACGAGAAGTTCTCGGTGCCGCACACGACCATGCAGACTGCCATGATCTCAGGCGGCACCGCGCCCAACATCGTGCCACGTGACTGTGAATTCCAGTTCGACATGCGCTATCTGCCCGGCACCGATCCGTCCGAATTCGTCGAGCGGATCGAGCGATTCGCCAACACGTCTCTGCTGCCAGAAATGCAGGCCGTGGCCAAGGACGCGGGGATCCGCATGGAGCTCCTCGCCGACGCGCCGGACCTGAACACCTCCGAAGACGACCGCGTCACCTACCTGGGCATGCGGCTCAGCGGCAACAACGTGCTCGGACGCGTCGGCTTTGCCACCGACGGCGGGCATTTCCATCGCGCCGGCGTGCCGACCATCGTCGTCGGTCCAGGGTCGATCGACCAGGCGCACAAACCGAACGAATTCATCGAGCTCGAACAGGTGGCGCAGTGCGAGCGTTTTCTCGCACGGTTGCGCGATGACCTGAGCGCCCCGTAACGAACACGATTCGTTACCCGTCTCTTGGCCGCATCAGCAAATCCTCGGTAGCTGCTCGCCGGTCAGCCAGTCCACCATGCGCGAACCGCCAAGGCTGGTCTGCATCTGCACGAACCGGTCCGGATCTTTGATCACCTCGCCGATGATGGCGGCGTCGCGACCCAGTGGGTGCGCGCGCATCGCCTCGAGCAGCGCGGGTGCATCCTTCCCCGTGCATATGGCGACGAGCTTGCCCTCGTTGGCGACATAGAGCGGATCGAGGCCGAGGAATTCGCACGCCGCGCTGACTTCCGGCCGCACCGGAATCGCCTGTTCGACGATGCGGATCCCAACCCCCGACTGCCGGGCAAACTCATTCAGCGTGGTGGCGAGCCCGCCGCGCGTGGGATCGCGCAGGCAGTGGATCGCTGGCACCCGCTCGACCATCGCGGCGACCAGGCCATGCAGCGCCGCGGAGTCGGATCGGATGCTCGTTTCGAAGGAGAGGTTCTCGCGGAACGACATGATCGCCACGCCATGGTCCCCGATCGGTCCGGACAGGAGCACCTTGTCTCCGGGGCGGGCGCGGTCACCCGAGATGTCCACGCCCTCGGGCACGACACCGACTCCGGTCGTGGTGATGAAAACCCCGTCGCCCTTGCCGCGCTCGACGACTTTCGTGTCGCCGGTCACGACGGCGACCCCGGCCTCCCTTGCCGCGCTCGCCATCGAATCGACGATGCGCTTCAGGTCTGCCAGCGCAAACCCCTCCTCTAGGATGAAGCTCGCCGAGAGATAGAGGGGTCGCGCGCCGGACATGGCCACGTCGTTCACCGTGCCGTGAACCGACAGGCTGCCGATGTCCCCGCCGGGAAAAAACAACGGCGACACCACGTGGCTGTCGGTCGACATGACCATCCGGCCCGCGGATACGCCGAAACACGCCTGGTCGTTCAACTGCCGCAGCCATTCATTGTCGAACGCCGCGACGAACAGCTCGTCGATCAACTGGGCCATGGCGCGCCCGCCCGCGCCGTGCGCCATGTCGACGCGGCCCTGCCTGAAATCCAGGCGGCGGCCATAGTTGTCTTTTGACCGGCTCATACCGCGGCCGGCGCCGCTGCCTTCGGGCGGAATCTCGCGTAGGTGTACCAGGCGGCGCAGGCGCCTTCGCTCGAAACCATGCAGGATCCGAGCGGATTCTCAGGCGTGCAGACCGTGCCGAAAACCTTGCACTCGACGGGCTTCTTCGCTCCACGCAGAATCGCGGCGCACTCGCAGGCGCTGTTGTCGGGGACCGGTCGGTAGACGATGCCGTACCGCTGCTCGGCATCGAAGCGCTCAAAGCGCTGCCTCATAGTCAGCGCGCTGTCGGGCAACTCGCCCAGGCCCCGCCATTCGAACGAGCGGCGCAGCTCGAACACCTCGGCGACGAGTTGCTGTGCCTTCAGGTTTCCCTCGCGCGTGACCGCGCGCGTGTACTCGTTTTCGACCTCGTGCCGCCCTTCGTTCAACTGGCGCACCAGCATGAGCACCGCCTGCATCACGTCCAGGGGCTCGAACCCGGCGATCACGATGGGACGTTCGTACGTGTGAGCGAAATACTCGTAGGGCCGGCTGCCGATGACGCAGGACACGTGGGCCGGACCGATGAACCCGTCGATGCGGACGCTGCCGCCATCGCGCGCCTGCGGCGCGGGCTCGAGGATGGCCGAGATCGCCGCCGGCGTGACCACGTGATTGCAGAACACGGAGAAATTGCCGAGGCCGATCCGGTCGGCCTCGCGGATCACGACCGCAGTGGGAGGCGTCGTGGTCTCGAAGCCGATGGCGAAGAACACCACCTCGCGGGCCGGAGTCTCCTGCGCGATCCGCAGCGCGTCCGCCGCGGAGTAGATCATGCGTATATCCGCGCCCTGCGCCCTCGCGCGCGTCAGGCTCATGCCATTGGAGGCGGGCACTCGCATCGTGTCCGCGTAAGTGCAGAGGATCACGCCCTGCTCCCTGGCCAGAGCGATGGCGTCGTCGATGCGCCCGATCGGAAGCACGCACACGGGGCAACCCGGTCCGTGGATCATGTTGACCCCGGCCGGGAGCAGATCGGCCACGCCGTAGCGCGAAATGGCATGCGTATGGCCGCCGCAGAATTCCATCAGGTTGTAGCGCCGGTCCGCCCGCGCCTCGCGCGCGATCCTGTCCGCGATCAGGCGGGCCAGGCCGCCGTCGCGGAATTCATCCACGTACTTCATGCACCCTGCTCCCCGGCCTCGGCGGTGGCTTGCGCGAACAGCGCCAGCGTGCGCTCGGCCTCCGCTGGATCCAGCCGGCTCAAGGCATAGCCCACGTGCACGATGACGTATTCGCCCTCGACCGTATCCGGCACCAGGGCAAGCGAAATGCGCTTGCGCACCCCACCCGCGTCGATGACTGCCTCGTCGCCCTCCAGTCGCTTCACGACCAATGCGGGTATCGCAAGGCACATCGCTCAGTCTCTTTTCATCGCCATCGCCGCGGCGGCCTGCCCGAGCGCCAAGCCGCCATCGTTCGGCGGCACGGCGCGCGCCTCCAGCACCGTCAGCCCGCGCCGTTCGAGATTCAAACGCAGCGCGCTCGAGAGCACATGGTTCACGAAGCATCCGCCGCCGAATGCGACCCGGGACAATCCCGTACGGCCTGCCGCGCCCGCCATCCATTCGGCAAGCGCGCCGGCCACTGTCGAGTGAAACAGCGCCGCGCCGTACGCGGCGTCGTCCGTGTCCGCCAGATGCGCGAGCAGCGGCAGCAGATCGAGCACACCATCTGTGCCCAGCCGATAGCCGCCGGCAAGCGCCTCGACCGCACCGTGACGCGCGGCCAGGCCTTCGAGCAGCATCGCCGCCTGTCCCTCGAAGGAACAGGTCTGCTGCACGCCGAGCAGCGCAGCGGCGGCGTCGAACCAGCGCCCCGCGCTGCTGGTCGGCGGCACATTGAAGCCCCGTTCCAGCATCTGCGAAACCGTGGCGGCAGCGGGATGCTGCAGCCGCGTACCGATCTCCCCGCCGCGCCCCAATGCATGCAGCACGGCTGCGCCCATGCGCCAGGGCTCGCGCGCTGCGCGGTCGCCTCCCGGCAGCGGCAACTCGCGCAGGTGGCCGACGCGTTCGCACGCGCCACCTTCGACGCGCAGCAATTCACCGCCCCAGGCCCGGCCATCCGTTCCCAACCCCACGCCATCGAGCGCGAGACCGAGCACCGGACCGCGCACCCTATGCTCGGCCGCAACCGCTGCAATGTGCGCATGGTGATGTTGAATCGCCATGGTTGGAATGCCGTGCGCTGAAGCAAACGCGGCGGCAAACCGCGTGCTGTGGAAATCCGGATGCAGATCGTGTGCGACGACTTCAGGCGTAACATCGAGCACATCCAACAGGTGCGCCGCAGCTTCCTCCAACGCGCGGCAGGTCGCCGCGTTGTCCAGATCCCCGACATGCTGCGAGAGAAACGCCTCGTCGCCCCGCGTGACGCACACGGTGTTCTTGAGGAGCCCGCCCAACGCAAGCACTGACGGCCCCGGCGCTGCCAGTTTGACCGGCGCCGGCGTGTAACCGCGGGCGCGGCGGATGAAGGCAGGGCCCCGTGGTGTTGCCCGTGCGACGCTGTCGTCACAGCGGATCAGGATATCGCGGTCGTGCACGAGGAACGCATCGGCGATGCCCGCGAGCCGCTGCTGGGCCTCCTCGTTGCCCGTGACGAGCGGCTCGCCGCCCGGGTTGGCGCTGGTCATCACCAGCGCGAGCGGCTGCGGCTCTGCGAGCCAGTCGGTCCCCTGCGGGCGCCCGGCCGCCTCGTGGAACAGCAGGTACTGGATCGGCGTATAGGGGAGCATCGCCCCGAGCCAGGCGACCCCCGGTGCGACACCTGTCAGAACTGCGTCACACGCCCTGTGCTTGCGTAGCAAGACGATTGGGCGCTCGCGCGATTCAAGCAGCGCACGCTCCGCGGCGCCGGCCTCCGCCAGACCCTCGAGCGACGCCGTGCCGGCAACCATGACCGCCAGGGGCTTTTCCTCGCGCGCTTTACGCGCTCGAAGCGCTGCCACCGCCTCCCGGTTGCGCGCATCGCACACCAGGTGAAAGCCGCCGAGCCCCTTTACCGCGAGGATCTCGCCGCCCCGCAGACGCGCCAGCGCGGTAGCCACGACATCGCTCATCTGCCTCGTCTCCCTCATCTCCATTGCCGTATCGGCGCCATCGAGAAGCGCAAGCGACGGCCCGCAGTCGGCGCAGGCATTGGGCTGGGCGTGAAATCGCCGCTCGGCCGGATCATCGAACTCGGCCCGACACGGACCGCATAGCGAAAAACGCGCCATGCTGGTGTTGGCGCGGTCGTAGGGGAGTGCGCCCGTGATCGTAAACCGCGGGCCGCACTGAGTGCAGTTGATGAACGGAAAACGGTAGCGCCGATCGCGCGGATCGAACAGTTCGCCGAGGCACGCATCGCAGACAGCCGTGTCGGCGGCGATCCCGGTGCGCACGCGGCCCCCGCAGCTTGCAGCAATCTCGAACCCATCGCCCGGGGACGACGGCAGATCGCGTTCCTCGATGCCGTCGATGCGGGAAAGACCGGGCGCCTCGCCCGCAAGACGCGCCATGAAGCGATCCAGGGCCGGCGCCTCGCCCTGGACCTCGATGGCAACGCCCTGTGCATCGTTGCGCACCCAGCCCGCAATTGAAAGCTCCCGGGCCAGTCGCCATACAAATGGCCTGAAGCCAACGCCCTGCACGAGGCCGCGCACCCGGATGGCGCGGCGCACGGTTCGGTCCGGGAGCGGAAGCGATGCCAGCATCACGCTGACCGGCCCCTGGCCTTCGCGCGCCGCGCGCCGCGCGCCGCGTGGGGCTGGCCCGGTGCGGTGGCGGCCTCTACCTGATTCGCGCGTGCCCGTGCAATACCCTGTCGTATCCATTCGATCCAGCCATCCAGGCCCTCACCGGTCCTGGCAGACACTCGCAGGACACCCATCCCCGGATTGATCCGCCGTGCATACTCGACGCAGCGCTCGGGATCGAAATCCAGATACGGCAGCAGGTCGATCTTGTTGAGGAGCATCAGCGACGCGCGGCAAAACATGTCCGGGTACTTCAGAGGCTTGTCTTCGCCTTCGGTAACGGAAAGCACGACCACCTTGTGCGCCTCGCCCAGATCGAACGCGGCCGGGCAGACGAGGTTCCCGACGTTCTCGATCATGAGCATGCTGCCCCCGCCAGGGGCGAGGCGCTCGATGGCGTGCCCCACCATGTGTGCGTCGAGATGGCAGCCCCTGCCGGTGTTGATCTGAATCGCGCGTGCGCCGCTCGCCCGGATACGGTCGGCGTCATGACTGGTCTGCTGGTCGCCTTCAATGACGCTGATCTCTATCTGCCCGGCCAGCGCGACTATCGTCTTCTCCAGCATGGCCGTCTTGCCCGAACCGGGGCTCGACACCAGGTTGAGCGCGAATATGCCCCGCTCCCGCAGTGCCGTGCGGTTGCGTGCCGCAAAGGCGTCGTTCTTGGCGAGTATGTCCTGCTCGATGCTCACCGTACGCGCACTGGACGGTTCCGAAGCATGCGCATGTGTCATCACCGCGCGTTGATCGTGCGCGCGGTCGAACTCATGCGCACGGTGGTCCTCATGCTCATGCGCGAGGGCCGTGCCCTCGACCCGGACCTCGTCGCTGCCGCAACCGCATGTCGTGCACATGACCTGTCTCCCCTGCGCGTCCTGGGGCCCTTACGCCTATTCGACTTCCAGTTCCTTCACCCGCATTTCGGTCCCGTCAGTGACCTGGAGCTGGTAGCTGCCACAGCGGGGACACGGGTCGCCGAGTGCGGCGATGGCAGTCGGTTCCAGGCACTGCAGGCACCGGGCCATCCCGGGGGTCTCGACGATTTCCAGCCGCGCGCCATCCGCCACGCTCTGCCTGGTCACCACGTCGAAACAGAAACGCATTGCCTCGGGCTCCACGCTGGAGAGCCTGCCGAGCTCGAGCCAGACCGAGCGCACGCGCCGGAATCCCTCGCGCCGCGCAGCCTCCTCCACGATCTGCAGCACGCCCTCGGCCAGTGACAATTCATGCATCGCGTCTTTCCAAGTTTCCCTGTCTATCCATGTCCGAAACGACACCGCCGACGACCGCGTGTGTCCACCGCGGGTGTTCAGAGTGTTACGCCCGGGGCAAGGTGTGCTGTTGATCTCAGTCAAGAAAGCGGGGGGCCGGCGCGCCCGACAGATGATGGCCGGGCCCCGGCGCGGGCTACTCGCTGCGCAGCGCCTCGAGCGGATCGAGCCGCGCTGCGCTGCGCGCCGGCATCACACCCGCAGCCAGGCCCACCACCACGGCCACCAATTCGGCGAGCACCGCATAGCTCCATGGCGTATGCACGGGCAGCGCAGGCAGCCCAAGCTGGAGCGCGAGCGCGATCGCCCAACCCAGCAACAGTCCGGCCGCGCCGCCCACGGCGGCCAGCAGTGCCGCCTCGCCGAGGAACAACAGCAGAATGCGCCGCTGCGTCGCGCCGATCGCGCGCAGCAGCCCGATCTCGGAAGTGCGCTCGGCGACAGCAATGGTGAGGATGGTGAGTATCCCCACGCCGCCGACGACCAGGGAGATGCCGCCCATCGCCGCGACCGCGAACGTGATCGCGTTGAGGACCGTGCCGAACACTTCGAGCATCTTCTGCTGCGGCGTGACGGTGAAGTCCTCTGCGCCATGGCGGGCCACCAGAATGCGCTTGATGCCTTCTTCCACTTCGGCAAGGGGCGCCGTCGGTTCGTAGGTGATGTGAATCTCCTGCAGGCTCTCGCGGTTGAACATCTCCAGCGCCCGTGCGACCGGAATGAAAACCGTGTCGTCGAGGTCAAAGCCGAGAATCTGGCCCTTGGACTGCATGACGCCGATGACGCGGTAGCGCTCGCCGCCGACGCGAATGCGGCTGCCCAGTGGATTTGCACCGCCGAAAAGCTCCCTCGCCACTTTGGAGCCGAGCACGGCAAAAGCACGCGCGCTGCGCGGATCCTCCTGGGGCAGGAACTCCCCGCTGGCCACGCGCATCTTGAGCGCCCGGGTGAAGTCGGGTCCTACACCGTAGAGCGTTACGCGGCGGCTTCTGCCGGTGTATTTCACGTCCGCGTTGCCCTGCACCAGCGGGTCGCTCACCTGCACATAGGGCGCACGGCGCAGCGCGATGGCGTCGTCGATGCTGAGCGGCCGAACGGTGTTGACCGCGCCTAGCGACGCGCCGTGCGTCTGGGTGCGCCCCGGGGCGACGGTGATGAGGTTGGTTCCGAACTGCGTGAACTCAGCGATCACGAAACGGTGCAGCCCCTCGCCGATCGACGTGAGCAGGATCACCGCGGCGATGCCCACCGCGATGCCCAGCGCGGTGAGCCCCGTGCGCAGGCGATGCGCCCTGAGCGAGGCAAACGTGAATCGGACAAAGTCGGCAAAGAGCACGATCGATCCGCCTATCTTCGCGACAGCGCCTGCACCGGGTCGAGCATGGCCGCGCGGCGCGCGGGTGCGAGCGTGAACAACACCGCCGTGATCACGGCGGTGGCAGGCGCCGCGGCGAGCGCCCACCAAGGCGCCTGGAACGGAATCGCCGGGTATAACTGCACCGCGGCGTAGCGGACGAGTTGCCCCGCCACCAGCCCCAACCCCGCGCCGCCAATCGACAGCAGCACCGCCTCGGTAAGGAACGCCAGCCGGATCTGCGCTCCCGTGGCGCCGAGCGCCTTCAACAAACCGATTTCACGCCGGCGCTGCGTCACCGCGATGAGCATCACGTTCATGATCAGGATGCCGGCCACCGCGAGGCTGATGGCCGCGATGCCGGCCACCGCCATGGTCAGGGCCCGCAGGATCCGGTCGAAGGTGGCGAGCACCGCGTCCTGGGTGATCACCGTGACGTCCCGCTCGCCCTCGTGGCGCAGCCGGATGATCTCCTCGACGTCGTCCTTGGCGTAAGGGATCTGTTCCCTGCTCTTGGCCTCGACCAGCACGCGGAACAGCGCCTCGGTGTTGAACAGCGCCTGCGCCGCGGCTAGCGGCACGATGACGATTTCGTCGGTGTTGAAGCCGAGCGATTCGCCCTGCCTGGCCATGATGCCGATGACGCGAAAGCGCCGGTCGCCGATCCGCACCCATTCGCCCAGCACCGGCTTCGCCCCGAACAATTCGGCGGCCACCTTGGCACCGATCACGCACACCGGCAGGATCTGGCGCGGATCGGACTCGGGCAGGAACCTGCCCAGCGCCACCTCCATGCCGCGAATGTCCCTCAGCTCGGCCGTGGAGCCGAGCACCGGCGTCTCGCGCACGCGCGAGCCGACGTGCACGTCTGCCGCGCCGATGACAAGCGGGGCGATGCGCCGCACCGCATGGCTGCGCTTGAGCGCCAGTGCATCGTCCAGCGTCAGGTCGCGCGGCGTCTTGCCGATCAGCACGCCCGGCATGGCACCGGAGGTTTCGCTGCGGCCCGGCAGCACGATGACCAGATTGGTGCCGAGCG
>Ga0315281_10013512_pt1 | contig 11048 bp, 9 predicted proteins | sample YL17G07_0_MG_FD_204540 | JGI IMG/M metagenome (GOLD analysis project Ga0315281, IMG submission 204540) | Sediment microbial communities from Yellowstone Lake, YNP, Wyoming, USA - YL17G07_0 | ecosystem: Environmental > Aquatic > Freshwater > Lake > Sediment | place: USA: Wyoming | collected... | reverse complement strand
ACCAGGTTCAATGTCTGTAGTCTCCCTTGCTCTTGCTGTGTCAATGTCAGTCCTCTCATGACTGACATTATCCCTTAACAGTTAGCTACTGACGTAATCGTATAACAACGACATAACCGAGAGCTCCAGAAGGACTCGCTTCCGGAACACAGCCCACTGTAAAATGTGAGGCAGCGATCAAACGCCCTTCCTCGACTCAAAAGCTGGGAACGAGATTGTCAGGTAGTTTTCATATTCACACGACTCGGATTAGGGTCGGGGAATCAGATGCCTAGCCACCCGGATCAGCAGGTGGCAGTAGGCCTGCTTGACAAGGCTGTAGTCTGATATTATAATCCTGCCCGGTGCAGGGTGCTAGCGGAATCTCATCTGCGGTCTGCCCTCCAGACCAGGGTATGGCTGTACGCTGCGATCCCTAGACGCTGCACCTCTCGTAATGCTACTCTCTCGGCAGAAAGTTCCTTTTTCTCTTACTTTTCGGGGGAAAAGACTTCAATCGCCACAGCAATCCTTGCAGTTTTTATGGTCACTATGAATCACATTGTCGAGTCAGAGTTCTTCAAAAAACAACGAAGATACTATCTGATACTTCAACCGGCATCTGTCTTCTTGAATTTATACATATGTGTGGGACGCTAATCTTCCCGATCTAGCGACGAAAATAGGGGGCAACTGGGGGCGAATAGAAATGCAACCTGTTTAACCGAACTGGTTTGAGGTCCTTGTATTATGCCTCTTCTGAGAATCGGCATATTCTCCAACATGCATTGTTCTTAATTGCTTCTATGTCCTTATAAATTCGTCAGAGCGTAGATAGTAAAAGAAAAACGGCAGAATGACGCAGGAGGATTGGTCAACTAGTATAGTAAACTGAGAACACAACCTAGATCCTGCCGTTTGGACGAAATGCGTAGAATTGCTTACTGACTTTAGGCCTGTTGACCGATTGCAGCCCTGATAAGGATATGCTATAATTTTTGGTCGTGTGGAGGGTAAATTGCAGGTAGCTCCTATTAGTCAACCCCCCGAGGTTGGAACTACCATTACTTCAGAACTTAGTTTTCACCCCCTCATCTCAGCTTCACCAATAACCGTGGAGCCCCCATATTCAGAGTGCCATAGCATATTGGAGGTGTATGCCCCCTGAGCTTCATGAGGAGTGCATAAGTCAATTCAATTTCCAAATAAAGAAGGAGGCCTAGAATGCCCGCAGAGATAATCTCAGGAACAGCAGTAGCAGAGCAGATCCGCGCAGAACTCAAAGTAAAGGTAGCGGAGCTCAAGAAAAAGGGTATACACCCCGGCGTGGTCTTCGTGCGTGTAGGCGAGGACCCCGCCTCAATATCCTACGTCACCGGCAAAGGCAAGGCGGCTGAGGAGCTGGGCATCCTGTCGGAGACCATAGTTCTCCCCGAAGATAGCGGGGAGCAGAAGCTCCTTGACCTTGTCCACAAGCTGAACAAGGACCCCAAGTTCCACGGCATCCTGGTGCAGCTCCCCCTGCCCAAGCAAATCGATGCGGACAAAGTCCTGACTGCCATCGACCCGGAAAAGGACGTTGACGGTTTCCACCCCGTCAATGTAGGCAGGCTGTTAATCGGCGACCCCTACTTCATGCCCTGCACCCCGCACGGCGTCCAGGAGCTGCTGGTTCGCAGCGGCAACAGCCCGGAAGGAAAGCACGTGGTTATCTGCGGACGGAGCAACATCGTGGGCAAACCCGTGATGGCCATTCTGATACAGAAACAGAAGGGCGCCAACGCAACGGTGACCATGGTGCATACCGGCACGAAGGACATGCCCAAGTACACCAGGCAAGCGGATATTATCATCGCTGCCATGGGCAAGCCGCAGGTGATAACGGCAGACATGGTCAAGGAAGGCGTGGTAGTGATAGACGTCGGCGTAAACAGGATACCCGACGCCACCAAGAAGAGTGGCTTCAGGCTGGTGGGCGACACCGATTTCGAGGCCATCAAAGAGAAGGCGAAAGCTATTACCCCGGTCCCCGGCGGTGTGGGGCCAATGACAATCACCATGCTCATGGTCAATACGGTCAGGGCTGCCGAGCAGCAGTCCGCCAAGAAACATTAAGAAAGCAAATAAATAAAGTAAATAAAAAGGTAGGAGGTTCACGCTTATATGGCATACGATGCAGTAAAACTAAAGGACTGGCAGATTGCAGAGCTGGCCGAGAAGGGTATGCCCACCCCTGAGGAGTGGCAAAAAAAGCTAGGCCTGCAAAAGGACGAGCTCATCCCCTACGGGCGGACGCCCAAGCTCGATTTCCTCAAGATAATAGAGCGCTTGAAGGCAAAGAAGGACGGCAAATACGTCGAGGTTACCGCTATCACCCCCACGCCGCTGGGCGAGGGCAAGACAACTTCCCTGATGGGTCTAGTGGAGGGTCTAGGCAAGCGGAAGCAAAGCGTAATCGGTTGTATCCGCCAGCCGTCGGGCGGCCCCACCATGAATATCAAGGGAACGGCTGCCGGCGGCGGCAATGCGCTGCTCATCCCCATGACCGAGTTCTCTATGGGACTGACCGGCGACATCAATGATATTATGAATGCCCACAACCTAGCGATGGTGGCCCTCACCTCCAGGATGATGCATGAGCGCAACTACAACGACGAGCAATTGCAGCGGCTGACCAAGATGCGCCGCTTCGACATCGACCCCACCAGGGTCGAGATGGGCTGGGTTATGGACTTCTGTGCCCAGAGTTTGCGCAGCATTATTATAGGTATGGGCGGCCGCATGGATGGCTACATGATGCAGTCCAAGTTCGGCATAGCCGTGAGCTCCGAGCTAATGGCTATGCTCGCCATCGTCAATGACCTGGCGGACCTGCGGCAGAGAATGGACAAGATCACCTTGGCCTACGACAAGAAGGGGAATCCCATTACCACCGGCGACCTGGAAGTCGGCGGCGCTATGACAGCTTTCATGCGCAACGCCATCAACCCCACCCTGTGCTCCACAGTGGAGTATCAGCCGATATTTGTGCATGCCGGCCCCTTTGCCAATATCGCGGTAGGCCAGAACTCCATCATCGAAGACCGCATCGCACTGAAGATGGCCGACTACTGCGTTACTGAGAGCGGCTTCGCCGCAGACATCGGCTTCGAGAAGTTCTGGAATGTCAAGTGTAGACTGAGCGGACTGAAGCCGCATGTCTCCGTGCTCACCACCACCATCCGCGCCCTGAAGATGCACGGCGGCGGGCCCAAGGTGGTGGCAGGATTGCCCCTGCCCGATTCCTACACCAAAGAGGACCTGAAGCTGCTGGAGAAAGGCCTGCCCAATATGGTGCATCACATCAACACCATTAGAACAGCGGGCATCAACCCGGTGGTGTGCATCAACGCCTTCCATACCGATACCAAGGCTGAGATCGCCATGGTGCGCAAGGCTGCCGAGGCTGCCGGCGCTCGCTGCGCTTTCTCATCTCATTGGGCTGACGGCAGCGACGGCGCCCTGGAGCTGACTGACTCCGTTATAGAGGCCTGCAAAGACAAGAATGACTTCAAGTTCCTTTACCCCAATGAGATGAAGCTGCGGCAGCGCGTGGAGAAGGTTGCCAAGACGGTCTACGGGGCCGATGGCGTGAACTGGAGCGCCGAGGCTACGGAAAAGGCAAAGGCTTTTGAGGCTGACGCCAAGTACGATGAGTACGCCACGATGATGGTGAAGACTCACCTGAGCCTGACCCATGACCCATCCATTAAGGGCGTGCCCAAGGGATGGATGCTCCCCATCCGCGACATATTGCTGTTCTCCGGAGCGAAGTTCCTCTGCCCGATGGCCGGAACCATCAGCCTGATGCCGGGGACCAGCTCCGACCCGGCTTTCAGAAGGATAGATGTGAACGTAAAGACCGGCAAGGTGTCCGGACTGTTCTAAGCTAGAGAAGAGACTATGTGATGTAGGGGTGGGCGTTTGCCTAGGCGAACGCCCACCCCAAAACATGTTCGGGGGAGTGCGGGGAGAAAACTGTATTGGTTCTAAGTCCTCACATTATGCCTTTTCTTATAATCGGCATATTCCGCAAAATACATCCTTCTTATTGCTTCTATTTCCTTATAAATTTCCACCATTGCTTTCGCCAGTTCCTCTTCATTCAACCCATCGGCAGGCATGGTGTACACCTTGGTGCATTTGGTTTCCTGATTATCCTTAGTACGAGTCCCTGTGATACAAGTCCCCATCATCTCGAGAGTAGAGCCATCGGCATCCAAAGCTAAAGTTATCGACTTTGCACAAAAGTCTAGGCCTTTTGGCCCGACCCATGTAGTTTCATCTGACAGCGAGAAGGTAATAGGGTGAATACTAAGAGGCCCAACATACCCTCCGCCAAATCTCCATCCTAAAGTCTTGATAAATTCCCGCGAAACTCTCTCTACACAGGGAGCAAATTTCCCCCAAGTTTTCCTAGCTTTATTCTTTGTTGCCAGCTCTCGGGCTCGTGCGCTCTCCTCAGCTCTACGGGGCTCTCTTTCCTCTGATCTTTTTAACTCTCGAAATAGCCCTTTCCAGTTCATTTCTGCATCACTATTCTTCTGCAGGTACAACGGGCGGTTCAGCCATCGACTCATAACTCATCTCAGCACGTCGTTGCTGTATCTCAAGCCTTAAAGTGTCATAATCTTTCTGAAGCGTTTCGTAAAACCTCGCACTTTCTAAGGCAATGGCGCCGAAGTTAGCTGCCGCGGTGGCAAAAGAAATATCAGCATCGGTGAAGCGACGCGGCTTAGAAGAGTAAACCCGCATAACCCCGACTGTCTCTTCTCTCAACTTGACCGGCATACTCAGAATAGAAGCTATTCCCTCCCGCTTAACCTGCTTCCGATACTCAACTCGCTCATCCGTTGCAGCATCTAAGACAGTAACTGGCTTGCCTTTAAGTGTCTCAGACATACTCTTGTCGGCTAATACTGGACCTTTTCTAACGAACCAATCGCTTAATCCGTAAGCCGCGGTATGAAGCAATACCTTTTCGTCTGGAGTAAGCAACATCAATGAGCAGGCTTTCGCGCCCATAGCCTTTGCCACACCTTCAACGATAGAGTGAAGAATATCATCTGGAGAACGAGCTGAGTTCAGTATTGTTGCCAGTTGGTAGAGGCTCTGATAATAAGTCTTCTCTCTTTGCTTCATCGCTGCACCTCCTTTGCTTTTGTTGGGTTGGTAAAGGCTTCGACAGTCATCTTATTTGTTCCTTCGTAACTGGCCATCTGCTGAAACCCGCGCGGAATGAATTTCCCACGGCCTCACGGTCAGGGTATTGATTATTCCAAACTTCGTTTGCCCTGCATCCTTTTCGATCTTAGGTAAGGATGCAAGGAGAACTCCATCCCTCGACCTGATGGTCGGGGAATCAAGTAAGTAAAATTAAAATAGCTTCTACCGTTTATCAGTAGAAGCTATCAGCTCTCAATGGGCGGTTGAGGCGACTGTCGCCTTGGTGAGCTTCATCGCCATTTAACTTGGCTCAATTATAGCCAAAATAGGACAGGGGGTCAATGGCGAGGGTTCAGAAGCTTCTTGTCCTGGCAAAGAGACAGTATCATAGGTCAAAAATGGCCTGACTTTTTATTTGCTATTTATAAAGGGGCGGAATGGAATTAGCTTTACGCCAAGTAATAGTGGAATGCGTTATTCGGGTAGGTGTTTGCCTCGCCCTCTTGTAGCGAACAGCAGCGTAGCTCCTAGCATGCACAAGGCTGCCCCATATCCAAAGCCAGCCGTTGGTGAGATGGCAGTCCAAAGCAAACCTACGACAGAGCTTGAGGCAAAATCCCCAATCCCATTGACAGTAGCCAATGTGCCGTACCCGGTTCCCCGCAAATTCTCCGGCAGAAGGTCAGCCGCTACCGTCCGTTCCATGGCATCTGTGATGGCAATGGCTATGCCTGCCACTACGAAAAGTAACCCTAAGTAGAAAAGATTGCTGATGCTGAAAATAAACCCTACCGCACTCAACCCGGTAAGAAGGTATCCGAAAACGAGTATCTTCCTCTTCCCAAACTTATCACCTAGAACTCCTATCGGAAAAGAAAGAACTGCGTAAAAGACATTGTGAATCGTATACAGGAGAATGGCCAAACTCCCGGCAATGACAGCGCCATTAACAGGGGACAAAAGCTGAGTTGCCCTGAGTATGAGCATTGAATCGGCAAAGTTACCCAGCCCGAACACCCCGACCGCTATCAAGAAAAAACGAAAATTTCGAGGGAGACTCTTCATGCTCACAAGAAAATGGGTATGGCCCTCGTGGTTATTCTTTCTTGTCTCCCTGACAAAAAGAACAATGGTCAACAAAGCCAGTACGCTTGGTACTAGAGCGACAAGGAAAATAGAGCGAAGTGCCATGCTCTTTATCAGGAAAAAGGCGACGGCTGGGCCAGCAATGGCACCAAGAGTATCCATTCCCCGATGAAACCCAAAAACCCTGCCGTGAAACTCCGGCTTTGTCGAATCAACCAGCAGGGCATCTCGGGGCGGCTCTCTGGTCCCCCTGCCCAGCCATGCAATAACGCGGCTTAAGAGCACATGGGGCCAGGAAAATGCCAGAGAAAACGAGCCGACTCCTATAGCTGTCAGAAGATACCCGGCTACAGCAAACGGTTTTCTTTTGCCAATGTAATCGCTGTACCAGCCAGACAGGAGCTTCATCCCACTGGTAGAGGCATCCGCTATCCCTTCAATTACGCCAAGCAGTGCCGCTGAGCCCCCCAGTGACACAAGGAAAGCCGGCAGAATAGCCGTCGCCATCTCATGGCCGAAATCGGAAAAGAAGCTGGTTAAACCCATGGCAAAGATGTTTCTGTTTAACCATTTGTTCTTACTTGTTTTCATCTCTTAAACCCGGCATGACATGGGAAAGCACGGGCCTTGGCTGTTACTGTTCAATTACTCTGGGTAAGACAAAACAGAGAGCGACAACGATTGCGACGAAAGCTATAAAGGCAACGGCGGCTATCTCAAGTGCAATCTTCCTTGCAAGCCTCTTATCACGATAGGAGTACTCATTATACGTGATGAGAAAAGCAGCAAGCGCCGCAGCAAAGCAGAACGGCACACCAGCTATGACCACTAGACGTATCAGCGCTTACCCCTCCAGTAGGGTAGCAGAGGACAATAAAAAAGCCTCTATTACCTTCGTTAATAGTAGAAGCTATCAGCTCCGCTAAAGGAGCGGTTCGCTATGTAAACACCAGCCAAGCGAGCTTCATCGCTCTATTGTTCGCAATATACCAGATTAAGCCTCGGGGGTCAATATGTAACCAAAGACTTTGTCATAACGGCTAATCCTAATGCCAAGTCCAACGGATCACATTTTACAGCACCTTGATTCTTTGGTATAGTAAAAATAGCTAAGGCGATGAGGCTCGCCCGGGTTAAGCCCCAAAAGGCCCGATTCTTCGGGATGATAGCTTCTACTGGCAACGTTGTCGGTGGAAGCTTTTTTCTTGCACGCCCAAAAGGCCCTATGAAACAGTGTATCGTAACGGACGAAGTGAGAAAGGCCGCAGAGAAGGCACTGCAGTACGTTCACTCGTGCCAAACAGAGGATGGTGGGTACTTTTTTGCCCGCATCTCACCCAGCAGCCTCCGCGACTCGTACTTCGCTGTGAAAACCCTTCTGATGCTGGGACAGCGTCCCCGGCGGCCTGCAGGCGTCAAGCGTTTCGTATGGGCTTTTCTTCAGGAAGGTGAGGGCAATCCTGTTCACACCTCTTATCTCGCCATCGAAATTCTAAAGGATTTGGGGGATGATTTGGAGGCATTGCGCCATCAAAGCGAAGCTATTAAAGCCCCACTTGCTGCGCTCGATAGAGTTAGCGACCCCAGCACACTATACATAGAAGTGGTCTCAGAACTGGAACAAGTATTCGAAGCGGTGTCTATACTTATGCATCTAGATGTACCTTTCGACCGGGCTTCAGTTGTTCGCCTCTTATCCTCGTTGGCTAACAGGAACGGAGGTTTCGGAAGTCAAGGGAGCTCTTCTCTGGCCACAACCTATTATGCAGCTAGGACTTCTGTCATGCTGGATTACCCACTCAGGCATCCAGAGCGCATTTTGTCGTTTTTGAGAAGGCACGAGCTAGATGTCTACTTTTTGGAGAATCTCTATTACCTGTCGAGTGCTTGCTTTATCTTGGGTGAGACGCTTTCAGAGCCAGAACAGGCTATCTCGTTTGTCTTAGGTTGCCAACGAGACAGCGGAGGCTTCGCTCGTGCAAGACCTATGGGCATTGCCACATTGGAAGATACATACTATGCGCTCTCAGTCCTGAGAGAAGTAGAGGTTCTGTAAGTGGTTATTTACTGTACCAGATGCTGGAAAGACAATCCTGCCAGGAGCAAGGTGTGCTCTTGGTGCGGGGCGAAGCTAGAGGCAGATACTGGAAGTCTTATTGCCAAGCTAATCCAGGCTCTATCCCATCCCGAGCCAATGACGGTGGAGCGGGCCACCTGTATTCTTGTTGAACTGAAAGCTTCGGAAGCCGTTGTGCCGGGTAAAGGTAATGAAAAACTTATAACAAGCCATCAGCCTTACTGGGTAACCGAGAATTGGAGCACGGCTATGAGTCCGGTCCCAAGAGGACTGCTCGAACGCCTGCTTCCCAGGGACATAGCCATTCGGCGAATCAAAAGATGGCTGCAGCAAGATATAGAGTCCATAGTACTGCGTAACATCGGCAATCTCCAATATGAAACTCGACAGAATATTGAAGATACGCTCGGCCGGTTTTCCTTTGCTTTGGACCAGGAGTTGGAAAATGTAGCTGAAGCAACTTTGGGAGCTATTCAGGAAGCTCACATTCAACGAACAGAGAAGGCCGATAGCGTTGGTCAGGAGCTAAAAAGGCTGGCAGACTTTGAATCTAAAATGCAGGAGCTTCATGAGAAGCTAGCGAAGTTCGCCGTGTGATTATAATATCGCCGGTAAGGAGGGCAACAAGATGACTAAACTTTTGCTTATAAGACACGGTGATACCGCCTGGAATGTGGAGGAGATTTTCAGAGGGCGGGTCGATGTTGAACTAAACGAGACCGGTATTAAACAGGCGGAGCTATTGGCGAAATACCTCACGGATGAAACGATAGTTGCCATCTACTCAAGTCCTCTAAAGCGAGCCTTAAAGACGGCGGAGATAATTGCCGCCTCGCACCATATTGATGTTATGCCTGCTCCGAAGTTGGTAGACTTCAAGTATGGGGAATGGCAGGGCCTGTCTCACAATACCGTTAAGGAAAAGTATCAAGCCCTGTACGCTGAGTGGTTAACTAATCCCCATCTGGTAAAAGTGCCAAAGGGCGAAAGCCTGGATGACGTCAGGGAACGAGTGTTGGGACTGATAAACCAGGTTATAATAAAGCATGAGGGAACCGTTGCCCTAGTATCTCACCGAGTGGTTGGTAAGGTTCTCATCTGTGCCCTTCTGGGGTTAGACAACTCTCACTTCTGGAATATAAGGCTGGATACCTGCGGGATTACAACCTTTCTCTATGAAAAGAATCGATTTACACTTGCCCAGCATAATGATACTTCTTTCTTAAGACCCCTTGGTAAAGCTGCGTTGGGCGACTTTTAATGACTACGTTCTAGGAGACATGCAACAGCGTCTTCGGCGAGATGGCAAGACACAAAGGTGCATGCGACATTGAAGAATTGAATCAAGTCTGATGGTGGGGAAAAGGGGGGATTACCAATGATATACAACTGATATTTCCTGCGTTTTACTGATGAGGTTTTTGAGCGAGTGGATCGGGGTCAGAGATAAGAATTAAGGAGAATCTAGTCCATGTCAATTCTGAGAGAGAGTAATTTGCCAAACCTCTATCATCGGGGTAAGGTGCGCGATACTTATGAGATGGATAATGATCTGCTGTTAATTATTGCCACTGACAGAGTTTCAGCCTTTGACGTCGTCCTGCCCGGTGGCATACCCGATAAGGGAATTGTGTTAAACCAGCTCTCAGGATTCTGGTTTGACAAGACCTCGCATATCATGCCTAACCACATGCTACAGGTTGTGGACGATATTAACTGGCTCAACCGCGTATACGGGGGGAAGGTTTGTGTTTCCTATTATTCGTATCCCCCTTATGTAGAGCGGCGTTCCATGATTGTGAGGCGGGCGAAGCGTATAGATATCGAGTGCGTGGTTCGCGGCTACCTATCAGGCTCGGCATGGGCTGAATACAAGCAGAGCGGCTCTGTCTCGGGCATGACTTTGCCCAAAGGGTTCAAGGAGTCAGAGAAACTCCCCGAGCCTATGTTTACTCCCACAATCAAAGCGGATACCGGCCATGACCAACCGATTACACTTAAGCAGATGGAGAAGCTCGTGGGCAAGTCGGTTACCAAGGATATTATGGAGAAGAGCTTGGCTATCTATGACTATGCGGCCCAGTATGCTCTCAGCCGTGGAATAATCATTGCCGATACCAAGATGGAGTTCGGCATGATAAGGGGCAGACTGTCCTTGATAGATGAGCTACTCACCCCTGATTCCAGCCGCTTCTGGGATGCCGAGAAATATTCGCTGGGTAAGTCGCAACCCAGCTTCGACAAGCAACCTCTTCGAGACTGGCTTACTGCATCCGGATGGAACAAGGATCCTCCCGCTCCAGAGCTTCCTCCCAAGATAGTTGAGGAGACTTCAGAAAGATATTGTGAGGCTTATCGCATGCTCACAGGAAAGGAACTGTAAGGTCAGGCTTTCGCACTATTTTTCTATTGGTATCTGAATAGGTCTTTCGTTCGATTCACAAAGCATCAACCGACCACCGCTTCACAAAACAACCTGAGCCTAGTTACATGGTGGAACTCGGCCTAAACTGAGGTGAACATTCCGCTTGTATATTGTTTCCGAAGCTATCAGGTGTATTTTGGGCTTAAGGGGGGTTATGCACCAATGTGAATAACGGCTTAATAATCATGTCTTCACCAGCGTATTTTAGCTTCAAAGCTGTGTGTAGGTCGCCACACAAAACTCATAAGGTCACCGCATGCCTCAGTATTAAGATAG
>Ga0315281_10013511_pt1 | contig 11048 bp, 14 predicted proteins | sample YL17G07_0_MG_FD_204540 | JGI IMG/M metagenome (GOLD analysis project Ga0315281, IMG submission 204540) | Sediment microbial communities from Yellowstone Lake, YNP, Wyoming, USA - YL17G07_0 | ecosystem: Environmental > Aquatic > Freshwater > Lake > Sediment | place: USA: Wyoming | collected... | reverse complement strand
TCAAAACAAAACTATGGCAGATTGTCCGAGGAGATTGGAAATTGCGTGAAAAAAGTTTCAACTGGCATTCCAGTAACGCAAGCTTTGGAAGAACTGGTTTTGAAAATTCCATCGCTCCATTTCAGAAGATCCATGTGGCAGTTGATAAATAGCATGAGAACTGGAACGGATCTGGGCGACAGCTTGGATAGCATGGTAAGCAGTTTATCAAGCGAGCAGGGTGTGGCCATGAGAAGATATGGTTCACAGCTGAGTCCGCTGGCAATGATGTACATGATGCTGGCAATTATAATTCCAAGTTTAGGCATCACATTCCTTATAATATTGTCATCCTTTTCTGGTCTGCCAATCACAAAAAATATTTTTTGGATGATTTTGGCGGTTTTAATTGTTTTCCAGTTTGCTTTCATCGGTTTGATCAAAAGCAGGAGGCCTCCAATTGAAATATAAAACTAAAATGTACGACAGGCTGTACAGGCTTTTACCTTCTGGCTACAGGGGTTGGGTGAGTAAGTATATTACTTATGCTGACATTTCCATTTCACCAGAAATTTATGTCGGATTTAGTTTACTTTACGGGATATGCTTGGCATTTGCTGGTTTATTTTTATTTATCTTGGGCATTCTTCCAAATAAATTTCTTATACCGATTTCAGCTTCTATATTCATCTCTTTTGAAGTCATCATGCACGGAATTTTGGTTGTAATATCTGATAACAGAACAAAAGTTGTAGAGGAGATCATACCTGATGCTCTACGGCTGATATCGGCGAACATCAGGTCAGGCTTGACAATAGACAAGGCTTTACTTGTATCGGCAAGATCAGAATTTGGCCCATTAGAAAAGGAGATAAGATCTGCGGCAAAAGGAACTTTGTCCGGGGAATCTATTGAGAATGCTCTTAAAAAAATAGCTGATAAATTCAACTCAAAAATTTTGAGTAGAAGTATGGAACTTCTGGTTGAAGGTATAATGAGGGGTGGAGATGTCCCTAAGCTGCTAGACAGTTTGGGTGAAGATATAAGGCAGATAAGAATTTTGAAAAAAGAAGTGAGCGCTCTTGTCATGGTCTATGCAATATTCATTTTCTTTGCATCGTCTGTTGGAGCACCTGTCCTGTATGCTGTCTCAGGCCATTTGGTCAATACTATGACTGAGATTGGATCTACAATTGATGTCAAACAGTCTTTTGGTGCGCTTGGCGGCAAACTTCCTCTATCGTCATTCAAGTCCGTAGAAATCACACCAGAATTTTTGGACATGTATTCTCTTTTAGCAATGAGTGTTATTTCAATATTTGGCGGCATATTGATTGGACTTATACAAGAAGGAAGGGAGAGTGCTGGTTTGAAATTTACTCCTTTTTTGCTGATCATTAGCCTGACAATCTATTTTGTTGCAAAAAGCGTAGTGACTAGCACGTTCGGCATTGTTATATGAACTATAACAATATTTATAAGAAAATCCAATTAAGGAGTAGGAGGAATGAACGTGAAAAAAGCACAAGCTGCAATGGAATATCTGATGACATATGGATGGGCTATTCTGATAATAATCGTGGTCGTAGCAGCACTGTACGCAATGGGTGTCTTTAAAGTAGGATCAACAGTAAGTTGTAGTCCTTGCTTCAGTTACTTTGCCTACGTAGATTATGCTTCAGGTCAGGGATTGAAGATAAGAAATGGGGCGAATGACATCAACGTATTAAGTGTAACAGGTGGGACTATAACTGGACTACCACTGAAAGCTGTGCCTGGAGATGACATTACAATTACTGGTATTGCTACTTCAGGAAAAGTGCCTATAGTAGTAACTTATAATGTAACAACATCCGGACTACAACATACAGATTCAGCAACAATCAACCAATAAAGCTAAATCCCATATAAGAAATTCCATGGAATGAAATAGAGAGATTTTTTCATTCTTTTCTTTATTTTTTTAATCATTAATCAAGGATAATAAGTATCGTTATTTAGAACTTATTTTGAATATAACCCTAATGCCGAGACTTGACCTTAATATTATATCAATTTTATTTTCTTTTGCGCATTTTTTCTGTGGCCTCGCCAACAACTATTGCTATAATCCCAGCAAGTACCCATGCGGTTGCTGATGTCACACCAATAGTTACTAAAACTCCGTATGATGCTAGGCCGAAGCCAACAGCAGCGACTGCTGAATTCGTCATATTTTCACCTTAAATAATTTATTTTTTCTTATAAATAAAAGGCGTCGAGCTTCCTTTTCCAACTGCTTTCTAATTGAAACAATAATTTTTAAGCTAACAAGTTCTTAGAAAAAAGAAATGGAAAGATTTATTTGTTAAGGCGGTTATATTGTTGGAAGCAGGCCACGTCATACTGCCCCTTTCTCATAATTTAAATTAGGAATTTTGAATATATCCCAAAATACCTTCAGATAATTTTGTAGGCTTAGATTGTTGTATTGAACTGAAGTCGGGGCGTTCCTATCAAAATTTAATCCACTAAGAATGTGTCAAAGCTGCAACTTTTAGTTTATATGTTGAAGGACTGCCAGTAGTATAGATTTCGACTATTTTAGCAAATCCTGCAGAGTTAATTAACCCAACATGATTAATTCCTCGTGTTCTGTTACCGACTGCATCACTTAACCACGGTGCAAAATGTTCATTAGATTCGTCTATCCAATCAACTTGTGGCTGCCAGTTACCATTAATCATTTCACGATAATAAAGATGATCATTATTTTTATTTTCCCAAGTCACAGCTACACTATTAGTTCCAGTTCTAGTAAGTGTCTGATGTCCACTAGCACCTGAATCATGAGTCACAGTAAATTCGGGTCCCCAGCCTATGCCCCAAGTTCGTTTTCTATATTTTATGTTGCCAAATGAAAGATGAACATCATTTCCATCACACACAACATTGTAAAGGGGATCTGCTTTGACTGAGATTGTTGCTTGTTCTTCATTCTCCCACGAAGTACCGTTCCACAATTTACCATAATAAACATCTGGAGTAGTATTTTTTAGATATATCCAATAAGTTTTATTTCCTGTTAAAGGACAACCTACAGGCATAGGAATTTGAGAAGTAATGCCAGTTACTAAAGTATTCACTGTCCATGTTCCACTACCATCTTTCTTATCATTCCTAATTACAAGAGCGCTATATGGAGGGCGTTGCTGCCCATTTTCAAATTGCATAGTGAAGACCCAAGGATAGCCATCACTATCAGCAATTACTGCAGTGTATTTAACATTCTTAGTCGGTGGTGTGCTGTATGCAGTATATTCTGTACCCCAAGTTATTGTGCCGTCGCCATTAGGAGTTCCACGACGATACCTGATCGGTTCGCCATCATAAGAATTACTATATGCTAAATGAAGGTATGTGCCATCAAACCATAATCCAAATCTGTCGCCACTGAATATACCACCAGACGCACTTGTAATGATTTCACGAGAGACGCTCCATGTGGAAAGGTCAGAAGAAGTTTTATAGACTAAGTCAACGCCATTGCTAGCATAAAAAATCCAGAAAAGGCCCGACATGAAAAACACTTTTCTATGCTTAGGATAATCAATTACCCAACCATTCATTGTCGTTACTGTACCAACCAGAGATGTTGTATTAATCCAAGGAGTGAGTGTAGTTGTGGTTGTAGTTGATGAAGTAGTTGTAATAGTAGATGCACTTGTGGTGGTTGTGGTTTGAGACGATGTTGATGATGAAGTAGTTGGAGTAGTAGTTGTAGTAATTGATGGAATTGTAGTCGAAGTTGTTAAGGTTGTTGTGGAGCTACTTGTTGTTGTAGAAGTTGTAGTTTCAATACAATTATTGTCTAATATACAAATACTACCAGCTTTATTACCGCAGTTCTGATTACAAACAAACCATGAACATTTACATTCTGGTGTGGTTGTTGATGTAGAAATTGAAGTAGTTGTGAAAGAACTTGTAGTAAATGTTGTAGCGACTGATTGAGTAGTTGCAGATGTTGTAATTATTGTAGGAAGAATTGTTTTTGTAGTTGATGTTGTTTGATTAGAAACTACTAAAGTTTTAGAAGTATAAAATAAAATTCCAATAGAAGTAACAACTGAAGCGATAATTAGAAAACTAATAAGTAGTTGATACTGGCCTTTATCCATAAAATAAAATTAGGAATTTTTAGATATATCTCAGAATACTTTGAGATATCATGCGGGAGGTGAGTGTTTACATTGTAGTCAAATCCCTAAAGAAATTAGACTACAATTCAAATGCCCTATTATTCAATAAACACTTAAAGTTTTCTATCTATAAAATAATTAAGATTTTCATGGGAGAATTAAAGTTTCCAGGAGAAGTAAATGGGAAAGCGTTAGCAAATGTAATTGAAGAGACTGGAAAAGAATTAGGTCACGTAACCCAAAGAGAGAAAGAAGAAGCGTCAATTAGAATTACATCAAAGCAATATTTTAAAAAAGGTCTTGTAGACAAACTTTTTGATGCCCTCGAATGGCTCTTGCCTTGTGACGGTCCTTTTTTATACCTTGGCTTTGAAGCACAAATAGATCCAACAAAGAAATATAGTGCGATCGATTTACAAGTTTTTGAACATCGTGCTAGTGCAGCAGGAAACGGTAATTATTATCTTGGAAGTTATGAGTCGGGACTTAAATACAGGCCTAGCATTCATAAATTTGTTCAAGGAATTATGGGGAGAGTTGGTAGGCTACCTCTCTGATATTAGGGTTAAATAAATATTTTGAGTTAAAAAGTTAAAATTTTCTTTAGAAAAAACCCCTACAGTTTGACTGCAAGGTCAATGCGGGAGGTGTGCTACCGGGCTGGGCTACAGAGCGAGAATATTTTAATAAGTGTTAAAATATCGTTTCGAATTACTTTCTTCTTCTAAACAAAATAAACAATACCACAAATGAAATAGCTGACCAAATCAAAATGTCCAAAATTAGTCCAACCCAATTAGCTGTATATCCTGTGAATGATGGAAGCACAGTATAATGAAGCCAAGGGAAAGGAAATCCTATTGGTCCTCCTCCTACCAATCCCATTCCTTTTAGAAAGGTAACCAAAGTCAAAACAATTCCTAATATAATCGAATAAATTGAGATTTTTGTTAGTTTTTCCATAAAACAGATTCATTTTTTGTTTAAATAAATTACCTTGTGAATTGAAGTCAGGACCTAGTGTGGGAGGTGGGATTTGAACCCACGAATGAATTAAACAGTAAGACCAAAAGCTTCTGTCAATCTTTTTATTTCCCTGAACTTGTTGATAAACTCGTAACCTTTTTTGGTCAGCTTATAAAAATCGTGTCCTTTCTCCGTAAATTTTTCTATCAATCCAATGTTAACAAGAACATCCAAATATTCCTTCAAGGCAGTGTAAGAAAGATTAGCCCCGTAAAGAATCCTTGTGGGTTTTGCCTTTCCGCCTTCATTCTGAATCAATCTCAAGATGTCCATGAAGATTGTGAGCTTTGATCTTTTCATTTTCTAGACACCCGGACAAGCATAGCTAACAGAGAAATAAAACCAACAATCAAGAAAGAATTAGCAACCACATACATGAAGGGAGTGAATGTTGTCAATAGAATCAAAACATGGAACACTGCAAGACAGGTGAAGGCAAAAGTGACTAGATACGAATCCAAATTTTTTCTTTTAAGAGAATTTTGCAAACTCCTGAAAATGACAAAGCCAATCAGGAGCAATGACAATAAATGAAACTGTGTATAGTCCACATACCACAAGGGAACAAATAAAATCGGGATCAATCTCCTGCTTTTCTTTTTACCTTTAGGTAGATAGGTGAATGCTAACAGCAAGTATGCTGCTAGTGAGAGCCAATAATAAATTGAGAAGCCGTAATAATTGGAAACAACAATTCCTGAATAAGAATTGTAAAAATTTATCTGTATATAAGTGAAAAGGCTTATCGCAGTCAAAACAAGAAACCCGATACTCAAGATGAAGAAGCTTATTGAGAGATTACGAACAGATTTTTCTGAGATTATCCTGTAGACTCGAAAAGCAAAAAATGTCACGAGAAATCCTATCACAGCAACTGCCAGATAGACAAATGAAACTACTCCGTAGAACATCAGCGGTATCAGCATCTCTTCCATACTTACCTATGATAAATCAAAGTTTTTATTGTTTTCACATAGAGGTAAAATCTATATTTTCCCTTCGCAAGGCAGGTATACCCTCCAATCCATATACAAGTTACCCGGATAAGATAATTTCGGGAATATTTTTTCCCGACAAACATTTGAAGCTAACAGCTCCGATGATACGAGGAGTTTTTGTGTTTTTCATGAGGCCAGAAATAAAATACAGTTGGAATAATTTAAAGCTGACAGCCAGGGAAGCAGAAATAGCCAATTCTATTTCACACATGCTCTTGTTTGGATCCAAAGTCAAAGAGATGAAATCAAGACTAAAGGAAATGGATTCCATTCAATCCCCTCCAAGAAGAAAAAAATTACTACCAAATAGGAAATTTATTTCAAAAAAGATTAAAAAAGGTGAAAAATGTTTAAATCTTTAATTATTCACCATTTAGAAATGATGAAAATGACTGAAAAAAAGTTGTTTTTATTTGCGCTCTCAATTACATTCTTTTTTATTTTAGCTCAAAATGCTTACTCGATGATAATTTATTGCCCACCGCCATATGCAACCATCTATGCAAACAATTACCCAAACACCACGACTTCAGTCAATTACCCCATTAAACTGGAAAATCACAATGACTTTCCAGTTACTATAGACATCACAAAATCGGGTGAAGGCTCTAGCCTGCTATCTATAACAGAGACAAGTTTTGTTTTGCAGCCAAGTGAAGTGAAGAATATTAATGTTGTGGTGAATTTGAATGGGCCAGCATATACATCTGGTAATATATTCTTTTCTTGGAGCGATGATGCTGGCGAAAGTTATAATGATGTTTGTGAGGTGTCAATAGGAATCAATGGAAGATCGACTCCAATTCCTGGCCAGCAATGCGGGAGTTCAGACACATCCTGCGGAACTTACCCAGACTGCAAAAACCTTAAAGACATCACTCAATTTCCAGTTTGTGTGAATGGCAAGCATACAAATTACTGGTGCTCTCTCAATGTAATCAAGTCAAACAACTACTGTGATTCAGCATGCTGCGGCGCAATCGGAGGCACATGCCAGAATGGAATTTGCGCAGTAAATCAACCGCCACAAAAGAGCTTAACATTGAACATCACAAACGGTGGCTCTCCAAAATTTGCTTCAATCTCACTTTTCACACCCGGAACAAACAATTTAATCACAAATGCGAACATCACTGGAATGGGGACAGTCGGATATTCTAATTCAACAGCCGACTTCAAGGTAGATTATGATTCTTCCAAGCTTTCGTTCTTGTTGAAAAACTTTTACCTTGACAACATCACAACCACTTCAAACATCGTCCTTGATTCAATCTCGCCTTCAATTCCAAATGTAACTCTGAGAAGGGCTTACAAGATTTCCGTCCCATCTTCCTTTACAACATCTTCAACTGGAATAGTCCTGACAATGAAATATTCTGACCTGCAGGTGAATGAGAATGTCCTTTATCTCTACAGGTGCGGCAATTTCAATTTTGTTACTAACATCTGCAACGACACATGGGCGAAGATCAGCATCACAAGGGACGTGATGAACGACTTGGTGACTGCAGAAGTGCCCGGATTCTCTGCTTATGCTCTGGGTGAGGGGGCAGATGTTGTGACGACCACGACTTCAACAACAACCACGACAATAGTCTCAAGCTCATCTGGAGATTCAGGAAGTCCAAGCGGAAGTCCTGGGGGTTCTGGCGGAGGCGGAGGTGGAGGCGGCGGAGGATTTGGTACAACTTCAACTTCAATCACAACCACAACAGTTCCAACCACAACCACAGCAGCTCCAGTCACGACAACCACTCAAACTGTTCAGGGTAGTCAGCAGAATCAAGGACCATCGATATTCACAGGATTCACTTCACTTACTTCAAACAATCCAATCTGGTTTGGCTTGCCTGCGGCAGCAGCAGCTGGAATATTCCTTTCATGGAAATTCTATTTCAAGACCAGGCTCTCAGCTCCAAGCTACGGCAGAAGAGGTCCAAGCTTCAAAACCAAGAAAAGAAAAAATTCAAAAGATACAAAACTGGTTTTCCAATAAAACTTAAATATCTCATTTGAGTTTTGAGTTTTTTTCCCAATTAAAAGTAAAAGAATTAATGGAATTATTAGCAAGTTTCTAGTAAAACTAAAAGATTTAATGGATTGGTTCAATTCACACCTCCCACACTCGGTCATTACGACAGTTCAGCAAGGTTTAAACCTTTAACTCTGCTCTCATTAACTATGCCATTGGATAACATTTCGTTAGAAGATTTTAAAATATATGCAAGATCAGTGGAAGTTACAAGAACACATCCAGAAAATCTAAGACGCGGTTTTTTAACGGGGATAGGTGGATGGGGTATTGATTATGAAAAAACTGTAAGAGCCTTTGGAGAATACAAATCTGCAGTAGATAACTTGAAAAGATTCAAAGGTATAGACCCCCTCATTGATACTCAAATTTCAGCAGCTGAGAGAGCATATGGTATAGTAGCAGGCGTTATTTGTTATGTCACAAAGTTAAGAGAACTTGAACCTTCCATATCACCTGTTCCTGCTAGCGTTATATCTCAATTAATTGATATTGAACCGAAGTTGAGTGATTTTAATCCACCAGAAGACAAGGATCTTTTATCTGTATACTTTGATAAGTTTCCACTTGGCTGAATATTTCCTTGTCAGCCTTTTGACTATTCACTGCTTTCTTCTTTGTCTTTCGGGGAGATCCTTCTTGATATATAGATCTCCTTGAAAAATTCTTAGTAAAGAATCTTAATACTTATTAAAATACTCTCGTTCTGTAGTTCAGCCAGAGAGCACACCTCCCGCACATGTTAATATTTGTAGGATTTGCTAAATTTAAAATAAGGATAATATGAAAATACTAACTATTTGTGGAAGTCCAAGAAAAGGTAATTCTGAGGCAATCGCCAAAAAGTTAGAGCAAATACTAGAAAATATTGGAGTGAAAAACGAAATTATATTGTTAAGAGAAAAAAATATTCAAAGATGTGATGGTTGTGTTGAATATTGCAACCATAATTTGAAGTGCAAACACAATGACGATATGGCAGAAATTATTGAAAAAATAATTAAAGCCGATGGTTATATCTTTGTGATGCCAAACTATTTTGCCATGCCTCCTAGCTTGTTCAAGAGCTTTATAGATAAATGCTCTGTTTTATATACGTCGTATTATTTTACAAAAAAACCAGATTTATCAAACAAGAAAGCTGCTGTAATCGTAGTAGGGACTGACAAAGAATTTATTGATGCATGCAGAAATCATGTTGCAAAATGGTTTGTTGAAGCATTAAGGATAAAAGTTCCTGTGAAGAAGAGTTTCCTTTCAAGAAGTGAACTTAAAGGAAATTATAATGATATTTTTGAAAATAAATTAAATCCCAATATAGACGAATCACTTCACGAAATCGCCGACAAATTAGTCGAAAGTTTGAAAAGTAGAAAGTGACTCTCTATGGGTTCAAATCCCATCCCGCACGATTTTAATAATAAAAAACTAATTTAGAATTAATGAAGTGGAAAGACTTAATTTAAGGAAAGATATTTAAGATTTAATTGCTCTTTATATTCTCATGAGATATAAGCTATGCTCCTTAGATCAAGGTGGGCTGCTCACAAATACAGGTGAAATTCCGAGTAGAGCTGTTTGGAAGGTCTATGGCATAGATGAAAGAATAGCAATGGAAATTTGGAAGCAACACGATGAAGAGTTCTTTGGTGGGAGAATAAGTGAGGATCATTGGTGGAATTATTTCTCAGAAAAAGCTTCCAACAGAGTACCTTTAAAAGAAGTGAAGAGAATCTTCAGGGAGAATTTCGAGCCATATTTAGATAATTTGATTTTTGTTGGAAAATTAGCAAGTCAAAAACTAGGAACTGAAGACGAGACTATGGTGACTGCAATCTGGACAAATAATTCAAGAGAATGGTTAGATTTTCAAAAGAAAAAATTTAATCTTCATCATTATGTTGATCTTATTATTTCATCCCACGAACTTGGCATAACAAAACACAATCCAAGATATTTTGACCTTGCTTTAGAGGAAGCAATTAAGCGTTATGGGTATAATTTTTTGAAAAAAGATGTGGTGTTTTTTGATGACGATTTACGCTATTGTCATAATGCTGAAAATGCTGGAATTAAGTCAGTCCATGTTCCCAGACCAGAGATGCTTCCTGATTTAATCAGAAAAAACTTCCAAGTCAGTATTTGAAAATTAAATACAGCTGTAAATAATATCTCCCAGTTTACTTGAAATTCGATGGGCTCCATTATCATAGCACACCTCTCGCATTGAACTTCCTTTAAGCCGACAATTTTCTACCCTAGGTTTAACACCCAGCCTCGGCGTTCATAATTAAAAAAATAAAAATCAAAAAATTTTTCAAAGTAATCAATTTAGAAATGTTACCTAGTATCTTCTAGGACTGGCATGCTTTGGATAACATTCTCTGCAGTAAACAGGCCTTCCTTCAGTTGGCTTGAAAGGAACTTCTGTTTCTTGTCCACAGTCAGCGCAAACAGCCTTGTGCATCTCTCTTGGTCCGCCAAAGCCGCCTGGTCTGCGATTTTCGAATGGCATTTTTTATTCACCCTTTTTTATTTTTCTTTTTTTTTCTTAATTTTTCAGACTGCGCGAAAATCGTACGAGAATTAGAATCTCTTACAGAATCTCTTGCATATCCTCACTAATCAAGTTAAGTAAGTATGGAATGTGTGTGTATTAATACGTTTCTCTTGTATGTTTTTCTCTTGAGTTGTATTCAAGCTGATAAATATTCTTCAAGGAAATTTATATTTTCAAAAGAAATGAAAATATGAAAGTTCAGGAATAGCTGATATGCTGCGTGGGTCCAAATCCCAACCCTCCTCATTAGGAGGGGGAATTTGCGAACAGTT
>Ga0315281_10013510_pt1 | contig 11048 bp, 10 predicted proteins | sample YL17G07_0_MG_FD_204540 | JGI IMG/M metagenome (GOLD analysis project Ga0315281, IMG submission 204540) | Sediment microbial communities from Yellowstone Lake, YNP, Wyoming, USA - YL17G07_0 | ecosystem: Environmental > Aquatic > Freshwater > Lake > Sediment | place: USA: Wyoming | collected... | reverse complement strand
TTCTGGAGGGGTTGGGGAAACATTATCATTTCGATCTCGATACTCCGTTTAATCGATTGTCCAAATTGGTTCAGCATCTTCTTCTCTACGGATCAGAGGGAGAAAAAATCTCTTTCAAGGTAAAAGGGAAGGGGAAATCCCATCTCTTCCGGCAGGAGTTTGAAGGGGTCATACCGGAAATGGAGAGAAAATGGAAGAAAGATGGGGAAGAGGATGAAGAGGTAGAGGAGTTTATGAATGTGGCTCCCTGCCCCGATTGCGCGGGGACACGGCTGAAGAAAGAAGTGCTTTCGGTCAAGGTGGGTGGAAGATCGATCTCCGAAGTCACGCATCTCTATGTCAAGGAGGGATTGGATTTCCTGAGGAGTTTGGAACTTCCCCCAAGATCTCAAAAAATTGCTCAGGGAATTTTGAAAGAGATTGAAGAGCGATTAAAGTTTATGGTGGAGGTTGGTCTGGATTATCTTACACTGGATCGGACCGCTGCCACTCTTTCCGGAGGAGAATCCCAACGCATTCGTCTGGCGACCCAAATCGGCTCGAGTTTAGTAGGCGTGCTCTACATTTTGGATGAGCCCAGCATCGGGCTTCATCAAAGGGACCACTTGCGCCTTCTGGGGACATTGAAAAGGTTGAGGGATTTGGGAAATACTGTCATTGTGGTGGAACATGATGAGGAGACGATTCGTTCCGCCGATTATATCATCGATATGGGCCCCGGGCCTGGAGAGAGAGGAGGAGAGGTGGTCTTCACCGGACCTCCCGAAGCATTGGTGAAGGCAGAGCATTCATTGACCGGACAATATCTCTCCGGTGAAAAGTTCATTCCTCTCCCGAAGCAGAGAAGACCGGTCGGAGGGAAATATCTTATCCTCCGGGGTGCCACGGCAAATAATCTGAAGAATATTGATGTGAAGATTCCCTTGGGGGTGTTCACCTGTATTACAGGCGTTTCAGGGTCCGGGAAATCAACATTGATCATTGATACCCTCTATTGTCTATTAGCCCAGCAACTTTATCGTCTCCCTCAGCGTTGCTTTGCTGTTCAAGGGATTGAAGGACTGGAATTTGTGGATAAAGTCATCCATGTGGATCAGATGCCGATCGGAAGGACACCCCGTTCCAACCCGGCAACCTATACAGGTGTATTCCAGCCCATTCGGGACCTCTTTGCCCAACTTCCCGAATCGAAGATGAGGGGTTTTTTGCCGGGGCGCTTCAGTTTTAATGTATCAGGAGGACGATGCGAATCGTGCCATGGGGATGGTGTCTTGAAAATCGAGATGCAATTTCTTCCCGATGTTTATGTGACCTGTGAGGAGTGCTATGGGAAACGTTATAATCGAGAGACGCTTGATGTCCGATATAAAGGAAGAACCATTTCTGATGTATTGGAGATGACGACAGAAGAGGCTAATGACTTTTTTCAGGCTATTCCGGCGATCCGTCAAAAACTCCAGACCCTCTGCGATGTCGGTTTGGGTTACCTCAAGTTGGGTCAGCCTGCCACAACACTTTCTGGAGGAGAGGCTCAACGAATTAAGTTGGCGAGGGAGTTGAGTAAGAGGGAGACGGGAAGGAGCGTCTACATTTTGGATGAACCAACGACAGGCCTTCATTTTGCAGATATTCAGAGATTGCTGGATGTTCTCAACCGACTCACCGATAGAGGGAACACCGTCATCGTCATCGAACATAATATGGAAGTAATCAAATCAGCCGATTACATCATTGATCTGGGCCCGGAGGGTGGGGAAAACGGAGGAGAGGTAGTTGGATTCGGAACACCCGAGGAATTGATCCAAAATCCGACCTCTTACACCGGTCAATTTTTAAGAAAGAAGATTTCTAAATTTACAGATTGACCCATTCGGCGGCGCCAAGGCTTCGGCCTTTAAGGCGGTGTGTAAAGCGCCCCTTCCTTCGGCAGGCTCAGGACACTGAGTTTATCGAAGTGCAGGGTCAACGCCTGCCTGCGCCTGCCTGCGGTAGGCAGGGCAGGCAGGCTGAGCAGGCCCCAGCAATTATACTGGGGAGTCGAAGGGTGTCGAAAGGTTGACTTTTAAAGCTATTGTTGATAAAAACATTCACCTAAAAGTTTTTATCAACAAGGAGTAGGATGATGGAAGAAAAAGAAAAATCGAGCACAGGATTGGATGAAAATGTGGCCGGTTTCCTCTGTTATCTTTTAGGATTTATTACGGGTATCGTCTTTCTAATAGTGGAAAAAGAGAGTCGTTTTGTGAAGTTTCATGCGAAGCAGTCCACCATCACTTTTCTCGGTCTCTTTGTCATCTCTCTTCTCATCGGATGGATTCCTGTCATTGGCACCTTGATCTTGATTTTCAGCCTCATCCTGTGGCTCGTCTTAATGATCAAAGCCCTTCAGGGAAAACGATATTCATTACCGATTGTTGGAAAAATGGCGGAAGGAAAATCAAATCCATAGTTGGGTTTACCATGAAATCAAAACATAAGAAAAGAAGCCCCAAAAGGGGGAGGGGAGGCAAGATACTTTTTTTACTGATCCTGATCGGGATCGGTTTGATCGTCCTCTTTCATCAGCAGGTATTAAATTCCATTAAACCGTTGTTTGAGAGAGGGAGTATTTCATTGGAGAGGAAGGAAGTTCTCGTTTATTTTTCAGATCCTGATGGGGAATATCTGATCGCGCAAAAGAGACCAATTTTGAAAAAGAATGAGGTAAAAGAAGAGGCGAGGGAGACGATACTCGAGCTGATCAAAGGTCCGAAAGGGAAACTCATCCCCACCCTTCCTCCCCGAACAAAATTATTGACTCTTCAGATTAATGACGCAGGAGTGGCCAAAGTTAACTTTAACCCAGTCCTTTCCAAAGATCATCCTGGAGGAAGTTCAGCCGAGATGATGACCGTCTATTCCATTGTCAATTCCCTTGCCCTCAATTTCCCACAAATCAAACGAGTTCAAATCCTCATCGATGGGAAATCGATAGAAACCATCACCGGTCATCTTTCCTTAAGGCAACCCATCTCCCCGAAACCCGATTTGATCAAAAGACAATAATTGATACTTCGATGGTGCCCAACTCCGCCCTTAAGGACGGGGTTAAAAGCGGCACTTCCTTCGGCAGGCTCAGGACACTGAATTTATCGAAGTGCAGTATCAACCCCTGCCTGCGGCAGGCAGGCTGAGCAAGCTCCAGCCTTCAGTCCAGAGAGAGCCGAAGAGTTGATTTCATAAGAAATTGATGATATTATTAACGAAATTTTGATTATTGGGCTCATCCCCAATGATTAAGGTGTTTTTTTATGCTTGAAGCCAAATACATTCGTGAACATCTCGATGAGGTTCGGGAGAAGTTGGCCTTAAGAGGTCAAGCTATCAATCTGGATCAGTTTGTTTTGATCGATGGTGAGCGGAGAAAGACCATCCAGGAATGGGAAAAATTAAGGGCCCTTCAGAAGAAAGTCTCTGATGAGGTGAGTAAGAAGAAAAAGGAAGGCCAGGATGCCTCAGAATTAATTGAAGAAATGAAAAAGGTCTCCCAGGAATTGAAGGTGTTAGATGGGGTTATTGAGAAGAAGGAAAAGGCTTTGCAAGATTTTCTCCTCGTTGTTCCAAACCTTCCCCATTCATCTGTTCCCGCGGGAAAAGATCCATCTGACAATGTGGAGGTCAGACGGTGGGGTGAGATCCCAAAATTCGATTTTGAACCAAAAGCTCATTGGGATTTAGGGGAGGAGTTAGGGATTCTTGATTTTAAAAACGGGGCGAAGATTACCGGAGCACGATTTACCCTTTATTGGGATCTTGGGGCAAAGCTGGAAAGAGCTTTGATTAATTTTATGTTGGATCTCCATACACGGGAACATGGATATCGTGAAGTGCTTCCTCCTTTTATGGTGAATCGGACAACGATGACTGGTACCGGACAACTCCCAAAATTTGAGGAGGAACTTTTCAAGGTGGAGGGAACGGATTACTTCCTTATTCCGACTGCAGAAGTTCCCGTGACGAATATCCACCAGGATGAAGTCCTTGAGGAGAAGGTGCTTCCTCTTTATTATACAGCCTACACACCTTGTTTCAGAAAGGAGGCTGGATCTTATGGAAAGGACACTCGGGGCCTAATTCGGCAACATCAGTTCAATAAGGTGGAGCTGGTTAAGTTCGCAAAACCCGAAAATTCTTATGATGAACTGGAGAAACTTCTTTCCAATGCAGAAGAGGTTCTGAAAAGGTTGAAACTTCCCTACAGAGTTGTCAATCTTTGCACAGGGGATCTGGGATTTTCGGCATCGAAGACTTATGATATTGAGGTTTGGCTTCCCGGTCAGAATACGTTTAAAGAAATTTCCTCTTGCAGCAACTTTGAGGATTTTCAAGCGAGAAGGGCGAAGATTCGATATCGCATTTCTGGAAAGTCTAAGACAGAGTATGTCCATACCCTCAATGGGTCCGGTCTGGCTGTTGGGAGGACCTTGGTTGCTATTTTAGAGAATTATCAACAAGCTGATGGAAGTGTGATCATCCCAGAGGTTTTAAGACCTTATTTATATGGAGTGGATCGGATCGAAAAAAAGAAGTAATATTAAAAGCGCTATGCCCCATGCACTATGCGCTTTGCATTATTTAAAAACGGAGGGATGGCCGAGTGGCTTAAGGCGTCCCGTCTAAAACGGGATTCCCGAAGGTCTTGGGACGTGGGTTCGGCGACCCCGCAGGGGGAGGCGGAGAGAGCGAAGCGAGCGAGCACATCCAACTCCTTCGTCGTAGACGAAAAAAGGTTTGTAAGTTTAAGGGCAGAAGCTTAAAGCCTGGTGGAGATATTTAATGATATCTGTTGCGGAGGGATGGCCGAGTGGCTTAAGGCGGCGGTCTTGAAAACCGCTTCCCGTAAATCCGGGACGTGGGTTCGAATCCTACTCCCTCCGCCATGCACTAAATAAGTTAAGAGTTCGGAGTTGGGAGTTCGGAGATTTGGGAAGAATTTTCATGATTTACCCCGAACTAATAACTCTTAACTAATGTTTGAAACGGAGAGATGCCCGAGAGGCCGAAGGGGCTCGCCTGCTAAGCGAGTATCCCGCTTAAAACGGGATCGAGGGTTCGAATCCCTCTCTCTCCGCCATGAACATTGTAATGTAGATAATCGGGATAAGGGATGAGAACCCTTCCTGCGGGAGCAGGATGGTTCGGCGACCCGAAGGGGAGGCGGAGGGAGCGAAGCGAACGAGCACATCCCTCTCTCTCCGCCATCTTTTGCTAAAATTATAGATGGCGAGCCATAGGATATAAGAAAATGGAACTATTTTTTTGGATAAAGGAGGACAGTGGATGAAAAAATTTTCTAAAAGATGGGTAATTTTGATGGTCGCTGTTGGAATTTTAGTTGCAGTTGGAATGAGAGAGGCTTCGGCTCAACAATATTTCTTTTTTCAAGGCAAAGTGGAAAGCCTTTATAAGGATCAATTAACTGTAAAGGGAAATAAGGGAGAAACCATGTATTTTGCTATAGGAAGGCGGACGGTCTATATCCCTTCTCGATTGCCAGGCGTTGGTGAGCGAGTGAAAGTCACCTATTTTCTGCGAAGAGGTCATAATGTTGCTTCTCAGGTTGAAATCCTCTCTGCAAAGTAGGCATCGAAAGCCAAATGGAGGCGCCCATAGCTCAGCTGGATAGAGCGTCGGACTACGAATCCGCAGGTCGGGTGTTCGAATCACCCTGGGCGCGCCATGCACCATGTGAGGTGCATGGCAGTCCTAAAACTTACATGGTTCAGGGCACCAATAATTGATGACTCATCTGAGAACAATGATGATTGATAAGGAATTTGATGAAAAATATATGAAGATAGCTCTGGAGGAGGCAGAGAAGGCTGCTCAGAGGGGGGAAGTTCCAGTGGGAGCCATTCTACTAAAAGAGGATCAGGTGCTTGCAAAAGATCATAACCGGTGCATTGAGCTCAGCGATCCCACTGCTCATGCTGAGATCCTTGTCCTCCGAAAGGGGGGTGAGATTTTAAGAAATTATCGATTAAACGATACAGTGATGTATGTAACGGCAGAACCCTGCCCCATGTGTGTTTCTGCAATGGTTCATAGCAGGATATCCAGATTAGTTTTTGGAACGCGTGAGCCAAAATTTGGAGCAGTGGAATCTAAATTTAAATTATTGAACGATAATGGTTTAAATCATCAGGTGGAAGTTGACCGAGGCATTCTTGAGGAAGAGTGTGCTGAAATCTTAAAGGTCTTTTTTAAGGAGAGAAGGATTTAAAAGTTTAGAGTTCAGAGACGAAAAGTTACTCATAACTCCGAACTATTATTTAAAAGGAGAGGTTGCCGAGTTGGCTTAAGGCGCCGCTCTCGAAAAGCGGTTCCCGATAATCTCGGGACGTGGGTTCAAATCCCACCCTCTCCGCCTCGCACCACGTAGGGTGCGTGGCTGCCCTGAACTCTACGTAGTTCAGGGCGCCAATACTAAATAAATATGTATTATGTTTATGTCCTAAAAAGTCAGTTGGATGGGAGACTCTATATTGGTTATACAACGAATCTTCGAAATAGATTGCAGGAGCACCAAGATGGTGGAGTAATTTCAACAAAACCCCGAAGACCCTTAAAATTAATTTTTTACGAAGGTTATAGAAGGATGGAAGATGCAAAGTGCAGAGAAAGATATTTCAAAACCTCCAAGGGGAGATTTTCTCTGCGTATGATGCTTCGAAATTCTTTGAAAATGGGTTAAAGAGTTATTTGTAAAAGGTATTTCGCTTTAGCGAAATCATGGAGAGATGCCCGAGAGGCCGAAGGGGCACGATTGGAAATCGTGTATCCCGCTAATAACGGGATCGAGGGTTCGAATCCCTCTCTCTCCGCCAGAAAATTTGCAAAGCAAATTTTACTTAAACCTTGTAACATTTAGCTAAAAACTGTTAAGAATTAAGAATTAAGAGTTAAGAGTATTTCACTTTGAGTGAAATCTTGTTGATAGTCGGGTCCTGCGCAACAAAAGATTACAAACCCCGTCAGGTCCGGAAGGAAGCAGCGGTAGTAATCCCCTTTGTGTGCCGCAGGGGAGCCTGGCTATCAACAAGTTATTTTATAGAATGAGAACTGAAGGCGGGATGGCCATTAGTTAATAACTTATAATTTATTATCTATTGCCTATAACCCATAGCCTATGGCTAAAGAAGACACGTCCTATTTAGTGTTAGCAAGGAAGTGGAGGCCGCAACTCTTTGAGGAGGTCGTTGGCCAACAACACATCACCCGAACCCTGCAAAACGCCATTTCACAAAAACGGGTGGCTCACGCCTTTTTATTCACCGGAGCAAGAGGGGTGGGCAAGACTTCCACGGCTCGCATTCTGGCAAAAGCTTTAAACTGCGAAAAAGGTCCCCAAATTAATCCCTGCAATCAATGCACAAACTGCCAAGAGATCACCCACGGGACCTCGATGGATGTGATTGAGATCGATGGAGCCTCCAACCGTGGGATTGATGAGATTCGAGAGTTGAGGGAGAATGTCCGCTATACCCCAGCCAAGGGTCGGTATAAGATTTACATCATCGATGAGATCCACATGCTAACCAAAGAGGCCTTTAATGCCTTATTGAAGACCTTGGAAGAACCTCCCCCACACATCATCTTTATCTTCGCCACTACCGAACCCCATAAAATCCCGGCCACCATCCTTTCACGATGCCAGCGATACGATTTTAAGAGAATTCCGTTTAGGGAGGTCATCGGGAGCTTAAACCGGATCGTGGAAGAAGAGAAGATCCAAATCAGTCAAAGAGGATTTCTTTCTATCGCCCAAGAATCCGAAGGGAGTCTGAGGGATGCTCAAAGTCTCCTCGATCAGGCGATTGCTTATGCAGGGAAAAATATCCGTGATGAAGATATTGCCGAAGTCCTTGGACTCATCGATCGTAAAATTCTCAGCGATACCATAGAAGCCATTGCCAATAGGGATGTTGAGCGGTGCATGGAGGTCATCGAGTCTGTCTACCACTTTGGATACGATCTCCAACATTTCTGTCGAGAACTTCTCCAATATCTTCGCAATTTAATCCTCCTCAAAGTCAGTCAACATCCGGAAGGGTTAATGGAATTGCCGGAAGAGGAGTTGGAGCTATTTAAAAAACAGGCAGAGAAATTCCAATTCGATCAATTGAATCATCTCTTCAGTCTTCTTTTAAAAGGAGAACAAGAAATAGCACAATCCACTTTTCCCCGGACCATGCTGGAGATGACATTGATTCGAATGGCCACTTTACGGCCCATCCTTCCCATCGATGAGATGATGAAGAAGTTGGAGGCCTTAGAAAATAAGGAACTGCCTAAAGGACGGAAGGGGGAAACCCCCTCCCCTGCTTTAGGCAGAGTTATCCATCCGGAGGGCTCGGAAAGAGATAAAGAAAAAGAAGAAGCATCACCCAAGAAGCGAGAGCAAATTAGTGAGGGAAAGGTTTTTGAAAAAAGTGAGGATTCAAAAAAGGAAGAAGGGTTTAGCGAAGCCCCTCCAAAAATCTGGGAAGAGACATGGAAAGGGTTGGTCGATTTTACACGAGCGAAGAACCCTATATTGGGTTCGTTCTTAGCCTTGGGGAATCTTGTTCATCTAAGTGATGAGAAGATTGAGATTGGCTTTGACAAAGATTCGTTTCACTACGAGAGAATGTTGGAAAAAGAGAATCGGAGCCAATTAGAATCGATCTGTCTTGAATATTTTCAAAAAAAGACGAAGGTAGCCATCTCACCGTTGGATCAAGGGGTAGGATCAAAGGGGCGAGTAATGTTCGGTAAGGGAGAGGCAACCCGCAATGAATTGGAGAAAAGAGAAGAGGAACACCCACTCATCCAAGAGGCTCTTCGCCTCTTTAACGGAAAGATTGTAGAAGGGTAAACCCCGTTAGAAATTCCAGCGTGGCATTAAACCCCGGCGAAATTATTCTAAAATGTAACCCCGCCGGAGAGCAACGGGGTTACATTTCTAACGGGGTAAAAGGAGAAGCGCATGACAAAAGGTTTGGGAAACATATTAAAACAGGCTCAGCAGATCCATGCCAAAATTTCTCAACTCCAGGAGGAAATGGCCGGGAAAACGGTGGAAGCCAGTTCCGGAGGAGGCATGGTGAACATCGTGATGAATGGGAAACAGGAGGTCCTTAGCATCCGGATCGACCCAGAAGTGGTCAACCGAGAAGACATTGAAATGCTACAAGATTTAATTGTAGCGGCTGTGAATGAGGCCATCCGAAAATCCCAAGAGATGATGACCGAGGAGATGAAAAAGGTCACCGGTGGGTTGAACATACCAGGGTTGTTTTAACCTACTAATGAAAATGTCAAATGCCAAAGTTCAAATTTCAAATTAAATCCAAAGTTCAAATTTTAAAATATTTTAATTTCGGACTTTGACATTCATTTGACATTTAGATTTTGAAATTTGGATTTAAAAAACCTTATTTTGTATTCGTGCTTCGAATTTAAAGTGAAAAAACTATGGCCCTTTATGCCAAGCCCATTGATCACCTCATAGAAGCCCTGACAAGACTCCCGGGAATTGGGAAAAAGACCGCTTCCAGACTGGCCTTCCATATTTTGCGGAGCAATCCATCAGAGGCTCAGGAGCTGGCCAGGGCAATTTTGGATGTAAAAGAAAAGATCCGCCTTTGCTCCGCCTGTTTCAATCTGACAGATGAAGATCCCTGCCGGATTTGCCAAGATGAGCGCCGATCCCGGGAGATCCTTTGTGTGGTTGAAGGACCGAACGACCTCATTGCCATCGAGAACACGGGCGTTTTTAACGGAAGGTACCACGTGTTACACGGTACAATTTCCCCTTTAGAAGGTGTTGGGCCCGATGACCTCAAGATTAAAGAACTGTTGAAAAGACTTCAGAGCGAAAAGATTTCCGAGGTGATTCTGGCCACCAATCCAACTGTCGAGGGGGGGGCCACCGCCCTTTATCTTACCGATCTCATTAAACCCATGGTTGTAAAAGTGACAAGGATCGCCTATGGAATTCCAATGGGGAGCGAGATTGAATACTCAGATGGGATGACTTTATCAAAAGCGCTTGAGGGCCGAAGAGAGATTTAGGATTTTTTATTGACATTTATATGGTTGCTTGTTAACGTTAACGCAAAATAATTGAAAGTTCTGGTTATATATAGGTTTTGAACCGGTCATGTTTTATTAACTATTTGATTTTATTAAATTTTTTATTATTGAAAAACCATCAAAAATATAGTATATTATAAATGTTTGAATAAATTCAGGAGAATAAGATGATTGAGATTAGATTTCACGGAAGAGGTGGCCAGGGAGCTGTCACTTCAGCAGAACTTTTAGCCCTGGCAGCTATTGAAGAAGGGAAGTATGCCCAGGCCTTTCCAAGCTTTGGCCCGGAACGAAGAGGAGCGCCAGTACTTGCTTTCTGCCGAATCAGTGATCAACCCATTAAGATCAGAGCCAATATATACGAACCCGATATCGTGGTTGTCCTTGATGCCTCCCTTTTAAAAATCGTCAATGTCGCCTCTGGCTTAAAACCGGAGGGTATTCTGGTCACCACAAGCAATGATTCTCCTGAAAAGGTGAAAGAAGATCTGAAGATAAAAAACCGGATCGGAGTGGTGGATGCTGTCAAAATTGCCAGAGAGGTCCTCGGGCTCCCCATTACGAATACAACGATGCTTGGGTCTTTGGTCAGGGCTTCGGGATTGGTCAAGAAGGAGTCTTTTGTGTCTCCTTTGAAGGAGCGGTTTGGCCGAATTGCCGAAAAGAACATTTCTGCTTTCGAAAGGGCCTATCAGGAAACTGTCCTCATTCAATAAATTTTTATGATCCCTCCTCCCTCCTTTAGCCAAGGAGGGTTTGGGGGATATAAATTATTCAATTAGAAGAGGTAGAAAAGTATGACAAAACCTGAATCAGAATGGACATGGAAGGAATTGCCAGTCGGAAACGTTGTTTTAGAACCTGGGAATGCCAGCCAATATCGTACAGGGGATTGGAAGACCCTTAAGCCAGTTCTGAACAAGGAGCTCTGT
>Ga0315281_10013509_pt1 | contig 11049 bp, 12 predicted proteins | sample YL17G07_0_MG_FD_204540 | JGI IMG/M metagenome (GOLD analysis project Ga0315281, IMG submission 204540) | Sediment microbial communities from Yellowstone Lake, YNP, Wyoming, USA - YL17G07_0 | ecosystem: Environmental > Aquatic > Freshwater > Lake > Sediment | place: USA: Wyoming | collected... | reverse complement strand
GTCATCGATATCGGTTGCATAGATCTGGATCTTGAAATCCTGTTTGATCTCGTCCATGTATTCGTGGAAGAGCATGACCAGCGAGTAGGCTTCTTCACCGGAGGCGCACCCCGGTACCCAGATCCGGAAGACATAGTTCTCGGGTTTATCCGCAAACAGCCGGGGCAGGGCCTCGTTATTCAGCGCTTCGAACGCTTCTTTGTCCCGGAAAAAACTCGTCACGTTGATTAACAGTTCCTTAAAGAGAATATGGACCTCGGGTGGGTTTTCAGAGAGGTACCGGGCATACGCATCCATATCCGCGATGTTGTGCACCCCCATCCGCCGTTCGATCCTGCGCCGGATGGTGCTCTGCTTGTACTGGGAAAAGTCATTGCCGGTCTTTGTCCGCAGGAGCATAGCGATGCGCCGCATGGCACTCAATGCCGCAGGAACCGGTAGCGCAGGAGGAATGCCGGTATCTGCAATGGTCTTGACATAGGCGACCAGCTGCTCAGTGATCTTTTCGACCGGCATAACGTAGGTGGCAAGCCCGCTCTGGACAGCACTCGATGGCATGCCGTCATATTTTGCGGTGGTGGGTTCCTGCACAAACGAGACTCCCCCAACACCATGGATGGCCCGGAGCCCGAGCGTGCCGTCCGATCCGCTGCCTGAGAGAATAACACAGATCGCCCGTTCGCCCTGGTCCTCGGCAAGCGACCGGAAGAATGCGTCTATGGGCAGCCGCAGTCCCCGCACCTGTTCCGGGATACTGAGGTGGAGGGCGCTGTGGAAGATTGCCATGTCCTTGCCCGGCGGGATGATGTAGACGTGGTTGGGCTGGATTTTCGTCTGGTCCTCGGCCTCGTGGACCGGCATCGTCGTGATGCGCTGGAGGATCTCTGAAAGCATGCTGGCATGGCCCGGGTCGAGGTGAGGGACGAGGACAAACGCCATGCCGCTTGCGGGAGGCATGGTCTTGAAGAAGAGTTCGAACGCTTCGAGCCCGCCGGCTGAGGCGCCGATGCCGATGATGGGGAAGTTCACATTGCGTGGGATGTTTTCGGGGTTTTTCTTAGCCGGGGTTTTTTGTTTCAGGGCGCTCATAGCATGACCTGACTTACCCTGCCTCCCCCTGACTTGACTTGACTTGACTTGACTTGACTTGACTTGACTTGACTTGACTTGACTTGACTTGACTTGACTTGACTTGACTTGACTTGACTTGACTTGACTTGTCCAGTCCTTGCTTTTTTTCTGGTAGAGGAGTTGTCTTGGTTTTTTTCATTGTCTTACACCTAATGGAGACGTTATTTTTCTTTGTGCGCTCATTATCACAGGGGTGAACACTTGCTGAAATGTCACGTAGCATTGCAGATTTTTTCCGGGATCCCGTTTTTATTTCATCGTGGGGATCGGTACGTGATGAATAGGGGTGATCTGCCTTAATGATTATGGTGGGGGGGTTGCTTCTCCGCAGGTCAGATCATCGGGTATCCGGGGGTATACCCCTTCTCTGAAAAATGGTGGAGGGTTCCCTCCACTCCCTCAGCTTTCCCATCCTCCAGTCACCCGGCCTAACGGTCCCCTCCGTATGTCCCGGCTACACCGCCATGCAAAGCCCGGCCAGCATCCGGGCTTCAGCAGGCACGGGTGGGGCCGGGCCCGAAAATTTCCTGTCCGGACTTTTAACATTTTTTTTAACCGGACTTTGCCTGAAATATTTTTTTAAGCCAGCTACGTCAGGTCGCTGGCTACGGTCCCCCACCCGGGAAAAAAGCGATTCCCGGACACCCCCTCCGGGCAATCCGTAGCTTGAGTAAGGGGGAGTTTTGCCTTCCAAATGCGGCTAATTACGACCTCTCCCTCTCCGGCGTGAAAACTGCTGAAACCGGGTGAAACGCGGCCTCTTTTTCGTGAATTACGCCCTCTGAACCGGGAAAAATTGCCAAACGGAGCCCTATGCGTGGAGATCCGGGAAGTACTCAAAAAGAGACGTGAGATAAGTAAAAGTACAAGTCTCCCCGGCTCCCGGGCTAAAATGATCGGAACCCGAAAAGGGGGGTTCTTTTCCCCGCGACCGTGTTACCCCCCAGGCACCTCCCGTTTTGCCTCCCAATAGCATCCATTAGCGTTTGTGTATCCCCCGCAAAACACCCCGTTTGCCTCAAATCCCCTGTAAAACGCATATCTTAAAAATTTGTGCCGGAATTCACTCATTTTTGCAAGTCGTGCATCCAAAAGGCCCTTCCAGAGGCCAAACAGAGCATGTAATGAGCCCGGATTACCCCTTTCAGAATACTCTCCAGGGGGTGCGAAAAAAATGGCTTTACTTCCCATCGTCCGACGGAGAGACAGGATCGGAAATTTTCACCGTCGTAGAGAAAGCAGACGCTTGCCACGGCATCCCGGATGGGCGAAAATCGCAATCGCGGGCTAACCCAGCGACCCGAAAAAGAGGGTGCTGTAAGGTCGCTAATTTGACATGTTTTATCCTGCATAATATCGTTGCTTTTCAAAAATAACTCTAATCCTTGATATTTTTTCCGGATGTTGACACCCTCCTGTGCCAGCCGGATCCGAGCTTCGTCCGATTGGTAAAAGGAGCCATAAGCGGGCTTATTTGGGTTCAGGGATTGACAGACCCCCCTACTGAGGCTCCTAGATCATCTCATGCGGATGATACGGTCGGCAAAACGATTCCTTTTCTGAGCGTGCCTGCAATAAGGGATGTCTGATTCTGGTATTCTTCCGTGGTCAGGGTGAGTACATCAAGAGGCATTTTAAATTTCCTGACGGTTTGTATCTCCGCATCTTTTGTCATGAATGCCCTCTCAAAAATATCCTTACCTGCAAAATCGTTGGATATGACCGCGATGTCGATGTCACTTTTCGGTGTTGCTGTGCCCGCACTCGAAGACCCGAACAGGATAAGATCATGGATATGGATTCCGTTTTTCGTCACGGCAGCGCTGAAGAAATTTACCGCTTCGAGGACTTTTGCATCAACCATGCGAGAATCTCCTTTGTTTCGCGAACAATTTTATCTGTTCTTTCTTTGGTATATTGTTCAAGAACCACATCAAGGTTATGGGGGTATCGACCGGTAATCCCGATGCGGTTGATGACGAACAGCGAGTCCAGATACTTTTGCGGCAATTCCAGTTCTAGCAATTCAACAAGAAAGACGAGGCTGTGGGTCTTTTCCGGATGATCGTTGAATTTCTCCACGTACAATGCTTTCAGGGCTTTTTCCAATGCGAGGTGACAGAAGAAGATCGCCGGAGGATATCGCTCTGCGGAGATGAGAGATTCGGCAGTACCGAGATCGTACTGTGCCTGTCGGAACCATTCGCCAGAATCAGGTATTATTTTTGAAAAAACCTCTTGTTAGTTCTCTATATTTTCGTATGTTGTAAGATGCATATATTGTTTCATCCTGCACTCCCCGACCTCCCCCTCCCCCCATTTGTTGCACAAAAACACATTTCAGAACCCTTATTGGGGAATCACGCCACTCCCATTACTGAGATAATTGAGAAGGGATACCGGTGACTGCTGATAAGAATACAATAATCCTTGTGCTGGTCTTTGCCTGCGGGCTTCTTGCCGGCTGCGTGCTCTACGGGCTCCTCGCTCCCCAGCCCACTCACCCGGCAAAATTGGTAATCTTTACGGAAAAAGCCCCGAACCCCATCGGCCCGTACAGCCAGGCCATCCAATCCGGGGACTTTGTGTTCCTGTCAGGTCAGATCGGTATCGATCCGGTAACAGGCAATCTATCCGCAACCGCTGAAGAGCAGACCGTCCGGGCAATGGAGAATCTCCATGCTGTATTACAGAAATCCGGCCTCGGGTTTGAAGACGTGGTACAGACGCGGATATACCTCGTGAACATGAGCGACTGGAACACAGTCAACGGGATCTACGGTTCATACTTCAAAGACGGGTACCCGGCCCGGGCCACCGTGCAGGTTGCGGGGCTGCCGAAAGGGGCAAAAGTCGAGATCGAGATGGTGGCGCAGAAGCGGTAATGTGTATTTAAGAAAAACCTGTTGAAAAAAGGGAAAACCAGCCGGGTTTTTTCAGCTTTCCCGGAACACCACGTCACCTGCGTGGACCCGCTCGATCACCTTGATGCCGATATCCTGCCCCTTGTCTGCTTCCGTGATGGGTGTGTGCTCCAGCTCCATCGATGTGACGGACTGGTCGAAGTCCTCGTGCGGCCCGTGGATGTGGATGCGGTCTCCCCGGGCGAGATGATCCTTTAACACAATTGCTGCAACCCCGATTTTCGGGTAGTAGTGGGTTACTGTTCCGATCATGGTCTGCATGCTTCTTTCCTCCCTGTAAGGGACAAATACCGGTGCTGACGCAATACATTTTTCCTGCCGGCCGGTTACGTTTCAAAAGTTCCCCTTGGGCATCTGCTGGAATTTCCCGGTCTCACCATGATGTATTTATGATACCGGAGGACAAACATATCAGGAGTCAGGATTATTTTTCAATCAGACTTAAATACGAGGTGGCAGATTTTGGCAACGAATACGCAACAGGCAGACCAGCGCGAACTGATGATGCTCCAGCAGTACCTCAAGGACTACGGACAGCAGGCCGAGATCTTTGTCGAGCAGTTAAACCTCCTGGAAAATGGCAGGATGGAGGCGTTCGCTGCCATTGAAGCACTCGAAGCAATGCTCGCATCAGAGGACAATACCGTTCTTCTCCAGATTGGTGGCGGGACAAGTGTGCGGGCAACGGTGCTCGAGCCCGAAAAGATCCTTGTTGCTATTGGTGCAGAAGTCATAGTCGAACGCACCAATAACGAAGCAGTGGAATTCTTAAAAGGGCGGATCATGGAGATGGAAGCCTCGCAGAAAAGAGTATCCGAAACGCTTGACAAGCTGCGTGCCCAGATGAACGAGATCACAAAACGGCTTGAGTACGGGTACCAGCATTCCATGGCCGGGTCGCAGGAAGAGGATTAACGGAGTCTTTTCTCATGTTTGGGGGGCTCAGGGAGCGGCTGCAGGCCGCGAGAAACCGGCTGGGCAGCAGCATCGGAGCTGTTGTTGCACCCCCTGCCGCTGAGCCCGCCGTCATTCCTCCCACCCCCGCCGCTGGTTCAACGGAACCGGTAAAAACGGTATCTCCCAGCTTTGTTGACAAAGTCAGGGTTCTTGTTCTCGAACGGGAACTTATCGTATCGGACAAGAATATCGCAGATGCCCTTTCTGAACTCGAGATGACCCTGCTCGAAAGTGATGTGGCACTGCCTGTCACCGATGCAATCATCGCCCATGTCCGGAAAAAACTTGTCGGGAAACACCGGAAAATCGGGGAATCGGTTGATGCGATGGTAGTGAGTGCCCTGAAATCGGCACTCCTCGATGTGCTTGGCAAGGGTTTTGATCTGAAGGAGTACATTACCACCCACCCCCGCCCGGTCAAGATCCTTTTTACCGGGGTGAACGGGACAGGAAAGACCACAACCGTGGCCAAGATCGGCTCGTATCTCCACAAACAGGGTTTTTCTGTCGTGATCGGGGCCGGGGACACGTACCGGGCCGGTGCGAACGAACAGATCACAGTACATGCTGAGCGGTTAGGGATCAAGATCATCCAGCACAAGGAGGGGGCTGACCCGTCTGCCGTCCTCTTTGACACCGTGCAGTACGCTATTTCGCACAAAATTGATGTGGTGCTTGCTGATACTGCCGGGCGTTTCCATACCAAGTCAAACCTGATGAACCAGCTCGAAAAGATCAAACGCGTGATGAAACCGGATCTTGTGGTCTATGTCGATGAAGCAGTCGCGGGCAACGATGCGGTGATCCGTGCTGCCGAGTTTGACAGGACGGTCGGAGCCGATGCGATTGTGCTCACCAAGGCTGACATGGACTCACGGGGCGGGGCGGCGATCTCGATCGCCCATACGATAGGAAAACCGCTCATGTTCCTGGGCGTTGGCCAGTCATATGACGATATCATCCCGTTCGATCCTGCGGGTGTTGTCGATGAACTGCTGGATGGTGCCTGATGCTCGACAATCTCTCCTCGTCTCTTAAAGATGCGTTAAAGAAACTGGCCGGAAAGACCGTAGTCGACCGTGCAGCAGTCGATGAGCTGGTTAAAGATCTCCAGCGTGCGCTCATATCTGCGGATGTGAACGTGAAACTCGTCATGGAGCTGAGCAAAGCGATCCGCACCCGTTCACTGGATGAGGAGCTCCCCAAAGGCACCAACGTGCGTGAGCATGTACTGAGGATTGTCTACCAGGAGCTGGTCAGGCTCGTCTGGGCCTCGACCGAGGTAAAACTCGAACCCCAGACGATTCTCATGGCAGGATTGCAGGGCAGCGGAAAGACAACTACGACTGCCAAACTTGCCCGTTACTTCCAGAAGAAGGGCATGAACGTTGCGGTAATCTGTGCCGACACGTTCCGGCCGGGCGCCTATGACCAGCTATCAACTCTTTGTACCAGGATCCGTGTCCCCTGCTATGGCAATCCGCAGGAAAAGAATGCCATAAAGATCACCCGTGAAGGGCTGGCCGCACTTAAAGAACACGAACTGATCATCGTGGATACGCAGGGCCGGCACGCGCTCGAAGCTGACCTGATCCAGGAGATCATCGACCTCAATATCATTACCAAAGCCACGCACCGCTGGCTCGTCATCGATGCAGCACTCGGCCAGCTGGCAAGCGAGCAGGCGAAGCGGTTCCATGAAGCGATTGGAATCGATGGCGTCATCATCACCAAGATGGACGGTACCGCAAAAGGTGGTGGCGCCATGTCTGCGGTTGCCGAGACCAAGAGCGGGATTGCGTTCATCGGCGCCGGTGAGACCATTGAGGATCTCGAACGGTTTGATGCGGACGGATTCATCTCCCGGTTGCTTGGTATGGGTGACTTAAAGGCCCTCTACGAGAAGGCGACCGAGGCGATCAAGGCTGAAGACGTGGATGTCAACGCGATGATGAAGGGCAAGTTCACCCTCCGTGACATGTACAAGCAGCTCGAGGCGCTCAACAAGATGGGGCCGTTAAAACAGATCATGGGCATGCTCCCCCTCGGCAACATGGAGCTGCCTGAAGGTGTCTATGATGTCACGAGCACCAAGATGGTGCGCTACCGGATCATCATGGACTCGATGACACCGAATGAACTCGATGATCCCACGCTTATAAACAGCTCCCGCATGTCGCGGATCGCCCATGGTGCAGGCGCGACTCCTGATGAAGTCCGCGAACTGCTCAAGTACTTCAAGATGATGCAGCGTACCCTCAAAGGATTACGGGGCGCAGGCAGCGGTGGAAAGTTCAACATGCAACGCTTAATGAAACGCTTCTCCGGCCAGCAGTGAGAACTGATGACCACGTTTGCGATTGTCGGGCATATCGCCCGTACTGACGGGGGGTATTCGTTAAACGACCTGCCGGGCAGCGGCGGGCGGATGGATGTGCTCTGCAGGTGTGTCAATGCGTCGTTCTTTCTCTCACACGATCTCCGCAGGGACGTGGATTGTTACCTCGTGCTCTGCGGTGAGCCGGCCGGACCTAAGACGGTGAAGTTATCCGGAGAAACGATACGTTCGCTCTCCCCGGATGAGCGGAGTGCCGGTGCCCTGATAAAAAAGGCGCTGGATACGATCTGCGGAAATGAGTTCCGCTACGCGGCTGATGGTATCCTGGTGCGGAAAGGGGGTCTCGAACGGCTCATGACAGAACACATCTTTGCGGTGCTTGACGAGCGGGGTGCAGATGTCAGGAAGGCAGGCACTCTTCCCGATGCGTTTCTCCTCTCGGATCACCTGAACTTCACACCAGCCGAAGAGATACTCTTAAAGGACTGCTCCCGGTATTCCGTGGGGCCAACCTGCCTGCATGCCGATCACACGATCACGGTATTGCAGAACGAACTGGACAGGAGAAAGAGCCAATGGACGTAAACGAACAGGTGGACAAGATCCTAAAATATGGCGACTGCTGCGATCACTGCCTCGGGCGGTTCTTTGGCAAACGCTCGCATGGCCTGAGCAATGATGAACGCGGAAAGGGATTGAGGATCGCAAAAGCGATCACCGCAAACCAGCCCTATAAAAAATTCAGCGCTACCTGCTGGGTCTGCGGGAATTTTTTTGACGATGTCCCGCTTTGGGCAGATCGGGTGACCGCAGCGGTCACTGGCCTTGAGTTTAAGAATTTCTTAATCGGCTGTCGCGTACCCCCGCTTATTGCCGAGAACGAGGAGATGGTCTGGAGCGATCTCTCGCTGTCCGAGCCCGAACCGTTTAAATCGGAAGTGAACCGCGAAGTGGGAAAAGCCGTCTCTGCACGAACCGGTAAGGTTGTGGACTTTAAAAATCCGCAGCTCGTGATCATCCTTGATCCTTCAACCGGGAATGTGGAAGTGCAGATCAACTCGGTCTTCTTCTACGGGAGGTACCAGAAGTTTGAGCGGGGCATTCCGCAGACGCACTGGGACTGCCGGGAGTGCAGGGGCAGGGGATGCGGGAAGTGCAATTTTACGGGTGCCCAGTATCTGGATTCCGTTGAAGAGCTGATCGGGAGACCGGTTATCACCGCATTTGATGCGACAAACGCCGTGCTGCATGGTGCCGGAAGGGAGGATATTGACGCCCGGATGGTTGGCACGGGGCGTCCGTTCATCCTTGAAGTGGTTGAGCCGAAACGGCGCACCCTGGATATCAGGGAACTCGAAGCTGAGATCAACCGGACGGCGGAAGGGCGGGTTTCTGTTGAACTGAAGCGCTGGACAGACCGGGCGGAGGTGGAAACCCTTAAATCAAACAAAGCGCATAAAAAATACAGGATCCTGGTCGAGGTTGACGGCGCATTATCAGCGGACGAGTTCGCAAATGCTGTAAAAACCTTGCAGGGCGTCACAATACAACAGCGCACGCCCGAACGGGTCGCTCACCGGAGAGCAGATAAGATCCGGGAGCGAAAAGTCCTCGCTATCGAGCATGCAGGGGAACAGGACGGCAAATTTGTTGTCGAAGTCCTGGGCGAAGCCGGTCTCTACATAAAAGAGCTCGTCAGCGGGGACTCAGGCCGAACCCGTCCGAGTCTTGCCGAGATCCTGAAAAAACCGGCCCGCGTTACCAGCCTTGACGTAACACAGGTAGAAGGAATGAAGGAGGGAGATTAAACAATGGCACATCACAATGGTCCACGAAAGAAAACACGGTATAAGTTCAAGAAAGATCTGAGAAAGCGCGGGCTGCCGCCCGTAACCTCCGTCATCCAGAAATTCGAGATCGGTGACAGGGTGCACGTGGTTGTTGAACCGAGCATCCAGAAGGGCATGCCCCACCGCAGGTTCCATGGAAAGACCGGAACGGTTATCGGCCGGCGCGGTCGTGCGTGGATGCTCACCATCCGCGATGGAGACGCCGACAAGATCGTCATCTCCAGACCACAACATCTAAAAGCACAAAGGTAAACTCAATCTTTGGTGATTGGCATGAAAGTCAAGGGTATTATTAGCGAAGAGAAGGTTACGCTCCCCGTGATGCGCGGAGTCCTTTTAGGAGTGGAGTCGGAACGGATTGCCACCGAGAAGGAGATGTCATATGAGTTCCGGCGCTGTGTTGAACATGCCAATCAGCTGACAAAGACCACGCCGGAAAAATCCGAGGCACTCGTAGCTGAGCTCATTAAACTGGAAAAGATGAAGCCGGAGATCGCCTACCGCATCGCCAATATCATGCCAAAGACCCGCGATGAAGTCAGGGCGATCTACGCAAAAGAGCGGTTTACGCTCTCTCCTGAAGAAGTCGACAATATCGTCGAACTGGTGATGACACACTTCTGAGGTGTGATTTTATGAAGGCGGAGAAAAAAGAGATCAACGCGATCGTACTGGATGTGCTCATGAAGGGCCATGCTGACGATCCCCGCCCCCAGTTCAAGCGGGAGCCCATCGTGCAGGCAATGGGACTAGAGCAGTTCAAGCTCCTCGAACTCGTACCAAAACCCATGGTAATCATCGAGCTCCACGACAGGGTCTATATCGGTGATTCCGAGCGTGACAAGGTTGAGCGGGTGAAGCGAAGGATCGGGTACGAGGAACTCACACCCACTGCCCGCGGTGAACTCCCGTTTATCATTGCCGAAGTGATAAAAGAGCGGGAGGCTGACTTTGTCACCTTCTTTAACAAGGCGATCTCTATTACGCCCCGCCTTCACATGCTGCACCTTCTCCCGGGCATAGGTAAGAAACTGATGTGGGAGATTTTAGAGGAGCGCAACAAGAAACCGTTTGCAAATTTTGCAGACATATCAGCACGGATCAAATCGATTCCGCATCCTGATAAAATGATTCACGCGCGGATTATGGAAGAGCTCGAGAATAAAGAGACCAAATACCACGTCTTTACCACCCGATGAAAGCACATCACGACCAGCACTTCCTCGTTGATCCCAATGCCGTAAGGCGGATCGCTGACCTTGAGGATGTTAAGGCAAAACGCGTGCTGGAAGTCGGCCCGGGTAACGGGGCACTCACCCGTGCCCTGCTGGATCGCGGTGCAATTGTCCATGCAGTTGAACTCGACGGGCACCTCTGTGAGGAACTCGCAGACCGCTTTTTTGATGATATTGAATCCGGGCAGCTTACTGTGCAGCATGGTGATGCAACAAAGTGCGAACTCCCGTCGTTTGAAATGTCCGTGTCCAACCTGCCCTATTCTGTCAGTTCCAAGATCACGTTCCGCCTGCTTGAGTGTGGGTTTGAAGTTGCGGTGCTGATGTACCAGAGCGAGTTTGCGGACCGGATGGTTGCCCCTGCAGGCACCAAGGACTGTGGCAGGCTCTCGATCATGGTCCAGACATACGCTGCAGTACAGCGGTGTTTTGAACTCCCCCCGCAGTGCTTCTCCCCCCGCCCCCAGGTTCATTCTACGGTGGTGAAGATCTTTCCCCGCGATCCCATCTTCTTTATTGAAGATCGGAAGCGTTATGCAGATGTGGTGCGTGGGCTCTTCATGCATCGGAGAAAGACGGTCCGTATCTGTCTCAAAGGATCAGCCGGCATGCTC
>Ga0315281_10013508_pt1 | contig 11049 bp, 10 predicted proteins | sample YL17G07_0_MG_FD_204540 | JGI IMG/M metagenome (GOLD analysis project Ga0315281, IMG submission 204540) | Sediment microbial communities from Yellowstone Lake, YNP, Wyoming, USA - YL17G07_0 | ecosystem: Environmental > Aquatic > Freshwater > Lake > Sediment | place: USA: Wyoming | collected... | reverse complement strand
TCTCGGGTCTCGAAAACACGATCGTGCAGACACCACCTCCAGGCTTCAGAGCTCGATGCATTTCCCGCAGCCCCTGGCGCGGGTCGGGAAAAAACATCAACCCCAGCCGGCACACGGCTGCATCGAAGCCCGCCTCATCAACCTGGAGGGACTCACCGTCGGCCACCATCGTGCTGACGTTTCCATACCCGGCGCGCCGCGCATTGTCTTTCGCGAACTCCAGGATGGCGGCCGACAGATCCGTCGCGAGCACGAAGCCTTGCGGACCCACGCGCTCCGCGATGTCGAGTGTCTGATCGCCGGCGCCCGCAGCGACATCGAGTACGCGAGAACCGGGCTTGACCCCTGCCATATCAAGCATGGCGTCGGTTGCGACGCGTAGCCACGCCCGGATCTGGGGAGTATGATCATTCCAGCCGTGGGCGGCTTTCTCCCACTGATTGCGGGTCGCTACCTTGAACCCTTGCTGGTCAAATTCAACTGTCGTTCTCGCCAGTGCCTGCTCGTCGTTGCGCATGATCATCCTCCTGAAGTGAGCGCTGTGTCGACCCGGTTACGCTCGCCGAAAACTCGTGCAGCGCGGGCCACGTGTTCCAAGCCTATACGCTGCGTGCTGTCGCGCGTAAGCAGCAAGATTGCAAGAGTGGGCCGCGCAAGCGCATAACCCGCCCATGTTCGACTGGAACGACCTCCGATACCTGCTGGCAGTTGCGCGCCATCGCAGCACACTTGCGGCCGGCCGGGCGCTCAAGGTGAATCAGTCCACCGTGCATCGCCGACTGACAGAGCTCGAGCGGCGCATCGGGCGTCAGCTCGTGAAGCGCCACCCGACCGGCTATCGTCTGACGGAGTTCGGCCAGGAGATGGTCTCCCATGCAGAGGGCGTGGAGCAGGCCGTGCTGGCATTCGAGCAGCATCTCGAAGCGTCCAGGCGCGAGGTCGTCGGCATCGTTCGGGTGACCTGTCCGGAACCCTTGGTCTTCAGACTGACACAATGCTCCCTGCTCGAACGCTTCCATGCGCGGCATCCCGGGCTGCGGGTGGAGTTCGTGATGAGCGACAAGTATCTCGATTTGATGAAGGGCGACGCGGACGTCGCCTTGCGCTCAGGCGACACCGACGACAACGAGCTTGTCGGGCGCAAAATCGCTGACTCGATCTGGGCGGTCTACGCCAGCCGCAACTACATCGAGCGGCACGGCAAGCCGGATCGGGTCGAGCACCTCGAACAGCACGCCCTGGTCGGGTTCGACGAGACCATGACCAACCACCGCGCCGCGGTGTGGCTGCGCCAGGTCGCACCGAATGCGAAGATCGTCGCCCGTAACAACAGCGTTCTGGGGCTGGTCTACGCGGTCAAATCGGGAATCGGAATTGCCCCGCTTCCGACCGCCCTCGGAGACGCGGAGGACGATCTGGTCAGTGTCCTCGGCCCGATTCCCGAACTCGCACGAATCTGGCGCCTGCTCACGCCACCCGACCTCCGGCGTACCCCGCGCGTGTCAGCGTTCTTCGACTTCATGGTCGAGGAGATCGAAACGCTCCGGCCGATTCTCACCGGTTAGCGGGTCTCTTGGCCGCCTTGGCCAGACGTCCGGCTCCCTGAAGAAGGGAAACCGGCCTGCTATCATTGACGCAATCGAGCATACTGCGGCGCAGATCGGATTCAAGGGAGACAGGATGAACTATCGTTGCAAACTACTTGTTGCTCTTGGTGTGGGCATGCTCGCCGCCCCGTTCGCCTTCGCGCAGGAATATCCCGCACAGGAAATCCGCGCGCTGTGCAACTATGGCCCGGGCTCCGGCGCCGACGTCATCGTGCGCTTCTACAGCGACCGGTTGTCCAAGCTCATCGGCAAACCGGTGATCGTCGAGAACAAGGTCGGCGCGAACGGCGCCATCGCGACCGACGCGCTGGCGAAATCCAAGCCCGACGGCTACACGATCCTGATCACGCCGGTGAGTTCGACCATCGTATCGGCGCCCTACATGTTCAAGAACCTGCCGTTCGATTCGACCAAGGACTTCACGGCGGTGACCACGATCGCCACGCTCGCGTTCTCGATCATGGTCGATGCGGCCTCTCCGATCAAGACGGTGGACGAGTTGATCGCGAAGCTGAAGGCGAAGCCGAACCACGGTTTCTATGGCACCACCAACAACACCGGCGTCATCGCCGCCGAACTGTTCAAGGCGAAGGCGGGATTGAATACGACCTACGTGCCGTACAAGCAGAACCCGCAGGCGCTCACGGACCTGCTGCTGGGACAAGTCGATTTCCTGGCGTTCGACGCGACCTGGGCGCATTTGCAGTCGGGGCCGGGCGGCAAGCTGCGCATTGTGGCGGTCACCTCCGAGAAGCGCTCCGGGGCGCTGCCGGAGGTGCCGACGCTCGCCGAGGCCGGCTACGGTGGCGGCGACGTTGCTCCGTGGTGGGGCGTCGTGGTCGCCGCCGGCACGCCCCGGCACATCGTGGACAAGCTCGCCGGCTGGTTCAACCAGATCACGGCGGCGGCAGACACGCGACAGTTCCTGGCACGCGCGGCGTTCGACCCGCTCCCGGGCTCGCCCGACACCATGCAGGCGCTGATGAAGAAGGACGCCGAGCGCTGGCGCGGCTACGCCGAGTTGGCAAAGATCAAGCCGCAGTAGGTGCGGCCCGGGAGCCGGTTTAATCCGCCGTTAAGAGTCTGCCACAAGTAGGGGGATACCTCCCCTCATGCTCCCCGAAGTCAGGGGCTGTTTCGGTAGGTCTGAAATGGGCTGTCAGCGACTGACTTTTTCTCCGGCAATCAGCTTGCGAATCTCAGCGAGTTTCGCCTTCAGCCGGTTTTCGTTCTCCCGCCCCATGCGCAGCAGCATCTTCTGTCCGCTCGACAGGCCTTCGAGATCGGGATCGGAGAAGCGATAGAGCACCCAGGGGCGCGTCGGCTTGAGCGGACCCTGGATTTCCGGCAGCTCGACTTTCAGCGGGCCGGACGGTTCGGGTGTTTCGAGCAGAAGGTCGATCACCGCGACCAGGCGGTCGTTGAAGTACTTTCCCGGATAGCCGAGATGCTCGTAGGCGCGCTGGAACAGCGGGTAGAGCAACTGGTACAGTGCAACCGCGCGTCCAGCGTCCACCGATTCGACCAGTGCGACGAACGGCGCATACCGAGCGGCATTTTTCGCGCCGATCACGCTCCCGTTTTCGGTGGCCTCGACGGTGAAACGGCCGGGCGTCGGGCGGATCGGCCACATCCTCGGCGGCGCGAGCGAGCGCGAAAGATTGTCTACCGTGGCTGCCACGCGCCGCACAAAGTTTTCGATCTGTATGTGGGTCTTGACGGTCTTGGCGCCGAGTAGCTCGGTAATCCGCGCCTTGACGAAATCGTCGGCCTGCTCGATCGGCGGCAGTTCCATCGCGCCGGGCGGTGCCTGGACGGGATGCTTGATCGCCGGCTCTGCCGGCGCGATCGCGGGAGGTGACGCGACCGGGGTCGGAGGCAGCAGTTGCTGCGGCGCCGGCCGCAGCCAAAAATAAACACCGATCGCGATCAATGCCAAGGCTGATCCCAGTCCAACCCACAGTCGGTTCATCGCGACCTCGTTTTAGAGTGATGGGGTGTGCAGCGGATGCCGTCCATCTTACGCCCATGCCGGCCGGATTCGGTCATCGTTCCCTGCCGGACTTACGGTACTATGCGCAACACGCTGCAGCCCGCCCGAGCCGGCTCACCGTCTGTTTCAATTTTCCCCGGAACCGATCCAGGGCGTCCCGGTCCTACTGACGCATCGTCCATGACCCGAGGTAATCCATGAACTCACAGGAACGCGACCTACTGACTTCCTTTCTTCAACAACTGGCGCAGGTCCAGGCGAGCCAGAAGGACGCCGAAGCCGATGCCCTCATCCGCGAGGCGTGTGCGCGGCAGCCCGACGCCGCCTATCTGCTGGTGCAGCGGAGCATGCAACTGGAGCACGCGCTACAGGCGGTGCAGGCGCAGGCCGGCAAGCTGCAAGCCGAAATGGATCAGATGCGCTCGGGCGCGCGCAGCGGTTTTCTGGATACGGCCAATGCCTGGGGACGGCCGGCGTCACCGCCGGCTCAGTTCCAATCTCAACCCCAGACTCAACCTCAAGTCCAAGCTCAAGCAGCGTCGGCTGCTGCCGCCCCGGCCAGTGCCTGGGGATCGAGCATGCTGGGCAATGTTGCCACCACGGCCGCCGGCGTGGTGGCCGGCTCGTTCCTGTTTCAGGGCATCGGGAACCTGATGGGGCATCATAACTCGGGCTTTGGAGCGAACGATTCGCATCCGGCGCCCGTGGCCGAGAACACGGTGATCAACAACTACTACGGCGACAGCGCGCCGGAGGATGCCGTGGAGACCGCCGACAACTCCGACAGCGGTGATTCGGGCGATTCGGCCTGAGGTATTGAAATTTCGCTGCGCCGCCGCGCAGCGATCCGGCGGGTGAAACTCAGAGCCGCCGCCACACCTGCCAGCGTTCCTTGCCCGCGAAGACGGGAATGGAATCTTCGACCGGCTGGTCTTCGATGCGCTCGAAATCGGGCGTAAGCAGTGCATCGAGATCCGCGGCCGCGATGCCGAAGGGCGGGCCCTTCTCGTTGTCATCGAAGAAGAACAATCCGAACAGCAGACCGCCGGGGCGCACGAGTTCTGCCGTACGTTTCACCCAGTCGCCCCAGATGCGACGCGGCAGCGCGCAAAGAAACGCCCGCTCGTAGATCGCATCGAAGGGCGGCGTATCGCCTTCAAAAGCGAAGAAATCAGCCTGGCGCACCAGATGCCCCAGGGACCCGAGTTCGCGTCGCGCCGCTTCGACCGCAGCCTCGCTGAAATCGATCGCAGTGACATCGAAACCCGCCTGCGCCAGCAGGCGCGCCTCGTAGCCGGTGCCGCAACCCGGGATCAGCACGCGGCCGCGCTCGGGATGCCGCGCCGCGAAACCCTCGAGTGCGGCAGGCACGCGGCCCGCGTCCCAGGGCATGGTGTTTTGCCGGAAGCGCGTGTCCCAGAAATCGGGCTTGGAGCTGTCCTGCGCCATGGCGGCTCTTCGCCTCGCGTTCAGCCGCGCCAGAACGCGAACAACTGCAGCGCGGCGATGGCGGCGAGCAGGAGCCCGACTGCCACCAGCAGGCGCGTCTGGTGTCTCTGCTCCGCGAGCAGCTGTTCCAGCCGCTCGCGCACGCCTTCGGCCGGATCGCGCTCGAGCGCGCGATGCAGCAGGCGCGGCAGTTGGGGCATCAGCGCCGCCCATTGCGGCGCCTCTTGTTTCAGATTGCGCAGGAAGCCGCGCACGCCGATCTGCTCGCTCATCCAGCGCTCGAGGAAGGGTTTCGCGGTTTCCCACAGGTCGAGCGCGGGATAGAGCTGGCGGCCCAGGCCCTCGATGTTGAGCAGCGTTTTCTGCAGCATTACCAGTTGCGGCTGGATCTCGACATTGAAGCGGCGCGAGGCCTGGAACAGGCGCAGTAGGAAGCGGCCGAAGGAGATCTCGCTGATCGGGCGATCGAAAATGGGCTCGCATACGGCGCGTATCGCAGCCTCGAACTCATCGATGCGCGTGCCGGGAGGCACCCAGCCGGCTTCGAGATGCGCCTGCGCGACGCGCTTGTAGTCGCGCTGGAAGAAGGCGAGAAAGTTTTGCGCCAGGTAATTCTTGTCGATGTCGGTGAGCGTGCCCATGATGCCAAAATCGAGGGCGATGTACTGGCCGCGATGTTCAGCTTCGGTCGCGACGAAGATGTTGCCCGGATGCATATCGGCGTGGAAGAAGCCGTCGCGGAACACTTGGGTGAAAAATATCTCGACGCCCGCTTGCGCGAGCTTGGCGATATCGACGCCCTGCTCGCGCAGCCGGTCGACCTGGCTGATAGGCGTGCCGTGCATGCGCTGCATGGTCATGACGGTGGGCGTGCACCAATCCCAGTGCACCGCCGGCACCGCGAGCAGCGGCGAGCCGGCGAAGTTGCGCCGCAGCTGCGAGCAGTTGGCGGCCTCGCGCATCAGGTCGAGCTCGTCGTAGAGGTGCTTGGCGAATTCGGAGACGACCTCGCGCGGCTTCAGCCGCGGCCCGTCCGCAAACACGCGCTCGATCAGCAGCGCGCCGCTGTCCATGAGTTCGAGGTCGCGCTCGATCACCGGCAGCATGTTCGGCCGCAGGATTTTGACGGCGACCTCGGTGCCGTCGGGCAGCGATGCGAAATGCACTTGCGCGACCGAGGCGCTTGCCACCGGCTGCGCTTCGAAGCTCTTGAACACCTGCTCGATCGGCCGGCCGAAGGCGCGCTCGACCTCGGCCGCGGCGAGTTCGGCGGCGAAGGGCGGCACCTGGTCCTGGAGCTTCGCCAGTTCGTCGGCGAGGTCCGCGGGCAGCAGATCGCGCCGCGTCGAGAGCACCTGCCCGAATTTCACGAATATCGGCCCCAGCGCCTCCAGCGCATGCCGCAGCCGCACCGCGCGCGGGTCGGAGAGATTGCGGAAGAACAGCACCGCGTTGACGATGCGCGCCGCGCGTCCTGAGGCATCGGCGGCGAGCGCAAACTCGTCCAGGCCGAAGCGGAGCGCAATCCAGAGAATTTTGACGAGGCGGAACAGTCGCAGCACGCGGGGATGCACTCCGGAGGTGAGGCGGCAATTTTACAGGGGCGGCGGCGGTCGTGCCGCCGCTGATTCAGGACCGGCTTTTCAGCGCTTCGAGCCTCTGGATACGGCGCTCCAGACGCGCACAGGCTTCGCCCACCGCCTGCACTTCCGTCGCCTGCCCCTGCGCCTCGGCGCGTTGCACCAGCACCGGCTGCTCCTCGGTCAGATATTCGGCGAAATTCTCCGCCAGGCGCGAGGCCGCTTCCTTCTGCCAGCCGAGAAAATCGCGCGCCGCGCCGGCGATGCGGTGCGCCGCGATGTCGCCGAACAACTTGGACAGGTCCTCCTCGGCATCCCACTCGAGTTCGCGGAACAGGGTCTGCACGGTGTTGGCGAGATCGGCCGGTCCGGCGAGATCGACCTGTTTCATCGCCGCGTCGTCGCGCGCGAGCAACAGCGGCACCGCGCCGGGCTGGGCGGTGACGGTGAGATCGGCGCTGTCCTCCGCCGCTGCGGATTCGACCAGCCCCGAGTCGAGGATCAGCAGCCGCAGATCGGGCAAAGGAGCGAGGCGGAACTGCACGCGCTTGCCCGCGAAAGGACGCAGCCGCTCGCGCGCCCAGGATTGTCCGGCGAGCACGTGGTTCAGTCCGGCGACGGCTGCTTGTTCGATCATGGCGCTATTGGAACATTTTCGGCCCGAATAAAAAAGCCGCCCGAAGGCGGCTTTTTCCTGAGACAGGCAAAAAAGTCAGGAGACCTGTTGGATACCGGCGAGCAGCCAGCCGGCGGAGCCATCCACCGGCTTCTGCAGGTTCCATACTTCTTCGAAAGGCGCTGCCGGCGCGTTGGGGGTTTCGCGGATTTCGCCCGAGAAACGCACGCTGGCCCAGTGCATGTTGCCTTCGGTGACGACTTCCAGCAGCGAGGCGTTCAGCGTCACGACATCGGTCTGCTGAGTCTGGCCTGCGCGGGCGAGAAAATCGACTTTCAGTCCGGCAAACATTTCTTCGGTCGTGATCTCGCGCAGCGCCTCGACGTTGCCGCGGTCGTTCGCTTCCTGCAGCCGGACGAAATTGAGTTTCGCCTGCTTCAGGAATCCCTCGACGTCGAATCCGGCGGGGATCGATTGGACCTGACTGACCGGAGCCTCTGCCGCTGGATACGTCTGCGAGGGCGGCGGCGCAGCCACCGTCTCGTTGCCCATGCCGGCGAACTGCATCGGTGCCGACGAAGGCGAGCGCCTTTGCATGAAAAAGCGGAACAGCATCACCGCGGCGAAGCCCAGCAACAGCATCATCAAGATGCTGCCCATCCCACCCATGCCGCCGAGGCCGCCGCCCTGTCCGAGCAGAAAGCCCAGCCCGAGGCCTGCGGCGAGACCGGCGATGGGGCCGAGCCAGCGGTTGCCCGCGGGTGCCGGCGCTGCCGGCTGTGCCGGTTTGGGAGCCGCCTGCGCAGCAGCGGGCGCGGCAGGTTGTGCCTGCCGCTGCATCGGGGCCGCGCGTTGCGCGCCCATGCTCTTGCCGCCGCCGGCTCGCGCCGCCTCGGCAGTATCGAGCGTGAGCGCGGCGCCGAAGGCGACAACGGCCAGCATCATCAACAGTTGTTTCATGGCTTTCCTCCTCAAAACTTATAGCCGCGATGCAGGGCTACCACCCCAGCGGCCAGATTGTTGTATTCGACATCCTCGAGCCCGGCTTGTTCCATCAGGGATTTCAATGCGTCCTGATCCGGGTGCACGCGTATCGATTCGGCGAGATAGCGGTAGCTGGCTTCGTCGCCGGTTACCTGTTTGCCGACCCATGGTAGCACGCTGAACGAATACCAGTCGTAGACCCCGGCCAGCGGCTGCCAGACGCGCGAGAACTCTAGCACCAGCACGCGACCGCCGGGCCGCAGCACGCGGCGCATCTCCGCCAGCGCCGCCTCCTTGCGGGTCATGTTGCGCAAGCCGAAGGCGACGCTGACGCAGTCGAAATAGTCCGCAGGGAAAGGCAGGTGCTCGGCGTCGCATTGCAACACGGGCAGCAGCAGGCCGGCGTCGATCGACCGGTCGCGCCCGACCTCGAGCATGGCGCGATTGATGTCGGTGAGCCAGACTTCGCCGCTGGCACCCGCGCGCTTGGCGAATGCGCGCGCCAGGTCGCCCGAGCCGCCGGCGATGTCCAGCACCCTGGAGCCCTCGCGCACGCCGCTTTGCGCCACCGTGAACGCCTTCCACAGCCGGTGCAGGCCGCCCGACATGAGGTCGTTCATGAGGTCGTATTTGCCCGCCACCGAGTCGAACACGCCGGCGACTTTCTTCGCCTTCTCGCGCTCGTCTACGGTCTCGAATCCGAAGTGCGTGCGCTCGCTCATGCTCTGCTCGCGTTGGCCTCTTGCATGCGCTTGAGATACTCGGCCCACATCGCTTCGCGGTTGGTCCCGAGCTCGTAGAGGTACTCCCAGGAATAGATGCCGGTGTTGTGCCCGTCGGAGAACGTTGGTTGCACGGCATACGAACCCACCGGTTCCAGGCTGACGATGTCGATGTTCTGCTTGCCCACCTGCAGCACTTCCTGTCCCGGGCCGTGGCCGCGCACCTCGGCCGAGGGCGAATAGACGCGCAGCAGTTCGTAGGGCAGTTCGACGTGCTTACCGTCGGCAAACGTGAGTTCCATCAGCCGGGATTTCTGGCGTAGCTTGATTTCGGTCGGGATCGGTGCGTTCATCGGTGCCGTTCTGTCTGTGCAGACGACCATGATACCGGCGACCGTTACGACATGCGAGTGCTGTCTTGATTCGCGACTATTCCACAGCCGCATTGGGGGTTTGCGCGCCGGCCGGCACGCATGGCGGGACGGATCAAGGCGCGCCGAAGCTCACGCGCTCGAAATCGGCGCCGCGCTCGACGATGCCGGTGAGCAGAATCTGTTCGATTTTGTCGCTGGAGACCTCGATCACGCGCCTGGGCCGGTACCAGCCGGTGGGCAGGACCAGGGTTGCGGAGGAATGCAGTGCCGCAAGGGCCGGCAGCAGCACCGCTTGCACGTGCTTCTCCCGCGTGGCATTCACGCCCGTGGCGCGGACCGACACGGGCTGGGGCACGCCGGGCAGCACCCGAACGCCAGCCTGCAGACCGGATTTTTCGGAGGCGGACAGCCAGCGCACGACGCCGAGCATGAAGCATTTCGCGTCCGAGGGCCGCACGGCGACGAGTTGCTGCAGCACGAGACGCCCCTTGCCGCCGTCTTCCGATCGCTCGATGCGCAGCCCTTCGAGGCTTTCATCGCGCACGATCCAGTTCTCCAGTTCGAATCCCTGCAGCGCGCCGTGTACCTCCTCTTGCCGGGTCGCGACGCGCCCGAAGGTGGCGATCTCCTCGCGCTGCGCTTTGCTGAGCGCCCGGTCTTCGCCGGGTTGACGGAACGGCTTGCCGGTCATGAAGTAGTGCACCGCCGGCAGGCCCGTGCACAGCTCCGCAGCGGCGTTGGTTGCGTGGCGGCCCGAGGCGCGCGGCTTGGGCGGCTCGCAACAGCGGCGGTGCAGCGTGCGCAGATGCAATTCGGCGGCGACGGCGCTGATGTCCTCGCCCAAGCCCAGCGCCTGGGGTGTTTCGCCCAAGCGCAGTCGCGCGGCGTGGGAGCGGAGGCTTGCGGCGAGCTCGTCGAGTCCGAAGTGGCGCACCGATTCGCCCGACAGCGCCTGATGCGTGGCTCCGTTTGCCGCGGCGAGATCCACCATGAGCGGTGCCACCTCGAGCGCGCTGGCAAAGGGTTCACGGCCGATGCGGACCGTCGATATCCAGCGATCCAGCCAACGCGAACTGATCGCCAACTGTTTCGGACTTTGTTCGCTCGGATCATTCGCAAGCTGCAGCAGCAACGCATGTGCGTAAGTCTGGAGACAGGTTGGCCGGCCCCTGTCGGCGGAGGCACCCACCGCCTGGTCGAGCACGCCGTGGACTTCGGCCGCGGCAAACAGGCGATGCAGAGCCTGCCAGTTCTCGGCATCGATCTCCCGAAAGGCCTTGTGATGCTCTGCCAGGCGCTCGCCTGCGCACCACAGCGCGCGCTGGCACAGAAGCGCGATCTGCTCCGCAAGTCCCGCATCGCCTGCCGCCGCCTCGAGGCAGCGTTCATACCCGCGGGCGAGTGCATGCCAGAGGGCGAGCACTTGGCTGAAAGCTTCTTCCTCCTGTTGGGCGAGGGGCACCGGCTTGCCGGCGAATTTTTTCGCGTGTTCGGCTTGAACGAACGCGCCCGGCTCCGACAGCAGCTCCAGCACGCGCAGGCGCTCAGGCGCCGGCAGTTCGAAATCGTCGAGTTTCCCGATTTGATCCAGCAGCCGGCCGTGCGCAGCCGCGACGCTGGACAGCGGCACCGTCTGCAGCCATGCGGCACAGGATGCTGCGTCGGCGAATTCGAGCTTTGTGTCTGCGGTCATCAGTGGTAGATCGAGCGGCGGCATTTGTGTT
>Ga0315281_10013507_pt1 | contig 11050 bp, 6 predicted proteins | sample YL17G07_0_MG_FD_204540 | JGI IMG/M metagenome (GOLD analysis project Ga0315281, IMG submission 204540) | Sediment microbial communities from Yellowstone Lake, YNP, Wyoming, USA - YL17G07_0 | ecosystem: Environmental > Aquatic > Freshwater > Lake > Sediment | place: USA: Wyoming | collected... | reverse complement strand
GCTGCCGAGTGTCGCGCCAAAGTCAATGAGATGGTGTCGAACGAAGTGGAGCCCGTTCTCTTCCACGAGCATATCAAGCGTGTTGATAGCACGGGAGTCGTCGTGGCCGAGCCAGGCGCAGAAAACGCGCAACCTGCGCAAGTCTCGCCTGTGCTCGTGCGGAACGACGTCATTGGGGTCGTCCTGGCGTGTGCCGTAGTAGCGGAATTCTCGCACGTTCTTTCCTTTGAGGTAGAAGCTGGCAGCCGCCCGGTATCGTCCGTCGCTCGTCCGGGGGACATTGAGCAGAAGTTCGGTCACATCCCTCTCGGTCATGGGGTGCCGCTTTCCCCGGGCGTCGGTCAGGCTCACGTTAGGCGCCACCTCAATTTGGTCTCGGCTGAAAGTGAATATATAGTTTTCCGGTACGTTATACCCGAGGGCATAGAAGAACTTTGAGGAGATGACATCGGCGGCGGTGGCCATTTCGGGGTTTGTGAGCGGGTCGAATTTGACGTTGTACCTTCGGCCCTTGGAATCCACTATGTCGAAGCCCGGGCTGACCCCTTCGGTCTTCGCCTTAACGACCGTCAGCCGCGCGCTGGTGTCGGGAGCGTTCTGGTTGCCTGGCCCTCGGACCAATTCTTCAATGCTCATTGGCCTGTGGAAATGACGGTTTGTGTACCACGCACTGTTCGGAACTTCACCCAGCGTGTTGACGCCCCGGGCGGGGATGGTTTTCCCCTTCGGAGGATGCTCTCCAGGTTTTCTGAAAGTGTTGTTAGCGAAATCGTAATAATCACTCAGCTTGCGGCCCATGACTTTTTCCGCATTCAGTGGGGGCGGCTCTTTCGGAAGGGGATCGTCGCTGCGGAACTTCTGCGCGGCAAGACCCGGGCCCAGCAGCGGAAGCAGCAGAACGCCTCCCCACAGCGCCCTGCCACGAACCCGGGTATTCGCATTCATGATGTGTCCTGCCTTTCCAGTCCCTACTGGAAGCTGGAAGAGCGAATCCGCTCCTCGCCGAAGATATTGTTGAACTTGACCCAGATCTGAAAACCTTCGTGACTGAAGCCGGTGTCGATGCGCATGAACACGTTGTTGCGGACATTGAAACGGAAACCGAACCCGAAGGCCGCTTCCATGTGGTGAAGGTTCCACTGGGAATGACGATGGAATACTTTTCCTCCATCCGCAAAGAGCGCCATGTCCAGGCCGCTGAAAACCTCATAGCGGTATTCGCCGTTCACCTGGATCAGGTTGTTGTCGTAGAAGCGGAAAGGGCGAAAGCCACGCAGGTCATCCGCGCCACCCAGCACCGGCTGGAGGTAGAAGGGAACCGCGTGGTTATTGTCAGGATACGTCAGCACCGAACGAGCGTGCAGGGCGATGACGCGACGCTGGTTGAAAAAAGGGATGTACTGCTGCAGCTCAACATTCAGGCGCCGAAAATCGTTGCCCGAATCGGGGCGCGAATAAAACCGGTCAAGCTGGATCAGGTAGTCGCCGCCACTGCGCGGGCCGCCCGGATTGTCCCGATAGTCGTAGCGGATGAAGCCTCCCACGCGGACGAAGTCAGGGCGCGTGTCAATTCCGATGGCTTCAGTTGGCCCAAAGACCTTGTCCGTCGGGACGAGGCGGGTGTCCTTCCCGGTGCCCAGCGTGGTGGCCAGATAACCACCCGACGCGCCCATCTTCAAATGTTTGACGGGCTGGAGCCCGAAGGTGCCGTCAAGCGCCGTGTCGATGATGCGGAAATTGCTTCTCGCGCTTTTCTGGGATCGCGGTCCGGGGCCGTAATAATTGATCCCCGGGTAGTCATGGTGGACCGCGAAAACATCAAAGAATAATCGGTTCCTGGCAAAATGCGGAGCCGTCAATTGCAGGTCGTAGCGTTGATAAGCTTTGATGGAAGCCTGCGCGGCGCTGCGGAAAATCAGGTTGCCATTCGCCAAGTCCTGCCGCAGGTACTCGGGGCCGATGGCGAAGCCTCCACCCTGCACAAGGCCTCCCAGCTTCAAGCGAAACCCTGCGACACCGGCGCTGATGCGCTCCAACGTTTTTCCTTCTTTGATCGCCAGGAGCGTCCGCTCCGCCTTGGAAGGCTCATCGGGCTTTAAGTGTTGCGCTTTCTCTTTGCGCGCGGCCTCGATCTCGGCGGCTCTGGATTCTTTCTGGGCCCACAGGAACGGGGCAGGGAACAAGGCAGCAAGCCCAAGGATTGCCAGACGTATCAGCCATGGGACAGATTTTGGGGTGTGGGCTCGCGAATATGGAATCAACATGGCCAGGACACCTTTCGTCGACCTTGGGCGCCCATTTCTACCTTGGTGCGCCTGGGCAAGAATCATTTGGCGGAAGTGTCATGACTTCCCCCCCATGGTAGACGTGGAAGCTTGGACCCAAACGCGAGCAGGGTAACAGCTAGTGCTATCTGATCCTGTACTTGCCCCATGACGGGCTCCCTTCCTCGGAAGGAAGTCGAAGTGAATGGAGCATTTTTACTACCAAGTTGGTCAATTGTAAAGAAGAAATGCTAATATCCACAATGCTCCTTTGTCGATGGGGCTTAGGAGAGCCGGTGTCGGGCCTGAGATGAATTTGGGGCATGGCCGCGCTGTCAGGAAACATAGTCACTGTCATCTTTTCCCTCTATCCTGTGGAGGGGGAGCGGATCGTGTTTAATCCCAAGGGACTTGCTTCTCATCCCTGGGCTTCACCGGCAGCTTGGAGCGCCGATTGCTGCGCCTTGAAACGCTGCGGCGTTAAAGGGCTGTTGCATCAGCCCGTGCGGAGCAGTTAGGATAAGCACAGTCTGGCGGCGCATTGTCCTTCGGCTCGAGCGTGTTCTGACGGCAAGGATGGCCGACTCATGGACCGTCTCCGATCATTCCTGAATCTGCACCGTGGGGAAGAAGCGCCCGCCTTCCTGCTTTTCCTCTACCTCACGCTCTCCATGGCTTCATACATTATCATTAAGTCCGCCAGTAAGGGGCTCTACTTAAGCAAGTACCCGTTTACGACATTGCCTTACATTTATATCGGCATTGCGATCCTGGTGGGACTCGTGGTGGCTGTTTACGTTCGCTTGTCCTACCGTATGAGTCAGACGACATTGATTTCCGGAACGTTGCTTTTTTTTGTGGCGTGCGTGGGGGTACTCTGGTGGGGTCTCAGAATCCAATGGTCGCCCGTCGCAGTAATCTATATCCTCTGGACAGGCGTTTTCGGCATTATCGTTGCCACCCAAGTCTGGACCGTTGCCAACCAGGTTCTGGATTTGCGGCAGGCGAAACGGCTGTTTCCGCTGGTGGCAAGTGGCGGCATTCTGGGGAGTGCCGGAGGTGGATTGCTGGGCGCTGCCCTCGTCAAGCGGGTTGGCACGGACAACCTTCTGTTGCTGCTCGTTCCTGCGTTGCTCCTCTCTGTATTGATTGTCCAGATCCTGATGCGCCGCTATCGTCTTTCCGGTCGAAGTCAGCGCGGAAGGCAAACTCCGGAAGACAAGAAGAAGGGTATCAAGAGCACATTCCGCACCATCAGGTCGGAGCGCTACCTGAGACTGATTGTAGGGCTCGTGGCGCTGTCGGCCATTGTTGGGATCATCGTCGGCTGGCAGTTCGATGGCGTTGTCCAGAAGTCGTTCGGGACGAAAGACCAGATCACGGGCTTCCAAGCCGTCTTCCAGGGACTCCTCAGCCTTTTCGCGTTCCTGCTCCAGATCTCTCTGGGTTCGCGAATCGTCGAGAAATGGGGCGTTCGGGCAACGGTTTTGATGCTCCCCCTGGCGCTCTTGGGAGGGACGGCCGTCCTGGTTCTCAATCCTCTGCGACTCTGGGCCGCAGCGCTCCTGCGGGGCAGTGACGGCGCCTTGCGGTATTCGCTCGATAAGGCCACTTTCGAACTGCTATACGTCCCCGTCGAGCAATCGGTGCGGGCTGAGGTGAAGGCCGTCACCGATATGGTGGTAAATCGCTTTGCCGACGGGGTGGGCGGCATCGTCCTGCTTATCATGACCAAGGTCTTCGGCTTGGGATTGAGTGGCGTGGGCCTGTTCAACTTGGTGCTCATTGGGTTCTGGCTGTGGGCCGTCGTCGAAACCCGCAAAGAGTACGTTCTCACTCTCCTAAGAAACCTCAGGAGCCGTCCGGAACTTTCGCAGTCCACGATGGCGATGTTGCTGGGGCAACAGGCTTCGCTGCCAACCATGCGAACCATGCTGGCTTCGCCGGACGAAGAAGTCGTGCTTTACGCCATGGGGATCATTCTCGCGGCGGGGCGGTCGCGTACCCTTCCGGCAGGTCTGGCGACGCACCCCTCGCCTCGGGTACGTCTCAAGGCATTGGAAGTTCTACCGATGACCGAACAGCAGATTCTGGAACGTGTTCGAGAGGAAAGCGACGCCACCGTCCGGGCCAGCGCGATCATCCGCGCCTGCAAAGTCGCCCGGCCGCCGGAACCCCTGTCAGCGCTCTCCCAGTTCCTGAAGTCATCGGACCTGCGTGTGCGGCTCGGCGCGCTCCGCTACCTGGTGCGGGAGGCGCAAGAAGGGGAAAAGGGAACCGTAAAACAGTTTCTCGACCACATTGTGGCTGAACTGGACGTGGCCGCCAAAGAATGGAAGGATGTCGCCGAGGCTCTGGGCGAGGTCGCGCACCCGGCGGCCGTGGACCTGCATCTTCGCCTGCTGCAACATCCCGATCCCGCCGTGAAGAAGCAAGCCATCCTCAGCGCCGGTCCTTCCGGGCATCGCGAGCTGGTTCCTTTCCTGGTTCCACTGCTGGCGGACCGGCAATGGGCGGCCGACGCGCGCCTGGCCCTCTGCGATTACGGACCGCGAATTCTGGGGACACTGGCTGACCACTTGAAGGACCCTTCCGAGGCCATCGAGGTCCGCCGCAACATCCCGCTCGTCCTCGCCTATATTCCCCAACAGGAGTCTGTCGACCTGTTGCTCGACGGGCTGTTTGATTTTGACGCTTTGTTGCGCTACCGCGCTATTCGAGCCTTGGGAAAACTGCGTCTCATCGATCCCGAGCTGCGGTTTGATTCGGCAAGGCTCAGCCTGCGCATCCAGGAAGAATGTGAGACAACTCTTTGGTACGAACAAGCTCGAGCATCCTTGTATCCGAAAGACGAAAGCCCGGATCTGCTGGCCCAGCTCCTGAAAGACAAGTTCGGTCGAGGAAGGGAACGGGTGTTTCGCCTCCTAGCCCTGCTGCTGCCCGCCAGTGCGGCCTGCGCGTCCTTTCAGGCCATGCTGGAGGACGACCGCCTGAAGATCGCCACGGCTACCGAGTTGTTCGACAACGTCCTGCCCAAGGGCTTGAAGGAATGGGTTCTGCCTTTGATTGAGCCGAAGGCCGGTGCAGGGAAACCGAAGCAGGGCGTGCGCACCATTCTCGAGGCGTGCCTCAAGAATCCGGACGAGATCCTTCGCGAGTGTGCGGTCAACGCCATTGCCAAGCGCCGTTGGCCCGAGTTCGCGGCTGCGGTTTGACCGTGAATCCTGTTGAAGAGAGGCTCCGAGATGAGTGACCAGATGCCCTACTATCCGCCGCCCTCGGTCGAGGCGGCTGCACCTTCCGGCCTAACAACTCTGGAGAAAGCCGACCTCATTCGAGGAGTAGAAGTTTTCTCCCAGGCGACGGTCGAGGAGTTGTACCGGCTCGGCTCGATCGCGAAGGTAGTGGGTTTTCCGGCCGAAGCAGTCATCTTCCGGCAAAACGATGCCGCGGTTGCTTTCTATATCGTGGTCCGCGGTCAGGTGGAATTGACATCGCAGGGGAGTGACGTTCAGGAAGTCGTCGGGCCTGGCCAACCATTAGGGCTCTATTCGGTCCTGACCCAGGAACCCTGTGCTGCCAGGGCGGTAGCCCTCGAAGACACGGTGGCGATTGGCATCGGCGCCGAGGACTTCTTCAACCTGCTCTCGAACAACATGGAAATTGTTGCCAGCACGTTCAAGTATTTTACGAACAAACTTGGACTCGGGCGACGAACATGAAGTCTGCGCCTTTCTCGCTCCTGCTTGGGTTGCTCGCCGCCTGTCTGCTCGCTCCCAAGGGAATGGGCGGGGATCCGGCGAGCCCCGCACCGGCCGTGCCGCTGTTCCAAGCCGTCACGGAGTTCTTGTATCGCGGGGGCCAGCCGACGGCGGCAGGCTTCAGCTTTCTGAAGCAAAAGGGGATCAGAACTGTCATCAACCTGCGGGAGGAAGATGACGAGAAAACCCTGGTGGAGAAACTGGGATTAAAGTACGTGCATCTGCCCAGCCGTGCGCGAGACCCCATCCCCGAAGAGGCCATTCAGACTTTCTTCCGGGTCATAAAAGACCCCGCAAGCCATCCGATCTTCATTCACTGCGAGCGAGGGGCGGACCGAACCGGGGCGATGATCGGTCTGTTCCGGATTGCCTTTCAAGGCTGGGATGGGAAGAGGGCGTACCAAGAAGCGCGGGCGCTGGGAATGCGCTGGTGGTATCGAGACCTGAAGCGTCAGTTGTATGAGTTTGCCGAAAATCGCTCCGCCGGAGGAAACCGGGCCGAGGGTGATTAACCACTTGCGAATTGAACGAACTCTTTCTCAAGAGTCTCTGCCAGGTCCACCCGCAGACGCTGCGGCCCGAGCGCTTCTTTACAATCAGAGGCGCCCGGCGTAGCATTCGACGCAGCGAACAGATTAGGCTTCGGTCGCGCGGTGCGGATCGACTGGGTCAGCAGATTTAGGGCCGCAGGTCAGACAGGACATCAATGGAAGGCCAACTAAAAGCCGACCGCTACCAAGTCGAAGAGAAGATCGATGAAGGGGGCATGGGAGTGGTGTTTCGCGCCCGCGATATGAGGCTGGATTGCAGCGTGGCTCTCAAGGTCATCAAACCCGAACACCTCAACGATCCGCAGTTTCGGCGTCGCATGAAGCTGGAGGCGACCGCTGCGGCCAGAATCACTCACCCCGGAATCGCCAAAGCCTCCGATTTCGTTGACGACGGGAACGAATGCTTTGTCGTTTACGAGTTTGTTGAAGGCGTGACGCTGGCGAAGCAGCTTACTCAGAAGCGCTTCAGCACCGAGGAAATTCTCGACATCGGAATCAAAATCGCCGACGCTCTGGCCGCCGCGCACGCCCAGGGGTTTGTCCATCGCGATCTGAAGCCTGGAAACATCATGCTCAGCCCCCGCCCGGAAGGCCCGGGTCGCGTCAAGGTATTGGACTTCGGCCTGGCCAAGCGGATGAAGGTGATCAATCTATCGCAGGACGGAAAGACGAGTGACGCGCAAACTGGCAGCATCACCACCGGCCTGGCCATTATCGGCACGATCGATTACATGGCGCCTGAACAGGTCAAGATGGAGGTCGCCGACCACCGGACCGACATCTACGCCCTGGGAATGATCCTTTATGAGATGGCGACGTGCGTAAACCCCTTCCGCGGCAATGAGCCTCCCTCAACCATGGCCAACATTCTGACCAAGGAGGCGCCCCCTCTCTCGGAACGGAGCCCGGCGTCTCCTCCTGGGCTCGACTACATCATCCGAAAATGCTTGCGCAAGAATCGCGAGGAGCGTTTCCAGTCGGCAGATGAGCTACTAGTCGATCTCACCAACCTGCGGCGCGATCTTTCTGTTCCTTCCGACGCCAAGGCCGCGCCCATGGCTCCGTCACCCGACGTGCCGCTCGCGGTCTCGCGCGCCGTGGCGCGAATTCTCTTCCTCGTCATTCAACTCGGCTACCTGACGCTCTACGTGGCAACGGCGCATTACCTCCCCCGGCATATCGATCGGATCCAGATGCTGGCGGGCGCGACACAGGCTGCGTTGGCTGTTCCTTTCCTGGCATTGATGGGCGCTGCCGTGCGTCTCTACTTCCTTGCCGCGGTGAGCTTCGATTATTCCGACTCGGGCCGACTGTTTCGCCGCCTTTTCCCCTTCATCGCGCTGATCGACGTCCTCTGGGCGATGTCGCCGCTCTTAATTTTCCAGGAAATCGAATGGCTGGCACTATTGTGTGTGGTCGGTCTGGCGGTCTTGCCCTTTTCCCAGCGCAGCCTCCTCTACACTGCCTACGCGCCCCGAGGCGGCAAGACCTCCGGTGTCGGGGCAGCAACTCCTGCCTGATGCCAACTGTCAAATCAACAATCTACTGGTCGCGATGTCGGGGACTATTGCTGACGCCGATCTGGAATCGCGCGCCCAATGACTCCAATAGACATAATTGAAATATGGTTTCCCGGATACTCGGGACATGGCAAAAACAGGACGGGCTCAACTCCCTTCTTGGAGTTGAGCCCGGTTGGTTGCGGGGGCTGGATTTGAACCAGCGACCTTTGGGTTATGAGCCCCAAAAACCAATGGCCCGTCTTTGTCTCTCAATAACTTACGTGGACCTTGTTCTACCGTTTTCGACCTACTTGCGGGGTGTTCTGTTCTCAATCTGTTCTCAATTTGTTCTCAGAGTTGTTCTCAGAGCTACACAGGCGGCATCAGGAAACCTTTTCAGGTGTTCGCCCACGGCGCGCATTAACCGCGGCTTGGCGGGTATCACCCGACTCCCGGAACCGCTCGGTATCGCTGGGGCCGCTCACTCCCGGTGTGCCGTTCGGACAGGCGGGGAAGGGCTTCCCCCTCCGCCAGCGATCCCCACGGCAGTGCGTCCTGGGGCGAATCTGGAGCGCCAACAGGCATCTTAGGAGCCGACGCGACTGCAACTGTGATTATGGAGGTGAAGGATGGCAAGGGCAAGCGAGTACACCTTCAAGGTTCTATTGCCCCACCTGCGGGGCGGTGACCACCGTCAAATGTCACAAATGCGGTGCGGTCGAAAACCTGGACCCAATAGCCGATCCTGGTCAGAGATGGATCGTCAAGCCGGTGCATTTCACCGAGCGCCAATGGGAGACCTTGGGGGCACTCGCGAAGGCGATACCTGGGGTAGGTGGTCCGGTGGAATTCCTGCGGCTGGCAATTGCGAGGTTCCTGACCAGCCCGCCCCGCCGGCTGATGAAACTAGCCATGCCCACCAAACGCGGGAGTGCAGTTAATGCACAACCATCGTTCGGCGCACGCCACAACAGCAGGAGGAAGAGTGCCAAGAGGAACGCCTAGAATCTTCAGGTTTTACTGCCCCTTCTGCCAGGCTGAGAATACTGCCCGATGTCGCAAGTGCGGCGAGATCTACAAGTTTGACCCAGTAAACGCCCCCGGAGAAAAACGAGTCCAACAGCGCGTATGGTTCAGCGAACGACAATGGGCTACGCTCAAGGCACGGGCGGCGGTCACGCCGGGGGTCGGGAGCGCCTCGGAGTTTGTAAGGCTTTCGTGCGAAACAATACTGGCGCTTCCCCCGCATTGGTTGATCTTGTCGGATTAGGTCTGTGAATCAGTGAGATGGAATATGCGCAACGACCTACTGCCAGACCGTCGCCAGCGACTGGACGAAACCGGCACTTCCTGCAAACTCACACCGGCCGAAGCACCTGAGTGGCGAGTGCAGTACTGCACAAAGTCGGCATGGGCGGGCACTGAGGCGCCGGCGATCTTCGGTGGGCGACTCCATTGAAGCTAGATATGCAGTTTGAGGGGTCCCCCCTGGGTTCGAGAGGGCCGAAAATTCCTCTGATGGTGTCGAGCGGGCTTCTTCAAAAAAAAGGAACCAAAAAACAAAAAATAGATTCTCGGGCGGGCAGTTGCACCGCCAGTCGCGGAAGGCCAATATAGCACGGAGTGGTAAGCGCTCACCCTAATCGAGTTCATGAAACTGGATGAAGGACGAGATCAGGGTGAGGATTTGAAGGTTCCCCGCGTGTAAAAGGCCCCAAGAAGTGGGATGCTAATCGAGGATGTAGCATGGCGTTTTTCCTGCGCCTTTTATGGACTTAAGCCTTGTCGTCTCAATGCACTACAAACTTGATAACCCTCGCTTCGTACGAATTTGCAGAAAGTGCCACTTTTTGAGCACTCGGAAGGTCGAGGAACGTCGTTTTGGCCCACCGCGTCGTTTTTCACTGTCACCAATACAGAATACGCTCAGTTTGGCGAATTCAAATCGAGAATCAAAAACTCATTTGAAACCGCGTGCTCCATCGGCTTATGTCTCAACGCATTAGGGGAAAAAGACAGGGACCGGTCCCCTGGGCTTGCGAGTGGACGCTGCCGAAGACAGGTCGGATTCGGTCAGGACTATCTGTGACAGATCGTGGTTAAAACCCCTGAAAAACGTCCGGCGCGCCCTCGTTCTGATAGAGGAGCACTGGGCAAAGCGCGAGGGGAAGAGTGGGGGTTATATCCAATGCGAGTCTGTACGCGCGGCTTGCGGCGAAGCGGATGGGGGCGCTGTACGCCGTCTCGAAAAAAGCAAAGGGAGGTAGAAAATACCACAAGAAAAGTACTGGTACCCGCGGGGTACCAGTACCCACCCTCAAAGACCTGGGAGTATCGAAGAAGGAGATGACGGAAGCGCAGTCTCTGAATAGCCTTCCCAAAGACATCTTCGAGGGCCTTCTCGACGGCAAGATCACCCTGGCGGACGCGAAGCGGAGGGCCAAGCAGAAGGGAATGGCAGAAGACGCCATTTACCACGCTCACAGCTAAGCGTCCCCAGCGGAGAAGGTCGGGCCGGCCAGTCGAAGAGACGGGTCACTACCGCAGAGGGTAGCCTCCGAAACCCGGTAGACGCCGGTAACCGGACTCTCCTCTTGGCTTGCGCGCTGGACGGACGCGGAGGCTGGCTTGGGATCTGAAACGCGACATGACCGCCTCATCGATAAGTGAGGTGGTGCAGGAGGCGGTAGAGTGGACGAGGATGGAAAAGGTGCCCGTGGAAGATCGCACCCGCTTCTTAAGCGATCGTGGGCCCGGATTTTTAGCTCGGGTGCTGGAGGATTACCTGCGGATGCTCGAGATCCGGCATATCGACTGCTCGCCGTACCCTCCGCAGACCAACGGCAAGCTGGAGCGGTTTCACGAGACGCTCAAGGCCCGGCTGAATCTGCTGGTGTTCACCAGCCCGGAGGCTCTGGGCGCGGCCATGGGGGAGTTCATCGAATTCTACAACCACCGGCGCTACCACGAAG
>Ga0315281_10013506_pt1 | contig 11050 bp, 10 predicted proteins | sample YL17G07_0_MG_FD_204540 | JGI IMG/M metagenome (GOLD analysis project Ga0315281, IMG submission 204540) | Sediment microbial communities from Yellowstone Lake, YNP, Wyoming, USA - YL17G07_0 | ecosystem: Environmental > Aquatic > Freshwater > Lake > Sediment | place: USA: Wyoming | collected... | reverse complement strand
CATCAACAGTTCAGGGAACAACATCGCCAACTACGAGGTGACGGCGCTGACGGGCACGAACACGAGCCGGCTCGTCGAGATCGTGTCGCGGTTCAGCTGGTAAGAACGCGAGGCCGTTGCGCCTTTCCACGCACGCCAGGAGGCGTCTAATACGGCCTCCTGGCGATGTGCGTCACCGTGCAGCCCTCACCGCGCGCACGATCGCCCAGGCCACCAGTGCGCCAGCTCCGGAGCTCAACAGGAGGAGCCCGCCACCGAGCGCCAGCACAATCGGAAAGATGGTGCTGCCCGGTCCCGTCATCACAGCAATGTCCCGTCTACCTGAGCGCGTATTGCCAGCGGCTATTCCGGGTCGTGACGACAAATCCCGACTTGAATCCCGACCCGAGTCCCGATCCGCCGTCCGTCGACTGCAGTCCAAACGCGTGCTCGTCCTCGACGTCCTGTAGGATGAGCCGAGTGCCTTCGTAGACACACACCATGTGATACGGCGTATAGCCGCTCCCGGATAAGACAATGGCCGTGCGGCCGTCGGCCAGTGTCCGAACGAATACGTCGCGAAACATGTGTCCCTCCGGCACTCGAAGCTCTTGCAGTCTGGCTCCGCTCGACGACCGGACAACGAGCGCGTCACCCTGAAGGTAGAAGAGCGCCGGCTGACCGCCCCACTCCCAGACTCCGAATCGCCCAGGCGGCGGCAGCTCGTCCCACGTCGCGACCTGTTCGAATGCGCCGTCCAGCACCCTGAACGTGCCGCCCTTCTGCTTGTTGGGATACGTGTACAAAACGAGACGCTGCTTCTTCGCGCCTGCTTCCGGCACCGCGCCGAAATCCGTCAGGTATTCTGGCGTCGTCACCATCTTGATCAGCGCGCCAGACTGATCGCGAATCTCAACGCCGGAGCCACCCGGGGCCTCGACGAGGAGCTCGGGTTTCTCGTCGCCCAGGACATCCGCCTGTATGACCCGCGTCGATGAATTCGGGAGAAAGGGGCGAGACGCCACGTCGGCAGGGGCAGGTCCGATGCGCGACCTGCTCATGCCCACTTCGTCCAGCCGAACGCCCAAGTGTGACGGGGTGTGGCCACACCCCGTCACGGCCAGCATGACACCAGTCAGCAACAGCCGCTTCATACGCCTTCTTACCCCCCACACCTTTTCGAAATAATGCAATCCTCGGTGAGGTTTACCATGATTTCGAAGCAGTGAATGACCTGCAGGTTACACCGATCGCAACTCCAGCTTTTCCAGACCATCCACCACGTGCTCTGGTCGCAGCCGTTTTTCTCGTAGCACCGGTCATGTTGATCGCAGCACGCGCGGAAGATGCTGCCATCGAGCCAGTGCAAAGGAAAGTCACAGCCAACATCAGCGTAGACCGTCGGGAAGAAGAACTGCGCCAGTCGATTCGGCTGTGGCGCGTCACATTTCGCCACGAAGCCTTGCTTCGCGATCAGTGTCTTGAACTGATGCATCGCGATCGTCTGGAGATTCAACCACGTCGCATCCGGCTTGAACGGCCACCCGCCGAAGTCGGGCTTCAGTTGCTCAGGTCCGATAATGGCGAGTCCGTTCACCAGTCCAGGCAATGCGTAGGCGAAGACTTGATCCTGCTCGAACCAGACACTCGTGCCCGCCGCCACGCCATTCAGGGTTAACTCGGTGACGAGCGCAGGGCCTTGTACGGCGCGCCCTTTCGCGATCTCGCGCCTGGAGTAGTTCTGCCTGGTCAGCTTGGCGGACAAGCCATTCGCCCAGACGGTTTCGACTTCAGCGATCTCGCTCTCAACATCTCGACGCGCTGCACCCTTCGGCCGCAGCGCGCCACTGTCCCACACGAGGTTGGCCGTCCCATCCTTCGCGAGAGTGTATGCCTGCCGCGTCACCCAATCCAGCGTGGGCTTGACGTTGGGGTCTTTGAGGGCTTGCAACGATTCGCCCCCACTGGGCTCGTATTGCAGCGAGTCGTGCACGCCGTCAATCGGATTCGTCTTCAAACGCGCCTGCTCATTCCCGTCCCGATCGCGCAGGGCCGTTCGCACGTCCCCGGTCAGCGATCGTTCCGCCACTGCCACGTGGCCGTCGCGAAACCGCGTCGTCAGCCGCGACGTCTGCGCTTCGAGCGCGTAGTAGGTCGCGCCCTTCTCGCCAGGGTTCCCCATCCGCTTTTGGCCGCCAGGGATCATCTGGACGGCCGCATTGCCCTGCGCGACGACGGCGCTGGTCTTGGGCCACCACAAGGCTCCAGCGACCATGAAGAGAACCGCCGCTGCACCAACCCATTTCTTCGCCGACCTCTTCGCCGACCTCTGCCTTCCCTCCCACGTGCCGGTGTTCATACTGCGCCTTCGGACCCGAGGGTCCTGCGATCACCCTGACGGTGTCGCACAGCAGGCAAACGCGCGACCTCGCGGCCATGTGGCCGCCCCTGTCTCGTTTTCCGAAGTTCGCCGGAGACACCCGGCGTGTGCGGCGCGACGCGCGCCGCCAGTTGCCTCACACCGCCGACTCCGCCTCGACAGCGGTTCCCGCATCAAGGTGTTCCGGCCACGCCTCCTCCGGTTGAGGCGCACTCGACTCGGCGGCGGCGGGATCGTGCACGGGAAAACGCAGGTACGACTGCAGCGTGTGATAGCTGATGTCGAGCGTGCTGCAGGCTTCCCGTTTGTTCCCTTCGCATCGGTCGAGCACAAGCCGGGCATACCGGCTGGCCCACGCACGGAGGCTGTCGTTTCGCCGCACGGACGGCCCCAATCCCTTCCCGTAGTCTCCGAGAACGATCGGCGGGAGGTCGGCGAGCTCGATGACGTCGCCGTCCACGAGCGTGATCGCCCGTTCCATCAGCCGTTCCAGCTCGCGCACGTTGCCCGGCCAGTCGTGCGCCATCAGCGCGTCGGCGGCGCCCGCCGACAACCGCAGCGACTTCGTCGCCCGATGTCGCTCGAGAAAGTATTGCGCGAGCTCCAGAATGTCTGGCCGGCGCTCGCGCAGTGTTGGCACGCGAATGTCAACGCCGCTCAGACGGTAGAACAGGTCCTGACGGAAGAGCCGTAGCTCGACGAGCGGCGCGAGACGGCGATTGCTCGCCGCCACAATCCGGATATCGACGCGATGGCTGGCGTGGCCGCCGACGCGCTCGACCGCGAGATCCTGGATGGCGCGCAGCAGTTTGGACTGCGCCGACAGCGAGAGATCCGACACCTCGTCCAGGAAGAGCGTCCCGCCCTCTGCGATCTCGAACTTTCCTCGTCGACCACGGACACCCGTGGCCGTCCGGTCCTCGATACCAAAGAGCTCCGCTTCGAGGAGCGTCTCGACCAGCGCGGCGCAATTGATCGCGACAAACGGACCGTCCCGTCGCCGGCTCAGCTCGTGGATCTGGCGCGCCACCAGCTCCTTGCCGACGCCGCTCTCGCCCTCGAGCAGGACGGTGAAGTCGGTGGCGGCGACGCGCTCGATCGCGCAACGCAGTGTCAGCATCACGTCCGTCGATCCGATCAACGGCGCCGCACCATCCCGACTGAGACGATTGGGATTGAGCAACCCGGCGCGGGCGAGCTGTAGCCGGGAGCGCTCAATCTCGAGCACCAGCGCGCCCAGATTCGCGGCCGTTCCCAACATCTGAAAGTCCCACTCGCCCAGACGGCATCCCGGATCGAACGTGATTTCGAGCAGCCCCTGTGAAGACGAGTCCGCGCCTGGCACTTCGAGCGCCACCGACTCGGGGCCGGCCGCGGCGGCACCACGGGTCCCCCATGGGCTTCCGATCTCGCGCAGATGGACGCTCCGCACAGGGATGACCCGCCCGAGCATCGCCTCGAACGCGCCCCGCATCAACGAGACGTCTTGACGAAGATCGAGCGCGCGCGTGAGCGCGGCCAGCAGATCGGCGAGCGCTTCGCGCCGATCCCGTTTCCGTGGCGTGTAAGGAGTCATGACCAGACCGGAGGCAAACGGGGTGCCATCGAGCGCGACTGCCCCGGACTCGGAAATACCGCGACATTCCGTCATTTCGATCGCCATCTCAAATAACCTGTGGGGTAGACCGTTCCCCGCGCTCGTCGACGAACCACGGGAGGTGGCGGTCGAACGCGATTGCGCCCCGATAACAGACCCACGTCGGGCGAACCCTGACGACCGCGCACCGCAAGACCCGACCGCGGACGCTTGCGCGATCCGTACCCGTGTTCACCCGCAACTCCACCGGCGTGCCAGGCAGCAGCCGATGGCTCGTCTCGATGAGCGCGCCGCCTGCCGACACATCGAGTAGTCGCGCGCGATATCCGGGCCCCACGCAGGCCGAGACGATGCCGTGCTCTTCGACCGCGTCGAAGCGGCGCGTGCCGCGGCGATCCGCGTCCCTCATAGCGGTCTCCATTGCCTCGTGCGGCGTTCGAACTTCAACATCCGAGTCTTCCCGGTGTCGCCGAAGATACGCACGGCGTACTGCGCGTCGCGGCGGCTGCGGATGTACACCGTGCCGGAAGACGATGTGCCCATCGCGGTGAAGCTGGCGAAGCTGCCAGCACCCAGTCGAATGGGATCGCTGCCCGGAGGCGTGCCGCCGGAATCGATCGGCGGGAGGCCGGGGATGGCGCCGAACTCGATGCCGGTGAACTGCTCCGGCAAGCGCTCGGGTGGGGCAATCGGAACGTCGACGCCGCGCTGAATGTCGAGCGTCAGCACGCCGTTCCGGTTTCCGTCCAGGTACACCGCATAGCTGTACCCGTCGGATGTCTGGGTGAACCGGATGGCGACCGTGGCCGATCGCATCACGGCCTGCATGCGCGCGCGCTGAAAACGTCCCGAGATGTGCCGCGTGGCCCCGCTCGCGCGGACATCGTCCAGCGTGGCCAGGAACCCCGGCACTGCGGCCGCGCTCACCGTGACGCCGAGCGCCATCACCATCATCAGCTCCAGTAACGAGTAGCCGCGCCACTCCGTGAACCGGGTCATCGTCTTCGAAGGGCCCGGACGCGCGGTGCGCCCGGGCTTCTCCTGTTACAGCTGGTCCTGATGATCGTGGTCGGCCTTGGCCGGCGCGACCGTGATCTGCGGCTTCAGCTTCAGGAAGTTCTTCTCCCCGACGCCACGGACGTTCATCAACTCCTCGACCTTCTTGAACGGGCCGTTCTTCTGCCGGTACTCCACGATACGCGCGGCGGTCTTGGCGCCGATGCCGGGCAACCCTTCCAGGTCGGTCGGCGACGCCGTGTTCAGGTTGACGATGGCGACGGAGGCGGGCTTGACGGTGGTGGAACGGGCAGCGCTCTTGGACTGGGCGGCAATGGTGTCGGTCGGCAGCGCGCCGAGCAGACACGAAACGGCGACGATCGACAGCAGGGTACGGAACATCGAATCCTCCTTATGAAGTGGAGACCCTGGCCGGCAGCGCGTCTCCGCAAGGAGGTCGAGCCCCGCAGGACTGCTTGACCAATCCAGGGTCGCTCGACTCAAGGGCAAGGCGCGATCCGCCGCTGGCGATTCGACTCCGTGGCTGGAATTCGTTGCGGGAGCGGAAGATGTGGACGCGAGACAATCTGGCGACGACAAGCGCGCGGATCGCCCGTGTCGACCGACGCCTGGAGTTGTCGGCCGAGGCCGGTAACCACGCCAACTGACGACTGCACAATGCAACCCCAGTGGCTATGGCTTGACCCCTCACCAACGCGCATGTACGATCACCCTCCCGCCGATGAACTGCCTTCGGATTTCGTCGTACCGCTGACGTGCCTCCCGAGGCGCCTCGCGAGTTCGCGCGTCCTTCGTCCGCCGCAGCTCCCCGACTGGCGGCGCTCGCGGCGTTCGTGCTGCTGACAGTCGTCCACCTCTGGCCTCTCGCCAGCAATCCGGCCCACCTGTCGCGCAACGACAGCGGCGACACGCTGCTGAATACCTGGGCCATCGCCTGGGTCGCTCACCAACTGCCGCGCGATCCCGTCCACCTCTTCAACGCCAACATCTTCCATCCCGAGCGCCTCACGCTCGGCTACTCGGAGGCGATGATCGTGCAGAGCGTTCTGGCCCTGCCGATTCTGGCGGCGGGCGGATCGCCGGTGCTCGCCTACAACCTCGTGCTGATGGCCGGGTTCGCGTTGACCGGCTGGGCCTTCTGTCTGCTGATTCAACGCTGGACCGGGAGCTGGGCCGCCGGCTACGTCGGCGGATCGCTGGCCGCGTTCAACGCGCATGTGCTGTTGCGCCTGCCGCACCTGCAGACGCAGCACGTCGAGTTCGTCGCCCTGACGCTGTTCGCCCTGGACCGCCTGATCGTTGCGCCCCGCATCCGTCACGCGATGCTGCTCGGCGTCGGCTTCGCCCTGCAAGGGCTGACGTCCGTGTATCTGCTCGTGTTCTCGACGTGGCTGCTCGCCTTCGCCATCCTGGGACGCGCCCGCGGCTGGCTGCGACGAGATCCCGTGAAAATGGTCGGCCTCTTCGCCGTCGCGGGCGCCACGGCCGTCCTGCTGATGTCGCCCTACCTCCTGGCCTACTACGCACTCCACCTCACTGGTTTCGAGCGCTCCCTGGGCGATGCGCAGCGGTACGCGGGCCACTGGCCCAACTACCTCAGCACGGGCTCGCGCGTGCACTTCGACCTCTGGAGCCACCGTTTCTATGACGTGTCGACGTCGAGCGCTTTTCCCGGTGTGGTCGCGATCGTGCTCGCGGGTCTGGCGATCGCGTGGCCGGAATCGAGGCGCGACACCCGTGTACGAATGTGCCTGGTCGCCGCGATCGGTTGTGTCGCGGTGTCCATGCTACCGAACACGCCGATCTACCCGCCGCTGCATCGGCTGATCCCGCTGTTCAGGGTGGTTCGCGTCCAGGCGCACATCGGCCAGATCGTGCTGCTCATGGTCGCCGTGGTTGCCGGCTTCGGCGTTGCGACTTTGGGCCGCCGATGGCGTAACGCCCGCACGTGGCCGGCGGTGGCTGTCGCGTTGTGCGCGCTCGTGAACCTCGAAGCCCTTCGCGCGCCATTTGAATACACGCCGTTTTCGGAGATTCCGTCGGTCTACGACACGCTCGCCGGAGAGCCAGGAGCCGTGATCGTCGAGTTCCCGTTCTACGCCCCGCGCGTGTTCCATGCCAATGGCCCGTACATGCTGAACTCGACCCGGCACTGGCGCCCGATGCTGAACGGCTACAGCGGGTTCAGGCCGGCGTCGTATGACGCAACGTACGAAGCCATCGACGGCTTTCCCGACGACCGATCGCTCATCGCCCTGCACGAGCGAGGCGTCACGCACGTCGTCGTGCACACGGAGCCATTCTGCGGAATGGCCGGTCCCGTTCGCTGCGCGGCGGTCCTGCACCGGGCATCGCTGCAGAAGGTGGCCGCCGACGACAGCATCAATATCTTCCGATTGAAGTGAGCCACGAGGGCCGTGGCCTGTCGTATGATGCTCGACATGAGACCGTTGCCCTCCCGCGCGCGGTTCGCATCCGCTGGTCTCGCGTTCACGGCGGCAGCGGTGCTGCTGCTCGTCGCGTTCGATCCGGCGACAACGTGGTGGTTTCCGCCCTGCCCGTTTCGCGCGCTCACGGGCTGGCTGTGTCCCCTGTGCGGATCGCTGCGCGCGCTGCACGCCCTGTTGCTCGGCGCGCCTGTCGCCGCGCTCGCCTTCAATCCGCTGACGATCGCCGGGCTCGCCGCGTGGCTGATCGCCCGCGAACGGACGACCGCCTTCTGTTACAGCGCGCGCGCCGTTGCGCTACTCGTCGCATTCGGAGTGCTGCGAAATGTTCCCGGCCCCTCCGGTTGGCTCGGCCACTAGACGAGGACATCATGGACACACCGGAAGCGATCGCCAACGGATACCTTCAGCGCCATGCGGTGATCGATATCAGCGGCGCGATCTCGCGCGGCTGGGCGCTGCTGCGCGACAACATGGCGGTGCTCGTCGGCGCGACGGTGCTCGGCTGGCTCGTCGCCCTCGGCCTCGCGTTCGTGCCGATCCTGGGATGGATTGTCGGGTTCGTGCTGCTCGGCGGCCTGGACTATATGTTCGTCCGCCGCATCCGCGGCGAAACCGTGCAGGTCGGCGACGTCTTCGCCGGCTTCAACCTCGCGTTCGTGAACCTGGCGATGGCCGGTCTGGTGAAGTGGCTGCTGGTGTCGCTGGGATGCCTGCTGTGCATCCTCCCCGGCATCTACCTCGGTGTCGGCTACGTGTTCGCGCTGCCGCTGGTCGTCGACAAGAAGATGGAGTTCTGGACCGCGATGGAAGTGAGCCGTCGCGTGGTGCACAGGCACTGGTGGTCGACGCTCGCGCTCGTCATCGTGCTGGCGATCGTCGCCTGCGCCGGCTTCCTGCTCTGCGGCGTCGGCGCGCTCGTCACGATCCCGCTGTCGTCTGCCGCCTTCATGTTCGTGTACGAGGATCTGTTCGGGGCACCGGCCGCCGCGCAGTAGGTCGTCGGCCGGGGAGCGGCGCGTCGACGCGCCTGGCGTCACGCGTCGTGGATCATCACCTCGAGGAATTTCCGGCGAACACCGCCGTGCCTCCGGGGCTGCCGAACTCGAATGCGCCCATGTCTCAGGTTTTCACGTGCAGCTTTCGTCTATCCTAAGGATCGATGTCCCCTCGCCCCCCTGCCCCCACGCCGCCCGCGCCACCCGACGCGCCGCCCCGCTCGCGGCGCCCGGACAGCAAGGGCCCGCAGCGCGCGGTGACCACGCTCACGCCGGTGCCCGATACAATCGCCGAAGGGCCGGACAACCTGCGCGAGCGCGCGAAAGCGTTCAACCGCCGACGGGGCTCACTCAGGCAAGTTTGAGCTTCCAGGCGCTCCGGCCGTAGGTGGCCGCGATCAGCGTCTTGGTCTTCGTCTGGTACACGAGATCGACCACCATGACGTTCGGCAGGTTCGACGAGGCGTTCTCCCACGTCAGGCCGCCGTCCCTGGTGCGATAGACCCCCGCGTCGCTGCACGCGTAGAGCTCGTTGGGCGCGTCGGGCCGGATGAGCAGCGCGTGATGCGGCGCATCGGGCAACTTGCCGCCATCGATGTCGGTCCATGTCGAACCGGCATCCGTGGAACGGAACACGTGCGAGTTGCCGAAGTTCGCGACGGTGACATAGACATCGCGGGCGTTGCCCGGGCTGGTCTCGATGCGCGTGATCATCACGCCGGGCAACGTCGGCCCCGCGACGTTCGCGCTCCACGTCGCACCCCGATCCAGGCTGCGGAACAGCCCGCCATTTTCCGTGCCCACGTAGATGACCTTCGAATCCTTGGGCGCGACTTCGATGGCGGAGATCGGGCTGCCGTCGAGCACCGGGGTGAGCGCGTCCCAGGACACACCATCGTTGTTCGTTCGATACACGCGTTGATTGCCGGTGTAGACGGCCTCCGAGTTGTTTGGATCGATCGTGATGTACACCATCCACATCCCGCCGCTGTCTTCGGGTTTGAACGGCGGCGACACCTTGCGCATCGTGCCGTTGCGGAAGCGGTACATGCCGCCAAACTGGAACGATGCGTAGACATGGCCGGCATCGTTGGGATCGAACACCGTCCACCCGCCGTCCCCGCCCAGCAGCTCGAAGAAGGCGTTCGGCCGGCCCGTGGTCGTGACGAGCGTGCCATTGTCCTGCGCGCCGCCGCCATACACGCGTTCGTCGGTCTGCGCCACATCGACGTCGTAGAACATCGTCACCGCCAGGCCGTTGCTGCGGTTCTCCCAGTTCCTGCCGCCATCGTCGCTGACGTCCAGTCCACCGTCGTTGGCGGTGTAGATCCGGCCGGGCGCGTTGGCGGGCATCACCAGCGCGTGATGGTCGGCGTGCGCGTACGTCGGCGCGCCGCGATCCAGGTCCCAGTGCGTTGCGACGCGCCAGGTCGATCCGCCGTTGGTGGTGACGTGGAGATCGACACCACCGCAGATGACATGATCGGGATTCTGCGGGTGCACGGCGATCGCGTTGCCGTAGGACATCTGGTCTTCCTGTCCAAAATGGCTTCCCGCCACGTTGGTCCACGCATCGCCGCCGTTGGTCGACTTGAAGACCCCCAGCACCCGCTCGGCGCGGCCACTGCCCATGTCGGCCGAGATCGCATAGACGATCGTGGGGTTCGACGAAGCGATGGCCACGGTGGTGCGGCCGATGCGGTCGGTGGGCGGCAACCCGGTGGTGAGTTGCCGCCACGTGGCGCCGCCGTCGGTCGAGCGATATATACCGCTGCTCACGCCGGGACCGGTGAACGTCGCGAAGATCGTCCCCTGGCGGGTCGGGTGGAACACGATCGAATGGCACCAGTAGTTATTGGTGGAGATGAAGGTTTCGCGTCGCCAGGTCGCGCCTCCATCGGTCACGTACAGCCCGCCGAAGTCGTTGTCGCTCGACACGCGCCCGAACCCGATGCCGCCGACCAGCACGTGGTGGCTGTCGAACGGATCGACCGCGATGACGCCGATGCGGCGCGGCACGCCGGTCGCGGCCGAACGCGCCCAGGGCTTCCACGTCCGGCCGGCGTTGATCGACCGATAGATGCCGTCGCCGGGATAGGAATCCGCCGACATGTTGGCCTCGCCGGTGCCGCAGTACAGCGCGTTGGGATTGGACGGGTCGATTGCGAGCGATCCGATCTCGAGCGGTGTGCGCGTGCGCCACTGGAGTTTCCAGGAGCGGCCCGCGTCGGTGCTTGCCCAGACACCGCCCCCGGCGGCACCGATCCAGATCCGATCCGGGTTCGCGTGGTCGCAGACCAGGGCCGTGCAGCGGCCGTAGTTGGTGGGCCCGGCGAGCTCCCATTTGGCGCCGAGCTTCGCCGCAGGCAGCGTTCGCTCGACACGCCTGCGTTCGGCGGAGAGTTTCGCGGTCGGCGCTTCCCGGAGCGGCCAGGTCACCCGCGCCCGGAACCAGGCCGCACGGGCCTTGTGATGAGAGTGGCGCGGCGAAGGCGGCCCCGGCCGGCGCCGCTTGCGCGGGCCGGGCTGCAGGTTGACCACAGGCGTGGCCCCGCGTGCGCGGGTGCGCGTCGTCCGCGTGACCTTCTTCATCGTTACCGGACTGGCCAGCGCAGTTCCAGACCCACGAGCT
>Ga0315281_10013505_pt1 | contig 11050 bp, 9 predicted proteins | sample YL17G07_0_MG_FD_204540 | JGI IMG/M metagenome (GOLD analysis project Ga0315281, IMG submission 204540) | Sediment microbial communities from Yellowstone Lake, YNP, Wyoming, USA - YL17G07_0 | ecosystem: Environmental > Aquatic > Freshwater > Lake > Sediment | place: USA: Wyoming | collected... | reverse complement strand
CACGTCCACGCTCGCTGTGCGAACGTCCGTCTGCGACTGGCAGCAGTGTTTGTATTTCCTGCCGCTGCCGCAGTGGCAGGGGTCGTTACGGCCGGGTTTTTTTATGCTCATCATTTGGGACTGTTGCATCGCCAACCCCGGAAGGATTTTTGCCCCGAACACGGCAGCGGAGATATATCGTCACCCCGCCGCAGTGCGAACCGGAAACCGATCGCACGGGCAACACCGGAAATTGAATACCGCGGGATGTACGCTTCCCTGCCAGGATATCAGCCGGCAGCGCGCTGCTTGACCTCAGCCTGAGATCCCTTCTCTTCAACTCGTAACATCTGATCGCGCTCGGCAAACCAGGTGTCGGCGTGTTCACAATCCTTCCATTGGCGGAAATACGGCCCGCCGGTGGTGAAATGCACCAGAGACGCGTCAGCAGACGGTGCGTCGTGGCCCACCAGGTGGTTCCAGCCGTGCGGAATCTCACCGATCAGGCTGTCGTCGCCCAGCCATTTGAACTGGTGCAGTTCAAGACCGCTTGCGCGGTTCACAAAGTCCGGGGTGAGCGCCTGACAGCGGGCGTTGTTGAGCAGCATGACGCTCGACCAGTTTTTTTTCTGGTACTTGGTCTGCACCGCGCCCAGAAACTTGGTGTCTTCCTTCGGCACGTGGTTGTGCTTGACGACCTGCACCGCGTAGCGCTCGTCGCGCAGCGCCCACAACCGGGCGATGTCGTCGCGCACCAGCATGTCGCAGTCCATGAAAATGGCCCAGCCCTGGTAGTCGCACAGGTACGGCGTCAGGAAGCGGGTAAAGGAGAAATCCGTCGACTGCAGCGGATTGCGCTCACGCGTGAAAATCTCCCGCAGGTGCGAGAGACAGAGCGGCGTGATCGACACCGGCTGCGAAGCGCGCGCCAGAATGCTTTGCGTCAGCACGTGGTAGGCCACGGTCTCGCGCGGATCGAATCCGATAAACAGCTTGATCATGTTATCTCCTCGGGATAGCAACATGGTCCGTGCCAGCGTCTTCTGTCGAATTCCTTAACGCAAGAAGCTGAACAGCGACAACCCCTGCACCTTGGAGAATGTCGTCTGCGCCGCTTCCAGTGCCAGCATTTGCTGGTTCAAGCGGCTCGCGGCCGAGGCATAATCCAGGTCCTGCACATCGGACAGTGTCTGGTTCAGGCCCAGCGTGAAGGCCTCGTTGGTGTCTTTCTGACTCTCGATAACGTTCATGCGCGCGCCGATACGGGCGCGGGTTTCAACCGTTTTATCCAGTGACTGGTCCAGCGCACCCAGGGCCGCGTTCAGTCCCATGCTCATCTGCGCCAGTGAAGCCGGGTTGCTCCTGCCGGCGCGCAATGTAGTTGCCAGATTTTGCAACGTCGTGAACATATCCTGGTTGACGCTAGGCGTGATGGTGAAGCTGTCGCCATTCGCCGGCGTGCCGGTAATCTTGGTCTGGTGTCCAGCGAAGCTGATCACGGCACCATCCACGTAAGGGGCCGCGGGTTGCGCGACACTGGTGGTGGTGTCCGTCACAACATAGGTCGTGACCGCGCCGACGACCGTGAAGGTAATGGAATAATTGTCCGGGACATAGGTGGCTGGATCGGCGCTGCCCGCATCGATCAAACCGGAACCGGTATTGGTACCGGCACCGGCGACGGCAAACGTGCCATTGCCGTTGCGTATTGCCTGAAACACATCCGAACCGGAATCACCGACGGCAACCTGCGTGGTCGGTCCGACTTGCAGGAAACGGCTGCCCTGATCACCACTGTAAGTGAAACCGCCGGCATTGTCGGAGGCAAACGGCTGGGTACGGCCCTGATAGCCGGCGAAAATATATTCACTGTTGGCGTCGCGCGTGTTGGCAAGGTTAAGCAACTCACCCAGACGCTGCGTCACTTCATTAGCGATGGCAGTGTGATCGGCGTTGGACATCGTTGCGGTATTGGAGGCCTGCACCACCAGCGTGCGCACGCGCTGCATCAGATCGGTGACACTTGTGAGCGCGTATTCCTCCAGACCGAGACGCGACTTGGCGGCGTCGGCATTCCACTGATACTGCTTGGTGGTGTCCAGGGCCTGGGTGAGGTCCAGCACCCGCGCCGATGCCGCCGGATCATCCGACGGCGCGACCATGCGCTTGCCGGTGGCGAGCTGCAGTTGGGTTTTGCCCAGACCGGACTGCTGGTCAAGAATGGCGTTGGTGCCCTGGCGAAATATCTGCGGTGTGGAGATGCGCATCGTTTTATCCTCTCACGGCATCCAGCATGGTCTGAAACACGCTGTTTGAAACCGCGATCATCTGTGCCGCCGCCTGGTAGGCCTGCTGGAAGCGCACCATGTTGGCCGCCTCTTCATCAAGATTGACGCCGGCCACGGAATCGCGCGCCTCGGTGGCCTGTTTCAGCACACTCTCCTGGGCGTTCTGGTTGACCTGGGCGCGATGCGTGTTGGTGCCGACATCCGCTACCACCTGGCCATAGGCGTTTTCATAGGTGGCGGTGCTGTTCGCTAACGTCAGTGCATTGCGCAGGTCGCCGAGCGCGAGCGCGTTGCGGTTGTCGCTGGCGGCGTTGGAGTTGTTACTGATCACGAAGCTGTCGCCGTTTTGCGGCGTGCCAGCAAGTGTGAACGTGATGCCACCGAAGCCGGCGAAGGTGAACTGTTTGCCGGCGCCCTCGGTTGCCGGGTTATAGGCGATGGTTCCGCCGGGGCCACCGACCACGGCAAACAGATTGGTCGCGCTGTTGAAGGTCAGGGTAATCGTCGCCGGCGCCGCGAGCGGCAGGCCCGTGGTGTTGCTCACGGTCCCGGCGCTGATGGTGCCGGTGCCGAGGTTCGTCGGTAGACCGCTGCCGTTGGTGGCCGCACCGGTGCGCAACGGACCGGCGGTGGCAATACGTGCCGGATCGGTGAGCGCCACGCCGATGTCCTTGGCGCCCAGGCGGGTCGGCTGGATCAGAAAGCTGTCGCCAGCCGCCGGCGCTGGGCCCGTCAGCGTGAACGTCAGCCCATCAATTGGAGCAGCCGGGAACGTGGCGTTCGCCGGGTACACCACGACACCGTCGCTCACGCGCGTGAGCGTGTAGGTGCCGGCGTTGAAATCGAGCCGATAGTCGCTGCTGGTCAGGGCTGCCGGGTTCGTGATGGTTACGCCCACCTGCGCGGCGGAAGCCGTCAACACCCGGGACGTGGAACTGGTGGTGTCGATCGGGCTGAAGAAATCGCCGCCCAGGGCGCCATTCAGATCCACGCCCAACTGGTGCTGATCATTGAAGGTCGCGGAAACGCCGATCGCGACGCGACCCAAGGCATTCTGCGTGGTATCGAGAATCTGGTTGCGGAAATCGAGCATCCCGCCGAGCGTACCGCCGGTGATGCTGCTGGAAATATTCGACGTGGCGCCGCCCATCTGGTAGCCGATCTCAAAACGGGTCGCGTCGTACTGATTGGTCACCACGGCCAGAGTGTTGGCGGTCCCGCCGATGACCAGGGTCTGGCCGTTGCCGATAAACACATTCAGCGCGCCGTTGTCCTGCGGCACGGTGGAGACCGCCACGCGTTCCGCCAGCTGGGCGATCAGTTCATCGCGCTTGTCGAGCAGATCGTTCGGCAGCTGACCGCTGGCGTTGGAACTGGCTTTCACAATCTGGTCGTTCACCGTCGCGATACTGTTGGCGAGATTGTTGATCTCGTTGACCGCGGTGTTGATGGAGATGTTCACCCCGTTGCGCAGGTCAGTCAGGCGCGCATCGAGATAATGGAAACGATCAGCCAGCGCATTGGCCTGGCTCAACAATATCTGCCGGCCGGTGGTCGAAGTCGGATCATTGGCCAGCGCGTGCACCGCGTCAAAGAAACTCTGCAGGCTCGGCGCCAGGCCGGCGCGCGGATCGGACAACAGGTTGTCCACCTGGCTGGCCGACTGCACGAATTGCTGCAACTGGCTGTTCGCGGAGGTGCTGGTGCGCACCTGGGCGGTGAGAAAATCGTCGTAGCTGCGCTTGACGGTCGTGATCTGCACGCCGTTGCCAATGAAGCCATCGCCGGAGAACTGCGGCAGGCGCGCATCGAGCTGTACATTCTGGCGGCTGAACCCGGGCGTGTTGACGTTCGATATGTTGTGTCCGGTCGTGGCCAGCTGGCGCTGGAACGCCATCAGCCCGGAAACGGCGGTGCCCAGCAGGTCGCCCGCGGCCATGGCTCAGCCCCTTCCGGCGTTGCCCGCCAGGGGCAAACGCATGGTCAGTATTACTGTTGCGGATCGCATAAACAGTGCTCCTCAGGTCGTTATCGGCTGAGCGTCTGAAATCTTGAGGCCCGCCAGCGCGGTCTGCAGCGTGCCGCCGGAAAGAATGGCGCCCAGTTTCCTGGCGTAGGCCGGGTCGGTAGCGTAACCGCCCTGCTGCAAAGCAGTGAGAAACGCCTGCGGATCCGCGCCCTGGCTCAGGGCCGACTGATAACGCGGGCTGCTGCGCACGAAACTCACGAAGTCGTCGAAACTCTGCGCGACCGAGTCGTAGGAACGGAACGCGGCCTGCTCGCGGCTCGCGACGCCGCCCTTGTATTCCACGGTCGGCACGCTGACCTGCGCGCCATCCCAATGCTTGTCGGCCTTGATGCCGAACAGGTTGTTGCTCAGACGGCCATCGGCATGGCTGATGACCGATTGACCCCAGCCCGTCTCCAGCGCCGCAATCGACAGCAGGGCCTCCGGGGCTACGCCCAGTTTGTCCGCTGCGCTCTTTGCATGCGGCCAAAGCGATTGCACGAATGCCTTCGGATCAGTCGCCTGCGGCAGAGGCTTGGCCGTGCGCACGCTGTTCAATGGAAACGCCTTGCTGTCCGTGCGCGGCAGGCTGTGCTTTAGCCCGTCAACGCCGATAGCGGGATTCAACAGGCCGCCTCCCAGCTGCTTGACCAGAATATTGGTGAGGCCCATACCCTGATTCTTGGCGAGCGTCATGGAAAGCTGCTGGTCATACATGTCGCGATAGAAGTTGCCGGTGTCGCTGCCGAACACATCATCGCCGAGACTGGCTTCACGCATGCTCTTGAGCATCATGTGCATGAACAGCGCTTCAAACTGGCTGGCCACCTTCTTGATGGTGTCCGGTGAGGTCTGCGTATCCTTCGCTGCACGCTTCAGGCCAGCCAGGCTCTGCACGTCGGCGGCCAGACTGGCGCTGGGATCGATTGGCTTCATCGTCGACACTCTGGCAACCCCTCTTCAGATCACAATCAACTCGGCGCGCAACGCGCCGGCGCTGCGCAACGCTTCGAGAATCGCGACCAGATCGCCGGGCGCGGCACCGACATTGTTCACGGCGCGCACGATTTCATCCAGCGACACACCGGGATTGAACACGAACATGCTGCGCGCTTCTTCCTTCACCTCGATATCGGACTTCGGAATCACCTGGGTGGTGCCGGCGGAAAACGGCGCCGGCTGGCTCACGGGCGAGCGCTCGGTAATGGTGACGGTCAGACTGCCGTGCGACACCGCGGCCGGGAACACGCGCACATTCTGGCCGATCACCACGGTACCGGTGCGCGCGTTGACAATCACGCGCGCTGCGGCCTCACCCGGTTCGAGCGTCAGATTCTCCAGCATGGAGGTAAAGGACACACGTTGCGTAGTATCGGGCGGCGCGCTCACGCGCACTGACGTGGCATCGATGGATTGCGCCATGTTGCCGCCGAGTGAACTGTTGATCGCGGCGGTCATGCGCTGCGCGGTGGTGAAATCCGGCGTGTTCAGGTTGAACACCAGGCTGTCGCCGAGCGCGAACGGGCTGGGCACGGCGCGTTCCACGATGGCGCCGTTCGGAATGCGTCCGGCACTTGGGATATTCACGCTGACCTTTGAACCATCCTTGGCCTCGGCACCGAAGCCGCTCACGATCAAACTGCCCTGAGCGACGGCGTACACATTGCCATCCGCGCCTTTGAGTGGCGCCATCAGCAAACTGCCGCCGCGCAGGCTCTTGGCATTGCCGATGGTAGACACGGTCACATCGATGGTCTGGCCGGGTTTGGTGAAGGGCGGCAGCGTGGCATGCAGCGCCACGGCCGCGACATTCTTGAGCTGCGGGTTGGCGCCGGCCGGCAAAGCGATACCGAACTGCTGGAGCATGTTCTTCAGGCTCTGGGTGGTGAACGGCGCCTGCGTGGTTTGGTCGCCGGTGCCATCGAGACCGACCACAAGCCCATAACCCACCAGCTGGTTGTTGCGCACGCCGGCGATCGAGGCGACGTCCTTGATGCGCTCGGCCTGGACCAGGCCCGGCACGGCCAGCATCAGCGCCATCGTGACCAGTTTGAACAATTTAGGCTGCATTGTCATAAGCTCACCACCGACTCCATGTAGGTTGGGCTGAACGAAGTGAAGCCCAACGTCGTCTGTTAAGTTTCTTTGTTGGGCTTCGCGCTGCTCAGCCCAACCTACTCACTTTCTTTACTTCCCCTCTCCCGGGCCTCTCCCCCTTTCGGGGGAGAGGGGATTCGGAAACAATCTTTACTTTAGAAGGGCCACCACGAACTCAGGAAGAAGCGCGTCAGCCAGCCGTGGCCATTGGAATCGGCCAGGGCACCTCTGCCGCCGTAACTGATCTGTGCGTCTGCAACCTGGGTGGACAGCACCGAGTTGTCGGGCTGGACATCTTGCGCACGCACAATGCCGGACAGGCGCACGAACTCATGGCCCTGGTTGATGCCGATGAGCTTCTCGCCGCGCACCAGGAGATTGCCGTTGGTCAGCACCTCGGTCACGGTCACGCTGATGCTGCCGCTCAAGCTGTTCTTCTGGCTGCTGCCGCCATCGCCCTTGAAATCCTGGTTGGAACTGAGCGAGGCGCTCAGATCCAGACCTTTGGTATTGGCCAACGGTGCGCGTGCCGGCGCATCCCACACGGCGCTGGTACCGAACAAGCTGGGATTGACAATGCTGACCGCATTCTCTTTCTTGGTGTTGGTGCTGGCGCTCTTGGTGGCGTTGGTGCTTTCCACCAGCTTGATGATGAGGATATCGCCAACGCGGCGCGCGCGCGGGTCCTCGTACAGCACGATGCCGGTCGATACGTGATAGAGGCTGCCGGTTACCTCGGCGTTCGCCGCCGGTGACACCGGGCGGGCGCCGGCATAGGCCGGGTCGCGATCCGGCATGCTGTTGCAAGCCGCGAGCAGCGCGGCGATTGCCAGCGCGAGCGTGCTGTTGCCTGCCGTCTTGCCGAAAGTCATGTGCTTCATGGTTAAGCTCCGTCGCGCGCCAAAATTCTGGCGCGTTATATGTTGTTGTTCAGGTATTGCAACATCGATGCCGTGGTGGAGATCGCCTTGGAGTTCATTTCGTAGGCGCGCTGGGTCTCGATCATATTCACCAGCTCTTCCACCACGTTCACGTTCGAGCTTTCCACCGACCCCTGCACCAGGGCGCCGAGGCCATTCAGGCCCGGGGTACCGGCCTGCGGGCTGCCGCTCGCGGCGGTTTCCTGCGACAGATTGTTGCCGATCGGCTGCAGGCCGGCGGTGTTAATGAAATCCGCGAGCTGCAAGGTGCCGATCTGGACCGGCGCGGCATTGCCGGTTATCTGGGCCGATACAGTGCCATCGGCACCAATGGTGATGCTCTGCGTACCCTGTGGAACGGTGATGCCGGGCTGCACGATAAAACCGCTCGACGTGACCAGCTGGCCCTGACTATCAATCTGGAACGAACCGTCGCGCGTGTAGGCGGTGGTGCCATCCGGCCGCGTTACCTGAAAGAAACCGCGACCACTGATGGCGAGGTCGAGTGAATTGTTGGTCTGTACAATGTTGCCTTGCGTGAACAGTTTCTCGGTCGCCACCGTGTGCACGCCGGTGCCAAGCATGAGCCCGGAAGGCAACTGCGAATTCTGCGAGGTCTGCGCGCCGGGCTGGCGCACGGTCTGGTACATGAGGTCCTCGAAAATGGCGCGGTCGCGCTTGAACCCGGTGGTGTTGACGTTCGCCAGGTTGTTGGTGATGACGCCCATGCGCGTCTGCTGGGCTTCAAGGCCGGTTTTCGCTACCCACAATGCCTGATTCATTTGTCTGTTCCTCTTGATTTGGGCTTAATCAGTTCATGCGCAGGATTTGCGCGGCGGACTGGTCAATATCTTCGGTGGTGCGCATCGCCTTCACCTGCATCTCGAACTGGCGTGACAGGGTAATCATGTTCACCATCGCCTCGACCGCGTTCACGTTGCTCGATTCGAGGCTGCCGGATACGAGCTGCACATTCACGTCCGGCGCAACTGATTCGCTGCCGCGCAAATGCATCAGGCCGTCAGCACCCTTCATGAGATCGGCCTTCGGCGGATTTACGAGACGGATACGATCGATCGCGGACAGCGTATTGGGTGCCTGGCCAAGCGCGCGCGAGGTGATCGTACCGTCTGCACCGATTTCGATTTTTTCGGACGGCGGAATGGCGATCGGTCCTCCGTTGCCCAGCACCGGTCGCCCGGCGCCGTTCACCAGCTGACCATTGCTCGACACGCGCAAGTCACCGGCGCGTGTATACGCTTCGCTGCCATCCGCGGCCTGCACCGCGATCCAGCCCTCGCCGTTCACCGCGATGTCCAGATCGCGACCGGTGGCCGCGACCGTGCCGGACGACAGGTCCGTGCCCGGACGCTCGGCCATGGCATACACCCGTGACGGCTGTCCCTGTCCGTACACCGGCATGGCGCGGAACGCCTCGAGATCGGCGCGAAAGCCCGTGGTGCTGGCATTCGCCAGGTTGTGGGTGTTCGCGGTCTGCGCCAGCATGGTCTGGCTGGCACCGGTCATTGCGATATAAAGCATTCTGTCCATTTGTTAGTCCCGGGTCGTCAGTTGTCGGTCGTCCATTCTCAAGACTGACGACTTCGTTTAACGGATGTTGATAATCGTTTGGGTAATGGTGTTCTCGGCCGTAATCGACTGGGCGTTCGCCTGGAAGTTGCGCTGCGCCACAATCAGCTTCACCAGCTGCTCGGTCAGGTTGACGTTGGAATCTTCAAGGCCACCCGACTGCACCGCACCCAGACTCGCGGTCTTGGGGGCGCCGACCAGCGCCGCGCCCGAAGTGCTGGTCTCGCTCCACGAGGTGTCGCCGAGCGGCTGCAGGCCCTGCACGTTGGAGAAGTTGGCCAGCACCACCTGACCCTGCGCCAGGGTCTGGCCATTGGTATAGCGCCCGATCAACACACCTTGGGCATCCACTTCGACACCGCTGAGACGGCCAGTGGTATAGCCATCCTGCGCCAGCGAATTCACGCCGAACGGACTGCCGAACTGGGTGCTGACCGTATAATCCATGTCGATCACGATGGGGGCCGCGCCGTTGGTCGGGGTATAGGTGAGGCCGGTGATCGTGCCGCCGGCTGTCAGCGCACCGGTCTGGCCAAAGGTCAGGGTATTGGCGCCGCCCACGGCCGTGCCATCGACATACAGATAAGCGTCCCAGGTATTTCCCGAGAGTGGCGCGGTGCGCACGTAGTACATCGACGCCAGGTGCGTGTTACCGAGCGAATCGTAAATCGTGGTCGAAGTCGCGTTGTTGTAGCTCAGGGGATTGCTCGGATTGAACGCGCCCTGCGCGCCACCACCGACCTGGGTCGCGGTCGTGTTAAAGGCACCGGCCCCTGCTGTGGTCAAACCCGACGCATCAAACACCACCGCCACGCTGGCTTGCGCTCCGGCACCATCCGGATCCCAGGTGATGCTGGTCGCGCCAGTGGTACCGGTGGTGATATTGATCGGTGCCGCGGTACCAGCGGCGGTATTCAGCTGGACCGCCCAGACATTTCCGCCACCGGAGGTAAACGTCAGCGTGGCGGTGGGATCCGCTACGCCATTCCTGTCATAGACCGTGAACGCCGCTGTCGTGTGCGGGCTCGTGGCGGTATTTAACACGCCGCTGCCACCGATAGTGAGTGACGTCGTCGGAGTCGGCGCCAGCGGCAAGGCCGCGGCAGCATTCAAATTGATGCCGACGTTCATGTTGCTGGTTGCGAGCGGGGTGAGATCGGCGGTGGAAATCTGCATGTCGCCAAGCGCACCGGTAATCACGCCATTCACCGCCTGGTAACCGGTGAGGTGATCACCCTTGGTGTTGGAAATAAACCCCTGGCCATCCAGATGGAATGCGCCGGCACGCGTGTAGTTGATGGCGCCGTTGTCGCTCATGCGGAAAAATCCCTGGCCGCTCACCGCCAGATCCAGGGAGTTATTGGTGAAACTGATATTGCCCTGGGTGAACTGCTGGGCCACGGCAGCGATGTTGACACCGCTGCCAATGGTAATGCTGCCGCTGCCGACGTTGCCGACCGGATAAACATCCGCGAACTCGGTGCGCGAGGACTTGAAACCGGCGGTGCCGCTGTTGGCGATATTGTTGCCGACCACGTTCAGGTCGGCCGAGGCGGCGTTGAGTCCACTGATGGAGGTATTAAATGCCATGGGAAATCTCCTTCGTCTGTTCAGGATTGATTAATAGATTTGCTTGACGTCGTTGAACGCCACCGTGCCCAGCCCGGCCAGGTTCAGCTGCATGCCATTGCTGCCGCCAAGCGAAACGCTGTCCACGCGTGCACGCACCAGCGTATCGGCGGCCTTGGTCTCGGCGCCGGATGCCGTCACCGCGCGGATCTGGTAATTGCCCGCCGGCGCGGTCGCACCGCTGTCGGTCACGCCGTCCCATACGAAATTCATCTGGCCGGCCGGCTGCGTTCCGTAATCCAGATGACGAACCATCTGGCCATTTGTGTCGTAAATGCCGACCACCACATTGCTGGAGCTCGGCACCGTCACCGCGCCGGCCAGGCCCGTGCCCGGCACCAGCGATCCGATCTGTCCCGGCACCAGCACGGAGCGGCCGACCATGCTCGATGCCATCAGAGCCTGGTTCGACTGCAGCGAGCCGGCCAGCTGCGAGAAGGAGTTCTGAAGTTCCTGCACGCCTTTCACCGTGCCGAACTGCGCCATCTGGCTCAGGAACTCGCCGTTCTGCATCGGCTGCATCGGGTCCTGGTTCTTCA
>Ga0315281_10013504_pt1 | contig 11050 bp, 8 predicted proteins | sample YL17G07_0_MG_FD_204540 | JGI IMG/M metagenome (GOLD analysis project Ga0315281, IMG submission 204540) | Sediment microbial communities from Yellowstone Lake, YNP, Wyoming, USA - YL17G07_0 | ecosystem: Environmental > Aquatic > Freshwater > Lake > Sediment | place: USA: Wyoming | collected... | reverse complement strand
GCAGCAGCGCGCAGCGGTAGCGGGTCGGCGTCTGCGAAGTGAGGGCGTATATCGGCACGCCGCAGTTGAGGCGCGACATCCACAAGGCGGTGGAGCCTGACTCGGTCAGCGCCGCAATCGCCTTCACCTTCAGGTGATAGGCGGTGAACAGCGCGGCCATCGCAATCGACTGGTCCACGCGCGTAAACACGCGGTCGAGGAACTCGCGGTCGAGCGCAAGCGGCTGCGTCTGCTCGGCCTCGATGCAGATGCGGTCCATCGCCTCGACCGTCTCCACGGGGTACTTGCCGCTTGCCGTTTCCGCCGACAGCATGACTGCGTCGGTGCCGTCCAGCACGGCGTTGGCGACGTCGGACACCTCTGCGCGCGTGGGCACTGGACTGGCGACCATCGATTCCATCATTTGCGTCGCGGTGATCGTGAGCTTGTTCAGCTCCCTCGCCAGCCGGATCATGCGCTTCTGCAGCGCCGGGACGGAAGCGTCACCGACCTCCACCGCGAGGTCGCCGCGCGCGACCATGATGCCGTCCGAGGCGGACATGATGTCGCGCAGCGCCTGCGGCTCGACCGCCTCGGCCCGCTCGATCTTGGCGATCAGCAGCGCATGGCCGCCGGCCGCCTGCATCAGCTGCCCGGCCATGTACATGTCGGCGCTCGTCTTGGGGAACGACACGGCAAGGTAGTCGCACTTGATCGCCGCCGCGACGCGTATGTCTTCCATGTCCTTGGCCGTGAGTGCGGGTGCCGTGAGGCCGCCGCCCTTGCGGTTGATGCCCTTGTTGTTGGACAGCTCGCCGCCGTGCCGGACTGTGCAGTAGATGCAATGCTTCACGACGTCCACCACGTCGAGCACCATGCGGCCGTCGTCCAGCAGCAGCGTGTCGCCCTGCTTCACGTCGCGCGGCAGGTCCTTGTAATCCAGGCCCACATGCTTCTGGTCGCCCAGCTCGCATTCGGCGTCCAGCACGAACTCGTCGCCCTTGCTGAGCGTGATCCTGCCGTCCTTGAAGCGGCCGATGCGTATCTTCGGCCCCTGCAGGTCGGCCATGATGGCCACGGTGCGCCCTGTTTTGCGGCACAGCTTGCGCACTAGTTCGGCGCGCTGGATGTGGTCCTGGGCGCTGCCGTGGGAGAAATTGAGCCGAACGACGTCCACACCGGCCAGGAACATGCGCTCGAGCGTTTCGGGAGACGTGGAAGACGGGCCGAGCGTGGCCACGATCTTTGTGCTTCTTAGCATTGACCCTCCTGGACGACTGATCTACTTTACCAGAAGCGTATTGGAATCGATGAGAGGAGACACCATGGGACACCCCAGCAATCCGCGGCGGCGCGCGCTGTTCCGCGCCTCGTTTGTCGCGTCGCTGACCGCAGTGTCCGCGCCCGTCACCACACCTTCGTTCGCGCAGGGCAGGCGCGGCGCCACCGCCCGTCCGCCGCTCGCCGGCTCTTCCGAAGAGCGCCGCATACTCGCAGTGCTCGAGGACGTCTACCGCAACCACCGGTACCTGAGCGTGCCGGAGGAGGACGGACGGCTGCTGCGCCTGCTCGCGGAGTCGATCGGCGCGAAACACGTGGTCGAACTGGGCACCTCGACCGGCTACTCCGGGCTGTGGCTACTGCTTGCGCTCACCCGGACCGGCGGCCGGCTCACCACTTTCGAGATGGACCGCGGCCGCCACCTGATGGCGCGCGAGCACTTCGGGCGGGCGGGCGTGCTGGCCCTCGCCACACTGGTGCTGGGGGACGCGCACGTCGAGGTGGCCAGGATAAAGGAATCAATCGACCTGCTGTTCATCGACGCCGACAAGGAAGGCTATCTCGACTACCTGCGCAAACTGGTGCCCCTGGTGCGCACGGGCGGCCTCATCGTGGCGCACAACATGGCCTCGCCGCCCCCGGATCCGCGTTACGTCGAGGCGGTGACCACGGATCCGGCCCTGGAGACGGTTTTCCTGAACATGCACGACGCCGGGGTCGGGCTGACGATCAAGAAGCGCTGAACCCCCGAAGTCGGCTATATTCCCGATCGGGGCGGCCGGGGCGGGTCGCGGCGCCCAACTCCTGGGGAGAGCAGCCTTGCTTGCCACACAGATTCGCCAGAAAGACGGCATCTTCTACTTCGGCAGCTATCGCGCGCCGGAGCTGCTTGAGCGCGTGCGCTTCATCAGCCGGTTCTACGGCGAAGGCGAGCAGATCGCCCCGGCGCGCATCGCCAAGGACGACGAGATCGCGCAGTTCATCGCGAAAATCGAGCGTACCGACAAGGCTTTCCAGCGGACGCTGTCGCGCACCAAGGTCCACCAGCTGAAGAATTTCTACGAGATGGCGGTCACCCAGCCGCCTATCCCCGGCACGGTGCTGCTGTTCACCCCGGAGAAGCTGCGCTTCCAGACGATCAGCGGCGCAGAGGGCGTGGGCCACCTCTCCGAGCCGCAGCAGAAGTTCCTGATCATAGACGGACAGCACCGTCTCGCCGCGCTGCAGTTCTACCTGCACAGCCATCCGGACGATGCGGCGACCATCAACGTGCCGTGCGTGATCTTCGACGGCAGGAGCGAAGATTTCGCCACCGAGATGTTCGTCACGATCAACTCCACGCCCACGCGCATCAACAAGAGCCACCTGATCGACCTGTACGAGCGGGTGTCGTTTGCCGAGCCGCACCGCAAATTCGCCTCGCGGCTCGCCGCGGCGCTGTACAGCGAGAGCGACAGCCCGCTGCGCTACCGTATCAACCGGCTGGGCGGCCGCAGCATGCAGGACAAGTGGATCCTGCAGGCCGAGCTCTTCAACGAGCTGCACCGGTGGGTGAACCGCGACTGGCGCAAGATCCAGCTCGCCGGCGGCAGCGCGAAGGAAGTGCCGCGCTACTACGGCATGGTGCGGGATTTCCTCAAGGCCGCGGAGCAGGTCTGGGGCGAGGCCTGGGGCCACGCCAATAACATGGCCACGCGTCCCGTGACCCTGAAGGCGATGCTGCGCGTCTGCGCCGACCTCGCGCGCGAGGATGGCGAGCCCGCCGAGGGCCGCGTCAAGCGTTGGAAAGACCGGCTATCGCCGTGGAGCGAGCAGCTCAAGGCCTTCCGCGTCGAGGGATTCTACGAACGCTTCCCCGCCAAGGGCGAAGTGGAGCGCGTGTCGCGCATCCACAGGGAGCTTGCGCGTCTGGCCAGCATCGAGACCCGCCCTGCAAAGTAGGGGCGGCTTGGGCGTGCCGCCCGCGTTTCCGGTGGGTTACTTCGGTGGCGCAGCCGCCCGCATGACCTTGCCCAGCTCGTCGAACTGCTGCTGGATGAAGGCGTCGTATTTCTCGGGCGTCATGAGCATGGGCTCCGCACCGAGGTTGGCAAGGCGCTGCTTCACTTCGGGGGTCTGAAGCGCGCGGGTGACCTCCGCGTTCAGCCGGTTGACGACCTCGCGCGGCGTCTTGGCCGGCGCGAGCATGCCGACCCAGAAATTGAACTCTCCGCCGGGGAATCCGGCCTCGGCGATGGTCGGGACGTCCGGCAGCGCCGGCGAGCGTGCGGGCGTGCTCACCGCAAGCGCCAGCAGCTTGCCGTCGCGGATTGGCCCGACGCTGGAAACAAGTGGCACCCAGGCTAGCTGGATGCGCGCGCCCATTGCCTCGTTCAGGATCTCGGGCGTGCCCTTGAACGGGATGTGCATGGCCTGTATGCCGGTCGCCTGGTTGAACTTCTCCTGGTTGATATGGGCCGCACTGCCCACGCCGGCCGAGCCGAAGTTGAACTGCCCGGGCTTGGCTTTCGCCATTGCAACAAGGTCCTTCGCCGTCCTTGCCCCGAGTCCAGGCGGCACGATGAGCACGCTGGGCAGGGTCGCGAGTGGGATCACGCCGGCGAAATCCTTTATGGTGTCGTAGGGCAAGTCCTTGTACAGAACGTGATTGACCACGTGGCCGGTGGACACGACCACGAGCGTCAGTCCGTCGGCCGGCGCCTTCGCCACCAGGTTCGTGCCGATGGTGCCGCCGGCGCCGGGGCGGTTCTCGACGATCACCGGCTGGCCGAGTGCAGGTGAGAGCCGCTCGCCCACGGTACGCGCCATGATGTCGGTCGCGCTGCCCGCCGTGAAGGGCACGATAATCTTGACCGGGCCGCTGGGAAAGGCTTGCGCCTGCGCAGTTCCCAGCGTGGCCAGGCCGAGTGACCCGGCAGCAAGCAGTGTGCACAGCTTTTTCAGTGATTTCATCGGTAATCTCCTCTTATGTCCTGATTATCGCAGCTTAACGAGTCCTGCGGCCCGGCCGCGATCCGCCACGTTTGGCGGGACGCTTTCCGCCACCCGTCCCAGGCAGCGATTTTACCTCCCGGGGAAAGGCCGGGACCGTGTCCGGCGGCAGCGCGGCAACCTCGGCGCTGCCCTGAACGGTGTAGATCTTCGGCAACGCGCGGTTGATCTCAAGCCGGAATACGTCGGGCCGGTTGTAGTGCCCCGCGAAGTCGTGGCGCAGTTTCATCCGTATGCCGATCTCGAGATTGCAATCCGCATAGAGAATCCCCTCGTCCGCCCCCATCGGGCCGGCGAGAATTCGGCTGTTCGGCGCCACGATCACGCTGCCGCCGCAGCAGTCGGGGCTGCGCAGGAATTTCTCCGCCTCCGGCCCGGCCCTGAGCGCGCGGATCATCCCTTCGTCCACGGTCCCGCAGGCGGAAATGACGAAGGCCTTGCTCATCTGCGCGAACGCCTGCGAATCCACCGAGACGCGGTTGCGCATGGGGTCGCCGCTGGTCGGAAAGTGGTTGGGCCAGCTCATCACGTGGATGCGCGTGCCTTCGGCGGTGAGCGCGAACACGGCGAGCGGATTGGAGTTCTCGCCGCAGATCAGGCCGCTCATGGGCCCGAACTTGCTCGGGAAGGCGCCGAAGGTGTCACCGAACCCGCCCATGTGCACCAGCCGCTCGCCGACGGTGGGCACGAGCTTCTGGTGCTTGCCGATCAGTTTGCCGTCCGGGCCGATGTAGACCTGGGTATTGAACATGGTGCCGATGGTCTGCGGCAGCTTCTCGCACACGCCCATCACGACATAGGCATCGGCGTCGCGCGCGGCCCGGCAAAGGGCGTCGATCTCCGCACCGGGGATCTCAACCGAGTTCTTGAACAGTTCGACGGCAAGTTCGGTCGCGATCGCCCCGGTCGCTGCGTGGTGGTGGTACCACACGGGATGCGCCGGGATGAACCCTTCGGGAAAACCGATGACGCGCGCGCCCATCTTTCCCGCCTCCCCGATCAGCCGGCAGGCCTTCTCGGTGGAGCCTTCTCGGTCCAGAAATACCGAGGCGGCCTGCACCGCGGCCACTTTCACTACCGGGTACTTGTCGCCCATACGCGCTCCGTAGAACTGCACAGGCCAGAAGCCTTGCTGAAGGGGGAATTCTACACGCCCGGCGGTACATGGATCGGTCGGGCACGAAGGCGAAGTGGTGCACGTAATCGCGAGAAGGCCTGCCGATCACAGCGAGTTGCTCGGCGGATTGGCGACCAGTTCGCGGCATCTTCATTAGCTCATTGCGAAAGAGTCGCAAGCGTTGGTTTAACTTCCCCGCAATGTGCACAGCCATACTCGACAAATTACGCAGTTCATAAGCCGAGCGCAGGTACCAATATGCCCGGAAACCCTTGCTGCTATTGGCTTTCAGGCCGATTGCCGATTGTTCGCTAGTATCGCGATGTCAACATACTTGGCACCCGGGCCGTTGTTCCCAGCATGAAAATACGAACCATCGCGAAGAAGAACAAAGCGGAGGCGCTGGTCGTTACCGCGCGCATAGCCCGGAAAATCCTCGTCATCCGCGGCCAGAAGGTCATGATCGATACCGACCTCGCCGCGCTCTACGACGTGCCCACCAAGCGTCTGAACGAGCAGGTCAAACGTAACCTTGGGCGCTTTCCCTCCGATTTTGTGTTCCAGCTCCGTCGCGCCGAGCGCGACGAGGTGGTCGCAAATTGCGACCACCTCCAGCGACTCAAGTTCTCGCCGACCATGCCGTTTGCATTCACCGAGCACGGAGCTTTGATGGCCGCTTCCGTCCTCAACACGCCGCGTGCAGTCGAAGTGAGCCTGTATGTCGTCCGCGCCTTCGTCGAGCTGCGCGAGGCGCTCGCCACGCACAAAGAACTCGCCAAGCGGCTCGATGAACTGGAATCGCGCCTGGAGCGAAAACTCGCCACGCACGACCAGGCGATTACCGGCATCCTGGAGGCCATACGCCAGCTCATGGCCCCGCCCGAGCCGGCCAAGAAGCACCGCATTGGGTTTGTGCAAGACGAGTGAGGTTTCGGCAGGCCGAAGTCACTTCTTTTGGCTGCGCGGTGTGGCGCAATTCAGCGCGCAATCGCCTCCGCCAGACGCAGCGCGGTATGGCGCTTTGGAATACGGCATCAGAGCCTGCTGCGCAATTCAAGGATGACCGCAACAACTGCCGAGCCCTTGAATTTCTCGGACTCGATTCGATTCGCGATCTGCAACAGCGCGTCTCCAAGGTCGGAAGCATCCGGCCTTTTTCCGAGGAAACGTGCGCACGCATTCCGTGATCGTACATTCGCCGGGTGATTCGTTGCGCTGACTAAAGAAGGACTGCCGCGAAGCGGACATCCATCGGTCGCAGATCGACCCCAAGCGGACAGTGGACACCAACCTCTAGTTTCCATCGATTTTCCAAATGCCTCCGGCAACCTCGTGCCGGCAATAGTTCTTGAAGCCGAAGTGGCTTTCGTAAAATGCCATGGACCGATCGAGGTCCCTCACGTGGAGTGCCGTGTGATCGATGCACTTGAAAAAAATCGCCTCCCAGTCTCATTTTCATGATATCACCCCGGCAGCTCAGCGCTGCTCGCCGGCGAATTGGCGGCTGGCCTGCGAGCGGCTGCATCGGTTATTCTTCGTTCCGCGAAACACGCGGGAGGCGCGTGGCCTCTCAAGCGCGCATCGAACTAATTGGGGACGAAGGTTCTATGGCTGGGACGACAGATGGAACTCGGGTGCTCTGGGGAGCAGGCACGCCGCGCACGATGCGGGCTCACTGGATGCTGCATGAGCTCGATCTCGCCTATGAGCGCCGCCCGATCGGCTCCCGTACCGGAGAAACGCGGACGCCTGAGTACATCAGGCTGAACCCCAGCCAGAAGATTCCTGTTCTTCAGGACGGCGATTTCGTATTGTCCGAGAGCGCCGCCATCGTCAATTACCTTGCGCAGACCTACGGCGCGGCGCGGAATCTGTCGCTGCCCGCGAACACCAGGGACCGCGCCCGTTACGACCAATGGTGTTTTTTCATCATGATGGAACTGGACGCCAATACGCTTTACATCATTCGCAGGCACGAGGGACTCAAGGAACTCTACGGAGAGGCGCCCAATGCAGTAAAGACCGCCAGGGACTGCTTCCGGCAACAGGCGCAGGCTGCGGCGCAGCGACTGGTTTCGACGGGCCCCTTTGTTCTCGGTGAGCGCTTCAGCGGGGCGGACATTCTGCTTACCACTTGCCTTGGTTTGGCTGTGAGCAACCAGATCGAGCTGCCGGATGCGCTAGACGAATACCTGAAGCGCTGCACAGCGCGCGAAGCGTACCAACTTGCCGAGGCCGCCAACCGCCCCCGATGAGAGGGCGACCTGCCGATCGAGCAGCCTATGAAGTTCGACCTAGCCCTGAACCTAAAAACCGCCAGGGCGGTGGGGCTTACATTTCCGCAATCGATTCTGCTGCGCGCCGATCGAGTGATCGAATAGGCTGCGACAGCCCGCGAGTGGCTGCTATGGAGCGATTTCTGAGTGCGGCTCGGATGCCCGCTCTTGGCCGAACCCGGCCTATCGCTCCTGGCGCAAAGCTGCCGTTCGTACATCACAGTGATTTCTTGCGGTCAATGCAGCCGATTGATCCATGGCCTGCGCCGCCGAGCCCGAGGATCACCGGGAACCCGCTAACTTAGCGGCACCTTGATCGGCCAGTAGTGCCCAGATCTTCTGGTCCAGAGCCAATCCGCGTTTGAACGCGCAGGTTAATCCATTGAGATGAACCTACACCGTTGCCGCGCGTATTGATTGAATTTACTGCACCGACTGGCGCAGTGGGTCGAACTCTAATCAGTGGCTGTCAATCGGCTGGCCGCCTACAGCCCGAATTAATCTCAGACTTTTGATTTTCGTACGCTAGGCGGGGCGCGGTTACCCTGTCTGCTGGGTTGTCAAATCTGGCAATCCTACCCAGCCGCCCGCTGCTCCAGGATCTCGATGGCAGGCAGCTTCTTGCCCTCCAGGAATTCTAGGAACGCGCCGCCCGCGGTGGAGATGTACGAGATCCGGTCGGCGATGCCGTACTTGTTGATGGCCGCGACGGTGTCGCCGCCGCCGGCGATGGAGAACGCTTTCGACTCGGCGATCGCGCGGGCGAGCGTCCGGGTGCCACCGCCGAACTGGTCGAATTCGAACACGCCGACCGGGCCGTTCCAGACGATGGTTCCGGCGCGCTTCACGATGGCCGCGAGCGCCTGCGCGCTCTCCGGCCCGATGTCGAGAATCAGGTCGTCGTCGACCACGTCTGGCGTCGCCTTGGTCTGCGCCGCCGCACTGGCCGCAAGTTCCTTGGCGCAGACCACGTCGGTCGGCAGTGGGACGTCCCCGCCCTTGGTGCGGATTGCTGCGATGACCTTTTTCGCCTCATCCACCAGACCGGCTTCGGCGAGCGACTTACCGATCCTCACGCCCTCGGCGAGCAGAAACGTGTTGGCGATGCCGCCGCCGACGATCAGTTGATCCACCTTGGCGGCGAGCGCCTCGAGTATGGTCAGCTTGGTGGAAACCTTCGCACCGCCCACGATCGCCACCAACGGGTGCGCCGGGTTCTCCAGCGCGCGCGTGAGCGCCTCGATCTCGGCCGCCATGAGCGGGCCCGCGCAGGCGACCGGGGCGAACTTCGCCATGCCGTGCGTGGTGGCTTCGGCGCGGTGCGCGGTGCCGAAGGCGTCGTTCACGTAGATATCGCACAGCGCTGCCATCTTTCTAGCCAACGCGTCGTCGTTCTTTTTCTCGCCGCGGTTGACCCGGCAGTTCTCCAGTAACACGACTTGCCCGGGCGCCGGCGCGACCTCGTTCCCATCAAGCCAATCCGCTTTCACCGGCACGGGAACGCCGAGCAGCGCGGACAGTCGTTTCGCGACAGGCGCGAGCGTATCTTCGGGTTTGAATTCGCCTTCCTTGGGGCGGCCCAGGTGCGAAGTCACCATGAGCCGGGCGCCCGCCTCGAGCGCGGCCCGGATGCCCGGCACCGAGGCGCGGATGCGGGTGTCGTCGGTGATGTTTCCGACGTCGTCCTGCGGCACGTTGAGATCGGCGCGCAGGAAAACCCGCTTGCCGCGCAGGTCGAGGTCGGTCATTCTGAGAATAGCCATGACCCTCGTGCGTTTACCGTGCGTTCATCAACGCTACCGTCGTATCGAGCATCCGGTTGCTGAAGCCCCACTCGTTGTCATACCAGGCGGAAGCCTTCACCAGCGTGCCATCTGTAACCTTGGTGAGCGTCGAATCGAATATCGACGATGCCGGATTGTGGTTGAAGTCGATCGAAACGAGCGGCTCCGTGTTGTACTCGAGCACCCCCTTCATTTCGCCCTCGGCGGCCTGTTTCACCGCGTTGTTGACTTCCTCCACCGTGGTCGCGCGCTTTGCGATGAAGGATAGATCGACGACGGAAACGTTGATGGTGGGCACACGCATGGCGTAGCCGTCGAGCTTGCCGTTCAGCTCTGGCAGCACCAGGCCCACCGCCGCCGCCGCGCCGGTCTTGGTGGGAATCATCGACATGGTCGCCGAGCGGGCACGGCGCAGGTCCTCGTGATAGACGTCGGTCAGCACCTGGTCGTTGGTGTAGGCATGGATGGTCGTCATGAGCCCGCAGACCAGGCCGATGCGGTCGTGGATCGCCTTGACCATCGGCGCCAGGCAGTTGGTCGTGCACGAGGCGTTCGAGATGACCGTGTGCGCGGCCAACAGCACCTTGTGATTGACGCCGTAGACCACCGTGGCGTCCACGTCCTTGCCTCCAGGGGCCGAAAGGATCACTTTTTTCGCCCCGGCGGCCAGGTGCGCGGAGGCCTTCGCCTTGCTGTTGAACAGGCCCGTGCATTCGAGCACCACGTCGACCTTCAGGTCCTGCCAGGGCAGTTCGGCAGGATTGCGCTGGGCGCAGACCTGGATGCGGTCACCGTTCACCACCATAGCGTCCCCGTCCACCACGACGGTTCCGGGAAACTTGCCGTGCACCGTGTCGTAGCGTGTCAGGTGCGCGTTGGTCTTCGCATCACCGAGATCGTTGATGGCGACGATCTGGATGTCGTGCTTCCTGCCCCCTTCATAGTGGGCGCGAAGGATGTTGCGGCCGATGCGGCCGTAGCCGTTGATGGCGACTCGAATGGTCATTCATTGCTCCTCAGAGAAACCCGAACCTAGAGAACGCTTTTCACGGTTTTCACGACGTTCTCGACGCTGAATCCGAAATACTTGAACAGCTCGCCCGCCGGCGCCGACTCGCCGTAGCGGTCTATGCCTATGACCGCGCCATGCCGCGAATCGACCGCGCCGACGTACTTGCGCCACCAGTCGGTTACGCCAGCCTCGATCGCGACCCGCGGCACGCCCGCCGGCAATACCGATTCGCGCCAAGCGGTGTCCTGGCGATCGAAGGCGGAGGTGCAGGGCATCGACACCACGCGCACCGCAATGCCGTCTTCGGCGAGCTTCGCTTTCGCTGCGAGCGCAAGCGCGACTTCGGAACCCGTTGCAATGATCACGGCACGCAAGGCCGGCGCGTCGGCGAGCACATAGCCGCCGCGCCGGATCGCGTTAATCGTCTCCCCAATGTCCGCAAACGGGCGGTTCTGATGCGGCAGGTTCTGGCGCGACAGCAGGAGCGAGGTCGGGCCGTCCTTGCGCTCGACCGCCGCGATCCACGCCACCGCCGTCTCGACCGCATCGCATGGACGCCACACCTCCATGTTGGGCATCAGGCGCAGGCTCGCCGCGTGCTCGACCGGCT